>Ga0179591_1366636_pt1 | contig 13737 bp, 31 predicted proteins | sample CZOMad2_1_08_16f_FD_182891 | JGI IMG/M metagenome (GOLD analysis project Ga0179591, IMG submission 182891) | Vadose zone soil fungal communities from Angelo Coast Range Reserve, California, USA - CZOMad2_1_08_16fungal (PacBio error correction) | ecosystem: Environmental > Terrestrial > Soil >...
GAATCTCCCGCAAAAAAAAGGGAAAGATTGGAGGGGAGGGGTAAAATAAAGCAGAGCTCGGCGGTCAAACGAAAAGGGGAGGCCTTGTCAGGTTGCAAGGAAAGCAAGGGACAAAAGGGGATCAGTCAAAAAAAACCCGGCCCACCCGCCTGGAAGTGGGCTGTGCAGTTTCACATTTCCAACGGGGGGGTGCCCTTGGGGGTGGGGGGGGGGATAAAAAAACCAGAACCCTTGAGGGCGCCTACAACCTTAGGACTGAATCATGCACCCCTCAAAATACAGAAAAAAGGATCTCGAAACAGCAGTCCCCTTGGGACGAAGGATTGTAATTTCACCTGGAAAAGTTAATGACGCTTGGGAAAAGGACCGCAGGGGAAAATCATTCGGTCCATGCAGGAACCCCGTCAAAAAGCAACCTCAACCAAAAAAAAAAAAAAAAACGCAAAATCTCAAGGAAAAATGTCGCGCAACAGCTGCGGGTGAAGTGTTGTGGCCAGCCAACAGAAAATGTCGTGGGGCACACTGCGCTAAAAAAAAACCCGTAGGCGGAAAAAGTGGGTGGGGGAAGTTGGGTTGGTTTGAAATGTTGTTCGGAGTGGCATGGGGGGGATCGCAATCAAATAAGGAGGAACTCAAATGAAAATGAGGAATTAGGAAAAGAAACGACGAAAAAACCGGGGGGTTTGGTGAAGGGGGCGCCGGGTGGCCGTGAAGGAGCCTGGCCCGAAAAAAAAAAACCAACAAAAAGGGGAAAGCAACGGCACCGAAGGAACCTCAATGAAAGAAGGGGTTGCGACCAGAGAAATTCCGGTAAAACGGGGTGGGAAAACGTTGAAAAAAGGCAACCAAACGTCAAAAAAAAAGGGGAAAAAAACCCCTTGAGGAGTAGCTCCCAATGATGGCACGCAAATTCAATAAAAAGACGATCAAACTCCGATAGGATCGTGCCCTGGGTCTGACACAAATAAAGTATTGACGACAAGGGTCGTCTTAGCAAAAGTTGGGACCCCAATTTGGAACGACCCAAGTTCGGGGAAAGAAAACCGTCAAAGGACAAAAACTGCAAAAGAGCCTCGGTACCTCAAAGAATTACTAAAGGATGCACTCAAAAAGAAATCCCTAGCACCTCAGACGTCGGGGCGGGGGGGAAAAGTTGGGACTTCGGAAATCAAAAAGTAAGGGGGCCAAAAAAAAGATTTGTTCGGGTATCTGGATACAAGGGGGTTATGGCGCGGCCAGTGGAAAAACTTAACGTTAATATCACAGAAAAAAAACCGGGCCCAAAAAAAAAAAAGGAATCAAATTTGTCCCCACTGGTCTTAATTAGTGGGGGAAAAATGGAAAAAGGAACCAATGACTATTCTAAGAAAAAAATAACAACGGTAAAGGAGGTTTAACCAAGGGCAAACTAAGGAAGGGCTTTAATAATGGCCCCGAGCCCCGGAATAGTGGGTAAAAAATGATCTTTATAAAAGGGAAATGTGGTTGCCAAGGAAAGAGTGCACTATAGGGGAAAAGGAAAGCGTCACCTCCAGTGGGCTCTTCACCCAACTTAACTCAAAAAACACAAAAAAACTAATTCACCCAAGCCACGTCCATCAAAACTCCAACGTGCCCGTCCCAGTGAAAAGGGGGGCGGGTCCCATGAGAACACGACAGTCGGACGCTTATCGTGCAAGGAAAGAAAATGTGTGGACACCTTCCTGGTACTCTCGCGTCCGCAACATTTAGCAAAACACCAAACAGTGACAGGGAGGGTAATTCTACTCCAAAAACAAAATACGAACCCGGAGCCCTGAAGCAAAAAACTAATCCCTTCACTCGACTACCGAAGATAAAAAGGAAGAAAAGAAAAACAAAAAGGTGATTAAGAGGGAGGGAGTGCCGGATTAGACTTAGTGTGCCTGGTCGCGGGGGAGCAGGTCCTATATCACAGCAAGGGGGGGGGGGGTGGGGCGGAAAAAAAGTGGAGGGAATAAATAAGAACGTTGAGACACGAGAGGCCAAACGTGGAGAAAATTGAAGACCGTGGGAAAAATTGGACCCAGAAGGGAAGAGGGACAGTTTGGTCGTGGGGATGATGGTTGTCCCCGGGCTTGGGGGAAGGGAGGCCGCTGTGAGAAGTTGGAGACCGGCAAAGGTCACGAAGAGAAAAATCCTGGAAGTTCTGGGCAGGGGGGACACATGAAAAGAAGACAAGAAAGGTTTACTGGGCAAGGACATCCTCACTGTAAAGGGGAGGTGCAGGGGTAAAGAGCTTACCTTGACGTGGAATTCGTCGAGACAAGGAATGATTCGTGGGGGGCACCACTCAGTGAAGAAGGGGGGGGTGTGAAAAGCGTGGTCGGGGAGGTTCCGTTATTCCTCATAAAGAACGGCCAAAGTGTCGGCAACCACAAGAAAAAAAAATTAGCCATGGCCGTTACGGACAAGAAAGGGTCGGGCAAGAGCTGTGGGGGGAAGAGCTAGTTTTTGAAAATATTAATGTGGTATCAAGGTCGTTCGGCCCCGCGGAGTGTGTCCACCTTGGGGTCGGTTTTTCAAGAAAACATGACCACGGAAAAAGGGGGTGGGGGGGAGGGAATATGCACCGGCGCAGAACTTTATCGGAAAAGTGGGTGGGGACTACACCTAAAAGATACTAGGGGGTGAAGGGGGGGTTCTTTGGTGCTTAACTCAGAAGTACATGAACGCGGCAGCCAAAAGGGGGGGGTGCAGCCGGCCTTACTTGCCTACAAACAAAAAAGGGCGGGGAAAGGGGGAAAGTTTTTTAAAAGGAGGACAAAAACTGCAGTAGAGCAAATTACGGGGAGCGGAAAGAGCTGGGAGAGAACTGGCTGGGGGAACAGGAAGGGGTCCAAAAAAAAAAAAGGGGGTAGAAGAAGTATTCAGTGGTGGAAAAAACCTGTCGATGGGTTATTTTGGGAATTGCCGGACGACACGGGGGAACATGCTAAACTTTCAAAAACAAAAGAACCAAGAGGGGAGAAAGGTGGAACTATGGTATTACGGCTGGGAATTCTTTGAGTCACCGGAATGGTCGCAGGTGGATGAGGTGGGTTGGAAAAAAGTGCTGGGGGGGGGAGTTTAGGGGGGTCTCGCGGTAAGCGAAGCGTTGGCTGCTGAAGCGACAAATTGGGAAAAAAGAAAAGGAAAAGAGAAACATCAGGGGGGAAAAAAAGGGGGCGTCACACGTGGAAGTTCTGAGCTGTATCAAGGTTTGGAAAATGCGGCGAACCTTGCACCCCGAGGAAAACCTCAAAAAAAAAAAAGAGGCACAGGCCAAGGGCGCACACAGACCAAAATCCCACGGGCAAGGGCGGGAAGAAGCACAAGGAGCTTGCCAACAAAAGGAAGAGAAACTGAAGGTTGAGGGGGGGGGGGAGAAGCGGCAGTCTTACTTGAATTGCACGTTAAATATGAAGACCGTTTGCTCGGGGAGGAACCCCATATTCACAAGAGGGAAGGCTAGGAGGGAACGGGAAAGAAGGAGGGGTGATTTGAAGACGGCGGGGACAAAAAGGTATCTCTACTGAGCGACTGGTGGGGGGTTTTCCAGGGGGTTAATTTCTAAGAGGGGGGGGACCAGGGGGACCCCACTAAAGGGGGGGGAGGGGGGGAATCAGCGGCTTTTCAGTTATGCGAAATTGTCCGGGTGGACCCCGAACTGAAGGAGACGGTCGGAAGGGAACAGATCAAGCACCCTCAATGAACGGACACGGGGTTTTGGTAAGAACAGGTAAATGTCTTTCAAACCTCCCCCGCATCCTAGGATCTGTGGAAGTAAGGGCGGAAAGAAACGAAAAAAACGATCGCGACGGGTGGGAGGTCGTTCGGAAAATTTGAAGGGAAGGAGGTGAAGCGTGGGAAAAAAAAGGGCTATTCACAAAAAACCGGCATATGCAAATCGGTCAAAAAAAAGGGAAACATTGAATCTAAAACAACAACGGAGAGGAGATATTTTCCACTCACAGAGAAAGAAAGAAATTGGAAACCGCGCAACCCCGGCAGGGAAGAAAAAAAAGCGGTGAAAAAACTCAGAAAAAGTCAATTCCCCAGGAAGACGTAATACGGCAAGAACATCGGAACCCGCAGACCCCGCGCTCAAGGTCAGTACGTTTTTGCCCTCGTCCCCAGAAAAGAATCAGTTCGGTTGGGGTGGACGTTACCACCAAAAAAACGTAGGGGAAAACGTCAGATGAAAAGGTTGAGTGAGCTTTCTCCCCCGAAGGAAAAGGGGTTGGAAAAGGAAAAGGTGAAAAAGAACAACCACTCACGGTGGGGTTCCCAAACTGCTGAAACCACCAGGAAGAGAGGAACAAAGAACAAGGAGGACTTAAACGCCTCATCTTGGCCGGACCGAATTTAATGGAAAAATGGGGTAAAAGTTGCTCAGTGAGTTTGTTGGGCGGAAACAGAAAAAATAGAAAAAGAATCAGTCCCACAAAAATCTGAGATGCCAGAGCCGAGGCCTCAAGAAAGGGAATTGGATGTGTGAAGATCCCAATATTCGAAAAAATGGGGGAAAAAAAACACGTATGATTATACGAGTGGAGGAATCCAAGCCCGGCAATAAGAGGGTCACGAAGAAAAGTCAAAAGCTGGCCAAAGAGGAGGCATTTCCAGCCAAGGTGCAGGGAAAAAGGTGAAAAAAAAAAAAAGACGTTCCCCGAACGCATAAAAAATTGGCAATGGCGGGTGAAATTGCCCAAACGGGACCACGTTGGGGGGGGAATGGGGTTTTTTGTGGTAGGGAAAAAAATCCTGCGTGAGTCCAGGGCAACCGGCCCATTGGATCCACGAAACGCCGCAAAAGGGAGGCTCATCCCTCAAAAGAAGGGAGTTTCCCACCATGGACCGCAATGGGTTCAAAAAAAAAGGAAGGGGGGGACACCGGTGCTGAAATGGGAAAACGCTGGGACCCCCCAAACAACATGGTTTTCAAAAAAAAAAAAGAAGCCAAACCCTGCTGGCACCAGATAAGAGGCTAGCCATAACCGCCACCCACACACCATAAAAAAAAAGGGAAGAGGAGGGGGGGGCTAAAAAACACCAGGAGGCAAAACACGAAAGCCACGGACATTTTGGCAAGAAACCCGAAACGGAAAAGGGGGAAATGTATAAAAAGTCGGCCAAGTCTTGTGGGGAAGAAGAAAGGGGGGGGGGTTGGTTGGGGGAACCAAAAGTGGGGCTACTGCGAAAAAACGTAAAAAAAAAGGAAGGAAAAAAAAATAAGAAGGGGGAACTCACAAAAACAAAAAGAAAAGGTCGCAACAAACCAAACAAGGTTTTAGACCTTTGGCCGGGTCAAGGGGACAAACAAGGGGAGCAACCCATATACGTCGGAACTACCAAAAAAGTAAAGAATTCATCGAAACGAAGAGCGGTTGGAGAAAAAAGGAAAAAAAAGAAAGTGACAGAAGGGGTTCGCTGTCAGGAAGACCAGAAAAACACTGACACGTAGTGACTCGAGGCATTTGGCAAAGAAAAGCCGACAGGGTCAAAAAAGAAAAGAAAACTGAAATTTTGCAAAGGGGAACAAGTCAACTAAGACTGGTAAAATTGGAAAAAATCCATGGAGGAAAAAAATGGTGGTTCTTCCGAAAAAAAAAAGGGGAACGAAAAAAAATTCAGGGAAAAAAGTAAATTTACAAACTGCGAAAAACGCAGGAGTTGAAGCAAAAAACAAGAGAAATCCAAGGTACTCACCGAATAAAAGAAAAAGCTCCTTCAACGAGTTTCTCGGAAGTTTGGGAAACATTCAAAAAAGGGCAAAAGGGGGAAAGGGGAACCAAGAAGGGGGGGGGACATAAGTTGCTGGGGGGGGGGGGAACTGGGGGCCTAACCATAGGGGAGCGCTTAAAAAAAAATTTGTCGGGGCGCGAAGGAAAACGGAATCAGGCACCAAACGTCACAAAAAGGGGAAAAAGGAAGAATTGGCACAAAATCCAAGTCAAAAAAGTTGCTAAAGTCAAAGGACGGGAATTCCCGCACGAAAGTCCAACCTTCGTCTAAAGGGGGGGAATGAACTGATAGTAGAGGGGCACGCCGCCTTAAAAAAAATTGGAGTGATGGGGGGAGTAAAGACCAAAAACGGCAACGGGGAAGGGCGGGCCACTTTGTTGATTATCGCAGGCAGCTGGTGGAGAAAAATCAAAAAAGACAAAAAAAGCATACAAAAATCGAAACCAGAAAAACTCAAAAAGAAAAAGAAGACAGGGTCCAAACGTAGGAAAAAATCGCACCTTGGGCCACCCCCCAATCAGGAAAGCGGGGGAACAAAGCAAAAAAAAAGGGACGACAAGGCCGCTGGGGGGGAAAGATCGAAGTTAACGACACCTCTCCAAGAGTTTGTCAAAACCAAAAAGGAAATTTCATTCATCAATTTGAACCCTAGCCTTAAAAGAAAAGGAAAGGAGGGGGGGAAAACAAAAAAAAAAAACCTAGAAAATCTCTCAAGAACAAAAAAAAAACAAACAATATTAAAATAATACTTTGAAGAGTTCAAGAGTAAGTAGTGGAACTTCAAGGACTAAACTTGATCCCTGGGCTGATTCGGTCTAACAAAAAAAAAGAAAGTTGGCTGTACTAAAGGGGGGGGGTGAATAGGGGGAAGGTATCATCGGTTGGGCAGAAACTTGTTGATGGTGGGAACTATGTTTTGAAAAAATTGGCCATGAAAAAAAGGTCTTGGGGGAAAAAAAAAAAGAAAGGACAGTGGTATTAAAAAGGGGAAGGTATGGTACACACGGGTAGCGGTAAGATAGTGGAAAGGGAAACAAAGGGGCGGCAAGGGGGGGGGAAGATAAGAAAAGTATCATTTGCGAATTATGGGAAGTGAAAAGAAAAAAAAGAATGACAGGGGGGTTAAGAGACTGTTGGCTTCCGTTCAACTAAAGAGTGCAATGGAGAAAGGTACCATATTTCTTTCCTTTGACCGAGGAAAAAGAAAGGAAAAACTGGGGAAAAAAGAGGGGGGTGGTTTATTGGGGTGTTGCTCCTTTCCCTTGGGGGGTGTGAGAGGTGGCTCAAAATCCGGGAAGGAATACCCTCGTTGGAAGAAAAAGGGGGTGGGGGGGGGGCGGAAAATAATCCCACCAGAAAACATTGCCTTCGCTGGGACGCGGAAGAGGCCAGCATGGGGGAGCCGAAGTGTAAATTCGAGGTTGGCTAATCATAATGCCCTAAAAGGGGAGACAGAACGTTTGAAAAAGAGGGGGGAGAGCATTGGGAAGGGGGATCGGTTGAAATGGACGTTCAAAAGGGGGGGGGGCGGGAAAAAAGGGGTCAAACCACAGTAAAAGGGAAAAATGGGGGGATAGGGAGGGGGAAACCAGGGGCGAAAAGAACTCAATCGAAAGAGGGATGCGTAATCTGGAGGGGGAAAGAAAAAGGGGTATGAAGAAGAGTGAACATAAAAGTTTTGAACTAAGAGGAAGGAAGGGAAGTAACAACAAGTGCCGGAAATGGGGGGTTCAGGGTCTCAAAAAGATGAGGAAATGACATGTTGAGGATCAAGCGGTAATTGAGCCGAGCCAATTTGGAAAGAAAGAAAAAAAAAACGGAAAAGAGAGGGCACCTTGAAAGGAGGCATGGGAAGGGGGACCCGGCGCTGGTTTATGTTAGCGAAAAAGAAAGAACAAGGCAGTTCGAACCGGGGTCGACCCACAAAAAAAACAAAATCCATAAAACCCACAGGAAGAAAATTGGGACAGAAAGAAATTTCAGGCAGACACAAAGGGAAGGGAGGAAAGGAGCCAAAAATTTGGACTCGTTTGGACCGCCTGCATTCAAAGGGGGGTAGTGGGACAATTTGGGTGGGGGGGAAGGGGTCTGTATGGGTGAGTCATTGGCAGTTACTGACAGAAAGAGGAAATTGGTACATTGGGAAAAAGGGAAAACCACTTAACACCTTGAAGCGGCACGTTTGGAGCAGGGAGAAAAGGGGAGGGAGATAGGAAAGGGGGGCAGGAATTATGGGAGGGACTTCTGCAAAAAAGCACCAGGAGTCAACAAAACACGACAAGGGAACAAAAAAACTGGGGGAATAAAAAAAAGGGGGGGGTTGGTCATCAATCCACAGAGAAAAAAAAAGAAAAAAAAGACAAGTCAAAGGTTGCTTGCTGTAAACGGACCTTTGAGGGGGGAAAAATGAAAAGGGGAAAGACATGAAGAACTTGGGTTTCTGGAGGGCTTTACTTCTTCAACTACAGGATTGAAATAGTGAAGGGGTAGGAAGTGTGGATCTAGCCAAGACGTTAACGTAAAAAGGAACGGAAGTCTAGTTCAGGGGGGGGAAAGGTAGACTCTTTTCGGGTAGCGGTACGAACAAAACCGAAAAGAGGGAGAAGAACTGTGATTTGTCAAAAAAGCTCGGAGAAAGGGGAGGCGTTAAAAGAAGGGGGAGGGGTGAAGCAGGGTCGTTCCGGGGTCCTAATGGAGGAAAGCGGGGGACCCGAATGAAGAAAAAGGTTTAAAAACAATAATCTAATGGAAGTCGCACGACATAAAACCGAAAAGGGATGTGAAAGAACGGGGTCGTTGACCTGAACCCTTAATTGGTCGGCAAAGAAAGAGTTGCGTTCTTGTACGGGAAAGGAGGAGAAGGAAAGCAAAAAGGGACGGAGTTTTAATAAAAAATACATGATTTAAGGGGGGGGGGAGAAGGGATGATATCAAGCGGGGGTAAAAAGAAGTCTGGGACTTCCAAGTTCTCTACTGCAATGAGGAAAAAAAAGGGGCAGAAAAGTAACATCTCTCTCAAAAAAAAAAAACAACACTGGAAGGGGCAAAAAAAAAAGCACACGCAAAAAAAAATGTGACCTAGCAAAAGTTGGGCAAACACGAATTGAAGGTATCCTCCAAACAACGGAAAGGGGGAAAAAGAAAAATCTGTGCGGAAAAAAAAAAGAGGAGAGCCAGGAGGTAAAATCAACGCACGCGGAAAACCCGCGCGGAGAACCTTTCGGCGTTTTCAAAAGCAAAAAAAAAGGGGGGGCACAAGGGAGAAAAAGAGCGCAAAAAACCTGCGTTGAAAAAGGAAAAGGTTGAGGAAAACCCGGTTCAAAAACTCAGAGGTCGTGGATAAAAAAGGGTAACTAAAGGGGGACAGATCGGGAAAAAGAAAGGGAGACTTAAAGACCGTGAAGGAAAGTTTCATAGAACGCCAAGTCAGGTCAAAAATTCTAATCCAAAAAGGGGGAAGGATTAAAAAAAAAGAAAACTTAAGGAGGGGGTTCGAGGAAGCGAAAAAAATGGGTAAAATTGGGAAAAAGTGTAGCCAAACAAAAATCAGAATACGGGACTGGGGGGGGTGGGGGGTAGTAAAAAAAAGACTAGAAAGAAAATTAAAGGTCAAACGTGACCTAGAAGACGGAGGGGGCCCGGACGGGGGGAAACGGACTTTGGGGAGGTGTGGAAGCTACCCTAGTAGGAAAAGAAACTTCGGCAGCATTACACTAACTGTGAAAAAAAAGGTTAGGGTAAGCACCAAAGACAAAGAAGGGAGTGTCATCGGGAAGCAGACTTAGTGAGTCGTCCAAATTTACTGTGAAAACCCAAACAAGAGTGTTTCCCGCATTCAAAAAAAAAAAAAAAAAAAAAATGCTGTCAAGGGGGGGGAGGGGCTCAACAGGCACTGTTTGGGGGTTTTGTGTGGGTTCACATGGGCCAGAAAACCTTATGCCAAAAAAACAAAAGAGGAAAGGAAAGGATCCTCAGGGGGGAAAAACTCAACGTCTTCAATCGACCACAGACAAGGACAAACCGGTGCCAGCATGGGGTTGCAAGTTTGTGTTGCTTTCAATCAAAAAAAGGGAGGGGAATGAACTAATGGGAAAAGCGGGAAAAGTATCCTCCAAACCCACTCCCGAAAATAACAACAAACCGCACAAAACTTGAATCGCAATCAAAAAAAAAAAAGAGTGCTGGCCTGACTGAAGAAGGGGGGGGGGGGGGGGCGCCCCGCCGTAATTTCTGGGAAAGGTCAACCATCCGGACTGAAAAAGAATGTTAGGGGTGTTGGTTGTCAAAAAAAAGGGTGTTGGGAGAAAGGCCGGTTACGCTATGCCAAAAAGGAAGAAGGGGGAAACTCCAAAAGAAAAAAAATAAAATGGAAACTTCTACACTCGGTTGGGGGGAAAAGAGGGAGGGGGGGTTGGTTTTGTCGACTGAAAACTGGGGGGGTGAACCATTTCCGGAAAAAAAGCGAAATTCCGGAAGTGAAAGAAAGAAAAGTAGCTCCTAAACTCGTTGAAAAAAAGACCTCAGCAACAGGGGGTGTTGAGGCCACGTCCCGGCAAGCAGAAAAAAAAACGGGCTGCCAATCCAGAAAAAGAAACCAGGGAAGAAAAAGGGGGTTTCATGACTCACGTGTTACGGGAAAAGGGTCTTCCAAACATCCAAATGAAATTGGGGGTTTGGGGAAAAGAGGAAGGCAAGGGGTGGGCGCAAGGTTTACATGTTTGGGCAAAAACCAAAAAATTTGAAAAAAAAACGGGGGAAAAAAGGAAGGGAAACAAGGTGAAAAAAAAGACAACTGAATCGCCGTCACAAGACACGCGGGGTGCCCGCGAACGCACAGACAGTAGGAGGGCAAAGAAAAAATTACCCGCCAACACAGAGAAGAGCGACTGCGAAAAAAGGTTTGGAAAAATGTCTGGGAAAGGGGGAAGGGGGGGACAAAGGGACGTCCAATGTGGGGGGGGTGTGGCTGGGGAAAATGGGAAGAAACAAAGGTCGCAAAAAAGGGACCTTTAAGATTACCTTGAAAAAATAACGGCAAAAAAAGGAGACACAAAGAAAGAAGGAAATATCACAAGAAACCAATAGAAGGGAGTTTAAGTTGTGAAAGGGAAAAGGAAACATCGAACTAATGAAAAATCCCAAAGGGAAAATCCCGGGAACATGGGAAAAAGGAAAAAAGAAACGGGTGAAAGGGGGACACCTTATCCGCGAAAAGGGATGGGGGAAACCTGGTGATGATGTTTTAAATGAATAAGTAACAAACATTGTTGGCAACAAAAAAGGATGGAAAAGGGAAGGGGTAAAAAATGGATAGGGCTGAAGACTAGGGGGGGAAGTAAAAGTTAAAAAAAGAAGAACCAACAAGCCAAACCCCAAACCGGGGAAACAACACAGACCAAATAAATCAATCCTCTCGGAGATTGTTTGAAAGGGGGGACACAAATGAGGGGAAACCCATCGCAACAAAAGAAAGAAACGGGGGAGCACAAAAAGGAAAGAGGGGGAAAAAAAAAAAAGATAAGAACTTCCCTCCCCCCCTAGAAAAACATTTCCCGACACCAAAAGGGCAATGTGGGAGTCAGGTTAAAAATGGGAAAACGAATAAAAAGCCTTCCCCGGAAAGCCTGAATCAATATGGTAACCTTAATCAAAAGCTATATGAGAGAAAAAAAAAACAACAAAAAGGGAAGGGAGGAAAAGAAATATAGATCTAGGGTACGGTTTTGACAAAGTTCTAGGCTTGGGGGAGCAGTACTGGGGTCAATATAGGAACACTTTTCATTAGCAAAAAAACAAACCTTGGTGTTGATAGAAAGAAGGGAAGGGAAAAGTAGGGGGAAGGGGTGAAAAGAACTCATCGGGGAAAAAAGTGGAGAGCGTTTGGCAAGAAGGGATGTGGGTGGAGAGGAAGTGGGTTTCCAGGAGACCGGAGGAGGGTGGAGGGGGGACCCAAGGGAAATTTGTGAAGAGCGGAAGGGACTGGGAGAGTTGGTTGAGTACAAAAAGAAGGGGGAGGGAACATTGAAGAGAAGAATCAAAAAAATCCGTCGGGGAAACCAAGGTTTTAGGGATGGGGTAAAAAAAAGAGCAGTTGGACATGAGCGGCAAAAAGTCAGAAGAGAAGAACAGGAAAGCCAAGTAGGTTAATCTCCTCGGGCATGGGCGGAAAGAAATTCCCAAAAGGGGCAAGCACAACTTAAAAAAAAGAACCGGCGGGGGGAATGGGAAGGGGGGAAAGGGTGAGAGTGACCTATTTGGTGTATCGTGAGGCCCCGGGGTTCAGACGAAAGAGGACATTAGCGGGAAGCAAAAGAAAGGTGTTAACGGGGGGCACCCCCTCCCAACCAGAAAAAGAAGACAAACAGGGGAGCGGGGACCTGGGGGCAAACAAACTAAGGAGTTGAGCAAGGAGCCGGGGTTAGAGGGGCTAGGGAGGGGGGGCTTTTTAGTGTCCCGAAAGAGCGCGTCCGCGGCGAATCAGGTCCGGGAATGGAAGGGGGGGGGGGAAATTCTGGAAAAAAACGTTGGTTATTTAAAACATCGGCAACTGAAGAGAAAAGGTTTTAAATCGGGAGTTGGCAAGCGCATCTGATCAGGGGGAGGGGCTTGTGGCCATGTACCGGGAGGGGGGACAATGGAGGAGGGGAAAAGGGCAAAGCAAGGGGGGGGGGGGGGTTTGAACTCTGCACCCGACGTGGACGAAAAAAGGGCGTGCGGGAGTTGTAATGGCGCCAAGAACTTCTGGGCTGAGACGAAATTCGTTTACGGCTCAGGGGGGAAACAGTCGGGCAAAGAGGCGGGAAAAAAAGGCAAAAGAGTCAAGGGGCAAAAAACTAGAAATTTTGAGTGGAAAAGGAGAGTAGTGGGATGGGCCGCGAAAAACGACTCCATGGCCCGCGACTTGGGGGGGTGGGAAAAAAAAAAAAAAAAAAAAAATCAAAGAAAAAGAGAGGGGAGGTTGCAAGGAAACGGGAAAATTTTCGGGCCAAAGAGGGCGTAAAGCCAAAGGGGGCGCCGGTTCCGAAGGGAAACCCCTCTTTAGTTGAAGTAGTCGTGGAAAGGGGGGGAGGCAAAGGGGGGGGGATAGAAAGGGGGGGGGGGTGTGCGGGGTTGACCTGGCATTCCTAATCTTCCGAATGAAAATGGAACCAGAAAAAGAAAGGGGGAAAAGACGTAAGGGGGGGGGGGGGGTAAGAAGTGCTTGAGGGAAGGCAGGTCAGGCGACGAAGAGGGAGGGGGGGCCAGGAGACGCAAAAAGGAACTACGAAAAAAAATAAAAAAAAGGGGGAAAAGGTTGGAGAAAGACAAGACCAATTAATTGCTTTAGGTACAGAGCACACGTAGTGAACTGCAGTGGGTTAAAGAGCCAACGAGGAAGGGGAGAGGGAGAAAGAGGAAAGCGTGCCTTTTGGGGAAAGACCTTGTAAAAAAAGCGCAAGGGGGGGAATGAGGAGAGGGAAAACTACCAAGCAGGAAAATGGGATTGAATCTCTGGAGGGTATTGAATGGTACATGGAGAGTGGAAGAAGAGGGTAAAAGACCCAAAAAGAGGAAGACTGGAGGATTAAAAAAGGGGCACACCAGTTTAACGTTAAGAAATCGTTCCGCGCCGGGGAGGGTTAAAGAATCTGAAACGGCACCTTTGAAAAAAAGAAAAAAAATTGTGAAATGGGGGGAAGGAGAAAAGGAAAGGAAGGGGGGAACGAAAAACATTCGTTGATGTTATAAAAATAGAAAGAGAAACCTGCCTTCTGAACTTGGTAAAGACTTGTTAAAAGGATAATTTCGGAAAAAAAAAAGTAAGGAAGAGGGGGGGGAAAAGGGTGAGTCAGGAACTGGGAGGAATACGAAAAAATGAGCGACAGCGGGTTGACGGGAAGAGGGCGTGAGGGACGGCAACCGGGACCTTGGAAAAAAAAGAGAGATTGGCATAAAAGATGGAGAGGGTGCACTGGGGGAAGGGGGGGAAAGGGTTAAGACTTGAGACACTGG
>Ga0179591_1331999_pt1 | contig 13736 bp, 10 predicted proteins | sample CZOMad2_1_08_16f_FD_182891 | JGI IMG/M metagenome (GOLD analysis project Ga0179591, IMG submission 182891) | Vadose zone soil fungal communities from Angelo Coast Range Reserve, California, USA - CZOMad2_1_08_16fungal (PacBio error correction) | ecosystem: Environmental > Terrestrial > Soil >...
GGGACAACCGAAAAGAAAAAAGTCAACTTGGGGGGAGACGGCGGGGTCAAGCTCAGGAAGACCAGGGTTGTGTAGGAAGTGGGTAAGTGAAAAAAAAGCTTCCCCCAAAAAGCGCGGTAGGTCGGCTGAAATGGTGCACTACTCAACTCACCGGGTACGTCCCGACGAAGGGACGGTGGACTAAACAATATTAAAAAAAACTTTTGTCAGGGTCAGAGGAATATTCCATGGGGAAATCAGGGTACGGTCCACAGAGAGGGAGGATCTCGGGAATAGAAAAGGTCTCGAACAACTTGTAGAGCCGCTGTCAAGAAGGTCTCTCCCAGCGGCCGGGGCTCGACGGTGATTAAAAAGATGCACGACTGGAGGGAAAAAACATGCGGAGATCGCCAGGAGGCTTATCCCCTTAGGGAGAAGGAAGGCAAAGGGCACACGGTGTTCGGGGTACCGGGCCTCGATAAAACCTATTTGTGAAAAGACATAAGTAAGGAAAAGACTCTGCGACGAAGTCATCTGTCCAAAGCAAAGGATGGTCGGTCACACGTGCACTACACTCTAAACAGAAACGAAAAAAGGCGGACAGGCCTTAGAGGAAAAGTGGTAGAATACAATTTGCAAAAGGCCAAAAGGTCAAGACTGCAGCGAAGGGGTCGGGGGTAACAAAGAAAAAGACACCAACACCGCGTAAGAACTGTCTGGAGCTGGTCCTGATCTCGCCGGGTAGGAATAAACGATGGATATCTGAATTCAGTTGGGGAAAGGATCGAACCCATCCTATTCTGAAAGTCCACTACATGTCCACGTACAAAGTAGCGCGATGCACGTACTCGCTACGGGGGAAAGGGATCAGAGTACGAAAAAGGCGCGTCCTCCGTGGAAGCTGGGCACTTCTCTTAACACAAAGGGATCTGAACGCCGGGGGAAAGGGGTAGACTTGGCAGCAGCGCAAACTGGATTGGAACTCACGCGTGCGCGTTATAAGATCCCTTCATACGAATGAAAGGGGAAAAATCAAAAAAAAACAACAACAAAGGTGAGGAAAGATATATATTGCTCAACCTGTTTGCCGGGGGGAAGGGGGAGGAGAAGGGTCGGCGCCAGTGGGGGGGACATAGGACCCTTCTTTGACAGAATTTTAGTAACTGAGAACAAAAAACGAAAGAGCAGACTGCCCTGGGTAAGGAGTTTTTCGGAAATCCCGACAAGGCAGGGAAAAACGAAATGTTCCAAAGTCGAGTATCTGGTCCGGGAAAATTCTGCGGACCGGCGGCCGGCACAAGGGAGGGCAAGGCAAAAAAAAAAAAGATCGGGGAGGAGTCTCTCGGTAAGTGGGAACTGTATTCGGTGACGCGAAGTAAAAGGCTTGAGTGAAAATGGACGAAACACATAAGGAGGAAGGGGAAAGACGGCCAATTCTATCCGGATAGGGAACAAAGTAGACAAGCGGTAAATCGAAAAGTTGTGTTTGGGGGCAGACAGTCTCTGAGGATTGTGGAGGGTCACAAAGGGGAACGAGATGAAAAATCGTATGACTTCTTTCAGTCAAGGAGGGCACGTGGGCACCATCACTGTCAAGAAATGCAGGGTCAGATGCAGGAGCAGAAGAATCGGGCCCTATACTCGGTGTGAGGGAAGAAAATCCGCAGGGCCGGGATGAGGACAACTATAATGAAACCGGAGGGGCAGGACGGGGGGGGTAAAAGAGCGCCTATCACGCGTATATATTTATCACTTGAGTGCATGGGGGAGGAGGCAAAAAACCATCACAGGGGATGAAGGAAAAGTTCTAACTACTCTCCCCGCAGCGCCCTCAAACGGGGTATTTCTGGAGGGAAGGAGGGAAGAGACGTGTGGAGGAAATGGCCCCCTACGAGACAAGGAAAAAATCTACTTCGTGGGGGACGAAAAACGCGCCCAAGCGTTCGGGCGGCACGTCAGAAACACTAGAGTCCAGGGAGTAAAGGGTCTGTGCGGGTGGTAATGGAGAAAAAAAAGTCAATTCAGCGGTTGTAAGGCATCGGGGGTGGGGGGGCACTCGGGGGGGCACTCACGGGACTAATGCATGTCTTAGAAAAAAACTTTCCCGTCGACTATCAAGAGTTGCCTATGCAAGCGACCTGGCTAACCTTGAATAAGCCGGCGGAAGGGGAAAGAAGGGGAGACAAGAAAAAAACCACCAAACGGGACAGCCCAAAAACTGCGAAAAGATTTCATCGGAGGACTGGCTCTGTCCCGAAAAACAGTGAAAAGGAAGCGGGGATGAACTAATCTTGGGACAGTACCCCACGCCGCGCCACGCGGTTGAAAATTTCGGGGGAACGACAACCGGTGATCGTCGTAAGGGGGGGAAGGGTGCTCTGTAAGTAAAGGTGATGTCGCACACGGAGACCTGGAGGCTTGATCAGCCGTGCAATTGGGGAAACTTCCGGGGACGCATGGGGGGCAACGACGCAGACTTAGTGTTCCAGTGAGAAAAGGGCGTGCTAACGGAAGAGCTGGGGGAGGGAGAGGGTGCACGGTCTACAACAGCATAAAGGGAGAAAGTGGGAGTAGCGTACACTTATAAGACGACGGTGACCGATTCTGCGGGGCCGTGATCCTAGGTACCGTCGTTAAAAAGTGGACGATAGGGACACAGTGGAAAAGGCAGGCGTCTGGGTGGTGTCGACCGCCGAGCAGGAAAACCAGCCTGCTCATAAACCCGGTACGGGAAGGGATTTGCCAGTGATCAGACATAAACGGAAAATCTTTAAGGGAGAAGAAACCCGGGACCGCCGCGATAAGTAAACACGTCGAAACGAGTGGCAGTGTTACTCCTTGTAAAAGGGGAGGGAAAGGCCGCGACAGTTAGGTATTGCAGGAAGAATGCGACAAAAAAGGTACTCTTGCTCTTTGTCAGGGTCGGTAAGCACGTCCGATGGGAACCGGAAAAGGGGAATTGTCGTCGACTAGCAGAGGGGAAATTGGGAGGGTAACGAGAGATGAAGGGAGCCCGGGTCAGGGAAGGAAACGTACAAACAGAAACGGTCATCAAGAGGTGGGCAGGCGGGGACGACAAGTCAGCCTTCGCGTCCTCTGGGAAATTCTCAAACCCGGAGGTACATGAAGGAAGAAAATCAAAATGGGGGGGGTAAATCACTAGGTGACATCGGGCTGGGTGAAGGGTGGTTGACCGAAAAAGGGCGTAGGTTTCGCCAAACGCCTAGAAAGGAAAAAATTTTTGCCGAATGACAGTAGAATCCGTTAGCGCATAAGTATACTAGATGACTCAGGAAGAAAACGCACTCACGGCCCTGATAAGTGTTAACACGTGGGGGAAGAACCGCGGGAATGCTAATACCCGCTAACATATCCTACTTCACGGTCGGCTGAATAGGTATGCAAAAGAGGGTAAAAAAGATAAGAACGAAATCCTCTAAGAGAAGCAACTAAGGTACGAGCTTTCAGTTCATGCTGGGTAAACGGATCAGTAAAAACGTGCGCTAGTTAGGGGACGCAAAGGGGGTGTCTGAAAAGGAGCTGAGAAATGCAAGGAAGGGGGCATAACCTACAGCGGCACTCATGATAATGCAGATGGGGGGGGGAGGACAGTGTTTTCTGAGGGAAAGAAGGGTCAAGATCCACTACTTCCGGGTGACCATTGCTCACCACCGGTTATCTGAATAGATAAAACGGACGCAACGACAGACAGAAAGGTACCCGTAAGAGGGTACAACGGAACGAAAGAAATACTGCGATCACGCGCTACGAATGTGACTCTATCTGAGAGGAATTCTTCTTGGAAAGGGAACCGACCATAAAATTATATCACAAAAAACTTTCAGCAGCTCACGTACCACACAGTGGGGACGCCCAGATGTCCGAAGAAAATACCAAACCAGTCGAAGGACAAAAGAAAGGGAAACCGAATCAAGGATTTCATTAACAGACAGGGTGCGCGAAGAGCTCAAAAGCGGGAGAGGAGTTCAGACCGGAGGCTCCTTAATGAGAGAAGTTCGCTAAAACTCACATGACTCGCTGGGGTTGGAAATGCCCTCTCTGAGAAAGTGAAAGAGTAAGAAACCGTCGACAAGGAACCAACCCGCTAGCTTCGACATACAATAGAGCTACATGTCTTAAAAGAGGGGATCTAAACGGAGCACTGTGAGCCCGCCGGCAATAAGCGTAGTAAAACTAGACCACAACTACTGGACGGAGGAATCATGGAGGGGACCTAAGAGGTGGAACGTTCATTTCTGGAGACGGGACCGCGCCGTCCCAGTCTGATAAGAGCAACAACTGAACGTTCGGGAACACGTTAGAAGCTTCCAGTTTTTCACATCGTTGAGACGACGTCGGTTGATGAGGAGTTGGGAATTCAGGGAACAGTTGAGTACATACTAAAGGGTGCTTTGAAAGAAGGATACCGAAGGGGGTTTTGACTAAGCCTAAGGGCGTCGGCGGGTTTAGACTTGAGTCTTAGAGGTCCAATTCCACCTTTCGAGAGAAAAGAATACTAATAAGTTGCTGTGATTCGGGAAGAACGGCGTGGCACTCTGGTGAGTAGCCCTCGAATAGAGAGAAAAAGAGAAATAAAGAGGTCAAAAGAAGATATATTGCCACCTCGGGTGCTGAGCAGCTACATCTGGAAGGAATTCTCAGGAAAACGCACTTTTCAGGCGGCTGAGAAGGGGTCCTCTCTATCACGAACTCACCGATACTAAAGGAATCTGATGGGGAGACGCAAAAAAGGCCGAGGGCTAGCGCATTCTAAACTCCGGGGATGTCGTTACACTGGAGAAGTTTCACCCTACTCGGGGGGGCCACCGAGTGAAATGAAGCAGTCTAAGCTTGGCACGACGTCTGTAAAGCTAAACTACCGGAGGGGGGAGGTCAGAGTAAAAGGAGGCTTCCAAGACACTATTTCTGACCGAACTGCCGTCGAACGAGTTAAAACGTCTCGCCACTACTATCCTTGAGGGGTTCCAGAGAATGGGCCTGAGTTACCAAGACATCAAAAAAAAGGGCACAACGAAAAAAGCCTAATGCCTGTCTCCGGCGAGGGACTGTAGGGTTAGGCGACTCCAGTATCGTATGGCGAAATCGAGATGCACAATACACCAAGGGAAGATGGGTTGAGGGCGGGGGCTCCAAAACACGACATTCGGGCGGACAGATTAACGAAGGAAAAAGTGCCACGGAGCGCTTCGTTCGGTCGTAAAATGCGGCACCTGCAATAGGAGGAATCGTAGCATAAGGAAGGGAGAGGGATCGTGCGGGGCCCGGGGCGGGGCCTTGTACGGCCGTGAGTAGGCGCTGTTAGTGTATTCTCAGAGTGTGAGGGTAAGACCATAGGGAGGCTCGTTTAAGAGGGGGAAGTACTCTATCTGAAGTCGTAGCAAGCAAACGTTGAGCAGACAACAGAATTTAGCTCGTTCTATGTGCGGGGGATCGATAGGAGAAAGAAAAACACGGGTTGGTTTGGGCACGGGGAAACAGGCTGTATCTGTGAGACTAGAAAGACAAGGATCGGCCCGTAAAAAACTGGGGGGGTCGACCTAGAGGATCTCGGCGGACGAGGGGATGGGCGAACTACTCGTTAATGAATCCAGGCACCGCACTCTCGAGCGTCGGACACAGATAGCACGACGGGCGTGGTTTGAGGGCGCGGGTAGGTCGTCGGGGGGAAGACTTCAAACTATGGGCAATAAATAGGGGGGTGAAACTGGACCATAAGAAAGAAGGAGGGGCCTTTCCGCTTTCGCACGGAAATCCCTGTGCCAACTCTATCATCGGTCGAGCTGGGGTCGTACGTCCAACTACATTCCTATGAAAGCGTTCACGATCTGGGCGAATCGTTCCACTGGGGCGGGGGAATTTAAAAATTCTCTTGACAGGGGAACCAAAACTGGAATCAAGTAGTTTGAAGGACTTCCAGAGCGGTTCCCCGGACTGGGTAATGTACGTCTCAATCCCGAAAGGTACAAGGCTCTACGGAAGTGGGGGGGCGTGTCAAAAGTATGCGTTTGGGCAGCCCCGTGCCTCGAGGTTACCGTGGCCAATCAACCTCCATCAAGGCTCAAGGTATCTACAGGGGGCACCCTAAGAGGAAATGTGCGATGACAACTATCTGAGGCGACATTTGCTCAAGACGGGGTGTGGAGTAGGACACGTCGAAAAAACTTTGACGAATCAAGGGGACTTCCACCCCATCACCGATTATCGCCTGCGTGGGATGGCGATCAAGGGGTCACATGAGAAAAGGTTCAGGGGGCCGCGCCCGTCTAAAGTGGCTGAACAACCACCGCATATGTAATACCACCTGTCGCGGCGCGGCTTGCTATCTGAGACCACTCGGCAGACACAGACTCTTCGGAGGGGAGCCCGTTGAAAGGAACGTCCTTGGTGAGCAGGCTTTGGGGCCCGGTGCATGCGGCGGGCGCGAGGTGTCGTTTGCAAAGAAGACAATCGACTACTAAAGGGGGCGCGTATCGGGACTGACGGTAGGTAACACGACATCCCGCGTCTGCTGGGTGAACTCAGCATCAGTGCAGCTGGGGTACGAAACGGAATTGCAGCTACTTTGACATAAAAAAAGGGTCAGTCGGGGGACTCAAGGACAGACTATGGTAGGCGTTCGTTGGCCGGAGGGGAACTAGAAGCCCGGCTGGTTGTGGGAAGCGGGAAAAAGTAGCTTTTCTTAAGGTGGTCAGCCGCTACGGAACTCATGTAAGCACTGATGTTGTCCGGCAAACTCCGAAACCGGGAATACGGAGGGGGTAAGCCTCACACCAGTACGAGATTGGGTGGGTATTACTCGTGCCCCAAACCACGCGCTTAATCGCGGTGGACGTACGACCACGTAGGCGATAGAAGAAAGAGTTCTGCTATTGACACCTGGGGGAGCGGGGGGAGTCTGTTCCACAATAGTTTGTACACAAAGTGATAATAGATAGGACTTACGCCCAGGTAGGCAACAACCTATGCAAGGGAAAGCCTTTGAGAAGGTTTGAAAGCGAATGAAAATAAAAGTGACAAACCGGTGTGATCGAAGGGCTACCAGTGCTCTGAAACCGACCATCTTATAATCGTTGTCCACAGCAGGGTGAGGGGAAAAGAACACAGACAACGCAGCTCAGGACGTATATATTCAACGCGAACTTGGTGATGTGAAGGTTTCCGTATTCGGGCTACTCACGACGGGATCCGACATACAGATAGGCATCTCAAGGCACATGGGGTGTGCCGACCCACCCTCAAAACGACAGAATTGCCTCTCACCTGCGCGGCAATTGGGTTACGCGAGTCGGTAGCTTCATAAAAAGTTCGAGGGGGGTCGGCTTTATAGGGGACGTCGCACAAAACTACGAAGGAAACGCGAAAAGGAGGAAGGACTCCTAGTCTGCACTGGGAAGCGATAGGGATCTCAACAGGGCATTACGAAGAAGGAGAACCAGAAAAATGGTCAACGATCCCGGAAAAAAAGTGTCTGGTCTTTAGGGGGGAGACTCAACCCTGAGAGAAGATCAGGGGCTTCCCGTGGAGAGCTAAGTCTCACTCAAAAGGTTTTCTCATAAAAAACGGAATAGGAGGAAAATATGAGGGGAAACTCTTGCCGATGGGGAATCGGAGAACGGAAAACGGGTGATTATGGCAGGGGAGGGAGGAAGAAGCTCGGAACTATAAAACTGTGTCTCCTGAGGAGGGGAAACCAGGTTGGCAGTGGCTTTCGGCGTAAGAGGGAAAAACAAAAAGAGGAGGAAGGGGCCAAGTAGAAAAAAGGTCGTCAGAGTTGGCGGGAGAAGATAGACGTTGTGCTTGAACTGAGAAAATCCGATCGAAATTTGTCACCCCAGGTCGGAAGGTCGGGGAGGTGCAACAAAAGAAAGATACAACTGGAAGGGGTGTGTTTAAAGTAGAATCGGGGGGGGGCTGCTTTTTCGAGAGAGGTGCAAATTCAGAGCGACAAGGGAGGATTCGGCGACGAGGCGGTACAGGCAAAACCTTGGCCAGCCACAAAAGGCAGCATTTAATAGTTCAAAGATGGTCTCGAGGTAACGAAAAGATGAGCGTCCACACGGGAGAGAATTTGGCATGTAAAGGGACGATAGAGAGGCTCTAAAAGGGTGAGCATAAAACGGACCGCTGCCAAAATAGAGGCGCATTTGGGCGAGAAGGAATGGTCTTCCAAGGCAAACATTGGTATCTGCGAGATATAGATAACGGGAAAACTGTGGAGGTAAAACAATGGGGCACAGTAACCATTACGTAAACAGACATTTCGCCAACTTCATCGAGCGTGTAGCTCGAGACTGTTCGATCTTAGCCACATCGGCGGATCGGGGGGGGAGGCTTTCAGACGCCACCTGGCCTGCCCGATAGGGCACCCTGGGTGACGTTTAGGCGTAGGACGGGGCAGGAAAGAAGCATGCCTTTAGACCTTCTGTCACAGTCTCAATAAAAAAGCAGCACACAAGGTAGTCGTTCTAGCCTTTCACCCACAGTCAAGGGGAGGTTTCACAGTACCGGCCACGAAGCCACTATACCCTCTGGGAAGTTGGGACACGGGCTGGAACCAAGTGCGAGATGAATTACATGTCTGGTAGACTTTCATCTCATCTAACAATGGAATGTTATGAAGAGAAGTCAGTGGAATGTGCCCAAAAGAAGACAGGCTTCTCTCACAAGAGTATCGAGAGAATGTGGCGGTCATGTGTGTCCTGAAAAAAGGCGTATCAAAGGGGTGCAAGAGGGGTCCCCACTTGTAACGCATGGGGGGGAAAATAACTTGGAAATGATCAACTGGGGAAGACGAATCTGTGGACTGAGTTGGGACCTCAAAATATGTCGCCAACATTGTTTTCCCGTCTCAAGCGCGGCTTGACAAGGGGCTAGCCATTCCGCATACGAAAACTGTGAATTGTATAGTGATATCGACAGAAGGGAACTAAACTTGCTGCCCTGCAAACTTACTTCTGGAGTCACACAACGTGATGACTTTTTTACTAGATCAAGGGCATTCGGGCTACATCAAAGCGCCCAAATATTCAGCACCTGTAGCCATGAGGTGGGGTCTCGACCAAGGAAGTGCGCTAAACACGGGGGCAATTGGAGGACTACTTGGCGGACCACGTGTAAAAGAGGAACGCTACTGAGTCGCTGGCAGGACATCGAATGAAGATCAGGAGGACGTCAACATCTAGCATAGACGTGAGAAACAAATTAGCCTCACAAGAAAAAGTGATCACCCCTAATTGGGCAAGGTCAAAAGTCCGATCTACAATGCCGTTTTGGACTCTGAACGTGCAGGGATTTCTCCATAAGGAGAAACACGCGGGGGAAGGGGGGTTACACTAGTTTATAAGTCATGTACGGAAAATTTCCTCGAAGATGGGCTCAATCCGCGAGGGAAGTACTTGATATTTGAAGGAGTAGGGGAACGCTGGTACAACTAAGAAAGAATGTAATCCTCTCGATGTGAGAGATCGACGAGTTAGGTTAACCGGGGATAGTAGCGGGGGATGAGCTCAAAATAATAAGCCAGATCGAAGCGCCCCCTCTCGTCTGCTGGCCTACTACACTGCCTATAGATGGGCACCTTTAACTTGAAGGGAACTACGCTAAGGAAAAATAATGCACTCAAAGAAAGAACAGTCTGTCTCACGACCATCATCTGCGAAGGTCCCCGTCAATTTTAAGGGAGGGACGTGGCCTACGATCCAAGAAAAAATGTGGTTAGCAGAACCTGGATTCTTATAGGGAGCAAGTGACCCCGACCGACTAGCGCATCAATGGCGTCTTAAGAAAAAGTGAGAGTACGGTGCAGATCCGCTTAAGGAAGACGCACGATCGGGAGCAGACTCGTTGCCTCAAAAATCCTCAAAAAGTAATACACGCAAGCGGGGATCAAACAAAAGCTCAAGGGACCGAGAGTAGAAACATCACCCTCAGATGAAACTCAAAAAACTGGAGAGTATGGGCCGGTTATATGGTTCATTACGAATAAATAGTACTCCCTGCTCCGTTCAAGGAGTGTTATAAGAGGGGGAGGCTATAGCCATAGAGGGGACTCAACCCGCCATCCAACATCGGACAGGTGTGTCTTTCATCCTCCAGATCGCCAACTACTAGAAAGCATGCTCCATCACAAAAAAGACCACTCGAAAGCTCATACCACGGCGTAGGGCTGGTCGTTAACGTAGAACCGAGGGGGGGACAACTTCGCTATCACACCGTCCAAGAGGGGGGGGGTTCGGGGAAGCATCTAAGGAAACTTGGAAATAGATTTTGCAAAAAAAAAGATCCCAAGGAATCTTTCACGGCGTACTGGATGGGGAGGGAGACCTCTCCGGAGACGCCTTGGAATCTACGACTAGTTACTACTTTCGACAGGGGGAAGTTGGGTCGAGTTAAGTTCGATGCCGCCTGGGGGGGGATTACTCCCAAACCAAAGAGGTCGCATTCCCCCTCTTGACGTGTGACTACGCGGGGGAAGAGCCGAAGTGGTAGCTCAAAGGATTTCTGGCTTTTTGGGTGCCAGGGTAAGTCCGGTCAAAGCTCAACTTAACAAGGGAAGCGGGGACTGGGGAGCGAAGCCCGACCGCTAGGTTGCAGGTCGTGTGATACCTAACTCAAAGGCTACCCACAAACACAACGGCTATGTTACGGTGAAGTAGGAGAGTCACGCGGTTCAGGTATTCATCCTCCCGAAGAGAGGTGGAAAGACCCAGACGGGGTTAAGAAAATGCGCTCGACATGTAAGGAAGATCGAAATCAACAAGAGCCTGTGCAGCAGGAAGTGACCACCTATAGTCAGCTGTCTGACGCAGGAGGATTGTTCGTCACTATAATGTTAGTACTACAGGACAGAAAAAGAAAGCTCCAGGGGAACAAGGTTCCAAGAAGAAAACGTGTAACGTCGTTATCTGTAGTGAATAGACGTTTCGGGGTGTCATAAAGCGTGCCATCACGAATGAAAGAGTAGGAGAAAGACGGGAACAGAAATGAAATAGAATCGGAGTAAGAAAAAACGGTGCATGTCACATTGCAAGGATACACCTTCCGGAAGGTCTCTAAGCGATCGGATAGCGTGTAGTCAGAGGAAAGGGCTCGGATGTCTCGAACAAACTCTTTAACTACTCTCGATACTCTCAGTGGACGGGATGAGTCGGGGTTGCTGGGGAGAAGCTTATCTTGTTGGGGGAGGGACTAGATTACCCGTACAACAAACCTCATCTATGGCGGGGGGCTTTTAGCCTCCTGAACAAGGGAAAACTTTACACCTCGTAGAATCAGACATTATCAAAAGTGGACTGCGAAGGGCAGTTCTGGGAGAGAAGGGGGCGCTTCCTTCGAAGGAATGTACAAAAAGGAGAAGTCGTCTTTCAGGGAGGGGAATTCGTTCGCTGGGCAGAAGGCATGGCAATTTATCAGATTGTATCCGACTCTGGATTTCACCCTGATTGGAGGGAGGCAAGCATGAGAGATCGGGGGAAAGGGCTTTTAGGCAGAGTCGCACTTCTCAAGAACTTAGAAGAAGAAGACCCAGAATGTATTTTCTTGCGTAAGTGTCATTATGGGGAAAGACTTAGAAATCCCAACTCTGGGTGGGACGCCTGCCGGCTGGGAGGGGGGACGTTACTCAGTCAAGGGACAGTGGAATCCACTTTATCGTTTGCGACCTCTAAGGGAAGGGGTCTTCATAAGCGAATGTCGTGGCTGTGGAGAAAAGATGGGCCGGAGCTGGAAACCAACCCAATAAGCTCAGGGGGTCTGGAACCGCCGGTCTACTATCAAAGTTAGGAGGGTACCGTTAGTGGATTCAGGGATGTGCAGCGTGCCAAAAATCTTACGGTCACTAATGGACTGTCAGAAGATCACGGCATCTGAGCTATAAGGACGTGTTCGCTGTGACAAGGGTGGTCAATACTGCCGAGGACAACAGAGGAGGGCTGAGGCCCGGGGGAAACCGCATCAGGGGGGAGGGTATCTTGAAGAAATGAACGGTCTCCCTCGCGGGCAGGATCGTGATACCAAGGCGACCGAGGTCAAACTGCGGATGAATTTCGGGTAGTGGGTTCAACTCACTTGATGAGTGACAGTGGAGGGGAGGCGTTAGCAGTTGCCGAACACACAGAGAGATTTTCAAAAAGTTTCAAGGGCCGTCACATCAGAGATCAAAGAGGTGTCGGCGACGGATCCGCGGCAGGCGAACAGAGAACGCAGGGCTCGAGCTTTGGGGGACGAATACCGGCTCTGCAAAAGTGTACCGGGGCGCCCCGGCCGGGAGACAGCAAAGGCAATGGGGCCCGAAATGTTCCAGCGAGGCGCTTTGATATCAAAAAAAGAATTTAGGAGAAACATGTAGGGGAGGCATCACTGAGGGTAGGGAGGTTCGAGGACGGCTAGAGGGCAGGCCAAAGGAGAAGCACGTCGGGGATCGCCGTGCGGGAAATGATCATGGGGACAAGGAGGTGGCACCTACCTTGAGAGGAATCGTCTGCTGGCCTGTGCTTATCACTTCCCAAACGTCGGACTCAGACTGGTTCCGCCATGGAAGACTGGAAATAGAAGAAACTTTGCCGCCTTGACAGCAGCACGTAGTACTTCAGTCCAGGTTTGATCTCGATATCAAGCATATCCCTGCGTTTTCATGGTCGGGAGTGGGGAAGGGGAATCGGGCGGGCTAAGAGGTGGCTTCAAACCCCTACTCCAAAACTCAGAATCGAAGTTAAAAAATGAGAGACAGATCTCTTTCAAATTGTCCCCAACTGGATTGCAGCAGAGCATCCAGTCCTCAGGGAGGAACAAGCTCTAGTAAGGGGACTCCCTTCAGAACTTCAAGGTCGTCCACGTTCCCAGTTGGATAGTAGGGAAAAGCGACGCTCCAAAACGTGGTGAGAGCGGAGAAAAATTTTGAGGAGGGGGTATCGGCTCGAAGGGGGGGGGCAGGGTCACTTGGGGGATGGCGACATCAACTGGGTCACGTGCCCCTCTTCGCAGAGTTGGATGGTAGCGGAAAAAATCCCTCAATCATCTAATGGTTCTACTACCGGGAACCTAAAGAGAGAGCAGATGACTTTTTTCTAAATAGCTCCGTGTTTACAAAGATGGACACCGCTGTGGACACCTAGGACCTTACCAATTTAGAGAAGGTAGAGGAAATGTCCAGGTCATGAAAAAAGCCGCTTCTCCGTTTCAAAGCCGTAGGGTGCTACTTGTTGAAAAACCCTTTCCGAGGAAGTGAAACGGTGAAAAACGGGGGGCACACTCGAGAAAGGGTTCTATTACACGGGCCAGGCGGGAGCGAATGGAATCTGCACCGAATTTTTGGAGGGGTCCCATGGTTGCCGGGGTAATCGTCTCCTGAAGGGGAAGACGCACGGTCGGAGGCATCTAGGGGAACCTCTTTTCCTACACTCCAACAGACTACGACATCAAAAACCGGGACGGCCACGTGGTGGAGGTCAATGGTCCGAATTCTGCGAACTGGGAAATGGCGCGCGCAAGGCTAACGTTCTAGGAGCGGGGATGAACTCCGAAAGCCCCCGGCTGCTTGAAACTAACGACTCACTGAGAGATAATAAACGTGGGCGTCGCGCAACGGTATATAGAAAAACATCTTACGACGCAAAGGGAATGACACAATAGGGGGGAAAGCTCGACGACAACATCTCATTTTGGAGATCGTCACGCGTCGTGGAGGTCGAGTCAGGTACTCAACTGTCCTTGCAATGCACTCGTCAAAATTTTTGGAA
>Ga0179591_1252000_pt1 | contig 13735 bp, 17 predicted proteins | sample CZOMad2_1_08_16f_FD_182891 | JGI IMG/M metagenome (GOLD analysis project Ga0179591, IMG submission 182891) | Vadose zone soil fungal communities from Angelo Coast Range Reserve, California, USA - CZOMad2_1_08_16fungal (PacBio error correction) | ecosystem: Environmental > Terrestrial > Soil >...
CACAACCTGGGAGGCCGCCGCACCTTATGACTAATCATGCAACCTCAGTCCGGTTGGTTGATGGAGGGATGTAAGTCGAGGAATGAACTTAAACTAGCCAGAAAACAGATAGGAAAGGAGTTTATCGCGAGATGGGACCTCGTCGAGGAGGACCGGCCAGGGGAAGGAAGAGACCGAATGCCCCTTGTTCCGCCATAGTCTATACGGCGGTATGGGAATCAGAAGGCTCAGGAAGAGAGGGCGAATTTAAGTCTTATATGCAGGAAAGGCCGGAGGTCTGAGAAAAAAAAAACACGGGAAGGTTACCTAGAAAGGAGGTGGGCTTCGGCGGCGGAATGTCAACACACAAACCTCGTCCTCGATAGGGTGAAAGATAATTCTTTACACGCGGAGAGGGAGAGTTCGTGGAATAATTGAGTGAAGAAGGGGGAAAAAAAATGAAGGAAAGAGCAGCCGCCTGCTTCTGCTGAGGCCGTATCCAGGTCAGGCTTGCATATAAAGGACGAATGACGAATAGCGGTCAGAAAGTAAGAATACCGTCAAGGACTGCGAGCAAATAGAGGGAGGGGGGGAATGAAAACCTAGAAAATAAAAATCGGACGGGGGAACGCTGATACGTCGTCTTCAGCGGGGGAATGTCCGTGCTAAAACATGGAAGGAGATCTTTCCAGGAAGTCAGGATGGGGGGAGGTTTGATACCCAAGTTGAAAAGGGACGGGTGTTCGGATAAGGATCGAACCTCAATGTAAGGGCCCTTCTCCCCTTGCAGGGAGGAAAAGCACGTAAACACCAAAATTGGGCTCAGGGCCGACAAGGTTCTTGCGCGAGAGCACCCAGATACAAACCATCGTCTGAGAGAACTTCTCCCCTTAATTTCAGAATGCCCCGAACAGAGTTCTGCCAACCCTGGCCTAGACGCACAGAACGTACGAAAAGTTGCTCAAGAAAATAGGAACTAGGGGAGGAAAACGTCGAGTTTTTGGAAAATCAAAAAAGAAGGAGGGGGACCAAAAGGTATCACGCGGGGAAAAGGTACCAAGGAAGGCACAAAGTCGGAGGCAAAAGCGGATTGGGACTGACAAATGAAAATAAGGGTTCTCCGGCAGTTTCGACCATGCCGCGAACGGGACGGAGAAGGCCAAGAGGATATGGGCCTGAAAAAAAAAGCGGGGAGGGTCTTTTCTGATGACACAAACAACGGATGAACCTATGTTAAGTTCGGATGGAATGCTCACCAAATAAGAAGGGACTCTGAGGTCCTGGGTAGAGAACGGGCCTCCATTAGAGGAAGCGTAAAGGAATTGTCCAAGCATAAAAAACAATGTCACCGCACGCCACTTCACGGAGACAAGGGTCTGCTCGCAAATTTCCTAAATCAGGATAAGGGGAAAATGATTTAAAGGACGAAAAAGAAAACACCGTCCCCCCCCCCCCCCCCCCAAACCCCTAAAAGAAGACCGGTACTGCCGGTCGCTGCTTCCATCCAGACAGGACCGTCGTACCCGCAGGAGGCATCCGGAAGAGTGCCGAATGAGAAAAATGTCGCCGTAGTAAGGGAAATTGGGGGGGTAATCGAATGTGACCCGAAACGGGCAAGGCCCAGGCAACAGGGGCATGGTATGCCTGGTCCAGGGAAGGGGCAGTCCATAAAACTGGTTGGTCAGAGAAGGGAGCGCCACGGCCAGTAATGATTGTGCAAGGACCCGACTGGATGTCAGGTTGATAGTAACAGAACCTAAGCGACCGGATGGAAGACAAGGCAATAACATGAATGGCGCCGGTGCCCTCCTAGAGGACTGGGGAACGCCGGAGATGAGAGCTAAAAGATATGAATAGGCACTTTTCAGAGGGAGAGGAAGTGCAGTTCTTGCGAACCGAGGAAGCAGCAGGTCCGGAGAAAAAAAAAGGGACGAGAACACGAAGAAATGGTTAGCAGTCTTCTTGATGATATAACTTGGAAGCCACTCGGGAAGCACACCTCATTTTCTGGATCAAGAAGACAAGAGAGATAGAAGCATATCAGCACAAACCGATCGAAAAAAAAGAGACGGCGCAGGGCATGCCGAAATAACTTGTGAGTTCAAGGAAAGGTGGAGAACGATTCCGGTTCAGGGTATTGAGCAGAAGAAGGGAAAAAGAAAACGCTTAGCGAAGTACACAATTGAGGAGACGCTGGTGAAAAAGCAGAAGGGGGGTCGAAAATCCAGAAACATGGGCGAGACGAGCACAGGTGCAAAATTACGTTGTCGTTTAACAGGGCCACGACCATGAGGAAAAAAGCTACCGATCCGACCTACAGGTAGGTTAGGGGCTAAAAGGACCCATAATGTTAGGCCGACAGAAAAATCTATAAAAACAACCACGGATGAGGGGGAAATCGGGGAGGAAGGAAAATTCGTTGTTAAAAAATAGACCATGACCTGTGACTCTTTCGCAAGCTGGTCCGGCATTGTAAATGGACTTGGGAAAAAAATGGGAAGACTTCCCCCCGCGGGATAGGAAGAGCCTGGAGGACTGACGGCTAAACGAAACAGAAGTCACCAGGTCAGAAGAACCGTCCTTCCTTGTGACCCTGCAACAGCGTATTAAACCTTCCTGCGCTGAACGGGGACACGACTTTCCAATCGTCCGACGACACCTTCAGCGAAGGGCTGGAAAAGAAAAAGGATGTCTGGGGCCAGAAAACGGGGAAAAGAAGACGGAATGAGAGTGCTGATCAGGAGAGAGGTAAAGAAAAAGAGAAGCCGACCTAATGCGGTGGTACGGCAATCGGCAGGGTCGAGGCATACGCGAACGGTCAAAAAAAAAGAAATGGCATAGTGGATCAAATGAAGGAAAACGAGAGTCCGGCGGCTCGCGGAGAAACGTCGAAAAAATGAAAATCCTAGCCTCAATTCAACTGTCGCCGCGGTCATTTGGGAAACAAGGGGATTTAGGAGCAACAAAGTCAATAGGGGCGGTAACTCAAAATATGACATAGGCCTCGGCTTCGTGCGTCGGGAAGCAGAAAAAAGGCAAACAGAGGGAGAAAAAAAGAAGAAAGTCAATCTCCCTGTCGGGGTCGGACTAACCGGCGAAAAAAGGTTGGAGTAGAAGGGCTCAACGGACACTTAACCCAGTGACTAACCCATGAAAAAAAGGTTACCGGTGGAGGGCAAGCGGGAGGTTTCACAGCGAGGGAAAGGGGACCTACAATACCTTTTTATAAAAGGTCTCATTGCCGACAAACCTAAAGCGGGAATGAACGGGAGTAAATTCTTCAGTACTGCAAAAGTTCTGGATTCAGAGAGAAAAGGTTAGACGACGACCCCTTCCAAATGGTGCGTAGACTAAACTTGGTTCCCTCTATAGACGAAATGTAATTTTTACCTGTGGAAGGAAAGGAAAGGGCGCGAGACAAAAGAAAATACGATTCCTAAGAGCGCGGGATGGGTCGTCAAAACTACTGAAAAAAAAAACAGGGCGACCGATTCAGTACTCTGGGAAAATCAGGACTATTATTTCGAAGGCGAAAGGCCTCGACAAGGCACATGGGGTGTCCGATAGGACTCTAGAGCGGCTGGGAGCATAACATAGTCGCACCAGAGGACCAAGAAAGGGAGAATCTGATATGCCTACGTTAACAACAAAAAACAAGGTCGATAAAACTGGAAATGACGCAATACCGGCTGCGGCTCCTAAAGGCGAGGCAAAAGGGTCCCGCGGAAGCAAAAAAGAAGAGCCTATGTTCATCGCAAGTTCTGGCATCAAAAGGACTTCTAAGGTGAATTCTAGGCGACAATGCGCGTGAGCAAGAATAAAACCGCAAAAATTAACGGGCTGGAGAGGAAGAGCGACGCTGTGTCCACCTAAACATAACGATCAAAGAGGGTCTGAAGTTTCGGGCATCTAAGTGGAACAGGGGGAAATCACTCGTCTCAAGGGAGGGGGACCGTTCTCAACACCGGATAAGGGCCGCGTAAGCGGTTAGTTGTGATGTGTCTTGGGAATCTCTCACAACACCGGAAAAAAAAAACCAAGTTTACGCGGGCTGAAGGGATGAAAACGATGGGGTACAGCTTATCCCATGGAGAAGGGAGAGGAAAGCCGACGCATTGACCTGTACATAAAAATCAGAAAAAATCGGCCAAAAATAAAGATATTAGTGGAATATAATAATTGGGGAGAAAGTCAAAACCAAACATCGCTGTGTCAAATAATCAAGAGCAGTGGCAACCGGACGAGGCCCCATTCTGATCAAAAAAAACTAAAAAAATAACAACTGTAAGCACGAAGCGTCCACTAGAATTTCTGGGAAAGACTTTCCGAATCGATTATCAGATTAAAATCCCTAGAAGTGGTAAGAAAAATAGAAGCATAGCGGAAGTCCGTAATCCATCGGTAGGCGGAGGAGCCTCTTCCGAAGAGAAAAAAAAAAAAAAAAAAGCAGACCAATCTCTGAAACAATGAAACGCGCGTGTAAAGACTTCGAAAAAAAGATTTCACGATCATCGGACAGATTCGGGGTGGGCTGTGAAAAGCCGCTCCGCAGGCTCGAAAACAAATCCGACCGGTATCGGGAAAAAAGGGAGGAGAGTCTAGGAAAGAAAAGGCCGTCAAATATAGCGAATACAAACGAGGTCCCGACGATCAGAGTGCAAATAGGCTAGGGCAGGTGGTTTCGTAAAGACAGAGGGAGGAAACCACTGTTCAGCTGAGGTCTTATAGACATGCTGAATCCCTATCGGGGGAGGGGACCAAAACACGAGAAAAACAGACCAAGCAGAAGAAAGTAGGGGCCAGAAAAGGTAAGAACAGAAAGGACAGAAACAGAGCCCAACAGGGACTGAGGTCGCTCATAGTTTACAAGCCTGGGATCCAAAGTCTATGGTGGGAGCTAGAAGAAAAAAAAAACACTTAGGAAGAAAGAAGAGGAGAATCACATAGACAGGCAACACGGTCACTCCAAAGTGATTCAAACCTCAGTAAGGTTTGTTTACGGCTCAGAGTCAGAAAGCCCCTTAACATTGTCCCGAAGGAAAATTAAGAGAGAAGAGAGGGAATCTTCACGTATCGTAACCAACTGGGCGTGTATGCCTGATCCTATCGCAACCAGCCACACGTCCGTGCCCTTGTTGCCGCACCTCGATCGGTTAAAAAAAAAAGAAAAAAAAGAATGACCGCGGTATGGGCATGACTAAAGTGAAAAATCGATCGGTCCAAAAGTCGAGGTATTCTGCACCGGGGGAGAGAGAAACAAGCAAAGATCAAGAGAAACGCGGAGTTCTTCTTCGTGATGAAGTTCAAAGCACCCAAAGAACCGTCATGCGGAAAACGGGGAAAGACAAGTCACTTGACACAAGAGGGCCAGGACTGAGAGTGTCGTGAGGGGGGGGAAGAGGCAAGAGCGGAATTGCCTAAAACTCTAGAACGAGACTCCATTAACCGTCCTTCTGACGGGGAGAGATGGGGCCTACGGATCCATAGGGACTTTCAATGAACTATGAAGGCAGTATCGTGCAAAAGGGCTGGCCGGCTGCGCGCGAGACCGGGACTTCTATCAGTGGGGAAGTCAACCATGGCGAAAGGAGGGGGGGGAAAGCTTGATGCTTCCTTTGACTGATATTCATTTGAAAGGGGGTGCTAACCCAGTGCTTTTTAAAGGATAATCTATTTAATTGTGGGGGGAAGTCCCCGAGGTTTTTCCAAGAGGTAAAAGGAAATCAGGTAATCAAAGGAAAGGCGGAGGTCTGTAGCTTCCCTTCTCCCGGGGAGAAAAAATGCCCCTCATGTTAAAGCAACGAAGTAACTGCGTGGGGCAAGACGTGGGATGGGCGCGCTCTTCATAAATAAAACCCATCAGAAAATTCGAGGAACGCTAAAACGGGCGATCCAGAGACGAAGTGCTGCAAAAAAGGGATTAGAGCTTGCCGCCACCGAACGCGAAAGCAATGGATCATAGTGAAAAAAAAGTGTAAGCATATTGAGGCAGATAAACCGGGAACCCGAGGGACACAGAGAATGGATAACGGGCCACATTGTAGCAGGGAAACTGCAACCACCCGGCGTCCAGTCAAAATACGAAAAGCCGTCAAGTCTAATCTTACTAAAAAGAATGTTTCCGGAACCATGGCCGCGACGTGGAGCAGGAAGCAGCGAGTGGCCATGGAGAGGGTGACAGAAATCGATGCGGGCTTGGGTAGCGCCTGGACCTTCTCTCCACTTTGGAGAGGGGGAGATGGGGGAGGACCAGAAAAAAAAGCGACAGCGCCTTCAGGCCAAAGGCGTTTCGATCAATGACGGAGGTGAATAAATAGACGAGTCTTGACCTAGCACCAAGACAAGAGAGGACCAGGGCAACGGGAACTCATGGAGTCATCTAAAATACTGGATGCATAGTGTCCATCAGGGGATATCGGGAAAAAGGAAGGGGCGAAGGGAGAATATTCACAGTGGAAACCCTGAGAGAAAGAATGCAAATGAGAAACTAATCTTTCGCTGCGTCATCCAGAAAGGGGATTAAAGGAGAGGAACGCATCATCGAAGGGAAGAACGAAGGGCCGCTTTCGACGGAAAGGAGCACGAAGTTCATTGGGGAAATAGGGGGGAAACACGACCGATTTCCTCCAAAGGGAAAACATGAACAATTGAAGGTTATGTAAGGAAGGAAAGCAGGGAAGAAGACCCTCCCACTGGGGTTGCAAAAGGGGAATTGGCTCGGAGTATATGGCACCGCAAGTTGGAAAAAGGACAGATAATGCTGGGGGAGGTACCATGACCAAACAATTCCTAGCAGGATGGAGGAGAAAAAGGATGGCGACGACATAACAGGTAAGATAAAGGGTGGGCACTTAACGTGTGCCTGCCAGGAAGGGAGGGGCCTGTATAGGAATGGCCGAATGATAGGATGACCCTTAACGATCGAGCAAAGCCATGAGGGCCTCCTAAAGAAAAAAGAACGATTACCATCGGGTAGTATTCGGTCCTTGAGGCAACGGGCCAGGGACCGAGAGTTCAAAAGGGAAGGTCCTGGGCGTACGAAGCCGGGAATCTGCAGAGATGGAAAAGAGAAAAAAAGGGTCAGGGATAGTCAAGATATGCGAGACGGTGCCGTAATATGGGAATTTAAGAGGGGGAAAAGGGAGAATTTAACTTAATGGGTGAACACGTAAATCTGAAGGCAGGAAAAGACGCTGATAAAGTAAAGGTCAAAAGGGGAAGGGGGGGGAAAATGGCAGGGACCTGGGGGTGACCAGAGAAAAAAATGGGGAAAGGCATAAGCCAATGGCTAAGGACTATAGGTGCCGGAAGAAAAGTGGGGGTAGTCAGGGCATTTCCAACTACCATACCAAGAGCGACTCGCAGACGGTCGGAGCGAGAAAAAGAAAAGGGCATTACCTATAGAGAGAAAACAACAAAAACGGAAGGGGATTCTTAAATAGATGGAAAAGGCTGGGGGAATTGAGAAGTAAGAGAAGGTCTTAGTCTCAAAGGCAAGCTGGGACCACGGGCGGTCAGTCTTCTGACAGTGGCCGACCTAGAACCGCTGCAGAGAGAGGGAAAAGGGATCGGCGGAAGCCAAGGCCTGATTGTTGAAAAAAAAAGGTCAGCATAAAGGAGGAAAGGGTGAATGGGCATGTATGCACTGAATTGCAACGCATGACTGACGTTCCCCACCGTAACCCGATCGTGTCGAAAGGAAGGATCTTACCATTGGGAAAAAATCAAAAATGCGGCCTGAGGAGCAGATCATAGGCGAAAGGATAGGGCAGAGGATTCTAGGCTTAAGAAAAGGAAAGGTCAAGAAACAATTAGGGGCGCAAATCTCGCCCCGTGGCTATTAATCAAGAACCGACCGCAGCAAAGAAATGGAATCTAGAAAGAGGAGAAAGAGAAGGAAGAAAGGAGCCGTTTTCTCCACCTAAAAAAAAAACGATCGCATTGAAGTAACTAGAAGGTTCTAAGCCGGCAAGGCTGGTCTATAGCGGCGGCAACAAGACTGTTCTGAGGACAGGCGAAAGTCCGAAAAAAAGGGGGGAATCGGCTCAAATATTCAGACTGGGAATTGATCTCCATCGCGTGTTGGGAATGGCCTCTCAACCCTCCTACCGAGGTCTCAAAGGCGAACATGGGAACAAGACTGGGGAAGGGGAGCACAAGCGCGAAAAGGGGTGTAGGTAGAGAAGGAGGCATGGACCTGGAAGAAAGGAAAAATTGCTGGTACTTGGGTCAGGAAATCTGAGGAACACTCGATTAAAAAGGAAACAGTTCGGCGCATGGGGAGCAGGCTTTGAACTCGACATCGGGGGAAGGCAGGAGGGTATCGTAAAGAAAAGACGAAGTTATTAAAAATCGACTCGGTAGCTCTACAAGAACGGGGCGGCTGGGGAAAGACGGGGTTGAAACCTTTGTCAAAAAATAGGAAAAGGGGCTCCAATGGAAAGTGGTATATTCAGAAGCAAGGGCATCACTTTCGGAAGGGGAAGGGACCGGGCAGCGTGAGCTAGGGGGGTAACGAAATCAGGGGTCTTCGTTGGAAAAAAAAGAGCAAGGTACTAGCCTTCAATACGACTTAGGCCGGAGAGAAAGCATGGCGATCGCCGAGGCACTAGATTGAGTGAGAAGGAAAATCCTAACGCTCAACAAGAGGGAGAGCCTGGATGAGGGAAGAGAAACTGAGTTAAAACTGCATCGATTGCTTCCCACGCAAGGTCGGGGCCGCAGAAGGGGGGAGTCGCAGAAATGGGGGACGATAAACAAAGAAGCATATAAAAGGTTCATCTCAACAATGAGGAGAGCGCCGGCCTTTTACCTTGGTGTAAAGAATTGGAACAAATGGAAGAAGGGGCCTGCTGGGAAGAACATCGGTACAACGGAGGGAAGGACTTAAAAGCGAAAGGCAAAAACAGATCTTATTGACACTTCAGACAAAGGCTCGATTGACGGGGCGCAGCTCGAACCCAAAAACACGTGAGCTGGCCGATTCGCTACCGCGAGGTACCGGAGGAAGGGGAGGTGGATTTAGGTCTGGAGTCGAAACAAGACACCTGGGAATCCAACGCCAAGGTAGGAGTACTTGACAGCGATGGGGGGAGCGGGGAAAAAGAAAGCTACGACCTCGCATTGTTAAAAGTTACCGAGGTCCTTAGCAGAGCGGGAACCGCGGGAATCAATCGGGAGATACTGAAGATATACGGAAACGGGGGGGTAGACACGAATCCCTCAGAGGAGGTTTGAGAGCAAGAATCACGGAAACAAAAAAGGAGGGGAGGAAGCATGAGCTGGAAGATTCCAAACTACAGGAAAATCGCGCTCTCACCCACGATCGAAATTAGGGAACAAGGATACTTTCCGGTCGGAGGCTTGAGATCTTCATATATGGCTCCGGGGAAAAAAAAAGGAACGACGGCAGGGGGCAAGCATGCGAGGTCCGTCGCGAGAGAATGGTGAGCAAGTCCGTAGCCGAAGGCTCCACGAACGAAACGCGAGGGAACCGAGCGGGGGCAAGACGTCGCGGGGTCCAAAAAGCAAAGGAATCTTTGTGTTGCTGTAAAAGGCAAAGTCCGACGAAATAAAGGAAAACCTCGCGGGGAGAGGAAAGGCAATTGGCGGGCAGGGGGAATAGGACCAAAGGGGGCCTGTAAGCGACTCGGGAGAAGAACAAGATTTCCAAGGCCTTCTGGTGCAAATACGCAGGGGGGGGGCAGGGGGACCCTGCGAATGGAGGGAAACAGGGGGGCATGAATCTGAGGGGAGGGGAGTCTTTAACCAATTCCCCTCGCCGGAAGGAATACCGAAGGACCCAGACGCTGCACCGGTTGACGAGTAAGCGATCCTACAGGGAAAGAAAGTACAAGAACTGAAAGAGTTCGAACCCAACTTGAGGGTTATCTCGGGGTGTGAGCCATAAGGGGCGGATGAACCAAGGGTCGAAAGTCTCAAAAAACACAAAGGAGGAGGAGGGGGAAGGATATATATCCTAAAACGTGGAGAAGAAGGGGAACGGAGGCGAAGTAACCTATTCCAGAATCAGTACGGTGGGGGCTTCGGAAAGCAGAAGTTCTGATTGTCCTTTGACCTTGTAGACTCTCCCCGCGCAAATGGCAGCTCGGTGTATCGGGTTAAGGGTTAGAAGCGGGCTAGTGATGCCAAAAATAAGTCCGCCCTCCAAATGAACAGTGTGGCCGCCCATATCGTCGGACAAAACACTGCAAGTCTTTTTTGGGAAAAAATAAGAGCGAAGTCAATCAGAGGGGGGGGGGCATTGGACTCGTGTAGCTATTCCTGCTGGTCAGAGACAGAAAGACTGCGTCCGATAACGAGGAGGCATTCTTGGTTCTTTCGCCGGGGTCAAAGAAACCAAAGAAAGAGCCTTCTTCTCAGGAGGAGGAGTTCTGTGGATAGGGGCCCGACCTCTCGTAGGAGATGAGGGGGGGGGGCCAGTCGGGGACATATATACGTAAGAATCGATGCGAAATACTCACATGCAGCCCAGGAGGGGGAAGGCTATCTCGAAGGAAATTATCAAATCAGGGGACGGGGGACATGCCGATGCACTGAATGTAAGTTGGAAGAAAGTAAGAAGGGGGGAAGGACTTAGCGGCAACGCATGAAAAGTATTTTTAATTGAAAAACGAGCAAATGGGAAGACCTAGTGGCAAGAGGAGGGAGGAGGTGAAAGAGCGATGCATTTCTGGAAGGGAGAAAAAATGAAAATGAGTCTGTAAGATCCTCTATTCACTTTGGGGGAAAAATTGATTGCCGCTCGTCTTGAAAAAGTCAACGGAGAGGGCGGGGATGGGCAATGAGAAAATTTTGGTTCACCAGAAGGGAAAAGTGGGGCTCAGCACAAAGAGGTAAACATTGGATCGGGGGCCGGAGGGTGGGGGTTTGGGGATGTGCAAAAGCTCGGAAAAAAAAGAAACTATTGCCTTCTCACCTTGCGGGAATGGGGAAATACTCCCAAGACAAGGGCGGCCCAAATGAAGGAGAAGAGGAACCGCCACCGAAAGGAACTAAAAGCAGCTCCCGTGGCGGAAAAGGGAAAAAAGTCGAGGTGAATTTCCTCCCCGGGACCGATGTACGGCAAAGAGCCTGATCCCAGGGGAGGGGAATGCTCACGCCCATGAAAACACCGCTAAAGGAAAGGAAGCTCAGGCTGAAATGAAAAGTAAATGCGGCCGTCATTTGAGCGAAAAAGAAGGGCGGTCGCTGACAAAGATATGGGAACGTTAAAAAAACAGAAAACGATGCAGGGGATGCGAAGAAATAGGAAGGAAAAGCATAAGGATTAGAAAAGGGTTGGGGAGGTGGAGGAATGGTAATTCAGACCCGAAAGAAGTCTGCATCGCAAGAAATAAGGAAACTGAAAGCCTGCCCGGTTAAATTCGGAAAGAGTAAAGGGCGGCGACGGAAAAAGAAGACCAATATCTAACCGGGGAGGCTACGCTTGCATCGGAAGAAAGGGGGGATGAAGGAGCCGGTAGTTAGGAGAGAACAGGCAAATCATCAGGATTCCACAAGGGAAAAAAACCTCTCAGGAAAAGGTGCAATGGATATCAAGAAGGGAATAGTAAGACCAGAAAGTTGACGGATGTAATCAGGAGAAAGAAAATCCGACTCGGGTCGGCTGGAAGCCTGCGCACATGTCGAATATGTAGGTCAATGGGGAGGTGCCCAAGGACCGAGGTTGTCCAAAAAAGGGGAAAAAAGGGGAGGGGGAACCATTGACAAAGTTCAAGTCAATGAAAATATCCCTTGGGGAAGGTTGCGTAAGAACGTGAAGGTCTTGTCTGGATACCTCACTGGAGGCTTGGGTGGAGAGGAACAGACAACAGAAGAAGCAAATTAAGAAAGGAAAGAAGGCTTCCGTCACGAGCCGGGAATTCTCAGGGGGAAGCCAAAAAGGGAAACTGACGAATGTTACGGCGGTCGTAAAAGTCTATTTCCACAAAGGACGGGGACGTTCGATTGAAGGGATGGGCTAAAGGACTAGTAGCAGGAAATGGAAGACTGGGGACGCCCGGCATTCCCATAAACAAGATCAATGCGCTTGATGGCGGTCTTAGGGATTCTGCCGAAATTTCCTCCCACCGCAGGGGGAACCGGCGGCCGAGAAAAGGGAATCTGTTCAATAGAAGAAGGGAACAAACTAGCAGAGAGGGAAATACGGAGAAGAAGGCCGTAAGGGGTCGGGTTGAAAAAAAAGGGGCGAAAGGGGTCGGGACGAAGAAAAATGTCGGAGTGGGGCTGAGTCCTGAAAGACGATGAGCAGAACAGGGGGGGAAAAACAAGGAAAAAAGGAGGGGAGCCGGCCACAGAAGGGGGGGAGGAAGCCTATAATTAACTCAAGCGAGGAAATCATCTGGGCATTAGGGTCGAAGGGGGAGGGGGACGCAGTCACAATCCACCACACTGCGACCGATCAACCACAGTTCGAAGTCGTCAACAATTAAGGAAGGAAGAAACTCCGCCTCTACAAAAAAACCAAGGGGAGAAGAGAATAGAGAGGGGGAGGGAACGGCATGACCATAGGTGTTTCAAGAGTTCTCCGAACTGAAAGTCTTCGGAAAAAGAGAAAAAGGTCAACTGCTTTGATTTTCCTTACCTACAGGTGCAAACAGGCGGCCCAAAGCTCATCAAGCCCAAGGGGCGGCCTGATCGCGCAATAAATCATCCTGAGGAAACTGAAAGAAAGGAAGAGGGGGAAGAGCCTGGACATGCGAAGAGTCCTGATCCGCATACGGGAAAAACCCAGGGATTCGACAATTCTCAGGGAACAATGTGTGATGGGAAGGGAAAAGTATCTGGTGCCGAGAAAGGAAAATATGGAATCCTGATCGGAGGGATAAATAGAAGGACGATGAGATGAAGGGTAGGGCGGCAATCGGGAAAAAGGGTCGGGTCTGGGCGAGGGGGAGGCAAGGGGAATCATTGAAACCGCAAAGGCCTTCGTGGAGAGGTCAATGACGGGGCGGACCATACAGATGCGCTGAGGGCAAGGGAGTAATCCTCTAAAGAAAGAGGAAAATTAATAGAACAGAGAAGGGTAACCCGTCGGGCCCCCCACAAACACAGAATAGGAGGAAAAAAAGTCTTCGTCGCAACCGTCGAAAGTCAATGTCGATGAAAAGAGAAAGAGGAAAAGTTAGCTTCAACGTGTGGGAAAGTGAATAATCAGCAGTAGGTCATCATCACAGGAGCCAAGAAATATCCAGGCGTGGCGCAGGAAAAAGGCGGAAGAACCCAGTGTGGGAAGGAAAGATGACCTGCGGCACACTGGGAAAGGCATAACAAAGTCCATTGCTTTTACTGGGGCGGCAACGAGTAGTGGGTCAACACGTTACACAATTGAAAAGAAAAAAGACATCGGGAGGAACTGTCGTAGAAGGAAACTAGAAGTAGTTATTAGTCAATTCGGTCGGTCAAAGTCGGGGAGGGAAAACTCTAACCCCGAGAAAAAGGGTAAATCTGGCTTATAAAGGGGGGAAAATTTAACCCCTAGAAGCGGCGGGATCACCTGGGCAGGGGGGTCACTGAGAGAGTATGAACTCGTAATAACCGGTCTGATGCACAGGAGGGGCCGAGAGAGTCGGTGACTAAGCTGAAGGGGTCGGGGAAAAAAAATTAAGTGACTACTCTACGGAGACGGGAGGGACGGGGAGAAAGGGAATTAAGAGAAGAGAAAACTCTTGCGGGGGAGAGGAAGTACCAAAAGAATCAACTCTTCACACGGGGGGAGAGAAATGGTCACATT
>Ga0179591_1183964_pt1 | contig 13734 bp, 15 predicted proteins | sample CZOMad2_1_08_16f_FD_182891 | JGI IMG/M metagenome (GOLD analysis project Ga0179591, IMG submission 182891) | Vadose zone soil fungal communities from Angelo Coast Range Reserve, California, USA - CZOMad2_1_08_16fungal (PacBio error correction) | ecosystem: Environmental > Terrestrial > Soil >...
ATAAAAATAAATACAGGCCCGGGGGGGAACGGTCCGACTGTCAACGAGGGGGGGGTCAGAACATCAGGAGAAGGGGAAAACGAGGGGTGGGGCTGGGGGAGGCCGAAGTGAAGCACATTTTCAGTCATGAAACAGGGAAAGTGGAAAGATCCCGAGGGGGACCGAAGACCTAAGTTCAGGGAGAAATTCTCGTGGAACAACGGAGGAAGGAAAATTTCCTAAAACAGTACATCCAAGTCACTTCCCTCATCTTAAGTGGTAAAACAGAAAGCGGCGAGCACAAGGGAAGGGGGAGATGGGACAGTCAAGGAGTCGGAAAAAGCTGAGGTGGAGAAAGAAATAATCATACACACTAGCAGCAGCAGCCACAACGAGGGGGCGAGACCCCAAGAACAAGACCTCCGGGGGCCACAGCAACCCGCTTGGGAAGGAAAGGGCCGAAGAAACGACGAGCTTGGACCTAAAATTCCAGCTTCGGGAAAAAATGAGAAGGTCAAGGGACACGTGCCGTCTGAGTCGCCGGCCTGGAGCAAAGAGAAACCAAGAGGGGGCGGAAATAATGAGAAGCGTTTGATCGAGGGTCGGGGGTATGACGCATTGAAAACCATGAAAAGAAAGGGTTTAGGGGCACTTTGAACCGGAGATGGCTGCCTGCCGGAAATCGAGTCGAGAAAGGGAGCGCGCGGCCTTCCGCTCAGAGAGAAAGGAACGAAAAACAAAAATAAAAAAGAAGAACATGGGGAATTTACAGGAAGCAGGGAAGAAACGCTTTGCATTTACGGCGGGGCGTCACTGGCGAACACAGGGATCCCGCCATTCCTGCGCCTTCCACAGTTGTGACGACGAAAGAGGGACTTCGTACAGAAAAGGAAAAGGACGGCCAACTGCATACTCTGGGGTACTCTTGAGGTGTAGATTAACCCTGGGGAGGAGACCAGTCAAAAAAGGTTGAGGTGAAGGTAGGATTAGCGGGGGGGAGCGAAAACGGAAACCCCCGCGGGCATGGCGCACGTTCCCCCCCTAAAGAAAGAACAATAAAAGAAAAGACGAAAGATATAAATATAAGCCAAGAACAGGGGGTGGACAATTCGGGCCAGAAACTTGCATCCCGGGGGCTGGAAGTTTCAACGGGTCTGGACCGGAAAAGACAAAAAAACCGAGGAGGGGAAGCCCAAGAAGGGATTAAATAAAACGGGGGAAAAACTTGAACCTAGGCGCATACGAATTGTCCACGAAAGAATGCCCTGGGTATGGAAAGGGGAAACAACGGGGACCACCCCATAACAAATGGGTCCTTCGCGAAAGGGACCCCTAAAAAGGGTACACCTTTCCAGAGGGAACAAACAGACCGTACGCACAACACAGGGGGGGAGGGACGAAGAAGTGCAGACGTGCTGGAGAGCGTAAGGAGAAGGAACTTGAAAAGCTGGAAAGGAAGAAAGGGAAAAACACCGAAGTAAGGGAACACAAAGGCTAAAACGAAAGAGAGTCACGCCGACATGAATACAGTCCCGAGTGTGGTTTCCGCATGGGTGCATTGGCGCGCGAACAGAAAAGAGGGAGTGGTAGGTAATCATCTGTTAGGGACGGGCTTGGGGAGCAAAGAGAATAGCGAAAGGCGCGACCAAAGAGCGTATAGCAGTTGATGAATGCATAAAAAACAAAAGGTCATGGACGCGGACCGCGCCCGTGGTGTCAAAGGCTCCGAATCTTCAAGAAAACGCTTGATAGGGTTCGAGGTCATTCTTTGACTCTAAAAGGTTCCGAAAAGGGCAAAGAAAGGAATCACATTTAAGAGCAGTACAACCAAGACGTACGACGAAGTCCGACAGGAAAAGCGACTGAAAACGAAGAAAGTTAAAAAAAAAGCCGCTCGAGTGACTTAGATAAATAAAAAGAGAGTCAATGAGGGCAAGGCAACGTAAGGAACACACCATCGGGATGGGAGCTTGGTCGACATTACGCAACACTACGGGGAGAAAACTGCAGGCGAAAGCAAATGGCACAGCGCTGGGGGACCAAGAAGCCTTATCAGGTAAGAGATGGGCGCCGCGCGGCAATCGGGGTCCGAGAGAAGGGACAGTCAAGTACTCCCGGATAATATCAAGGAGAGAAGAGTCCCGCGGAAAAGAACGGTACCCTTAGCAATTTCGTAAGGCGATTCAAAAGGTCCAGGCAAGACGTCTCGCTCAAAAGAAAGAAACGGATGAGTACAGATAAAAACATAAAAAAAACTCAATAAATCAAGAGACCAGCGGATGGGTTCTAGTAGTCTCGCCAGAAATAAAAGAAACAAATGTCACCGGAAAATGCATGACCTGGATGGAACCTGCCACAGAACGTGGACAGTCGGAGAGAAATGCTCATCAGGCTGTACTAGAACGCGAAGGGAGGCCTGCATTAGATCGTCAGGTGCTTCCCGAGACAACGCCTAAAAGGCGTGTAGGCAGACAGTGGCGCGGAAGATCACCTGAGGGCAAAGGACGATTAACCCAAAAAAAAAAAAATCTCTGAAAGAAAAAAAAAGAAAAAAAAAAAAGAAAAAACAGAAAAAAAATAAAAAAAAAAAAAAGAAAACCAAAAAAAAAAATACGAGCGCAGGGTAAAGGGGAGGCTGGGGGGAATCTCGTACGGCGATGCGGGCGGCCTGGGCCGATGACCTGGTACACGGACAGGCGGACGAAAAACACAAGACATTTTGGGACACTTCTGTGGGGCGAAGTCAAGAACGAAGCGAATAAAAGGAAGAACATCTAAAGTAGTGAGGTGAAGTTGCAAGTGCCGCTCTTGCCAAAGGAATACCGCAAAATGACAGTGGTAGGAAAAAAAGAAAGAAAAACAAGTGAATTGCGTTAAAGGGGCCGACGCAGACTCGTCTGCAGGGGGGGGCGTTCTGGTGCGCAAGAGGTCTAAAAAGAGAATAACCACGAAAAGGCCGAAACGCAAAGAGAAGACCGCCCAGGCTTAACAGGTGGAAGGGAAGAAGCAATAAAAAAAAAAAAATATGCGGTCGCTTAAGTCACGAGAACTGAAAGCCTGTTGAGAAGGGGGAAGTGTGACGGGGGTAATGATTAACAGAGAAGGTCCTCTGGTGAAGGACGCAAAAGAAACGACCGTAGAGGCCGGTCTTTTCCCAGGAGGAGGGAAAAGGAAAAAGGGAGGGGAAAAGTGCGTAGGAGTGGGGAAAAGGGGGACATGGGAGGGAAAGGAAGGAAAGGGTTCAGGTGGGACCCGCTTCTGAAAGGGAAAAAAAAAGGGGGGGACAGGGACAGCAGTAGGCAGGCGGAAACGTCCCGTTCCAGTAAGGGGGGCAGAAGGGCGAAAGAGGCAGATACAAAAAAAAAAAAAAAAAAAAAAAAAAAAATCGAGCCGGAGGAGTCAGGGGAAAAAGGGACGAACAAAGAAGACCGTTTGCGAGGACGTTTGCCCAGAGGATAAATTCGCCATCCGTGCAGGGGAGGAATACGCAGTTGCCCGCGGACGCGTCAAAGGGGACGGCGGGCAATAAGAGGTTAATTTAAGTGGGAAAAACAGTCAGCAAGAAAAATCAAGTCAAAGGAAGCAAATAGCGACGGAACCCGACAAGTTTTAGAGCTACAAAGCGGGGGGCAAACGGCTGTATGATGAGGACCATTGGGGGACACACAGCGTAGAAAAAGAACCTGTGCCGAAAAAAACCCCCATAAAACCGCAGGATCTGATGAACCGGATACAAAGAAATAAAACAAAATGTATCACAGAATGCCCCACTCCCGAAGGGTAGAAAACATACGAATGACGCACGTCTTTCTGCATTCGAGAAAGTCTCGGGAAAGAAACAGCGAGAAGTCAACTTTCCTCCTATGTAGAAGGGGACAGCTCTCAACAGCCAAGGGTTCGTAAGAAAAGAAAGCGAGAGGATGGGCACAGAGATCTGCAGTGTCTATCTAAGAAGAAAAAGTTCAGTAAGGAAGATACACAAAATTGGGAGAATTCGGAAACTGAGCAGATCACGGCACTGGACCAATTACCGCATTGAAAGAAGACCAAGCAGAAGTTAACGACCATCGCGAGATTAATATTCAAAAAGGGGGGGGAAATCAAACAGAGAGAGGAAATGGAGGATGAAACTTCATCGCGATTGTGGCCCTGCTTGAGGGAGGGTTTTAAAGAAGGAATTGAACGGTAGTGAAGCAACCAGCCTCTTCCTGAGACGACCATAAAGCAGAAGGAAACCATCATGGTCAAGGTGAGAAGTCAGGTAAACCAGCGCAGCGGAGGGATGGACCTGAAGGTCAGAAGGGGGAAGGCCAATTCTAAAAAGGGAGAGACAAAAGACCCGACGGGCACTCTTTGGAGGAAAAAAGAGTAGCTGGGGCAAACGGTTGTCATTTGACAGAAAGGAAGAGTATCAGAACGGATGGTAGCGTCGTCAGCTTCTATTCAAAAGAAAAGAAGGGAGGGGAAAACTGAAATGGGGGACAGGAAAAATACAATACGAGGGACAAAACAATCTAAAAGCACCAGAGAGCAAACAAGTAAAAGAGAACAGATAGGGTGCGTCTCCGTGGGGGGGAAGCCGAAAGGGAACAATTAGTGGAAACATAGGTCTACCGGGAACGCGGGTGCAGTGGGGAGAAACGCATTGCCGCAGGACCCGCTGTTCAAATAGCCAACATAAAAGCGAAAAAATTAAAAACAAAAAGATTGAATGGACCGCCAGAAAAAACAAAACCATGCGAGACGGCAGGGCAGAAGGAACGCCAAGCCAGGAGGAGTCCGCAACGGAGGGGAAAAATCCATACAGAGGAAGGTAGAAGACGGACGGTCATGGTGGGCGGTAAGGACCGTGGCCGGCGGGAGGGCGTGCACGGACGAGAAGGGGTGCCAATATAACCTAAAAAAAAAAAAAAAAAAAAAAACAAAAAGAAACGCCACTAAGGACACCCGGCGTCTGAGAGTTTGAAAACCCAAACCCTGCCGAACCTGCTCCGCTGAGAAATGGTGGGATAATATAAACCACTGGGCCGCCATGCGGACTGAAGCACGGTAGCGGGGAAGCACGTGCCTTGTAACGTCCAGGGTAGCACCGATACAATTGGTGGGAACCGTCCATGCTTGGCAGGAGCCTGCTGAAAGAAACAAAAAAATCTAGAACGTTGGCACATAGACGCGTCATTGTCGTCGAAACAAAGGGTGGGACGGAGAAGGGAAAAAACCAGTCGCTATACGAAAAAGAGCAAGGAAAGAGTTGCCTTACGAACCGCTGTCGGAGAGAAGCTGGCGGGACTCTGACGGAAAAAAAAGAAAAAACAGAGTAGGAGGGAAGACTTACACTGGGAATTGAAAGACGGAAATCCTGGCGCGTGGCCCAGAAGGGTGAAAACAAAAGGGTCTCAGAAGCACGAAAGGGCTCTGGACCTTCGTTGAAACAAAAAAAGGGGACTTGCACTGATATAAAGAGAATGAGTGAGGTTTATACACTTTGCTGAGTAAAGGTGAAACAGGAAGAGGGTTGACATCCCTTGAGGTTCGTGAGAACGACAAAAAGTCCCCATTGCAAAGGGAGAACGGTCCAAATGGAAAAAGGAGGGGGGAATACGGGAAGTCCAATTCCCGATGGCGAGGAAGGCCGAAAATATAGGGATCAAAACCTCGGATAGGGAAAGAAAAACACTCACAACAGACGGAACCGCAGATGGAAGAAGCAGCGTCCGAACGCCGGCAAGCCTCTGGAAAGGGAAAGGGACGTACGCCGCCAGACGCCTTGGCCCCAAAATGGAAGGCAAGTAGCCGCCCCACCCACCCCTGTTCAAGAAGAAACCAGGGAAAACAACCATAAAGAAAAAGAAAAACAACAAGAGCCACCAGGGGAAAGGTCCGCACGAGGGGAAACAGTGAAGTGCAGGATGAAGTTCGTAGGGGAAGCGAACGGGGTCGTGCGGTCATAACTCGGGTAAAAGGACCGAATCAGGAGAAAAAGGAGGCCAGCGTCCAAAAAGGAATCAGCGACCGCATGAATGAAGAAATGCAAAGATTAAGGAAGGAACGACGATACGCGTTGCGCCACAACGCTCTCGTCGTCAGGGGGGTGCGCTGGGGGACAAGACGCAAATATATATCGCGAAAAGAAGAGGAAAAACCAAAAAAGTGGGGACGAGGTAAAGGAATTACATTCAAAAAACCGCTGCGCAAAGGGGGAAAAGTGCGCGGGGAAACTGGAAAAAAAAAAAAAAAAGGGAAAAAAAAAGTGTTTCCCGTACATAACAAAGACACTCCTTAGCAGCAGCTGTGGAAATTTCTGGGAGCGCGAGGGGACTACAAAGAGGTCAGGGTCGAGCCACAAGCACGCCGCCACAAAAGCACATGGACACGGTCCTGACAGGGGACGGTAATAGGAAAAAAAATGAAGAGTCGCTCGCGAAGAGAATTCCAGCCCCGCGACCGCAGTCAAATCAGCGAAGAGATAAGACGCCAGGAAGCGGAGAAGGGAGTCAAGCCACACAGTCCAAAAAAAGAGAGGCATGGGTACGCCAACGACCTGAGATCACTGCAGTGATCAAAAAGTCTCTAGGAACTGGGAAAGAAAAGAGGAAAAAAAAAAAAAAGGAACAAAAAAATCATGGGCGGAAACGGGCTGGCAACAGGAGCAGTGGGGCGGCGGGTGGAGGAAAAGGGGATAGAAAACGGTCGACATGGGGCGACCAGCGCGTGTACTACAGTGTAGAAGGAGTCAGCGCGAGGGAGTACTCTGAAAGAGAAAACAAAAAATACACGATCTAAAAAAAGGAATGAAAAGAAAAGGAGATCGAAGAGGAAAGAGACCCTGGATAAAGACAAGGTGGGAGAAGCCTCGCCGGGAAGTCACCATGTCGAAACGGGGGGAGCTGACCCCTGGCTGGCAAGCAGAATGCGGTGAAGAGGAGCGGCCATCTAGGAACCAAGAGGGAAAACGAACTGAGGTCATGCAGACATGCATAAACTTGGACAAGAGGAGAACGAGTCAGCAAGCTTTTCTGAGACGGGGACGGGACAACCGGGCTGGCGCGTGAAACACAGCGATAGAATCGTACGAAACAGCGAGGAGGGAGTAGTGTCGGCAGGTTATTAATTTAGACTCAAAAAAGAAGGAAGAGAAAATCGAAAGACGGCGGGAAAGGGAAGGAGAGGGCCGCCTGGGGGATGGTGCTGCAGGACGTCAATGTGCGGAAAAAAAGGCTAGTTGACCGAATACCATGTGGTAGAGAAGAACAAAGTAAGCTGAAACTTAGGAGGAGGGGTGGGTGGGGTAGTGACAATTGCAAGGAGCGCTGACACGACGGCCTGTCCGCAACAAGAAATGCCTACGGCCGGCCGTATCCGTGATAAGGAGGAGTCAGCGGGTGACCCCAAGCGCATACAAAACAGATAAAACACGGACGGCGGCGTCGGGAGAAAAACAGAAAAAAAAAAAAAGACGAAATCTCAAACACAGCAAAGCGGAAACAGAAGTGGAAGTCTGCGTAAGCCGGGGCGGATAAAGCCAAAACACAAACACAGATGGGCCACCGTATAAAGAAAAGACAAAAAAAGAGATAAGGTGAAAGAGGAAGAAAAAATTATAACAAAGAAAAAAAAATATTACTGACAAGTTCTCCAATAGAAACTGAAAGGATACAGACACCTTAGCTTGGAGGTGACGAAACGGACCGGCCCCTGGCGGGGTCCTGGAGTAAGAGAAAAAGGTTTACCTGCGTCAAGCAACATTTGTTCGGAACGGAAAGCAAACAGGAGATGTGTCGGGGACAGGATGAGGAGTAGGATCCTTTCCCGGACCGGCAGGGAGAAAGGGTCTTATGCTTAAACGAGTACAAAGTCCTACAACCGTCCCATGGCAAATAAAAAGGTGGAACGGATCCGGTAAAAATTCGGCCCGACTGGGAAAATCTGAAAGGAGAGGGCTGAAAATCCCAACAGAGGTCCAGAAATGCCCGAAAGAGACCGGATTTAAAAAGGCAGAGAAGGGGTTTAGGGAGGGTGACGAGACTGCACAAATAACTTGCCAAAGAGGTAAAGGGGGGGTTTACCAAGGGGCGGGCCCACAGTGTGTAAAACAAAAGAAGGGGACGGTAGGGGCGGGTTATCCATCGTCTGGAACAAAGACAGCTTCTAGGCCAAGTAAAGTCCACCGAAAAAAAGGTAAAGATCAACTTACTCAACTTGCCCCGCAAGGTGACCCCAGGGAGAAAATAACACAACACCGTCGCATGTCAGGCGCTAGTCGACAGTAAACGGACAAAAGGAGTAATGGAACGCGGGGACTTGCAAGCAAAAAAGGAAGGAACAGCGAATATTTTTAAAGGCACTGCCAACGAAAAACCTATCCAAAGATGGAGTCCTACACGTCGCTTAGGGGGACGGATCTGCAAATTCTATACTCTACTCCGCGCCAAAGCGGAAGGAACAAAGCGACCACCTACCCCAGGGAAGCCGCTACCCGGCCGAGAAAGACAAATAAACGTGAAAGGGTCCAATCGGACCTCAGTTTTCCGACCGAAAACGACGGAAGTAGACGACCACTCGTTCTGGCCTCGGACGAAAGAAGAAAGAAAATACTTCGGCTGGGCCGGAGTTGATTCTGATGGGGCAAAAGCTCAAAAGAATCGAAAAGGGAAGGTTACGTACCTGGTAGAAGATGGGGAGACAAAACAAGACAAAAAAAAGAAAAAAGAGCTCACGTCCTTTCCGCGCACAGGAGGACGAAATACGCTCCCACCATTAAGCCTTGAAGGTAGGGAAAGGAGGTTTCTACCAGCTCCGCTTGATTGAAGGACTGGATGTCATCACAGTACGAAAGAAGGATTGGACGCGAACAAATAAAAAAAAAAAAGGAAAGGAACAATGGTATTCGGCCAATGAATAGGGGTCAATGCATGGGCAGCTTCTGACAACTAGGCAGACAGGACTGATCAAACCACATTCCACTGAAAAACCATAAAAAAACGCAACGACAATACCGAGTCAGAGAATTAATCAAACGGAGGAAAGATATCACAAACAGAGGAAAAGAGAGAGTGCGCGTGGAAGGGAACAGAGGAACAAAAAAACAGAGGGAAACCCTCATTTCTACCGGACCGGGGGGCTCACAGGCATTGAATCCAAATTTGAACAGGCCAGGAAAGTCTCAGGAACAGCCTCGCCGCGGCCAGTTAAATGCAGGAGGGCGGGCATAAGTCTTCGGCCCAACATCAATGCAATCAGACAGAGAAATGACACGTCCTCAATAACAGAGCATTTTATGAAACATGCACCGCTCTGAATCAAGTGTGGCGCTGACATCAGTTGCACAGACGGCCAAACAACACACCCCCCAAACACCCACACAAAACCCACCCCCCCCACCCCGTGGGGGGGGGGGGGGGGGGGGGGGTTTGTTGTGGGTTTGTGTTGTGGGGGGGGTTTGGGGGGGGGGGGGGGGGGGGGGGGGGGGGGTGGGTGGGTGTGGTGTTGGTGTGGTTTGGGGGGCGAGTGCACGTGACTCTTTGAGGCAGAAAAGGAATACGGCAGGGGAAGAAATCCAGCCGAAAGGACTAAAAAGACGAGAATGCGCCCAGCATGCCAAAGTGCGATCGGCGGGGGGGGCCCGAGCCTGTAAAAGTCCACAAAAAGGGTCCTGAGTAGGAAAAGTCGAACAGAAAGTGGTGGGGTCTTGTAATCAGTCACAGAAGCAGGCAAAGCCTGCCGTGAATGTCCCGACCGGGTACCGGGAGAGACCAGGTGAAAAAAATTTTTGGGGGGCGATTAGTGTATAGAAAAACCATGTCTCACCTCCGAAAAACACGGGGAAGGGGGTCGAAACTTGTGCCGTGATACAAAACGGGAAAAAAAAGAAGCCCTACGAAGCGGGGTCAGGAAGTGAAAAAACAAAAAACGATAATAAAAAAAAAAGTGGGCCTCAAGAAGCTTAAACAAGCCGCATACTGCTCCTGACGGAAAAAAGAAAATAAAAAATCAAAGAAGTAAACAAACGACTTCGAGAAAGAAAAAAACAAAATAACGTCCACTGACGGAAAGGGAACGGGGTCCCCCCGACCACTAAAAGGTGGGCTCCCAATGGTGCACCTCGTCCGAGGGCGGGCTGTTTACCAGCACAAACGGTACTGCACAGAAAGTCTACCTGTAAGGGCGGGTGTAAGATATACCACTGAGGACGGTGCCAGTGCCGAAAAAACTGTAACCAAAAAAGGAAAAGAAAAAAATGAAAAGTGAGCAAGCGACAAAAAACAAAAAAACCCAAACGCGGGGAACAAAGCAAAAACCGGTACAAACAACAATACAAATTGCAAGACAAGAACGTGCCATCCCCTGCACTAGGCAGGGCCAGGAAATTGGCCACCGCTTATGCTCAAAAGCTGAAGGGAAAAAGGGGGGTCTGAAGGACGCGGCCGCTCACGGGGGGTTTAACGCGGACCGAAATTGCCCAGTCAAGGTCCGGACAGTTAACGGGCGAAAAAACGCCGAGCCCAAAAGGTAGATTCCTTACGGAAGGGAAAAAAAAAAATCTGTTCTGGCCGCCGGTCCCTGCCAAGAAAACCAAAAAGAACAACAGAAAAGGGCCCAAGGGTAAAGTGCGTAGATACGGGGAAAAACGACTCGTTCAATTCTGCGGAAAGAAACCGAACGGGTCAGGAAAAATCACTCTTTCCAACGCAAGATCATGGAGCACCAATCTTAATAAGGAAAAAAAAAAAAAAATACAAAAGGAAAGGAAAAATCTCCCGCATAGCATAATTCACGATTTGGAAGGAGGAAAAAAGGGGGAGACCGCCCGCGCTCAGGGCGGCAGCTTGTTATAACGGGCACCGACAGTGATCGCGACATCGCGCGGGACCAAAAGCAACTACTAGGCGTAAGGGAAATGCGCCAGTCATTGGAGAAAGAAAAGAACGACTGAACGCAATCTTCCCGGGAAAACATACAAGAAACAAAAGTTTAATTTCTTGGGATCTCGAGATGCAAGAGTCGGGCACAGAAGACCAAAGGGGCAAAAGTGCTGCACAGGAAGGAAAAAAAGACAAAACAAAAAATTAAGAAAGACATACAATAAAATACCAAAAGACCAAAGGGGAAACCGCACAGGCCAAGCCGAGAGAGGGCGTAGGAAGTAGGAAAAAACCTCAGGTGGAGTCCCGGGCAATTCTGAAAGCGGACAGGAAGGACGCGAGTACGCACCACGAAGGAAATAAAAAAGTAGCTAAGCACACGTTCGAATGAAAAGCCCGAGTTATGCATGTCGAGGAAGACCTCTTCCACAGCAGTCGCGGCCACCTATAGAGAAAATAACAAAAAAGGTCAGAAAATCGGCGAGCTACCCAGGTAGCAAAGTTGACGGAAAGAGGGAAAAAAAAAAAAAAACTGAAATATGTACTCGTTCAAGAGTCGATTCGCACAAAAAAGAAAAGATCTCGAAGCGGAAAGTAGGGACAACGTCAAAAAAAACGCTGAAAAAAGGAGAAGTTCATCTCAGACGGCTCGACCAGAAAGACCGTAAACTGACAAAAAAAACTGTAGAATGAAGCAAAGGGAGTCCATCTAAAAATCGAGGACCTTCGCCGCTTTTCGGCACAAAAAAAGAAAAAAAGGGGATTGAGCAGACATCCTGATCTCATCAGGAAAGAACGCGTACAATATCAGCACGACGGGTGGCTTCTCCTTGGCGACGGAAAAAAGTAAACAGTCCGTAAACGAAAAAGCATCACTGGAAATTTGCTTGGCGGGGTACGGGAGTCATAGCAGGCGACAGGTCTCAGAAGAATGTGCCCAATGGAGAGAAGGAAAAATGGGCCCAATGTGAGGAGTCGGTGCGGACCGGAGAGGAGAGAAGAACGGAAAGACGTATTTGGGATGTTGTATGGTAGGGAAAGTGAAAGCGCCGGTCCACATACAGGGAGCAGCTCACATGACGTTTAAGAAAACATCCTTATAGGAAATTCGAAGTTTATGAAGGAAGATCACCCCAGGAATAGCAAAAAAAAAGTGCCATACACAATAGCCACTTATAAGACGGGAAACGCGCAGCGCCAAAAAAAAAACACAAGAGACATCAAAGAAATAAAAGAAAAAAAAAAAAAATAAAAGAAGAAAAAAAAATAAAAAAAAGCAAAGAAAAAAAAAGACGAAGAAAAATGGCGTACTGCGGATACACTGAAGGGAGGGGGGGCAAAAAAGAAAAGAAATACAGACTAGTAAAATAAAAAAAAAACACTATACTGGGACCCGTCTCCGAGTCACAGGGGGAAAAATCCTCAGCACTGCACCGTACAGGGAAAAAAGAAAAACGCTTCTAGAGTTACCCTTCGGGACAATGCAAAGTAGGGGGGACCCCAATTGGCGTGGCCTCATGCGTACAGGCGAAAATTAAAGCGAAAACAAAAAAAAAAAAGAACCGGCAGTCCGTCCGAAGCTAGATCCCCTGCGCGCTGTCAACGGAAAGTTTCACAAGGGCGTTGGACGGCGCTTGCCGCGGCTTCAAAAGGGACTAAAAAAAGGCAACCGGCTTGCAACCTGAAAGCAAGGAAGGGGGAAGGACCGAAGTACTAATCAAAGTCCACACAGACGCTGGGGCCCCCTCAAGTGCCAAGGACCAGAAAGGGGAATTTTCCGCTGCCAGGCCAATTATTTCGTTTGCGGGAGAAGGGGAAAAAAAGAACGTCCTTAACGAAACCGGGCAGAAATGGGGACCTGCGAGCCCGACAATGTGGATCAAAGGAACCTCAACGGACAAGACGGGAGGAAAACGGGGAGTGGAAAAAAAAAAGGGAACAGAAGTCGGGAAGCCAGAACGCAAAGGCCAGGCAACATAAAGAAAAAAAGGAAAAAAAAAAAACAGTCCGATAATCAATGACGATCCCGTGAACAAAAGGACAACATTGCGCATTGTCCGGGACCAATCTGGACCTTCGGAGAAAGAGGAGAATGAAACGTGCGCGGACGCAAGGCGAGTGGGAACAGTGTCTGCGACTATTTCTACGGGGGGTGGGATGAGGCAGCGCAACTAAAAGTTCCACAGTGGAGACGAACCTCGTCGTCTGGAACTAAAAAAAGGTCAACGAGAAAGACAAAAAATAGATAACGAATACGGGAAACACTCCTGCAGGAAAAAAAAAAAACACGTTCTATCAAGTGCTCCCCTGCCGGAGAAAGGAAAGAAGGCAACTCAAAAGGGTGACCGCAAGTGCCGATCACGACAAACGGAAACAAGCAAGGGGCTGGCTATTGAGGACAAATTTTTAAAAAAAAGGCCGGCAGTGGAAACTGGCTGATGTCCTAACACTGCTCTCCGACGGGGGCGGAAAAGGCGAGTTGGCGTCCGGGAAGAACTAGTAGTCGACCAAAGCTGTCAGGTGACAACGGAACAACGGCAACGGGAATGGAAAGGCCAGACAGGAGCTAAAACCATGACATTACGAGTCAGGGAATGGCATTTCTACAACTTCCGCTGGATGAGCTGGGGACGAACATAAGCCGGGACGGTCATAAATCACGGAAAGTGGGGAGGGGGGGGGAAAAATCTGACCAAAGCAAAGGTATTAGGGGTCCGCGGGAGGAGCGATTGGGAACATTGCATGCTCTTGGACCGTCTTAGGGAAGGCAAATCTATCCATACCCAAAAGGGTCTTGAAAAGTAGAAAGGAATGGTCAGACACAAAAGAGAACAAACCGGTACTTCACAAAGAAAAAAAAAAAAAAAAATCTACCGGAAAAGAACAGACAATA
>Ga0179591_1287714_pt1 | contig 13734 bp, 17 predicted proteins | sample CZOMad2_1_08_16f_FD_182891 | JGI IMG/M metagenome (GOLD analysis project Ga0179591, IMG submission 182891) | Vadose zone soil fungal communities from Angelo Coast Range Reserve, California, USA - CZOMad2_1_08_16fungal (PacBio error correction) | ecosystem: Environmental > Terrestrial > Soil >...
GGGGAATTTCTTCTACCAAGGGTGAGGGTTGGTTGTTGTGGGTATTCAGTTGGCGGAGTGGGGGGTTCCCGGGAGTTTCAACCCAGAAAACGATTAATTGATGACAGAGAAAATTCCGCCGCCATTTTTTTTGGTGAAACTGTTTAAATCGGATCTGGAATCAAGCAGTGTGTCTCAGAGAGGATTGTCTTTGGCAGTGGGAAAGTGTGGGCACAAAAGAAGAGAAGAATTCCCACATCAGATATAGGGGCCAGTGAGGTTTGCCCTGAGATTTCTCGAATAAAGGGGTTTTATGATACTAGTATAAGTTCCGGTAGCGAAGGGAAAATGTTTCGCTTGTTTTTAGGGGGGAAAAAGGGGGAATACTATCTTCTTATGGCTGACGGGGTCAAATAATGTCAATCAGGAAGGCAGAAAAAGGAGAGGGGGACACAGGGAAAACGCTTTGCAGCATCGGGGGGGAACAAAAAAAAAATTTGAAACGAACTCTAGGTTTAAAGCAGGCTTGAAATTGGGGGGGGAAGAAAGGGTAGAGGTAGTCAAAGTATTAAGTTGGCGTGAACAAAACGGCCAAATACGGCCAGAGGGTTTCGCGGCACCTTGGTAGGAAGAGACGGGCATTCCGTATTCCAAGATTGATAAAAAGCGGGTGGGGGCACACAGTGGGCCACCAGTCGAAAATCGCATAAAGCTTAACAATAACAAAAATGAGTGGATCGTTTTGAACTGAGGAAAAATAGGAAAGAAGGGAAAAAAAGGGAAAAGAGGTAGCTAGGGGGCAAGAAAAGGGAGCACCCGGTGTCATTGGACTTCCCAGGATGCGTTCTACACAACAAACGTAGGAAAATAAAAATATATACTACCCGCAAATGAAAGGGACAAAGTGAAAAGGTTCGAGAGGAGAAAAGACGACGGGCTCAAGGCGGAAAAAATTGGTTTTCCGGGGGAAAATTGTTAATGGGGACGAAAAGAGTCAAAGCAAAAAGTTAGAAGGGGGGGGGGAAAAGTGGGGCACAAAAGAGGGGAAAGGGGGACCATGTATCCTCGGAGTATTCCATAGGAATACTCAAACCTGGCCGAGTTAGTGGCGTATGACGTTATGGGGAAAAAAACGGGAAAAGGAAAATAAGCTGAGGAAAAGACGACACACGTACGGAGCTGTTTGCCATTCATCGAAAAAAATGGGGGTCAAGACATTAAACAAACAGTGAAACCACAATGATGGACACGTGGAACCGAGGGGAGAGGGAAAAAGAGGACAGTGTTAGGAAAAAAGGAAGGTCAAGCGTTGAACCGAAGGAAACACGGCCTCTTCAGGGAGGTTTTTGTATCCAGACACATAAAAAGCATAAACCTTGTTAATGAGGAAGAGAGGGGAAGGACGAAAGAGGGAGAAACACAAGGAGGAGGGACTCCCAGGAGGAGGGCAGATTAGAATGCACTTGGAAAAAGGATGCATTTGGAAGTGGTGTGTATGCGAGTTAGGTGGGGGAAAAAGAAGAAGAAAAGCAAAAGTCAACAATAGGGATGCGACAAATTTACAAAGCCTCGAATAATTAATTTGCCCATCTAAACCAAATTCGAAATTAAGGGGGGAAGGGGGGGACCGTGGGGGGGGAAGGGGCTTGTGCGGGAAAAAAAAACAAAACAGGTTTTTCCCCAAACTAACAGTCAATTGATCAAGACTTCTGAAAGAAGATGCACAGGGGAGGGAGAATTAACGAGAAAAAACAGAGACAATCGGGATTATGGTGAAAAAGAGGCAAAACGTCAATAACGGGTTCGAGAACGGAACCACACAAGAGAACACAAAAGGAAAGGAGAACATAGAAGGGGAGAGGGGAATAGTAAGACACACATATCAGAAAACCTGTTCAAAAAAAACGTTCAGTAATGAAGGGGACGTGAATTGTCAAGGTCATGGAACTCAGAATGGGGAGGTCGCTTGATAATTAGATGGAGTAGGATTCGACAGAAGTAGGAACTTGGGGGGAGGAGGAAAAAGGCACGGGGAAAACATGTCAAAAAAGAAGGGGGGGAGGCAAAAGACAACTGCGTAATAGAAAAAAGGCATGGGAGTGCTTTTGCCATTACAAAGGGGAAGCCATTAAATTGGAGAAGTAAGTTGGGGGGAAAGGAAAAAGGGTAATCCAAGAAAAGGAAAAGAAGAAACACCCCCAGGCTAGGGGTTTTTTCTAACTCTCAAAACAACTTAGGTCAAGATAGCACCAGATGTCTGGTTGGGGGTTTTTGTGCGTGGCCTGGGGAAGAAAGTTTATTGGAAAAATGCCATACTAAATCAACATTATTCCAGAGGAACAAGTACAAACAGCATTGGGGTTCACTTTTTTTGCAAAGTAGGGGGGAATTGGATGGGAGGAGGCAAGTGAATCTGCGTCCTAAGGAGAGGTATGTCATCACTCCTAAAGAAAGGAAACAAAGTGTGGGGGAAAAAGAGGAAAGTGGTGGGGGGAGGTCAAAGTTGCTTGATTTGAAATGATATGGGAGTAAATCAGGGAAAAATGAAGGTGACATTTGGGGGGGAACCTTTTGGGGGGGCCACCAATGACCCAGACCAATGTCGTTGTCCTGGGTATACCGAAGGAGAGGGGTCTAAAGGGGGGAAGCTAGCTACCGGGAAAGAGGTCTTGGGATAGAACTTCAGTCAGTTAAGTGGGGGGCACTTTTGAGGGGGGGGGGGAAGAAAAAACTGAAAGAAAAGGAAAACAAAGGATTAATGGGGGAAACAAATGTCACAGGATATTTTTCTATGCAACTTTTGAAGGGGTCGGTAGTTATCCCGGACGACGACATGCAGGCCAAGGGTCAGGGGGAAAAAACAGAAAAAGAAGAAAAAAGGGAAATCCAAATGAGACGCGTGTGACTGTACGATGGCAGAGACGTAAGTTGTGAGTTCTACTAGAGCAGGGGGAAACCGGAGGGAGAATTAGGTGTTTAGAGGGGGAATGATGACGATTCCAGTAAGATTTCTTAAGAAAATAACCAAATTTCGAGGTAAAGGGGGGTTCGGTGCGAGAAAGAAGGAAACTCGTTCAAAGAAGGGGGTGAAGAAAGTGTGCAACGCTTCTTTTCAAAGAAGGCTTCATTTGCGGGGATTCTTCTGCGCAGAGGGACGTAAACCCATTCAGAGGTGGTTAGAGGGAGGGGAAAAGGGAGTTATGGAAAGGGAGTGGGAAAGTTATCATGTTATCCCGCAGAAAAATGTGCCATGTGGAGCCTATCGGGGTAAAAAGGGTGGGGAAACCGGAAGAAAGAGGAGGGGAGAAAAGAAGGACGGAAGAGAAATAATCAGGAATCCTTTTGGAACATGGGGAATCCTTTAACGGGGTGGAATGAACACCACCGGGGAAGGGGGAAATAGGTCAAAAGGGGGATAGAGGGGTCTGGGAAGATAGAAAACCACAACGGAGAATGACAAAACATTTAGGGGAATAAAAATGTAGGACATTCTGTAAAAGAATCGTTCCAAGGGCTCTGGAGGTAGAAAAGTGGGCGGGGGGTGGGAAAAGCAATTCCACAGGGGAACTGAAAGTGGGATAAAAAAAGTGCAAGCCCTAATGGAAAAGGTACACTATAGGGGGAAAGGGGGCACCAAGGGGGAAAGAAATGGAGGGAAGTTAAAAGTAAGCTTCACAATCTATCCTAAAAGCTATGGCTTTTGCGGACACTCAAATAATACCTACTAAGAGATCCCCAAGAAGTGTGACCAAAAGGGAGAGAAAAGAGAAATTAGAACCGAATGAATAAACGGACCCGTAAAGGGTCAGCTAGGACTAATTTTCGTCCTACTTAGAGGGAGGAGGGGTTTCGAAAGAAAGAAAAGGACCCAGAAAAAGAAGGGGAAAAATGCGTACGTTCGAGTACTCGAGTAAACACAAACCCGGGGATCAAAAGTAAGACTTCCGTCGCTCAGAACAGATTCGCATGGGGGGATGAATGGGGGAAAAGGTTTCAGAAAGAGTAAGTTGGGGAAAGGGGGGTTGACACGCAATTAAGAGCCCGTTATCTTTAAGAGAGTGGGGTTCCTACAGAAAGAAAAAGAAAGTGGGGTTTAAGAAAACCATCTAAGAACCGGAGGAGAATGGCCCTTCATGCCTTGGGATGTTACTTTTATCAAACATAATGGGTAAAAAAAAAACAAGTGTGAGAAGACGTTACACGAGAAAGAAAAAAAATGCCCAGAGGAACAAGGGGGGAGGGATCGGGAAAAAAAAGGGAAAACCCGACAAATGACCAGGAACAGGAAATTGCAAGGGAAGAGGTATCGGTCCCCAACGGGGTTGACGGGGTAGCATAGAGGGGAATGGTGGGGACTGGAGAAAGGAAAGACCAGCAGATCCCCTTACGGGGGAATGCATGGGGGAAACAACCCCACTTTACTCATTTTCAAACCGTCAAAGGAGAGGACATGGAAGGGGAGAGGGAGAAAAGGGTAAGGGAAGAGGACCATTCTGATGCACTATTCTTTGCCGAGAATAATTCAGGAACACAGAACAACGGGCGGAGCATATGATGGAGAATGAGAGAGGTGGGGAAGGATACTTGGAAAGTATTTACAGGCGAACATTGATGGAATGACATCAGAAAAAGACGAACCCACTCCCGAAGGGAGACTAAGAATCAGAGAGAGAAAAACAAGGGAGGTAAAAAGAGAGATGAGCCAAACCCAGCCTTCGGGGTTTTTGCGTTAAAATAAGGGAATTCTGCCCTTCAAGGTCAATGATTCATCTGGGGAAAAGGACTACTAAAAAGGAGGAGGGATGCTTAAAGAAAAGGGTAGGGGGACAGGCATTGTTTTGAAGACACGGTTTGGGAAGCTTCATCGCTGAGTCAGAAAGAACTAGGTCCCAATGGAAGAAAGGAAGAAAGGAGAAAGGAGAGAGGTAAAAAAGGTTAGAAGGTTGGAAGGAAGTCAGGGAAAGGGGATTCCTATCTGGATTGAAAGTCAATTTTTATAGAAAAAAACAGGTACAGAATTACCAATTAATTGGGAGAAAGGGGGTTGGGGAAAGTCCGAAGAAGTAAACAGGGCAAGTTGCCTTTCGGTTAGCACCGGGAATTCGGGGAAGAATAGCTACGGAACTTGAGAGGATGGCATTTAGGAAAGGAGGAAGAAAAAAGAAAGGAAGGGGGGGCATGTTTGGAAAAGGTTCTGGTTGATAAACCATTCCAAAAATAGCCCAAATCTCCTCAAGTTTGTGAAATGACAAATTATTTTAAGAGGAGTGATGGGGAAAGTAGGGGGTTGGAAAGGGAGATCAGAGGTCGTATATGGGCCGTGGTCATTGGACTGTCAAATAATACACTCAAAAGGAGATAACGAGTGGAAAAAGAGGTTATAGGTGGGAGAGTTGCCGTGGGACGGTTTGAAAAAAAAAAAAAAAGGTGTTATCCGGATTCCGGCCGGATAGACTCCGAAAAGGGGGGGGGACGGGGGAGGGTTCGGGGGGGGTAGATATGGGCTCAGTACCTTATCAGAGATCGGGAGTGAAACAACAAGAATTGCAAGGGGGGAGTGGAACAGGTTAAACGAGGGAAAAAAAAGGAGAGGGGCAAAAAGTTGCAACGCGCTTTTCTGGCTGTTCAAGAAGGGGATTCCTTCCAGGGAAGAAAGGTTGAGTGTTCCACATAACGGACAAAGGAAAAAGAAATTGGGAGAGGGAAATGTCAGAATTTTGGGTGGGGCTTATCGGGGAGGCATATTCCCTGGGACAACCGATCTTTCCAGGCTCGAAGAGAGAGGTGAAAGGAGGACTGGGAAGAGCCCAAATATCAGGTTCCCAAGAAATTTTGATCTTCAGAACAAAAAAGATAATTGCCCGGTAGGGCACTTGGGCAGCACCGGGAATTTTCATAAGAAAAAAGGGGGAGATTACAACTAGCGGTGGGGAGAATAGCGCATCAAACAACAAAGAGAGAAAGGAAAAAAAGGCATGGGTGGTAATGAACAGAGAACAAGAGAGAAGAGACGGTCCATTTGGAATGGGGGTGAACACAAAGATTACAAAGGGGGAACGGTATTGGGGCTTCCATTAAGAGAGTTCGTTCAAATTGTCACAAAAAAATTAGGGGAAGTTTAAGTGAGAAGGTGCAGGGGAAATGGAGAAGAAAATAATCAGGAAAAGAAGGGGATCAGATCACTTGAAAAAATGTGTTATGTTCCCACTAATAAGCGGGAGGAGAAAACCGTCTACGGTTTAAGGCAAAAGGGAAAGAGAAGGAAAAACACAGGGGGGAAATAAGGAGGGGAGGGGGAAAAAATGGGGAATAATACGGGCGGGCAAAAGAATTGGATAGTGGCGACCTAAATCTTTGAGGTTTGGAGAAATAAACCAAGGAAATAAAAACCTAGGATAGAGGGGTCTTGACCCTATCGAATTCAAAAGACGACCCGGTAATCTTCAAGGACTAAAAAAAGAGGTCTGCTAAAGGGAGGGACGGAAAGGAAGAAATAAACGATTAAGTGGTCCACAGAGTGGCATAGACTTTGAGTTGGTGGGCGTCGTGGGAAAAATTGAAAAAGACAACGGGTAACATCATAGGGGGGAGGGGGAAAAAGAAAGCATGGTTGAAGGAAAAAACGTCAAATAAAAAAGATTCACTACTTTGGGGGAATCAATAACCCAATTAAAGAATGAAATTGGGGAAGCCATTGGGGGGGGTTTTTCTTGCTGCAAAAGAAAAAGTTTGACACAAAGGAAAAGAAGGCGGGCAGTCTCCGCGAAAGTCTTCCCACAGGTAGGTCAGAGGTTGGCACTGAATCACCATAAAGAGGTAATCTTTATCCAAGGGGAGAGGAAAAACTAAGGGGGGGGGGAACTGGACCAGGGTTTCGGGTTGGCCTTGCACCCAAGGGAAAATAGGGAAGGGGGGGGTAAATACGGGGAAAAATCAGACAATGTAAAGGTGGCTTGAAAAAAAGACGGAGCAGAACGCAAACTTAGACTTAAGGGTCAAAAAAATGGAAAATAAATCTGATGTGGGTTTTATGTCGAGAGGAATTAAAGGGAGGCCTTCTGGAAATCAGTCTTGGAAGGATCAACTGAAAAAAGGAAGCCAAACTCATCGAAAGGGAGAGGGGAGAAGGACCAATATCGGGGTGGGTATCTGGAAAAATACAAAGAATAATGTCTCATGGAGGTTGGGGCAGGCATTCAATTATAAAAACTAACGCCCTAGGCTCTTTTTGTTCTAAGAGCTAAAAAAGGCTGGGGGAAAAAGAGGGGAGGAGACAACCCCTTGAAAGTAAGAGTAGTTGGTTGTGACAAGGGTTCGGGATAGTACTTAATGTCTGATTACGGAATTAGTACATGGCCAGGGCTACTCGAAAAAAGACATTACTGGGGAAAATCGAGTTGGAACAGTTGTTATGGGGGAAGAGCGTTTTGCAGTCGAGCGTCAAGTTAAAAGAAGGACTAAGTGCCAGGTACTGACAAATCTCACTCACCTCGAAACTTGACATATTGAAAAGGGGAAGTATGGGTTTTAGAGGAATTCGAAAGGGTTGGGGTCCTATAGTTTTGGGGGGGGGGGTAATCAAGGTATTATGAAGTTAAGCATTCAAAGATTGGTCCAAGGGGGGGGAACGGACAATTAGTATGAAACAAGGGTAAAGTGGCAAGTTCTAAAGACTGGAAGGGGAAACTTGGGATTCCAGGGAAGCTCTACCTAAAACGAGGAAGGGGCGGTGATGGAACGAAACGTAAGGAGACAACTCATTAGGGGAAAAGGGGGGGGAAAACGGTGGAGGGGTGATAAACCAGAGCCCATGTAAAAAAGCTGAAAGTGGATTCACAAATTCAGTACATTTTTGAGTTCAATGGATGTGGAAATCTGTGGGAAAATCAGCTTCAGCTCGGGAAGGTGCTTACCAAGGGGAAGGGACCACCACCTAAGAACGACAAATTAAAGATAAGTAAAACTTGACCACGGGTAGAGAGGGCCCTTACTAAGGGGAGAAAGTTGGATTAAAGAAAGGAGGAAGAGGAGGGCTCCTTCAGGGAAAAGGTCTGTGGATTTTGCTCAAAAAATTAAGACTCAGATATTCTTCAGACTGATTGCGGAGGCGGGCACCGCATTTTACGTTACCAAAAAAAGGACGGAAAGGAGAACATAAGCCAAAGAATGTGCAACATCTGGGGTAATTATCAATTTTCAAAACACACCCCAAAAAGAAGTGTTTGGGTTCTCTGAATTGAAACAGGCGAAGGGAGGTCGTTCCTAGAAGAGTTAAGGTCAAAAGAAGAAAAGTAAGCAAAAGAATTTGGAGAGGAAAAGGGGATTTGGGGGTTGGAGCTTAGAAACAAAAAACAATAGGAGGAAAAGTGTTGCTATAGTTGTTGGAACACTTTTTTAAAGAGAAATATCGCGGGGGGGAAAAGCAGTAAGGACTGATAACATCAAAGGGAAAAAATGATTGAATGTGGCAAAACAATTAAAAAAACAAAGGGAAAGGAAAGTTTCATTCTAATGGAAGAATGCAAACTTGGTTAGGGAGCGATCCACAAAAAACGTATTAGAAAAAAGAGAAAAGCTACAACGAATATAAGTGGGAAGTGGTCAGTTTCAGGGGCTAGATATAGAAATTTCAGGAAGGGGATGCAATCATGATTGGCCGGCCGTCCAGGAAAGTCTAGGAATTTGGGGGGGGGGGGGAATTATTGTGTGGGAGAGTCAGAAAAAGATGTAAAGTCCGAACGTTCAATTGGAAACGGTTCTTACCCAGCACTTCACAGATAGGCTCAGAGAAAAAGAATAGATCATTGAAGGAGATTTAAAAAGTAGTGGGGGTAGGACTTTGTGGACTCAAGGGGATAAGCATCCGAAAACGTCGTGTTGGCTCAGCGGGATTAAAAAGACAGGTTTGGAATTTAGGAAAAATGTTAAAGGGAAAAAGAGGGAAGCTGTGAATATCAGAAATTAGGAAGGGTTCCAGCACATGAAGACGTGAATTCTTTAAAATTGGGGGAGGGAACCTTAGAAAGAAAAGAAGGAGCGAAGACTTTGTTATATAAAAAAAATGTCACGGAAGAAGAAGTAGCATCTTCGTGGGGGGGGAACAGCCACTCAGGAATATTCAACGTCGGGGGTTGAAAAGATGTAGTAGGGGGGGGGTGATGTGAGGAGGTATGTGTTTTGGAAAATCCAACGCAACACTATTAAAAAGCCATAGCTACGAAAAAAAACATCCTATCCACAAGGTTTAATAAAGACTAAAAAAACTACAAGGGGGCGAGAGTTGGCCAATTTAAAAGAACGGGGGGGGGGTTGGGGGTGGTTTGTTAGGCAAAAAGAAAATTTTGACAATGCCCTTAAGTCTTGAAAAAAAGAGACTTAAAGAAACAAAACGGGGAAGGACAAGGGGGGGGTGGAAAGATGACAAAGTTCAGGAAAGATCCATCTAAACATCAATGGTTGGAAGTGGCTATGGCAACTTTACCAATTTTGTTCCGGCATAGGGGGGATGGACAGGGAGGGGGTGTACGCTACCGTCGACCAGCCAGATATGTATTTAAAAGAGTGAAAATAACCATAAAAAAAGTTAGAAACAGTCAACTTTTGGGGAAGGGGACTTGGGGAGAGTGATAGGTCAGGGGGAGAAACTTTCGGATACGACTAGGCGGGGGGAGCATACTGGCAACAACTGACAATAACATCAGGGGAAGAAAGCTGAGAGAGGAGTAACCGAAGGGGGGTGGAAAATTTAAGGAAAAGATGGACGCAGGTATACTTGGGTTTGTAAAAGCAGGAGACATCGAAAAAAGAAAACAAACAGGCCCTCCCGCACCAGGGGGGTCTAAGAGCTCGAGAAATTAGGATCTTTGCACAACGCTGCATAGGGGTTGGGCTTGGGGGGAGGGGATCCGGAAGAAAATGCCACGATACAAAATCAAGATGTTAAGCGTTAAACATCACACCAATGAGGGCAAGAGTCAGTGTCAATATTCTTGGTCCGGAAGGGGGGCGGTTTTGGGCTCCGGTGAAAAAGGGTAAAAAGGTTGGTAAATCAGAGATGCATGGAAAAGGTCAGGAGACACAAGAAAAATGGAAGTACAAGGAAGAAAAAAAAAAAAAAAAAAAAAAAAAAAAAGAAGGGAGTGGTTTGTGGGAAATGGGGCGAATGTTTGGAGATTCTTGGTGGGGGAAGGAAAAGTGAGAGAAAGTGATCTGCGTGGTCCTTTGAGGGAAAGTACACCGGTTGATCAGGGGGTCCAGGCCAACTCCGAAATAAGGGGCACAAAAATTGAAAAAAGGTGTGGACTCGACAACAATCGTAAATGCTGGGTAGTTTCGGCAATAATGTTTGAAGATGGAGAGGTTATGGAGCTGCAAGTCAGATCAAACGAATTTAAAAATGTTAATGTTTTTGGACATAAAAGGGCCACCCACAAAGGGGGGGGCGAATCCAGGAAGGAGACCGACAGAGATGGGAGTTTCACTCGCATCATTTGAGAATCTACATGATAGGCAATTGAGGTGCACAGAGGACACAGAAACATACAAGGAAAAAAAAAGGTAGAGAGAAAAGTGGAAAAATGAAAACTTGAATCTGTAGCTCCGGCGACTTAAAATAGAGTCTACTAAACGAGGCCTGACAACTAGCAAGGGGTTCTGCTTGGTTAAGATGGGGGGGAGAGAAAAGAAAAGGGGATAAGAGGAGGGGGATCGGGGCATGCGGCGGTTCGAAGATCTAAAGAGAACGAGAGATCTCAACCAGCATTGCGCAACCCATTATAATCATAGGGGGGGCATCTATTGCGGGGAGGGGGAAAAGGAGACGAAGGGCAAATGACGGGAAAGTCGAATAATTTGGTGCACATAAGGATTCAAAAACGTTTTGGGGGTAGGATCGAGAAGATTTCTTTATTAAGCTTAGCATGTCACCGCAGGGAGGGGGGGGGGAGGGGGGAAACCGGGGCCGCCCGATCGTGTCACAATGTTTACCACCGGAGCTTAGACAATCTCCTGAAAATGTAAGTTCATCTTGAATCTGGGGACCAAGGACTATGAAAAGAGAGAAGGAGAGAGGGATCAAGAAAAGGGGAAAGAGTTTTCAACAAGGTAATTGATACTTCCTGATATGATTGGTTCAAAAAAAACAACAATATGGGGATTAAAAGAGAAACCATCCGAAGGGACAAAAAAAGTTGAAAAAGAGGGAGAAGTAAGTAAAAAAAGAAAAGAAAATTCCAATGTGCAGTGAATTTGGTTGTCAAGCAATCTATGGTGGGAAGGGAGACAGGAACATAATCCTAGTTTAGAGGGAAGTGGTGGGAAATAAAGAAGAGGGGAGACACGGAAAAAAGGGAATACTCGGATATAAAGGCAAATGGGTCTCAGCACGTATTAAGAAAATGATGCTTTAGGTTCCTGAAGGGGTCACCGGGGAGAAAAAAAAAAAAAAAAAAAAGAGAGACCTTCCGGGAGAAACAGGCGATGGTGTTTGGCAAAGGGTCAAGGAAACTAAGATGAAAACCCCTTTGAAGGTATAATTTGCAATCTTTTAATAAAGAATTTGCCAGGGAGTAGGAGGGGGTTAAAAGAAAGAAAAAGGGGACAACTAGTAGGTTCTTTACGGGTTTCGATGCATCCAACCCATTGGGGAAGGGAAGTGACTATTAAAAAAAAGAACCTCAGTCGCGCAAGAGTATTTCAATAGAAAAGAAAGGAGGGGGGGGGGGGTCAAAAGTTGAAAAGAACAGAGCTTAAAGAATTTCGTATGGGCGTAAAGAAGGAAAAGGGTTAAGGGGATCCAAAAGATAACTCACGGAAGAAAATTAAAAAGATGGGGGGAAAGAAAAAGTCTAAAAGGGGGCGGGTCGAGGAAGCCCCTTGAAGGCATTCATTGCAAAACAAAGGGGCCAAGAAACAAATTGGAAACCACCTGAATGGAGTTACTCTATCCGCTTCATAGAGCCAACGACTAAGGAGGACTTGGGTATTTATCACCCCAAAGAGGGGTCGTAGAGAAAAAAGTCCAAGAGGGGAGGATTGGGGAAAAAATGGTGTACGAGCAAATTTTTAAAAGGGGTGGCGTACAAAGGAAACGCAAAGGGGAAAAAGAGAAGGGGGGGTAAAGTTTGAAAGGATAAGTCAATTTACCCCATCCAAAGAGGATGGAAAAAGGCGGACCAAGAAATGGGAAAATTGAAAAAAAGGATGAAAAGGTGTGGAACAGACTTAAGGGAAATGAGGCGGAGATGGTAAAGTTTGCATTCAAGAGCATTGTTCCCTGTCGAGACATCAAAAAATTCGGATGAAAATGGAGGAAAAGGAAAAGAGGGGGTAAGCACAAAAGGAATAGTGGGAATAAGCTGTGATCAAGGATCTGAGAAAAGGGAGAGGGTCGGGTAGGTCAAAAGGTCAAGGCACAAAAACAAGAAAAAGAATGATAAGGGGCTAAAATTCTCGACAACAACGAAAGAGGTACCAACACTCAGAATGATTTTTGGGGTGAGGTTGGGTAGGGAAGACTTGGGGGGAATTGGGAGAATGCCATGATACAGGCGAAAACCGTATTCATAGTTACTTTGGCACGACCTCAATGAGGAAGAAGAAAAAAAAAAAAAAAAAAAAGACTCTGTTTGAACTTTGGAATTGAAGGAACTATGTTTTGCGTCACGTGGACGCAGAAGTTCAGGGAGAAAGGAATGAGAGAAGGTAAAGGATGCACCGAACGCAAAGCAGATTGAAAAAGTGGAAGACTGGTTGGGACGTATAAAGTTGGTGCACAGGATCTGTCAATCACAGGGTAAAAAAACGGAGGTCTTGGGGGGGGGAGGGTGACAAGGGAATGAGGGGGAGGGGAAAAGGGTGGTCCCCTTGGGGGGCATCCCAATGAAACCTGTCAAGCGGTTTGAAAACAGGGAAATGTTAAAGAGTTGGATGGGATTAGCGGGGAAAGGCAGAGGACCGGCAACTGAGATTTGCAATTATAGTGAGCGACAGTTTTGGAATTTAATGGGGGCTGGGGGCGAGGAAAAGCCAGGAAAAAAAAAAAAGGCTTGGAGGGTCTGGCCAAAGTCAGTGGCGCGGTTGAGGTGGAGGAAGAGAATGGAAGTTAAATCAAAAACGACGCAGATGGCGGGGGGGGGATTTTCAGTTTCATGCCACACCGAAAAGGAGACAAACACTATAGCTCTGGGGATGAGTTAGAGACTAAAATGCGTCAGGGGACAAAGACGATCCTTCCGTTACTTGATGATCGGAAATTGGACTCGGGGAGGGGGGAAAAGGAGAATATGGTGAGCGACAAAGGAAGAATAACAGGGGTTCTCTCGTGGAATTCTGAAAAAATTCAATCGACTATACAAAAGTACAACACAAGGGGGGAATTAGAAAGGGGAAAGAAAAAGGAATTGGTGGAGGGTCTCTGAAGTTTGGGGAAAGGAGGACCTGGTACAGGAGGACGGTTCCCAGCAGCAGTATGCACGGAATGCCAATACCGTAACACACCTGGTTAATAAAAAAATTCACTCTATGGTTAAAGCTTAGTCTGGCACGGGCCCTCACTGGGGCGGAGTGGGGGGGCAAACAAGGTGTAAAGTGTCGAAGGAAGAAAGGGGGGAAATAAGATACGGGCTCCAAACCCGAAAAAAGAGCCGGTTAAAAAGAAAAAGCTAGGAACCGCAAGAACGTAGGTAGATGTTGGAAAGGCATTTCGAAGGGGGTGAAAAGAAAGGAAAACTGGGAATAAGAGGGACGGGGGGTAGT
>Ga0179591_1310781_pt1 | contig 13734 bp, 14 predicted proteins | sample CZOMad2_1_08_16f_FD_182891 | JGI IMG/M metagenome (GOLD analysis project Ga0179591, IMG submission 182891) | Vadose zone soil fungal communities from Angelo Coast Range Reserve, California, USA - CZOMad2_1_08_16fungal (PacBio error correction) | ecosystem: Environmental > Terrestrial > Soil >...
TTCCGTGACCGATCAAAACGGAACCGTTAGGGAGGCTGCATTCGGAAGACATTCCTAATTAACATAAGGACTCTCGACTAGAAAGTGAAGAAAAATGGAATTGTCCGCCAGGGACAAGGAACAGGACGGGGAAACGGTAAAGCATGTGAGGGTACTCAACAACCTAGGGGGAACAAGCTTCTTTTGAAATCGACTAAAGTCTACGAAACTCTGGGACACAAAGGAAAAGGGGGGTGAGCCGTAAGGGCACAGATGACAGGGGATCTTCACAGGCATGAAAAATGTTTAGAAGCTGGGAGGAGGGGGAAAATTCCAAACAGATTGTTGTCTGTTTGAGGAAGAAAAGCCTTACTAAAATCTCCGAAGGACTAGGAATAGAGAAGTAAGAAGAAAGGTCTCATCCATCAGGAGGGTGGATGTCCACTAAAAGCTACATGGGGAGGATAATTGTGTCGGCACCTTCATCCGAGAAAAGACAGCTCGCGACAAAATATCCATAGGCGGCTCATCAAAAAGAATATCGCGTATCTGCTGAGAGAAAAGTCCTCGAAGACTCAACACAAACTTGTCTGCCTACATATAGCAGAGGCTGCACGATGAAAACGCAAGCCTGAGGGAAAAACAAGGTCTGTCTAACTTATCGCAGTTGAGAGAGATTCACCAGACGAGATATCGCGTATCGACTTGCTGGGAAGTGATTCGGAGGAGAGCCGCGTTAATTTAATCGTTTTCTAGGAAATTGGCGGAAAAGACTCAACAGAAAGAGGCCGGACTGGGTCCGGATGAGCGATATGTAATGGAAAATAACAAACAACGACACCAGAACTTCGGGGGAAACGACGAGGCTATTACATGATTTCTTGGATAGGCGAGGGGGAGGAAGCAACACCATTGGGGTAAGGGCACGAAAGGGTATTAAAGGGGAGCCACAGCAGATGCGCTTCAAGGCGGAGAAGACGGGAGAAACCGGGCCAGCCCGCAAGCAGAATCTCGCACACGGAGGGGAGAAAGATGAGGGGCGGGGAGGAGTGATGAAGGTCGAACGGGACGGTTAGGGGAATTTAGCGATGAAAAAAGCTCTCGGTCTTGTGGGGGAAAAAGGGCCAATAAAACATAACGACAATTGGGTGTAAGGGTTGGCTGACTACGGGACACCGACGTAAATCAACAAAGGACGAAGAGGAAAAAGAAGGAGGGAAACGAAGGGGGAGGCGTTGGTCGGGGGGGTGTGCCTGTCCAAGAAAAGTCACGATCATGACCGTGACTTGGAGGGGGGGGGGGTTTCGGCAAAGTTGAGCCTCCCAAAAAGACGGCGATACAGGCAAAGACGCAGGAAGGCACAAGAGGAATAGGATGGAATCTGACAGTGCCTTAAACAACGGAGGGAAGAAGGGCCTAACGAGGGGATCCACAGTCAGGGGCGGGGGACACCTTATCCTTGGTGACGAAACATTGCTATCTGGAAGGGAGAACGTGTTAAGGAACGTAGTCGTGCGGGGTAGAGGGTGGAAAAGCAAAAGATGTGTTACACCCTTATGGGGGAGAAATGAGAAAAGACGTGGGGTGGCGCTTCTAGGGGGCCTAACATCTCCCGTCAGGGAGGGACCGCGGTCGAGGGAAAATCGGGGGGGGCTTAGAGGGGCTATTAAAGGCATTGCCAGAAAAACGGCAAGGGGAGATGGGGGCATAACCTTTGGTGCGACAGGAATCACAGGTGAGAGGAATTTGCGTCATCAAAAGGTGTCTTCATTGGGGGGGAAGTGAACGTCTCAACTAGAAAGCCATACGCAAGTGGCGGGGGGCGTAAGGAGAGTCACTAAAGGGAAAACAAGAAGGTACCCCCAACCCGAGGGAGGGCGAAATAAAGGACAAGGCAGGCCTCGAGGATGTATGGGGGCAAAAGTCAAGAACGGGGGTTCAAAGGGGTGTTCAGAGATAAGAGAAGAGGAAGGGGAAATGTGAGTTGAGGGACGAGGCGGAAATTCCAAAAACGGTGCATTAGCGACTGGTCAGTAATGAAGAGAATGTGTTCGTTGAATGGTCGGACAGGTAGTCCACGACATACAAACCAGGATCTAAGGAGTCACTTGAACAGACTTCCACTCCTAATCTAAACGAGGGGTAGACTGCAACGCCGAGGTTCAGCCATCAAGGGGGGCAAAAAACTAAGGCCCGACAAAAGCCTTGTAGTGTGGAGAAGGGGGTCGGAATCGGGGCCAATCGCAATATCACACGACGGCCTCTAAACACTGCGAAAAAAATACGATAATGGAAACTGAAAGATTGGCCATGAAAGGAGCGGTGAAATGTCGTTCGTGGTTGAGACCGAAAGCAGTTTTGGCAATCTTGGGGCGGGGCGCCGGCGGGTTGGTGAGAAGCGGGCGGAGCGGGAAAACGGGGGCACAGGTTGCATTCTCGGGCGGTGGCAGCAAAAAAAGGAGTTGGGTAGCAACGGACGTTCAAAAAAAAAAGAAAAAAAAAAAAAAAAAACAAGGCGGGAACGGGTTCAAGCAAATTATCCGTCAAAAAGGCACCCACCGGGGAAAAAGAAGATGGTGCTGAAACGAGGCTCTACAGGGTTCGCAACGACATTTATAAGAGGCAAACGATTTGGGGGGGGCCAAGGAAATTGGAACAAGACTGACATCATTGAGGCGAGTACGGCAGCACCGGGTGGACTCTCGCCCGAAAAAGTCCAAGGATAAATGCACAGAAACGTACCGATGGGAGTCGTCAGGCCGCAAGACTGCTGGCCGGGGGGGAGGGCAGACTCAGGAGACGAGAAAGTAGGTATCCCAACAGAATGGATGGTTGGGGATGTGGGAACAAGGCACTGGCCTCAACAAGGCAAGGTATCACGTTCAGGGTGAAGAGAAGCAAGTGAATGTATGCCATTTGATTGGGGGAAAAGAGCTCCTTCAAGAGGACATCCCCGGAGGGGACATGGCGTCGAGAACGGTAAACAGAAGGGCCAGGTCGGAGGCGGAACAAGTCTCGAATGAAAACCAGAAGGTAGTACCAAGGTTGAGTGGTGCAAAAACACAGGGTCCGAACATATTACAGCTTGCACCTACCCGTAAAAACATAAAAGACATTGTTACAAGGGGGTGGCCATCGACAAGGCGTTCCACAGGCAGGCGTCAAGAAAATCACAACCGAAGAAAACGTGCTTTATTGGGGGCTGAAGGGCGTGGGAAAAGGTGTTAAAAACATTGCATAGGAAAAGTCCGCGGGACACGGAAAACACACCCAAATAGGCAAAAGAGCAAGCCGGGATCAAAACATCGCGGCTAAACGTGGCGTGGGCCTAGGGACGAAGCGGAAATAAAGACTAAGAAACCCACTCGGGACTTTGGCCCGGGCCTGCCGACGAGTAAAAAAGGGGTCCATAAAATGCGAATCGAATCGACAGAAAAAAAGAGAGGTGGGCCGACACGGGTGGGGAGAAGACGGAGCCATGGGTGGAAGTCTGGTAGTTAACGGATCCTGGCTCTAGAACTTCAAGGGGTGGACTGACGCCTTTCGCAAGCGTCAAAGTAAGAAAGTAAAGGGGACTGGGCGATTCAAAGGGTCCCAGATCACGGCGCAGCCTAAGAGAGAACAGTGAGTGCTATACACCAACAAAAACCACTGATGATATAAAAGATATGGTCAAGGTGAGAGTATAGAGCGAATATAAACTTGGCAATCTCGGAATTACTCTTCAAGGAGGTACTCGTATAACGGAGAGACAAGATGCAACTAACGTTGTTCCTAGACAAAGGGACAAGTTCAGAAACAAGGGACGTCCAAACTTTTAAGGTCCATTGGGGGGGGAGGTCTCTAAAAAATGACGCTACGGCGATTCAGGAATTTGGGTCTACAACGAGTGAGAATAGGGAATTAACAAAGCGCACTATTTCTGCTCTCGTCTTTAGAATGGCGCCGTCGGACTACAGAGGTAGCAAAGAAACCAAGAGTACACATTCAGAGGGATGCTAGTCGCAGAGCAACTTGACACGAGCTGTAACTATTACAAGGGGATTGGGGCAGAAGACCAGGTCGGAAAGAACACTCACGAACGGTTTCTGGTGGGGGGGGGCCTGGAGCGGGAAAAAAGATGAAAAAGCCCATGGGGGATTGGCATCCAAAGGTGGGGGGGGCCCGGGGGACGATCGGAAGGAAACTGGGAATGCCGAGGGGAGGAAAGATTGTTGCACAGTCTACTCGTATCCTATCAAAAGGCGAGCTGTGAGCTTCGCCGTTTAGCGAAAGAAAGGCCCTGACCCGTACGGGCCAAAGGCGGTGGGGGAAATCCGGATGGCTGTAAGGAATGGACGAGGGAGGTCCACAACAGGGGAATAAAACAAAGCTTCCAGAAACACTGACTAGCCGTGTTGTGACGTGAAGGGAGGACCACAGACTCCACACCAGCGGGATGAATACTATCGATAAGAGCTTGCTGAGAGGACAAAATTATTCCCGCATGAGGGCAGACACCGTTTATGTAGGGGAGGACCGACGCAGAGGGGGACACAGCCCGCGTGGGATTATGGCCGCTCAAAAAAGAAAACAAGGATCAAACTGGGTAATAATGGAACAAGAGGGGGAATTAGTCTAAATTCGGGTTCGACAAATCAGTGAAAAAAATCTTTAACAAAGAGGGGAAAGTGGGAAGTGGGGGTGCAAAGGGGGGGGCCCGGAGCATGTGCAGGATTGAACCGGGCGAAACGGACCTCAGCCCACTAAACCGGTGTTGGCGGAAAAATAAGTAACCGAAAAGGGGGAAATGGGAGGAAGGGGACCTTATCGTAAGAAAGAGATAAAGAGGACCTTATCTATGGGCAAACAGGAAGGGGGAACGTGATTCGCACAAGGGGCCGACAGGGGCACATTTCCTCATAGACTGTGACGCGAATTGTAGAGTGTTTCCGTAGTTCAGGAAAAGGCGTTGTGAGGAGAATGCGGGCCACGATTACGGGAGAAAAGGTTACCACCCGAAGGTCCACTGCGGACTTGAGAGGGGGGAATCGATCACTCACTTAGTTCAGGGACATGACGGGGGGGGACTCGAAAAGAACGGAGTGGCCGTCCAGGGTGGGGCGGCGTGGGTAGGAGCTGCGATGTGCCTGGCTTAGTTCGAAAAAGCTTGATCAAGTACCGGATGTACTTCTAACTGACGCTCGACCACCCTTTAGGAGAAGAACATGTGGAAGGGGCCGGCCTAATAAGCATTCATCTTCTAAGAAGAGGACAGGAGACAGACGCTGGCGGACCAAACCGAAATCGGTCGAGGAAGGTACATCGAAGGGCAAACTAAAAGCGGGAAAAGGGGTGGAATTAGGGAAAGGGCGGACGACCAGGAACCAAGTCAAAGTGAGCCTTAGCTTGAAAGAAGTGCGGTCAAGGTACAGGACGGAAAAACAAGGGGGGGTAAAAAACTGGGGGAGAAGGCAATGTTGTTAGGAAAACCGGGGAGAGACAAATCGCAATTAAAGTCCGGGTGGCATAACGCAGGACCGAATTCAAGAAGCCCCCAACAAGTTAGCCCGGGGACGGTGAGAGGTAACGGAATAACGTGGGGTACTGAGGGAGCCGGACATGAGAATGACCATTCTAAAGGTCCCCACACCAGCCAAAAATATTTAGAACGCAAAAACAAGAGTCAGAGAAGAGATCTGTTAAAAAGTGACTATAACAGAAATCAGACTCAACAATCCCCATAAAAATAGAAGAGGACGACGGGGTCAGGTACCGAGTACCGTTCACTTGGGGAAACATGTCGGAAAAGGTTGCCGGGCTGGGCACCAGGGCACGAATACCGCGCCTAGACTAAAGGGGGCCTTCCCAATTCATGAAGTATCGCCGAGTTGAAGGGAGGGTTTCTAATGGCTCAAGTGGGGAAACTACTAATGACAGCGCCGGCGGAAGGGGCAAGCTGGTCGGTGTATGTACTTCCATACAACAAAAAAACCCAAAAGTCAGAAACAGAGGCGGCGTCAGGTCTTGCCTGGAGTGGACTTTATGGCTTCGCGTCCAGAAAAAAAACTCCCAGGGAGGGGCTTTGGTTATTTGAATTGAATGAGCGATTCATCGAAAAGCCGAATTGTAAAACAGCGTATCCCAAAAGGGAAGAAGCGAGAGAAAAAACACAACGGAGTAGTTGAGAGAGATATGCTTGATGCAGGGATGATTTAATACAGTAGGGGGGGAAGGGGGGCTCTTAGTCAGCTTAAGCCCGAGATTGCACAAGCAAAGTAATAAATAAGTACAAGGGAGGTCCTTGGCAGGACTAAGCAATAAAAGAAAAAAACCAAACCGCGATCGCAAAGCATTAGGAAAGGTGGAGAAGTGGGGGGTTGTAGGTTTGTGAGGCCAAGCGAGGACCGAGAAAAATCCCGTACGTCAACGGCGAAGGTGGAGAGTCAAAGGTGGTGCCTGAGCAAAACGATCACCCGAAACGCTATACAGGAGAATCTTGGAAGGGAAACTCGACCATATGAGTCTGAGCGGGAGAGGCTGAAAGGTGGAAGATAGACCGTGGGGTACGAGAGCTGTGCTCCAACAGGGGTCGCAAAGGGGGGGGTTCCGGGAACAGGGAATAATCGAGAACGACTGCGAATCTGGCCGCTGAAAAAGGGGGAGAGTTTGGTGAAACCGGAGGCCTGCGTAAAAGGGTCATTTGCAAGACGCAGCATTGCTGGTCATCTCTACATTAGAGAAATGGTAGGTCGGCAGTAACTTCGGTGGTGTCTTGAGATCAAGGGACGCCGGACTGAAGTATCTCACCACATTCGAAATCGCGGGGCTTCGAGGGGGACATGGTTTACGATCCAATTAATTCAGGGTGTGTTGGGGCTTGGCGAGGGATAGACCAGGGGGATCACACATAAAAAATCTGTGAATAAAATTTCAAGAACTCACAAAACTTCTCACGGGAAGGGCTTAACACTGTCTGGAAGAAGGCTCAGTCGAAGGTTAGTTCCTGTGAAGATAATTGAAAAAGAGGGTCCCCGAGAGGGGAGGAACGAGACGAATGATGAATCTGACAGTTGGGCTTGCGTTGAGGAATGTCACCAGCTGGCGTGTCGATGAACCTGGCGATAAAAGGACTTTGGGTGTAATTTATGAGGGTAAGAAAAGGTGAGCGCGAAAGGGGCGGAGGGTGCGAGTCAGGGTCAAACTCAAAATTTCGAAAATTTGTCAAAAAGGTTCTGGAAAAGTAGGGTCCAATAGGGGGAAATCTGAAGCAGATCTAATGATTGGGGAAACAGCATTCCCGGAAGGGGAGAACCTGACAGACGGGTATCTTTAAACCAAAACCGCAGGTGGTACGAACCTGGAAAAAATCAGACTAGGGGAATACTATCCCCATCCCACAGGGGGGTTGGTTATCAATCTGGGGTTAGTTCGACAATCTTGCCATGCATGGAATCACACGAAAGTAGAGGCACTTCAAGACGATTTCCTGAAATATAAGTTGCAGGACATAAGAGGGGAATAAAGGTCTTGGTCATTGGGTGTAAACCTTAAAGAGGGTGGCCTCGAAACTACTAGGGTGGAGGAAATTTGCTGGGAAACTAAGCTATGAACGTGTTTTTCGTAGAAACGGAAAAGGATCATCGCATACGTGGGCGAAAACGGTGTCGTCTCAATAGACGTTCGGGGAGTAACGTTCAAAGGCAACTAGGTGGGGAAACCCACCGGGGCGTGAAACACTCCGGGCAGGTGCTAAAGAGGGGATCAAAAGCTTGTCCACCCCTGAGAAATCCCGGAAAAGGAGGTGGTCCCACGGGTTTCCTACCACTCTGCACAGACCGTGTGTGGAGAGGAGGAAGAATCAAGGGGCCGGTGTCCTCCTCTCACTCAGCGTCAACGAATCCCCTATGGAAAATCCGGGGGGACCCTACTGCAGAGGAAGCAAAGCTGCGGGATGCGGCTTCAAGATGGATTCCTCGAGACGGTGTCGCCCCGATGAATGGAGGGTAGGTCACGTAAACACGAAAAACGGTGCTTTCACCGAGCCGATAAAGACGGGGATGTATACCGTGGAGGTGTGTACCAAAATCCGTCACTGGTGCTCGCAATCCTTATTGAAATAGGATGGTAGAAGTCAAAGATACGGCCCGTGGAGTTCTTCGAGGTCACCCATAAATGTGCAGAAAAACCCGATCGCGTGAAATGATACCGAGTAGGCCACATCACTCTGCCACAGTAAGGACACCACTACTCCGGGGAAAAAAAATAAAAATTGTTAAAATTAAGGACATCCCAATCAACCTGGGAAGCAGTTCAAAGCGTCAAAGACGCCAATAAACGGGGGAGTGATTTCTCTGAGGACGGTGCTTACCAAAAAAACGGCGAAATCGGAAGATAAAAGGGTCAAAGAAGAGAAATTCCCTCTCGAAAGACTTACGGTCGTGGAGGTTAAAGATGTCGATTCGACGGGGCTCCTGAGAAAAACGATATCAGCCCACAGGACGCTTTTGCGGCACGCCGAAATTACAAGCGGCCAAAGATAAGCAAATAACGTATCTGGGAAGGGGTGTGAACCCCCGCCGGTGAACTATGACCCATTGTGACCTTCTAGTGAGTGACCGGCGAGCAGACCAGCGTAGGAAAGATCTGCTCGTCTCAAGACCACCGTAAGCGGAACGGAGGCGTGGCAAGGGCTACGGCAGGCGACTAGGGAAAAGGAGAAAGGGGGGGGAGCTGCTCAAAAAAAAAACACACTAGTCTTAACATTACACTGGACTGTTCGCGGGAGGCAGAGCGAAAGCGACTCTGACGGAAAGGGGTCGCGAGATTCAGAGCAGAGCTTGGGCTTGGGTCAATCTCCCCTTTCTCATGCCCTATCAAGGGAACCAAACTTTTTTCCCGAGGGGGTAACCGTTCGGGTAGGGATCAAAAAAGGAAGGAATTGGTTGATGGGAAAAAGTTAGCTACTCGGCGAGCTGAAACGGCGTCCAGTCAGGGATCATGACAAATTGAGGAAGCCGGGAGCATGTCTCAAAGCATCGAATGAGTGTTCACAAAACCAAGAACTACCAGAGAAATTCGGGCAGTAGCAGGTGACTCAAAAAAAAACTTTTCAAAATTTTATTGGGTATTGTCTCAACAACCTTCCACAATTGGGTACAAAATCGCAAGGTGTGAAAGGTGGGGTTGGGCAGCGGGAAACCCGGTCTTACGGCACAGGGTGGAAGGTTTTGGGGAACAACGTTCCCAACTTCGGGTCTTCAAGCCTGTTAAGGAAGAGGGAAGGTGCTTTGGGGCACTACCTCCACAGAGGAACACTACGTCCGGGGGGAAAGTCGTCGAATTTTTTACTGAAGAACTCTACGTTCAGTAGATGCTCTCGCTTTCGAGTGAACTTGGAGGGAGGGAAGCGGGCGAGACTTCGTGTCCAACTAGACTCTACATAAACTCGCGAGGCGATAAAACGTCGGGTATTTGGTCGTTAGCAGAGACAAACATCTCAAGAGAACAATCATACGGGCTACAAAAAAGAGACTAGCTGGCCGAGCGCAACGGCAGTTCTTGAGGGACAGAGTTCACTAGAAAGCAGCAGAATTTCAAAAATGGGATGGGCAAGGGAATCTAGAAGGAAAAACGCCCCAGGGTGAGAGAATAAACCCCAAACAGGAAGATTCAAAGAGGTGTGGAACGAAAAAACGGGTCCAAGCGGCCGGGAGTGGAACGTGAGGGGGCTGACAAGCTTGTAAGCCCAGGGGGGGAAAGCACCATCGGATTGGTACACAGTGGGTTGCCCGATTGACCCAGCTATGTGATGAACTACAGAGAAAGTCATGACAAGAACGTTGTTGGAGGCCGTAGACCGATTTCATGTATAGGCCTGACGAAAACCGTTTAACGATGTAACAGAAAAAGCTGACCTTGCAAAACCTCACCGGGGATATAGGCCAAAAAACCTTTGTACGATGGAAAATTCACAACCGCGCAGGTATCGATAATTTCTAGGCCATACCTTTGAGAATTGACTTGTCGGGGGGGTCGACAAGGTTCTGGCTCGCCGGAAAAAGGTATATGACCTGAAAAGTGGCAGGACTGTAGCAAAGAGGAGGATCTAAACCCGATGGACATGAGGCTGGTCGGTCCATGTAGGTCAAACTAAGGGATTTCGGAGTACAAGACGTCGTTTTGGCGAAAAAAAGGAAATCTTGGAAAGTGGAACTCGGGGGGGGGGGACGGAGGGAAAGATTGCTTAAGGATTCGGGGGAATGGGGACTACCTCAACCATTTCGCAAAAAAGTCACCTGGACGCGACTTACGGACCTGGGGGGGAGCCCGAAAAGGTTATGAACCGACTTGCCGCGAAGAAAAAGGTCATATGACCGACAATGAACATTAAATTGGAAGGGGACGAAGTGTAGCACTCAGAAAGCACCATCGATGGGTCACTGAAAACCCGTATCATCGGTGACACTCAAAAAGCGGGAACCGCCGTGGGGGAACTTCAAGTCTAGCGTACGAAAGGGAAAAAGAGGGAGTATCTGGCCGTGTTTCAGGACCGGACGGGGCCAACCTTAGAAAAGTGTGAAACCTGAAAACATAAACAGAGGGTGTTCTGGGTCGGGACAAAAGGCTGCGCCCGGCCGCCGGGCAGGAGTCTGCAGCTCAGAACAAGAAAGAAAAAGACTCAAACGAGGCAACGGTAAGGCGGAAAACTAGATATGACGGGGAGAATTTGCCCTTATAACAGTAACATCTAGGACAGCAGAGTAGAATGAGTCCGAAGAAACAGACATGATATGCGGCTAAAGTTCACCAAGTTAACCACTCGCCAGAAGAAATACCCTTGGTCCTCCATAGAAGCGTAGAGAACAGTTACCGGGGGGAAGAACGGACTTCCCGTTAAAACTGGCCCCTAGTGCCTAATCGAAGGTGAGGACGAGGAGTCCGCAGAAAATAGAAGCCTCCCGCAGGCTATTGGCCTTCCATGTCATTCGAGGAGCGTGCCGTGAGGGGTGAAAGCTGTAGGGGGCGAAAACCATAACACCCCCCATGAAGCTGAAGGGGACCGATCTTTATAGGTCAAGGGGGAGGTAAGCACACAACGAAAAAACCCACCAGGGCGGCCAAGATCTTGTCGCTCAGGGGAGGCTTTTTTCAGGAGTCTGATAGTAAGAAAAAACACGCCCTTGGGGGAAATGCTTTTGAATTGTGCCCCAATCAGCAAGGCAACATTTGGGGGTAGAATCCATCAAGAACGCGCCCGACCCAACAATGAGGAGAGGCTTGAAAAGGGCCTTTATTTATTTCTAAAGGAAATGGTTAGCGCTGGGGAAAGCGGCTTCTGGGCATGGAAAGAAAAGGAAGGGAAAAAAATAGACAGAACAAAAATGACTTGCTGACTTAAGAAGGCTCCCAAAGATCACTTAAAGACTGAAGGGCCAAGCATCTCTGGTTACGTGGCAGCATGTTTGGAGGGGTTGGGTTTGGAACTCAGAGAATCATCCTTTACTCAGCCCAGATTGGGGAGGAGGAGGGTCGAGATTAGAAACGTGGAAAGACTGGCACAAAAGGATAGCCCAGAGACATGAGTGGAAACGCGATAGGGGAGAGGAGCTCGAGACTCACTTAGGTTTTTTTCATGTGTAGGAGAAACGTTGTTATTCTCGAAGAGACTGTGGGGGCTCACAACTGGCCGGTCACCGAATCCAGGTAGGAAAGAACTCGTCGACGAAAAAACGAGAAAGGGTGTGAGGAGAGTCGGAGTGATAGGGTGGCAAACTTCCGAAAAGAGGGGCTGGTGCTGAGCGCGAACATTAGGACAACAATACTGAGGGGAGCAAGCGCTGGGAGAGTTCAGGAACAAGGAGAAATACCTGTCAGTAGAGGGAAATTGCGATTGAGAAGAGCTTGGAAGGAAAGGGTTATGAAGTGGGCCGGGAGATGCAACGGCGGGGAAGGGGCGATGGGCTATCACTGTGAGGGAACAAGAAAAAAAAAAGATGTGACTCAAGCAAAGTTAGCAAAAAGGTGTGGAGCAGGCACGGCAGTTGTCGGCGCGTGCCAGAACTAAGAGAGGAAACGGGTCCGAACTCGGGGGAACACAAGAAACAAGGGGTGCGGGGAGGAGACCTAGCTAGTGATGACGGTCCCGAAAGAGGGTTGTAAACGTTAATGGGAGGAATGCCTGTGTTGGCGTGTCAATGAAAAGGGCTTAAAGGAGGGAGAATGGGTATAATTGAAAAGGGGGCAGTTAGAAGGCGGCCCTCGTTCAATAAAAGGGGGCGGCTCGGGGAAGGGGCCAGCGCAGAGAAAACTTGGAAGCAATAGGGTGCGGAACAAATGACAGGGACTATTTCTGCCAAGAAGGTCTCCCGCCGCCACGAAGGGGGGGAAGTAAATTGCAAAGAAGCGGGGATCTGGTGACACAACAGAAGATTGTCACCAGCCAAATCAGGCTTAAAGTCGCATCAATGGACAGCGTGGTGGAAGCAAGGGGGTGATTGCCCGGACGTAAATAAGTTGCAATCAGGAATCAAGCAAGGACGGCAGCGACATTGGCGAAAAGAAGAAAGTCCAGCGAGGGGGAAGGCAGCAGATGTGAACCTGTCCAAAAAAGAGAACAATCCGGTGGCCTCAGATTAGTGGCTGAGACGAGGGGGTGGAGACCTTTGTAAAAAACGGTTTCCAAGAAAAAAAGTCAAAACGTCTCGGTCATTAACGGGACGCAAGGTCACTCAGCGTACGTCACGCGTCATGTGCAAGGAAATCAGGGTAAAAAAGAGGGGTTCAAAACTTAGGGAAAGAAGAAGGGTGATTAACAGTGGCTCTACAAAGGGGTTCGCAAAGGAAGGGAACCCGGGTACTCAAGAAAAAGAAAGAGTGGACATGTTGGGGGGGGAAGAGGCCAAGAGAGCGGACACCGAGAACGGTTGAGGCTTAGGACCTCAAGAAAAGCGGTATGTTCCAAGTCCAATCCCGCTACATTCCATAAAAATTTTTGGGCACTAGTTGGGCGGCCAAACCTGCCCTCCATGGACCGCGTCAGGAGAAACGGGGAAAATAAGTTCAGAGGTCGCACACAGAAATGTGTTGTATTCTGGGGGAATCCCACAAAAAACGTTGCCCGAGTGAGCCGGAAGAAAGCCGAGAGCCGTGTGGTAGGAGCCTTGTGTGGACCACAAACTCGGGAGCATCCGGAACGTCTATAACGGTCGCCAGTAAGGAGGGGAAAAGGGAACTTTATAAGTAATGCGAAGTCAAAGATCCTTTTTCCCGAGTGGGGGAGAGCACAGCCACTGCAACCTAAAGGGAAGGCTGCAAGGTAAAGGAACATAGGGATTGTGGGAAAAAGAAGCGGGGGAGACTTCTTCAGCGCAAACATACATAACCGGTTGGGAGTATTGCTGCTGCTACTGGGGGGGGAACACAACCCTTCAAAACAGCGGCTCGTCAGCCCGAGCAGTCCAGAGGAACCGGAGCGAATCTGGGGGGGGAGGTGGGGAGCGATGCGATGTAGGCGCGAGAAGTCCCCTACTATCGCATACAATTCGTATGCGCTTGAGGACGCCGATATCATCATTGGTGTTCAAGAAATCAAAATTGAACTAAGGGAGAGGGGGTGGGACGAGAAAGGGGAAAGCTATCCAGGTGAAACAGTGCGGGGGGGGAGGCTATCATACCAAAGCGTCGTGAGAAAGCGTTCAAACGTAGCAGTTAAGACGGGAGGGGTCCTCGCTTGTAATGTCAGACGTCTAAAACGACTCTCGAGACAAGGGAAGA
>Ga0179591_1342408_pt1 | contig 13733 bp, 20 predicted proteins | sample CZOMad2_1_08_16f_FD_182891 | JGI IMG/M metagenome (GOLD analysis project Ga0179591, IMG submission 182891) | Vadose zone soil fungal communities from Angelo Coast Range Reserve, California, USA - CZOMad2_1_08_16fungal (PacBio error correction) | ecosystem: Environmental > Terrestrial > Soil >...
TTTAAAAACCGAAAGAGCGGTATGGGAAAAAGCTGATGACGGGTCATATAGACAACCGAAAGGGGATCAGGTGGGATCCTTTAGGGACGGGGGGTAAGGTGTTAGGAGGTATGCGACAGACCAGGGAGGGGGTTATAAAAACTGCGAGCCGTGAAGGAAAACTTTACGCTTACAAATCCTTAGAGTACTACAGCTCACAAGGGAGAGTTGGGAAGGGCCTCCAAACGTCCTAGTCACTTTAGACGAGCAGAGGGGTGACAATATCCTGGAAGGGAGGGGACTTGGGGGTTGAATGGGAGACCTTATTCAGGGGGGGGGGGGAATACTTAGCTCCAGGTTCCCAAGACCATTAACACTATCCTAAAATACACACTAATAAGAACATTCTGTGAAGCGCAAGGGAACAGACGTAAAGGATGGGGGGAATGCAGAAGGATTTGTAGTTAGTTTTTATGAGACTGAATTTAGAATACTGCACTTCACCTGGGAAGGAAGTGGGGGGGAAAAAATCATTTGCAAAATCCTGGAAGGGTTTGACTACTACCAAACCGACTTTTCATAGATTAGCAGTTCCAAATTACATCGCTAACAAAGGGGAGGGCCGGACCAAATCGCGAAAACCGGGTAAAATAGGGGGTTAGGGTGGAAGTCTAAAGCCCGAATCCCCAAATACGAAAACTGAGACTCGATCTGACGATTGGGGGGGAAGGACTAAGGTAAACTCACGAAACGTGGCTGTCGTACCGAAAGATTTCAACTTAACTAATCGGGTACCGGAATGAGGTGTCGGAGTGGGGAGAAGAAGGGCTTTTCCCTGAACCCAGAACGCGGCACTGTAAATTTAAAGATGTACGAGAATCTACTTGAGGGGGGGGAGGGTGGAGAAAAAGGAGGCCAACACAGCAAAGAGGATTGATGGGGGGGACGAGATTTCTAAGAGTTGAGGATCACTGGTAAAGGGGAAAAAAAAAAAGGTGGCAGCCCTCTATAATCTTGGAAAGGCTAAAGGAAAGATCCGTGTTTGTGGGTACGCTTGCGACCGAGAAAAAGGGTGGGAGCCACGGCTAATAAGGGGAGGGAAAAAAATGGGGGACGGACTGGGGGCGGGAGAAGGAACTCGAGCCCAGAAGGGCAGCTTTAGCTTCTCTGGGGATAACATCGAGGGCAGGGAAAGAAAGAAGGGGGAGAGAGCGAGTAGGGGTGAAAAGGACGTTGAAATAAAGTGAAAGTCACGGAAAACAGACTCGGTCTACGAAAGCGGGTCGTCACGGGATAAAAAAGAAAGAAATGATGAGGATATCTCTCGTTGACGCTGGGTGGAAACACAATCATATTTGTCATAAAAAATGTAGGGGGACCGAAGCCAATGCTGTACGACCGCTGGTTTTTTTGTGTGTAACCAAAATAATCTCCAATTTCACTGGCGGAAGGAAGAGAGGGGAAAATCGAGTGTTAAAATAACGCAGTGGGAATTCTAGCAGTTTTTCTTTGGGAAAATTGCTTCTCGGGCAGACGCGAGGTCGTAGTGGAAATGGGGAAGGGGCTGCCGTCCCGGGTTTTGCACTCGAGCGTTCAGATGAGCTCGGGAGGTCCTGATATGGGGGAAGGGGAAGATTAGGAGGACAAACCCTTGAGCTCATCTTGGGGAAAGCGAATCAGAAATAACAAAAGGGGGGGCACGCAAGGACCATTAAAACCGGAAGTGTGGCCAAGAACGGGTCGCTTGAGGCGTTGGTCGAGAAGGAGAGAAAGTGCAGGATTTAGGGCTTGACGCGTAAGGCACGAAGCAAAAAAAAGCGATTAATTGGGGGACTTAACAAAAATATCTTGCTTCTTTGAAAAGGGGGTCTACGTAAAGATAGAGGGGGGGAAAAACCTTGGGGGACACACGAGTAAAAAACAAAAAAATTGAGGGAGAAATCAGGGAGGGGGGTGCAAGTGGGGGTCAAGGGCCGATGGGCTGAATAAGGAAAAATTACTTAAAATACCTTAAAAGGGTTGGTGTAAGGTCCACAAGGAAATCTGAGGTTGTATAGACGGGCGGGGGATGAAAAGCCCGAAAAAAAGTCTTTAAGGGGGATTTGTTCGTTTAGTAGCAGCTGAAGCTCCAAAAAGAAAATTGCATTACCCTATTTGCTAGAGAAAAGAAGACGCGATGGGGGGGCATGGAAGCGGTCAAACCAGTTTCTAGTATATATCGCGTGACTTAAATTAGATTCCCTAAAAGAGTGTCAGGTTAGAGTCCAAGGACAAAGTTCTATAATGGAGGGTTGTATCTACCGACTTGGGTTCAAGAAACATAAGGTTAAAATGACCCCAGAGGGGGGTGGTGCAAGAAGCAAAAAACGGAAAATCAATCGGAAACTGCGGTGCAGTTTCTTCACACGGGGGCAGGGAGCTGATCCGCAGAGCAAAGCGATTGTGGGGGGAGTAGGGGTAAGAACTTTTCGCGGGTGCTTAGTACACGCAACAGTTTTGTATCGGGTTCAACTTCAAAAGGGCAGAATCGTTCAAAAAGTTGGTTGCCAACCGAGGTCTACTCCTACAGTTAGGCTTGACCGGCCGCAAGAGCTCGTAACTCGTAGGGTGGGTCTGGGCGGAAACGGGGTGGGTGATCCGGGGACGACGCTGGGAAGATGCCAATTATCTCAACGCGGAAGTTCCAACGAATGGGTGTGCATAGTCCTTTGAACATAGGGGGCACCCATGGTAAGGTGAAGAAGAGTAAGGCCCAGTCCGGGAGACCCAAAAAAGTTCTACAAGACGGGTAAAAACCGCAGTTGATCGTTTCTCATGTTAAGACAACAAAGAGATCAGACTATTCCAAAAACACGAGAGTATGTTGAAAAGGCGCGTCTCTCAGGAAACCATACTGACACTTCAAATCAAAATCTAAAAAAAATAACAAACTCGAGAGGTGGCGGGCTGTTGTCTCCACTCCCCGCAAAGTCGCTAGGGGTTGGGGGGGCCTAGACTTCACTTTCACCTTCAAGGGTTCCTTCCTTACTATATCACAGATCGTGCCACAAAAAAATACATCACGAGAAGTCCGGGAAAAAATCAACGCTTCGCAGGGGAAAAAGAGTGTTACGAGGGGTTCCGCGGCCCTTTTAGGTCTCGGAAGGGTCGGGGAAAAGAGACAGGAGGGCTCGCGATCGCGAGCAAGGGCGGATATCGGTTAGCTTCTCTTCAGATGGAATGACATAAAAAGCTAAAATCAAATGAATAAGAGAGTCCGGAATAAGGGGTTAGCTCATGGAACGGGGAGCGATGACAAGTTTGTTGGGAAGGAAGGGTTGGAGTGAAAATGGAAAAAAGACAGCGTTATCAGGGGTTAAATGAGACCCTCCAAGCGACTCACACTCCCCAGGAAGTCTGCCAGAAAGCCGTGGAACGGCGGCCGGGAGAAGGAGGAAGGGGGTTCTAGTTTGGGGAGGCTTTCTGGTGGGGGGAGACAGTGGAGTCGTATCCGGCATAGGGAAATTTCCAAAAAAGAAAGAAAAAAGTGGAACGCTTGGAAACCGTTGCTTTTCTGATTGTGGCGCCGTAAAAAGGCCGTCTTTTAGGATAAAAGGATTGTAAGCTTGAAAAAAACCAGTCAATCGTCGCAGCGCCCTGCAAGAAGGACTCATTCCTCAGAACCCCTTATACACCTTCTACAGCTAACGTCGGAGCTCACATGATAAACTGTTGTTATCCTAGAGTCTACCTCGAAAGGAGGAGGAACTTGGGCGGGGTAGGGAGGAAGACAAAAAAAACGGAGAGAGAAAATATAGAAGGGGGAAAACCAAGGTCAGGTTTATTCTAAGAGGGAGGACCCAAGCCACGCAGTTAGATGCTTAAGGATCTCAGCAGGGGGCGGGGGGTACGCGGAATGGGTGAACTACTCGGTTCGAAGGCGGCCGTGGAAACCTGAATGACGATGAAAACGCCGTATCGAGGCAAAGAGAGCAGGATGGTTAAGGAGAAACCCTCTCCATATTAATTGAATAGCAGGTTGACATGAAGATTTCATCAGTGGAAGGGTCTGGCAAATGGGGGGAATTGACGGATCTGGGTTTGGGAAAAGGGGGAGAGCTCCAATTTGACCGTACGCTCGGAATGCAAAGCCACCCCTAAGGATGAATAAACATTGGTTTGATCTATCGGAGACGGGAGCGGGGGTAAAAAGGGTCGGTGAGGGGATGCTGCGTAGAAGGTAACTGGGAATAAACACTGTGGGTACTTTTGGTAAAAGAAGTTGGGAAAAACCGCAGGGAAGAGCAAGAAGAATGGTTAAATCTGTAGTCAAGTGGCGGAGGAGACAAGGGAGGAGAGGACAAATAGGGATGGCATGTTAATCGTTGCATCCTTCTCAGAGGAACTGAAGAACAGACCGAAAAAGGATAGGGGGGCGACTTCGAGAAATTGGGTGAGAAAATAAGGCGGGGGAATAAACGGTTCTCGGCGTACCGGGGTCGTAGCATAATAGGAAGGGTTCGCTCAGAATGAAGGGAGAAAAAGGTTTGGAGACTACGTTACGGCTACTTGCGAAATTGAAAAGGTTGGAAAGACATTTCTACACTCAAGGGACTGGGGGCGGGGGGGGTGGAGAAAAAAGCCCCAAAACCAAACTAAGGGGGGTTGGATGCTCGATTTAGAAAGGTTTGGTCGAATGTTAACTAAGAAGTGTTTCAAGAGAAATCGTCTTGGAAGGGATAATTATAAAAAGTGACTTACCGCGAAACGGGATACCTGCGGTTGGGAGCAAAGAATAACTTTTGGGGGGGTTCACGAACGGGGAAGGGAAATCTCCAACGAGGCCCAGGAGGGAAAGCGTGATTTTACTTCAACCAGATAAGTACGGGGATAAAATCTCCGGGCGGCGGGAGATGGAATAAAGGGGGGTGATTGAAAGGCCTTTGGGTCCACAACAACTGGACATGAGACGGCCAAACTAACGTTCGGTCAGGATAGGGTGGAGGAATACAAATAAAGTGGCTCGACGCTTACATACTTTGACAAAAAAACTGGGGGGGAAGAGAAGAGAAGGTACTTAACCTTTTGAAGCGGAAAAAAGTACAAAATGTTGATTGGGTTGAATCCCATCCGAAAATGGCCTGACAAGTCTGACAACGTCAAGGAACTGTGCGTTTTAGCTAAGGACAAAAAAGGGGTCTTGTGGAAACAGGAAAACGAGTAAAGTTGCAGAGGTTTGTTTTTCGGCTTATACGTTGAAATCCAAATATGGGGAGAGTTGAAATGTACTCCGTCAAGGGATTCAACCTCGTGTCCAGAGAATAGACCAACTGAAGCTACGGTATGAGGAGGAGAATAAACGAAGAAGGGGGCCGGAACTCCGGGTAGGCAACGGTAAACTCTTTCACGGTTCCAATTTTGAGCATAGCTGACATGTCCATCGTTGCGGGGGGGGCAGAAGCACTGGAAGGAATAAGGATTCTTTTCTTTGGATAAACGCTAGACTTCCAGAAAACGGATCCATAAAGGAATGTAGGGCTTTTGGGTAACTTCAGTACACTCGTCTTCCCAATGCCTCCAATGTCAGGGGGGGTGGAAGGGGCCAAGTTTTTTCTTATTACGGAAGCGAGAGAGACGTACAAAATTGGCCCATCAAGATAAAAGAAACACACGGGGGAGGAGAAGAAAAGAGATGAGGGGTTGTCAGGGGTTTGAAGCATAGATTTAGGCAGCAACTGAAAAGAAGGAAGGAGTTGGAAGTCAAAATATGCATATGTGGGAGGAAGGGGGGAGCACCGCGGGGGGAAAGAAAAGGAAGGAAGATGTCTGAGGCTTCTATCTAGGGAAATCCAAGAAAGAAGGACAAGAGAAAAGAGGGAGTCGAAGAAAACCGAGAGGGGAACAGAAGATTTTCACAGGGGGAAAGAGATGGAAAGAAAATAGGTTCAACGTGAAAGGGAGAGGAAAGAAAGAGGTCTTTGACCATACCCTGACACCAAGTAAGAATTGGAAATCCTAGGATGTATAAAAAATTCTCTGGGAAAGAGTTAAGAAATTTCACTGTCCACTGACGAAACTCTTTTGAGAGCAAGAAAGGGACCAAAATTCACGTCAGGAAAATGCGGGTTTTCTGGAAAAAAGGTGTCAGGGGGGAGGATAAAGCGCAGGAAGAAGTGGCTGGTTGTGAATCACTTCCGGGAAGAATGGTAGTGTGGATTAATCAACGTCAAAATTTTTTAAGGGGGGGAGATGACTTAAAAAGCATGGAAGTGGGTTTGGCAAAATGTAAGAGCTGGAGGAACTCGGGGATTTTTCGAAGGAAGCAGATAATGGGTAAGAGCAAGAAGAGTTGTTCCGGCCATGGGAACTGGACCTAGCAGAAGTTTCAAAATCGATAGATCCCTGGTAGCCGCAAAGGTCTATGTTTATCCAGAAGATGGGGGGGGAATTACGAGTGCCATTTTAAAAGTGGCAAGGAAAGTGGGAGACTATCACTCAACCATCCGGGTCAGGACCTTATCAAGGAGGATATACCGTTTCACCTCACTTTATAAAAGGAGCAGGTAGAGATTAAAAAACTAAGAGACTATCCCCTTTGAACCTCGGGGAAAAGACTCTAATTCAAATCCAATTGAAGAACTTCAAACACTCTACCGGGGAGAGCCCATACGCCTAGTCGAAAGTTGGAGGTTTGGGGGAGCGTTGTGAAAAAACGCAACCATACGAAATTTTTTCATCGACCCCTTGACCATTTCAACTAACGGGCGGGATTTCTTTCTGTAATCCTAGAGGAGAAAAGGCTCAGTCAGACTACTCAGGGGGTCTATTAGAATTGGGTGTAAAATTCTTGAGTTAGCGACGAAAGAAAGTGACTTGAGGGGCAGTTTCGCTGCGGAAATCGAGAAATCTATCAGTGGTGAGTAAAAAGGGACAGTTGACTTACGGATTCAGCTACATATGAGCTAAAAATAAATGGGGATGTCGCTTTGCTTCACTACAGGGGGCTTTCAGAAGATGGTAAGCGATGAAACGGGGGTGGGGGTAGTGACCAATGACGGAGAAAAGTAAAGAACACATGAGGAAAAGGGAAAGATGAATTCCCTCGGGGCAAGAGTCTCATCACTTAAGTCCTCAGAAAGCGGAACAAGAAGACGTAGTGATAGGGAAGTCCAAAGTAAGGTTTATAGGTATGAGGGGAGGTGGAAAAGGATACTTGTCTGGGGTTAAAGGGTTAGTCCTGAAAAAAAAAAGAAAAAAAGAGAAAGAAAAAAAAAGGGGGGGGTTACACAAAAAAAAAAAAAAAAAAAGAAAAAAAAAAAAAAACCGTTTTCCACAAGCATCAGCCTGGCAAAATATTAAAGTAGCTCTCATCCATTCCTATTTATCGAGGTCAAGAAAAGACCTGGTTGTGCTTAGAATAGGAGGGGGGAGACTTCATTCCCATGCATAAGAAGGATCTAGTATTTTCAACTGGTAGTCATAATTACGAAACACTAGACAACTCTACATTCTACGTCTATCAACATGAATAATAGTGGTGGGGGGGAAAAGCAGGGAGAATAAGCGGACTACCGGACGTGTTAGAAGCATAAGCAAATTAGGGGAAAAGAGAAGAGATTGCCAAATCCCTAGTACGAGCTGATTTTGAGTAAATAGGGGAGGAAGACAAAACACGGTGTCATTTTGTGACTGTACTAGCGTGGGGTGTTCTATGATGGTATAGGAAAGATCAGTGATTGAACTGCACTATCCCGGAACCTTGAAGTAACGAGGAAGGAATTAGCTATAAGTGATTCAAAAGAATAGTCGTGTCGCCACTCTATCACAACTAAGGGAAGGAGAGGGAGAAACGGGTTAACATGATGAGATTGACATAGGGGAAAAAGCTGTGATGTTTGGGTGAACTAGAGGGTGGTGACGCAACGCGCCCCCTTACATAACTCAAATTGAGAAAAGAACAACCTACCTAATAACTATACACATTGAAACTGTGGAGAGAAAGAAGGAAGAGTCCTTTTGGTCCTTTCGTAGGGAGGTTGAGAGATCGTGACTTTGAAGCGGGGCAGGTAAAGGGAGAAACAGATTTATCCTATGTTTTTAAAAAGGGAAGATTTTCAGAAAGAAGAAAAAACAAATACTTTGAATCGAGGACGAGAGCGTCCCGGAAAGGCCTAAAAAAAGGCCGGAAAAAAAAATCGTCATATGGAAAAGATGAGTGGGCGGGTTCTGGGTCCAAGGAAAAGAGTGAAATCTCGCCTAACACATACGGAAAAACTTAAAGAAGATCGATAAGATTGGGGTCCACAAGGGAGGGAACCGAAGAACGATTTTCCCGTAAAGCAAGGGTAACTGCTTCTAATTGAGTACGGAAGGAATGAGCTCGTGGTCGAAACAGTCCCGAAGATAAAATGGGGAGTCAAGTGAGTTATTAAACAATGGGCGAAGAAGAAGAAGGACGTTCGGGGTTAGGGGGGAAGGGACCCGCCAAACCGAAATCTGTGTCGTGGGGTCTCGAAGTAAGGAAGATAGTTAATTCTGAGAAATATTTTACGGGCAAGACCGCATCAGTTTCTGGGGAAGGTGGAATGCGATAAGGTGTGAATCTAAATTCAGTAAGCATCACTTTCTTTTTTATAAAAGGTATTAAGAAAGGTGCTTTATGGATTGAAAAGCTTGGATCTAGAAAATATCCTTTTGGAATCTTGAAGAAAGGGAGCATACTCACCGGTCTGGGATAAAATAGACGCTTAGAGAGTGGGGGGGTAATTCAGTTCTTCCCGATAAACAACTTTGAGAGTCATAAAGAAACTACGAGTAGGCTAAATCTATGGTCTGAAGAATCAAGGACTTGGGTTCTCTCTCGAGAGGTAAGAGAGTTTCAAACATTTTCAATAAAGACTCATGTCAGGGGCATCGGAAGTTAAATTCGTGGTGTCCTGAAGCCAGACGAAAAGTCTGACCCCGCTGATCGGCACTCGCTTTCTTAAAATGCGGAGGGATCAGCTAGATCAAAAAAATTTTAAGGACAATCGGTACGATGTGGAGAAGAAATAGGGGGGGGTTGAGGGGGGGGGAGGTTCTCGAGAGGGCCCAAACCTTATGGGGGGATTAGGATGTTAAGGAATTCAGGAAACGGTTCTTAAAAGAGGGAGAGGTATGGGTCCTCTTGTCCCACTTAGTGAACTGTACGGAAGGTGAGGAATAAAAATTCACGAAAAGGAGGGGAAGCTCATCTCACTGTGGCAAAAGTAGAGAGAGAAAATATGACGGGCCTTTTTCCAAAGATCTTACCATGTCCTTGGGGGGGGGGGGTCAGCTGTGGTGCCGGGAGCACTTCTGGGTAAAATGCAGTTCATGGAGGGTGGACTATCTCGAAGCCTCGGAAACTCCAGATGGGAGGCTTTTCTTAACAGGCGGAGGGGGGGGAGGCCACATTCTCCTCAAGGGATCATGGAAGTTTTTACTGGGAAAAAGGGGATCCGAAACGGAGGGGAGAATTCTAGACATACACAGGTACACACGGGAAAAAACAGCTACGAACAACAACCGGAAGAGATGATGACAAGTTTGGGTCCGTATAGGTGGGGATACGACAAGCACCTCAAAAGAAGGAAGGTGGAAAGGGAAACGAATAATGATTATGTTGGAGGATTTTAGAAGAGATGGGAAAAAACAGAAATTATGTTATGGAGACTTGGCAGGATGTTTTCGAGGCGAGCGAAAGAGAAAAGAGGAAAGAGGGCATGGAAAAAAGTGTTATGAACAAAGACCCGAATGGACAGTCTGATGTGCAAAAAGGGGGGGGGTGGGTTGGTGCCCTAGAGGCGAGATCAATGAAGGAGGGATTGGGCGTGGGGGAACAGAAAGCCGTGGATACTCATATTAAACCTGGAAAAGGAGGTCAGGGTTAGACCTATTAATACCTACGAACCAAATTAAGAATTCACATTCCACTTACTAAAATACTGTGAGCAAAGGGATAAGGAAAGAAAAAAACAGACAAAAAGATTAGAAAAAAAATTTGGTTCCTGGTCGTGGAGAAACGGGGTTCTATGATCTGAAGCTCATAATAACGCGAAAAATTGAGGAGAAAGATGTAGGGTTCGGAGTTGCTCATGCCCGAAACTGGTTTGGTGGTTGGTTGAAAGTCGAATTGGAAGAAGGATCTGGTCTCCCATGGGGTGGGGAAAATTAAGAACGACGCGAGTACCAAGGGACGTTTCGGGATGTTCTCCCGGCCGAAAAGGATTGGCGACAACCTTATTTTTAAAAACGGCCATGTCCCACGTGGGGGGTTATCCTGGGGCCGTAACGCTTTTCCCATCTCGGCATCCCGTTGATCCTAAGAGGCGATGGGGAGACCAAATGGTGAAGTCCAGGAGAAAGGCAGATTGAAACTCCTGGCTCGGGGGAGGTTGGACCGAGAAGAACCATTCCTGGGACCATGACAGGAAAAAGGCAGCATATCCGTGGTCCGCCAGGATACGGTAAGCATTGCCAAACAAAGAACGTTTACTTTAAAATACCGCGAAGTTGGAGGGAAAAGCCTCGGAGCCTAAGGATCATCTTAGAAAATACAAAATCGAGACTCTTTTTAGTTGGGGGGGGGGGGGGGAAAGACGTTTGCTCAAGAAGAAATCCCCCTCACCACGGACGGAGGGAGTGTTGACCTACCCCCTGGCTAAGGTTCCGGAGTTAGGGAGATAAGCATCGGGAGTGCGTACAAAAACGATCACATGAATCCTACTTATAGAACTATGAGGGAAGGAGCAGTGGTCTTTACCGTACGCGACCAGGGGGATAACAGAAATGATTTTCGGAAAATCCAAAAGAGTCTGGCGATAGGAAATGGTCTTAGATTCTTTTATAGGGACGATTAAGAGGACTAAAGCAAAATCTTAATTCTGGTTCCTTCTGGGGGGGGGAATCCGTTCGGTACCATGGAGGTAAGAGAAATCGGTTGTGGCTGTCCAAAAAGGGAGGGGAAAAAGGGGCCTTTCAACATTCGACGCGTTAATCATGGAGTTCTCCGCTTAAAAAAAACCGGAAGAGACTATTAAAACCCTCCCGGTAAATCTTCGGACAAGCCAAGAAGGAAAGGAGGGTAACGGAGTCTCCAAAAAGTTTGGGGAAAAATCGTTCGGAATCGGTGTAAAGGAGAGGAGGGGCGGGGGGGGGGGTCGGGGTAGAAGTGGGGAGGGAAGGAAAAAGAAGAAGTAAGTCAACAAATCAGCACTTCAAAATCGACATTGTCAACCGGGATCGCGAAACAAGTGCCGCTGACGAGTTGGAGAAGGCACAAAGCGAAAGGGGGGGAAGTAGAGAGAGAAGTGAGGGTCAGCTCCCCATGTGGACTTCTACTCAGGATAGAAGGATGAAGGTGGTAATACCAGGAAGAAGAAACACCTTAAGACACACTGCCAAGAACTGAGTAGCTCACAAATGATACCTCGTTTGGGACTGCAGAGGGAGAAGACTGGGGATCGCGTTCTTTTACAAGTCGACAAAACGAGTAGAAAAGAGAGATTGTACCCCGGAAAATTCGTTAGAGGAGGGGGGTCTAAAACAACAAAAAAAAACCCCCCCCAATAGAAAAAAAAAAAAAAAAAACCAGAACGCCCACACGAGAAGTGTATATAATGTGTGAGATCACTTTATACTTGTAGGGGGTTACTGGGGGGTGTATGAAGATGATCTTCCTTAATGATTACTGCAAAGGGGGAACCTGGGTGTCCTCGGAACACCTCAGGCGCGATCGGCCTACTCAAAATAAGAGAAGCTTACTAGCCAAAGAGATCCCATCGGGGAAGAAATTTTTCAATGAGGAAGTTCATCGGGGGAAAGGGCTATGCTGGGGTTGTAAGGGCAGACAAAGGAGTCAGGGGTGGGGAATACTAGCTCATTCTCCTATCGGTCACATGCAGAAATGGGAAAAGCCACATAACTACTAACGAGAAACACTGTATGGGGGGAGGAGAACGGTACAGAAGGTACCAGTTGTTTGGGGATGGAACTAGTTAGTGAGGTGAATATGCGTTCCTTTACCGGATTGCCGGGTGAAGGACACTGATTAAAGGATTGTATCCGAAGGGGTTGTTTGAAAAACAAGCATTTGGGACAACCTCCCCATTTTGGAAAGAAAAAACCTACTTGTCAGAGTTACGCAGAAAAGGTCAACGAAATGCAACCCAACAATTCAAAACAACAAGGCTGCTTACCAAATCGCTCAGATATTCAAAGGTTGGATATCGTTTATCTGTCGTCAGAGGTCGTGAAAATAACCGCAGAGACGAAACTTCAGAGTTCGAGAAAAAAAGGAGAGGGGGAGGGGACGACTCTTATTACCAACGACTTCGAACCTGACGAAAGGGGGCATGCATCTACGAGTGGGGACGACTTAGGGAAAAGGAAGGTTGCTCGGTTTTAAAGAAAGAATAATGGTAGCGGAAAAAAACGAGAGTCGGGCACTGGGAAGGGTGGGGGGAATGTGCTAGGGAAGAAAAGGGGCCAGATGGGGGGTTTGGGCGGTGAGGTGGAGCAAAGCTTCATGACAAATCGTAGAAGGGTATGGGAAATAGAGGTTCTAATAAAAAAAAAAGTGGTGGGGAAAAAAAGGGAGACGGATTTGACTCTAAATACTGTTGCAAGCCAGCACTAGGGGGAGGGTAAGGGAATTTTTTTCTCGTTACCAATCTCCCCGGATAAAAGGAAAGGGCGGTAGGTATCCAGGATATTAGAAAAGGGTCTTGGGGGGGGGGTCAAGACGACGGTGAGGAATAGTGCTCCACGCGAGAACAAGGGGGACATATTTACATTCTCTGAAACCAGGAGGGTTGATAAACATCGCAGCGTTCAGGAGAAAGGGTAACGAGGCAGATGACTTGAAGAATGCGGTAGGGCCAGGGAGAAAAAAATTGGTTCATTCTACCGAACCAGAGAGTAGTGATGCCTTGAGAATCAAAGAAGCAGCGGAAGGGTCAGAGCGCTAGAAGTCTTTGCAAAAAAAATTGTATAAAGAGATAGTCCCGGTTCATCTGTGCAAATGTGGGGATGGGACAGGAAATCAAGGCGCGAAAGGGCTTAAAGAAAGGAGACAACATCAAGTTCCTGAAAAGTGATAGAGCAACTTAAAAAGCCAAAAAGGTTGGGGAGATAAAAAACGCATGGAGAATTTGCATCGTGGGGGATTTTCTTTCGCGGGAGAAACCGTATGGGGGTGGGACAGGGGGTGGGGGGTGCGGTACTTAAGTTAAATTCCCTCGAAGTAGGGACTGAAGAAATCGATCGGGGGATATCCAACATCGGGTGAATGGTTCTTCGATACAAGTCAACGACGTTCGTAAAACAAAAGGAAGAGCGGTTGTTAAACGCTGAATGCGAAACTATTAGGGAAGTTTTCACTCATCTTTCGAACGCGGGTCTTTGGTGACGAAGAACCTTCGAGGTCTGGTTATGATTTGGAAGCGGGCGTATCCCGATAAAGAGCATAGACTGTCCTGTATTGGAAGGAACGTCCCAGCCCCGGAGGGATCCCTGAATCCGAAGCCCTCTCCAAAGCTGGGGGGAAGTTTTTACTTTCCCAAAGTAGGAATCTTGGGGGCAGGGAAGGAGAAAACAGATCCAGACATCGACGAAACGAACAGTGGGCCCATCTCTCTCACAAACACGTGGGGGTAGATATGTGTGAAAAAAGTGGGGGGGGGCCGGGAAGGTTATACTATCGTCAGAAGAAAACTCATAGTAGGTTTAAGGAAAATGAATCTATTTTATTTCAG
>Ga0179591_1366708_pt1 | contig 13733 bp, 13 predicted proteins | sample CZOMad2_1_08_16f_FD_182891 | JGI IMG/M metagenome (GOLD analysis project Ga0179591, IMG submission 182891) | Vadose zone soil fungal communities from Angelo Coast Range Reserve, California, USA - CZOMad2_1_08_16fungal (PacBio error correction) | ecosystem: Environmental > Terrestrial > Soil >...
TCCGTAGGGATTGGACAGGGACGATCCAGCAGGTCGGGAAAAACACCTGCACTAGAAATCCCGTCAAGTAATTCTCCGCCGAGCGAGATTCACGGAGATTCAAGCCGAAGTGTAAAGAAGACGTAGCACGTCTTTGGGGGGAGACCCGAACGCCGCAGTTCTAGGAACAGGCTTCTTCATGGAATTCAGGGGCCGGAAATGGACGAATGGCTTGGCTGGGGATGCAAAAGAAAGACACTTCTAAGAGAGCACAGTGTGGAGCATCAAAAAAGTGACGAATATGGGCTTCAGCGCTGATGAAAAATCAAAACTAACTGGGGGAGATGAAGGATTCTCCTACTTTTTGACTGACGGGAGACAACCGGGGCCACTACCCAGAGCGTAAGCGCTCCCCGGAAACGCCAATGGAAGGAAGCAAAAAAAAACTCTTCGACTGCTCTTCGGAAAACGCTACGTCGGGGGTATGGGGAAGTTCTCTCCATGCGCTTAGAAAGAGAACCTTTAAAGGTCTAACAAAAAAAAATAGGGAGTAAAATTAGGATCCAAATCGGGCGCGTTGTTAAGAAAGAAAGCGCCGAGGGGGCAAGCATCCGACTCATGAGAACGCAAAAATCAAGGGTCATTTTCCTGAATAGCGGGGCGCGGGAGGGGGCATTCTGTTACATTAAAACGTGAGCGTGGATGAAAAATAGGGCCCTTCAGCGCACCTCGGAGGGGAACGAAGCCTGCAGGCCCAGATGAAAAGAGAGTCGTCGGTGATTCAAAAACCAAGGGGGAAGCGTCGACGAGTGCTTGGTCAAGACAAAAGACCCGGTCCTCGTCGCGGCCGGAAATCCCGACTAAAGGGAGAGGTCAAGACGTGGTCGGCCTGGCGGGAGAGAACAAAAAGTTCTCTACTAGGGGGTCTGGAATAAGCAGGTAGGAGAAAAAGGGTACTTGAAAGAAATCGCGCGTTATACTGGGTAGCGAGGGGGGGGGGATCCTCAAAGGGGGGAGGGAAGGGAGCCCATTAGAAATACAGAACGGAGAATCGAGTAAGGTACGGGGGGGAGGAGAGGACCGTCTCGAGCCGCGATACTGGCAGCGCAAGACGGAAACAATGGACCGGAATACTACTGGGAAAGGGACAGAAATAAAGAAGTCAATAATAGCGAATAAAAAAAACCTGCTCGCAAACTGCGGATTAATTTGGTCAACCGGAAGCACGTATGAAGCCAGGGAAGGAGGGCCGAATGCCGGGGACAATGGATTGGACACTCGTGGAAAATGATCATGGGCGACTAGAAGAGAGAGATCTCCTCATGCCCAAACCACGAAAGGAAAAGGAAAAAAGAGACGCCATCCGGCTATAACCGAGAGAGTGTCATTTATCAAACAGGAAAAGGGGGGGGGGGGGAAGAAAACATTTCTTCGGCAGTTGTAAAGATGCACCGCGCAAACTGGCCTGCTCTGAATAGGTTTTTGGAAAAAGGAGCACCAATCAAAAAAGGAATGTCAACAGGTAACGGCTCTGGGGTGAATGCAGGCATAATCTTTCAGCAGCGGCGTAGAGTCGGCTAGCAAAGCACGGAGGAAAAGGGAAGGGAGGCAAAAACTCAAACAAGGGGGGCATAGTACGAGCTAGGAGGCCTTGACAAGAAAGACTCAGCGCGTGAGAGCATGGGGACGCCGAAAACACAAAGAGAAGAAGAAGAAAACTTTCTTCTTAGGAAAGGACTCAAGATTCACACAGAGGAACTCAAAATTACTACGGCATACTCTGTGTGTGCCGAAGGGAGAAGAAAGACCATTAGCGCCGAATAACCTGGAAAGACTCCGGTCGCCCCACGTCAGAGGGATCACTGCTCAAAATCTAAAACACTTCCCCGACCCGCGCGGATGCGAGAGCATTTACTAATAAAGAATTCATTTTCCTGGTAAGATAACCTCTAATCAGTCTAGGCTTTGCTTCGAGAGATCAAGACGGTCCTACCGACAAGGGAGAATATCGATTGCGTAAACATTCTCATGCCAAGTATTCTGACGGGTCGGGGTCAATAGGGTAACTATGTCAAGAAAGGCGCGGTAAACAAAGAAGGGAAGCGAGGCACAATGTCGGACACAAGAAAACCCGAAAGAGGGGAGAAGTTCCAGAGCCCCGGCTGCATCACCAAAACGCGGGAAACGTCGATGGTCTCTGAAACGGGACAGGAGGGAAAAACAAAGAAATCTGCGTCGATCAATTCGGAGTAGTTGGATCACACACGGGGGGGGAGTGCGACAAGGAGGGGGACGTAATACGTGTGCTCCCGTAGCATCGTCAGATCTAGGATGCTAACAAAAACCCAGTCCTTTAGAGAGTGCGACTCTGAAACTTTGGGGAAGGAAAGTACCAAGGCCAGGAAACCCCCACTAAGTGGGGGGCATGAGATCACCTATTTTTAACTGAAGAGGGCGAAGGTCATTTTAAAAGAAAGTCGTCTGGAGAGTGTCTCGGAAAGGTTAGCCGTGAAGCCTGCAGGCGACGAGCCACGAAACGGGAGATGATAGTAGGAGAGATAGAGTCGGCCCAGCCGTCTCGAGACGTCGCGGACCAGGGGGACGCTACAAAGTTGGACGGTCGGCGGGAGTCAAGGGGCCCAGAGACTCAGCAAGCAAGAGTGAAACCATTGGTCAACTTCGGGCAGTGGGAAGGAGGCTTTAAAGAGGGACCGTTGGGCATCCAGGATCTGAGTGATAGCAGGGACAAGTCGGGACTCTTGTTTTGGAGGGAGGGTAAACAATCCGGCTCACGCTGGAGGAAAAGAGTCAGAGAATTACACACGAAGAAGTCCATTATGCCATGCGGCTTGTCGTATTGAGTACAGGAACCGAGCGCCAGCCCTTTATTTCTGAATAACGACGAGAGGAGGAGACAAACATGGACTTTTAAAGGGAATCATCTGGCGGCACAAGAAGTAATAACAAGAGGGAGTTGATCGACACGTCCAAGAATGATTCCTGCCGCTCAAGGGGAGCGGCATCAAGGAATGGGAAATGAGGCACGACGGGGAAAAGAAGAAAAGGGGGACGAAGAACTAAACTATACAGGCCTCCAACTGGGGGCGTCAAAAGACACTAGGGGCTCCTCAGGGGGGCGCTCCAAACGGTCAGTAATAGTGACCGCCAAAACACAACCAGGGAAAAAAAGAAAGGCAATATTGAAAATAAAAAAAGAAGTGAACTGGTCGCGTAAAAGAAGAAGGAAGAAAAAGAAATGTTTCCGAGCGATAACTGCCGTTTCTCGGTGGTGGAAAAAAAAAAAATGATCGAATCATCTCAGAGAGAGGAAGAAACAAAACGGAGGAGATTAAAATATAGAGAGACGGAAGGGAGGGGGCTCGGCTTCTCCCTAAGGGGGCACCCAGAACGGTCGAAGGGGCGGATGACGATCTCGGAACAGGTGCGGACGTCTGCGGAGGTCGAAGGGGAAAGGGGGGGGTATTTCACCACGAGGGAAAAGGTGGAATTGGTTTGCACTAGTAGGCAAAGGTGATGTGGTGGACTTCATATCCAGGAGGGGAGCAAAGAAGAACCACCTCTTGGATAAAAAAACCCGGGGATGCAAAGGAAGGGGGGTCGAGGAAGGTCGGGGGGGGGCACACGGTCTTTAACTGGAGGACGTTATGAAATAAGACTTGAAAAGAGCAAGACATCAATTCTTGGACGTGCCCAACGGATCGGAGGGATGCGGGAGGTGCTACACCAGACGGTGACGTCCCCGTCACAGGTGAGCGCAGGAGGCTAGGAGAAAGGGAAGGAGGCGAGGGTTGTAAGGACTAAACAAGCCGAGTCCCGGGAAAAGGAAAGGATTCTAGCTGTACGCCGCCGGAGAGCTAAAGAACTCGGACTGTAAAAGACAAGGGGGGGGAGGGGTGAAAATCAACCTTGGAAAAGGAGCCGACTTCTAATGTCTTGGCAATTAACCTAGGTCATGACCCGTAAGGCAAGCTAAGTCGAACTTGGGGAAAAACAAAGGAGGCCACATTTGGGGACGGGAGGGATGTTTGCTGACGCGGAGGGCGAAAAAAAAAAAACTTTCCAAAAAAGGGAAGCAAAAAAAATCCGGTTATATGTCATAAGGGAGAGCGAAGATCGAAGATGCAAGAGGGGCCAGGAAGATAGAAAAAGAAAGGTGGCACAGGCTACGTTCGTGCGATCGCCAAAAAAGGAAAGCACCCCGGGAGTCAAGAAAAAAAAAACGGTAGAAGGAAAAACTCACCGCAAATGCCTAAAAAGCGTAAGAAGGAAAGGAGGGAAGAAAACTGGAAGAGGGGGGGTCAGAGGGGGGGATTCAGGCCAAAATTTAACGCGGAAACTATAGCCCAAAAGGGGGCGGGGAATTCGAAAAAGGGAGGCAGGCGATCTCCTAACTAAAAGGGGAAGGCCTGGAGAGGCCTAAGGGGAGGGGAGTCCACCAGTTGTCAGGGGGTGTCACTACAGACCTGGCACGGCAAAACAGTGGGAGGGGTTTGTCCGACCGCCAGACCGGCAGGTCGTAAGGGATCACAATCCTTACAACGATTTGGCGTTGTGGAGCGGGGAACTACAAAGGGGGGGTATAAAACAAGAGGTTCGGAGGGTCGTGGGAAGGACAGGGCGTGCTAAGCGAGGAAAAAAGGAGTACCGTCGTTATCAGAGACATGAGCAGGGAGATGCTGGCAGCATCCTGAGACCTAAGTTGGAACTCAAGGCAATCCTCATGACGTATCTATCAGGAGGTGCCTCATCCTAGATGCTCTCCGAAAAAGGCTGAGCAACGGGGGAGAAGTCGAAAGGACGGGAGGCCGGAACTGGGAAAAAAGGGTCTTGGGTATCGCCAGTCTCGAAAAATCGCTTAGGCGTGTCAAAGGGGGGGGTGGTTAGAGGAGGTGCGGCCGTGTTGGAACCTTTGTTGCGCGAAGCCTGAGGGTAGGACGGGAAGGAGGGGTCCGTGCAGTCGAAGTATGCAACCTCAGGTCGGTTCCAAGTGGCAACGGGAGGGCCGCGGGAGGGGGACCTCATACTAACGGGGGAGACGGAAACGCTACTGCTTATTATTCGTAAGGTCCCAGGGAGGTGGATACGAAGGAGGAAGGCATCCTTTCATTGCGTCTTAAGAACCTCTGCACTGAGCCCCTGTTTGCTGGAAGGGAGAAGGAAAATAATTTAACATCGGATCGCAGGGCTCTAAGGGAAAGACTGTCGGGTAGGAAACATTTACTATGAAGTCCAAAGATATCGTAGAAAACAGGATGAAATGAAAGAAGGGGGAATATGGGAGAAGCTCAAACTCATGAGCGGTAAGGCGAAGTCATTGGTCTGGCTTGAGCGTGAGGAGCCTAGATGCGCGAAAGATTGGGAAGCGTCCCTCTGGACCGAGGGGAATTGGTACGCGTAGGGCGGTTGACGATGACTCCTAAGCGGGGGGGGGAAAACGCTTACATTAAAGCCCTCGGGCGCAAGCGAGGGTCTTTCTCATGATCGGGGGGACAAATCTTTGATCCTTGAAAGGAATGCGGCTGCACAGTTAGTAGGGCAAGTGCGAGAACCTTTATAATCTCGTTGAAAGCATCCTCAGGCCGTGTGAAAAGGGGGGAGAGTCGAGAGCAAAAGGGAAGGAAATGTCTCTAGACTTAAGCGGCAACGAGGAATAAGAGGAGGTGATGGCGATGGAGCACGCGGGCGTATAGTCTTCCCTAGAAACGGGACAGAAAGAGACAAGTGAATCGATTGAAGAGGCCTGGACGAGATTCAGATTGTCTAAGGGCTCATTGCCGCGACAAGGAGCAACACCCTTAGCCAGGGGAATACTCCACTCTCGGAAATCACGTACGAGTAATACCTGGACCGAGAGTGGTCCGGTTCTATCGTCGATACGGAGGTGGGATCGACGACTGCTATAACACCAAAATTTTCGACATGGAGTGAGTTTCGCGATGACAGTCGTTCCGGACGGGGCCGCGATTACTTTACTGGGGGACATGACAAATGAAAAAGGTGAAAAGTCATCACTTTAGGTACCTCAATGTATTTGCTCGTCTCGGAGGTATTATAATAACACTGCTGCCGACGGAAGTTAGGAAGGGCTATGAGTATTGGATGGGAGAAACAAAAGACACGGCCACGGGACTCTATTCTAACGAAACTCCCAGAGAAGAGTAAGAGGAGGAAAAACTCTTGCGTAAGTCAGCTGAGGCACCACGAGGGTGGGGGGGGGGAAGGTCTACAGAAGCGAAAAAACGGAGACCAACGGCTCAAAAAAAAAAACGGAGGGTAGGAAACCGATAGAACCATAGGAGCAGCGGTGAGGGGAGACCGAAAGAAAGCGCGGCCAAAAAAAAGCAAGTCCGACGCATGGCAAGATAACTCAAAGAAATTGGGCATTTGCCCGTGAAGCGGCTTCGCCGGTAAGGGGGAAGGTGGGGGGGGGGCAGTCAACCAGTCGATCTGTGAAACGCCATTAGACAGGAGGAGAAAGGGGGGAAGGGTTACCAGAAGACGCAGCGCCCAATGATCACCGGTGGAGGAGCTCAGGGGAATCGTCAGACGAGGCTTCATGGGACAGACGAAATTAGACGGAAACGGAAAAAGTCGACTCAGAAGGACGTGCGGGAAGCGACGAGCGAAAATCCCACGGAGACGTCCCATGAAAGATCGGTAAATAAAGGAATTGAAGAAAGATACTCTCTTTTAGGGGTTCGCGACAGGGAAGACAAGGGAGGGATTCGGCCAGGATACCACAGTGCCAGAATCTATCCGGACGAAGAAAGGGCTGTATAGAAGGGGCGGCCCGGACTCGTACTCCTCGAACAGCGCAAGAAGAGGCACAGGGGAAGAAAAGAGCGCTGTAGGCGAGGTATACCGGTCGCAGAAAGTCACAAGCGATCGAAATAATGAGAGTTTGCAAAAGGGATGATGTCTTCCACGGTCTCCCGTAGCGGCTTGCAAGTTTCGGCAACGCCGTGCAGCCTAATGACGGAAAAAAACGATCAGACGTGGAAAGGATAAATGGAGAAACTAAACAAAATAGACGCAGGGACGGAAAAGAACAGGTACTCTCCAGGGCGATCGGCAACACTCCAATCCGGAATAAAAGAAAAAAACGGAACGTCACGGGAGATTATGGCGAACGGAAGGAGAAATCTTATGGCCATAGACCGGGGGGGGTGGGCGGGTTGTTGGGGGTGTTTGTGCGCCACTCCGATCTAAGTCGATTCATGATTGTGGGGCAAACAAGGAAAGGGAAGGGGAATCCAGTAGGCACTCTCCGTGGAAGGAAAGGCCAATAAAATCTTGCAGCAATAGAGCATAGGATAAGAAGGGTAACAAGAAGAGATGCAGAATAAGGAAAGCACAGTGGTATAGTAAGGGACGGGGGGAGAGGGGGGGTGAAAGTAGAGGTTGGGGATGGAGGTGAGGGGCCTCAGGTGCCTGTCCTGGTGTCAGAAAAAAAGACCGAAGAAGGAATCACTCCTATTTAGAATCTCAGGGCGAAGAAAATCGACATCATTAAAGTCAAGAAATCTCCGGTTCTTATTGGTACCTCCCGGGAAAAATCGTAAAGCACCTGGTATCAGCAAGGCAAGGAGGACGACCAGAGTAATAATGAAATCCTACAAAGGGGAATGATAGTCTCCAAATTTCTCTCCGCGCTCGAAATGTATATCCAAACAAAGGAAAAAAAAAACTTCTCGAGCGTGAGCGACGATGGCTATAACATAAGGAAGGGACTTCCAGACCAAACAAATAATGTATGACTGAGATTGAATTACTAGATAAGGCCGACGGTAACACCGAAAGAAGATGCTCACAATTCTAGATTATGAAGGAAGGAAGAGGTGGGAAGAATAGTGTAAGTATTATAGAAAGAAAAAGATCAAAAGGGAACGAGGAAATCTATTCAAAAAAAAAAAAAATAAAGCGTCACTACGTTCCTACTGCTCCTCGGGAGCACGCCCTTCGGAAAAAGAAATCGGGAAAGACGCTTTTAAAAAAACAAGGGGAGACCGAGGGGGCAATCTCCTCAAGACTCTTCACGGGAAATTGGCTCGAACGCCGGAAGTCTGTCCGGGGAGAAAGAAAGCACTTGGGCTAAAGGCTGGCCAGGAAGGGGTAGTTTCTCAAAAGGGGGGGGGGTTCCCCGTGTGTCCGAAATTAGAAAGGAATAAAAAAAAATTAACTCGAATAAGCATCGGAATGAGGCGGGGCAGTCAAAAAACCGAAGAGCAAAGTGACGACCGTTAACTTTAATGAATTACCCAGAATGTCGAACAATTAGAATGGTGGCAGCCAGGAAAGGGTGTTAACGCGGTTATCATTTTTGCGAGGGTGGAGTCGGCGACAGGGGGGTTGATGCGTTTAGGGAAGTGAAGAAAGTCATCTTCTGCGTAGCTAAAGGGGAGTTCCACGTTCGGTCTTAGAGTAGAACAAGGGGCGGCCTCTCGAGCTGGAGGGACCGTTCTGAATATCCCAGAGGTGGGCGGCGGGGGGGGAGAAGGGGCCCCCTATCCGCGTCAAAATATCAGCGAAACAAAAGGTGCTACGTTGGGGGGCAAAGGGGATACATGCTCTTTAAGGGGTCCATCCGAAGAGTGTACAAGCACTGGAAAAAGGCTTCTTGCTTTGTGAAAATTGGGGGGAGTGGGGAGGTCAAAAAAATTTCTTTCGCAGACGGGAATGCCAGCTCGGGACAGGCGAAAGTACAGCTCGGAAAGAGGAAAGGAGGTCCAGGGCATCAAAGGCTTAGTCGCGGCAAAAAGAGCGACAGTCAAAAGGCAACGAAAAAAGAAGAAGCAAAGGAAAAAAAATGAGACGTGGAACGTCATATACCTCTAGAGGGGGGAGCAAAAAATCAAGATAAGGCAAGGGAGGCGACAAAGGGAAAGAATGATTATATCCCTCTCGGAGGAGGAATAGACATGAAGGTACCTGCGAAAAGAAGAGCAACGGGGGGGGAAGGAGAGAGAATCATTTCATCCCGCATCAGGGTCGTAAGCACACTATGAGGGTTCGCCAAGGAGAATCTCCACGCAGAGGAATATGACGGGAAAAAAAAACATCCCAATTTAACTAACGAAAAAGAAAAGGGAAAATGGTGCAATACCCGCGAGGGTACTCGGTGAGCCGCGCACGCAGAGAGGCCAGACTGTGAAAGGCTATCGTCATAGCATCCACGAACGGCTGTTCAACTCGAAGGAGAGCAAGACGAGCAAATAAAAAAAAAAATATCGGAAAGAACAAAAAAACAAGGGAAAAGGGTTGAGTCACCTAGAGAGTACTAGCGGGAAAGACGGGGGCTCGGCTGCTAACGGCGAGGGGACGGAAGCCTTTCGTGTGACGAGGCATTCTTGCAAAAAGGCATGCGCGTACGCTTGCCTCACAGAAAGAGACGGGGGGGGAATCAAAGAGGACCGTGTAGTTGTGTGGGTTCACGTTGGAAAGGAAGGTTGGGGGGCAAGGGAGACTTCCACTCGGGTGAGAGAAAAAGGATGGTCAACCATCCTCGGGAGAAACCCAGGGGGGAGAAAGAAGGTTTGTCGCTCCAGGATGGGAGGCGGCACTTCCGGGGGGAGGGGAAAGGCAATTACTTTAGCGCTCTCGACAGCATCCTATCAAAATAGAGAGTACGAGGGATCCTCCAGATTCGACGGTAGTGAGGGACGGAAAAGGAATCGGGTGAGCAAGGCCGACGAGAATCATCAGAGGACTCCTCTGCCGAAAGAAATAAGCACAAATAGGGGACCTGGAAGACAGGAAAGGGGAGAGGGAAAGTACTTCTCCTTACCGAATCTGATCGCCATCGCGTCTGAGCCATAATTTGTTGAAGGGAACCTCACAGGGGGGGGGGGGGACGACAGAAAAGAGCCGTGCTTTATCACTCGAAAGCGAGGGAGAGGGTCAAAGAAGGAGAAAATTGCCCTAAACGTAGGGGAACCTGTTGAATGAGATGTGGCGACGAGGAGAGGGGGGGTACTGTACTAAACCGGCGATCCAGGTAGTAACCTGTACCTCTATAATCTAAAAAGGTGAAACAAGAGCGAGAAGAAAATCGTGTTAATCTTCGACCGTGGCGATAGCCCATGCTTCAGTCAAGCCAAAATTAGAAACACAAGGGAGGGGGGAAAACTAAAAAAAGCGCAAAATGCTCAAACCAAGTTTCAGGTAACGGAATCGGGCTCAATCTGAACTTAATTGGGTTGGGATCAGGATGGGGTACTCACAAGGAGAGGTGAGCAAGAGATCTAAGAAGGGCGGGGGGGAGAAGGGACATGCACGAACGATCGGACGAGGCAGACCTACGCGGGATTGTGGGGAAGGAAAGTACGTATACTAAGCGAAGGGGGGAAGCGACATAACTTGACCTGGAGAGAAGGGGACGACAGGTTCTCGTTTGTCTAAAGGGGGGAGAAAAAAACCGGTGCTTAATGATCATCGGGACAAATAGGGAACGAGGTCTGGAGACGTGGAAAACTCTCATACCTGAATAATACCCACTGCAGCGTAAAGGGGACCCACATGATCCTCGTAGAGGTACTTCGGGATCGAGCGACAGCGAACATCGGGGAAGATGCTAACTCACTCAAAGAAAGAGAACGGGAAATCCGTCAGGGAGGAAGAATTGTAAACCGCATCCGTCTGCAGAGGGGGTCAAACCCCGGCGACGGCTGAAGGAGGAAAAAAACAAGGAGACCGGGGAAGGGACGTCACTGAAAAGGTTTATCGCCGACAAGCTAATTACAAAGAGGCTGTCGCGGTCCGGTTGCCGCTGAAGGGCCGGGGGTTAAGACGGGGGGAGCGAACTGACGGTTTCGGCTGGGTTTCAACCGGAGGCGAACTGGAAAGGCCTGCATGGGGGCCAGGCGAGTGCTGGGGACTCGGAGGCGCGCAAAAGAAACTTTAGAAGGGTCAGAAGCTCAGGCTGCGCCTTGTGGAGAAAAGTGCGGAGTAACTAGTAAGGGTCAGGGAGGGGATGGCGGCTGCACAAACGCCGAGGCTCTAGGCCGGACACTGGGGGAGTGGGTGCCACTCAAATCGCTGCGCGGGAATAGGAGGGGGAAAGAAGATAAACCTACTCATAGCGTCATAAGCTCTCAAGAGGAGCATGGGAAAAAAGATCGCTAGGGGGAGTGAAAAGGAATTATCTTTGCTGAGGTGAGAAAAAACTCAATTAGACTCTTCAGAATAGAATTTGGGGCGCGTGAAGGAGCAACATTTTCAGAGGGTCAAGTTGTACTCTCAAGAGGACCGGAAGAGGCCAGTTGGGGGGGGTTTCGAGTAGGAGTGCGTTGTCTGTAGATCAAAAGATAGTGGTCGAACGAGAATGATGCGCTCAATGGCCGCTAGTCGTCCAAGAAATCGGAAAACATGCGAAAAACCCAAAAAAGACAACACCCCCCCCATCTGATGAATCATGACTTGAGTATTGAAACAGTAGGATTCAAGCGGACGGGGGAGGATAGGTTTTGGGACAATAAGAAAGTAAGTTGCAAAACAACGACCTCTATCTACGAGGAATGTCCTGTGACTAAAGGGAGAGCGTGCACCGGGAAAAAAGCACTGACTGGCTAAAAAGGGGGGCAAGCTCTTTGGCTGCCTGGGGGGGTCCCCCAGAAGAAAATGGTACAGCACGCAAGGCAAAACTGGATGGCCGTAAGAGCGTTAAGAGGGGTAATTGTATTGAACGAATACAGAAGGGGGAGGGGAAAACAACCTGCTCGCGAAGTAAACTCCAAAGGATATCAAGTTCACGGGCGGGCGCCCTTGGTAGATCGGAAAAAGGTAAGCCGTCAGGGCGGGGTCACGATTGAGAGGGAAAAAATAGGCTACAGCAGTCCTTATAAAAGTCTGGGGGGACCATAGTCGACTCCCTGGGGACCGTAAGGAACGCAAACGAAAAAGGGGGAGGGGGGGAGGCCCCATCGAAATAAACGCTCACGGGCATCAAAGAGAATCGGAAGAGGGGGGGGGAAGTCTGAAGGTCTGCTCAACACTTCCGAAGCGGGAAGCCTGTCTTCGGAAGTCAAAGATCGGACGGGGGGGGGAGGAACGACAACCTAGGTTAAGCCTCGGAGAAAGCATCTAAAATAAACACGGAAACTGCAAACGGCGGAGTCCAGTCCACCAGGTACGGACGGGAGGAGGAGTACCTAGGGAGTGGAATTGAGAAGCCAAAACGCGCTTTAAGACCGGCAAAGTGATCTCACAAAAAACGGAGGGAAAAGAGAGAAAATCCCGTGGTCTGGGAGGGGGTCAAAGGAAAAGAAACAGTGCCAAGACGGCGAAGAGGGGGTTCAGAAGAAATACTCCGCTCCATGGCAGGCTTTAAGACGTCGCAGGGTACGTGGGGGAAGTATCCAAAAGGAGATCTGGACTCTCCCTTCAAAGCAAGGCTGAGCATAAAGAGGAGGGTGACGCAAGAAAGGCCTCGAAAAATCTCAAAAACGCGGTGATACTCCGCGTGGGCGGACGAGTGGCTTGGTAACAAAAAGTACAAAGAAGGAGAGAAGTACTGCTTAGGTAGGCGGAAGAACGAGGAAGAAGGAGGTAAATCGAGAAGTCTAGACAAACGAAAAAAACCTTTCGACGACGATACCGGTAAAGCCAAAGAATCGGGATTGGAGAGGGATATCGTCTCTTTTATTACTGCTTCGAGCGAGCAGGTTGGAGAAAAGGATGGAAGGGGAAAAATGATCCAGGGGTGTTATCCATAGCTCTCCTCGCGGAGGGGGAGGAAAGGACGATGAGCTTCCCGGCTTAGAAGCTAGAGGGGGGAAAAGCAAAAACTAATACTACTGCCTGTTAGAGCAGGTGCACGCCTAAAAGTAAACGACAGTAAAATATCGTCGATCAAAGTCTCAAAAAGAGATAGGAGGAATCGACAGTGGAAGGGGCCTTTTCAACTCCGGGGGCGAATGCAAAAGATTCAAGCAGCTCGGAAGCGAGAAAAAACCTCTCGACGCGTCCTCCTCATCCGAGAAAAGAAATAGGAGGACTCCAGAAAGAGTAAAGGAGGAGAAAAAAAAGGACATATCACTTTGAAGATGTGCGAACGGGGGAACCTTAAGGGGGCCAATCTTCGGCGGCATCTAAAAAAATCAAGGGGGGGGAGAAACAACTGACTCTGAGAGAATTCAATGAGTGGGGGGGGGAGACAACCACCAATGCCACCCTCCACTCGAGCAGTCAGACAGTCTTAAAACTCACGAGAGAGGCCTGCGCCAAGTCCTCGTGGAGACCGCAGGGTGGAATCGAGCATCGGCGGATCCAGAAGATCGCGGAGAGCGGAGCCATGGGACGAAGAGAAACCTAGGGGCCTGGTACACCTCAAAGGACAGAAACGCCTCCTCGCTGAACCTCACGGGACAAAACAAGCGACAGACCTGAACTCAACCAGTGGGGTCTAGTAGGGACCTCAGCAAGAGGCAGCAGACTCGTAAACATCACGGGGGGGCGACCCTTGCAGGCGCGTTCCCAGAAAAAAAGAAGGCACGGCAAAAAAGTAGAAGGAAAAGAGAAGGTCTAGCCCCCACCTAAGAACAGCGCAACAGCGGACCCATACTAAGCGCGGGTGAGCGGGGATGTAGCAGTTAACGACTTCAGGAAAGGGAAAAAAACCGCTCAGCAGGAGAAAATGCGTCGTCATACGATCCGGGACGAGCAAGCGAGTATTAAAAACCGAGACGGGAAAGAAAAAAGGCTTTGTCATGTGCGCGACTGGAGGGTAGCAAGAAATA
>Ga0179591_1301636_pt1 | contig 13732 bp, 29 predicted proteins | sample CZOMad2_1_08_16f_FD_182891 | JGI IMG/M metagenome (GOLD analysis project Ga0179591, IMG submission 182891) | Vadose zone soil fungal communities from Angelo Coast Range Reserve, California, USA - CZOMad2_1_08_16fungal (PacBio error correction) | ecosystem: Environmental > Terrestrial > Soil >...
GGGGACAAACGAAGAAGGGGGAGTTGGCGCGAGTGCCGGTCAGCGCAAGAAAAGATGCTGCGGGCTATTTGGGGGGGGGCTAATCCGTCCGGGAAGAGAGGCTCTCAAGGGAGAGGAGGGACCCGGCCGTCAGTTCAGAGAGGGGGGGGAGTTGAAAGGGGGAAGGTGTGTCGAACGGGGGGTGGAATCTGAAAAGTTGCGCCGCAGTTACGGCGGAGATAGCTAGCGCCTATGCGGTTCGTAGTGCCGGGGGGCGGTCACACCATACCCTTAGAAAGACGGGGGAAGGAATCAACGACGAAAGGGGCCGCCAAACGTCTCTGCCTAGAAGGAGACAGAGGTTGGGTGACCAGATGCGCAGAGAGAGGGTGAACGCGCTTCGCGCAGAAAGCCAGTCGTACAGATGGTGGGTAGGGCGAGAGCTCGAAATACGCATAGTGGAGGAGGGAGCAGGGGGAGGGGGCTATTTGGAGGGACAGAAGGAACAGGGGGGGGAACTGAAAAGGATTACAAGACTGCCGTGAGAGCGTGTGACGGTTCGGGCCTTGATTGCGTTGCCCTGCGGCGAATTTTTGTCGCCTGGTGGGAAGGTGAAGGCCCAAAGAGGGGTTTAAATCGGATTAACAGAGAAAGCTTGGAATAAGTTGGCGGGCAGTCGGTGTCAACTGACTCACATAGTGGTCTGGTGTCTCTCTGGGGGGGGAAGGGAGGGTGAAAAGGAGATGAGTGCGGAAGGACCTGATACTGGAAAAGAGGGCGATGCATTATGGAATCTGGGACGCAGGCGACCAGTCCTGCGCAGGGGGGTCATGAATTACGCAGGAGGAGTTGCAAGAAGAACTTGGGGTCATTGGGACTGTGCGTGGGCGTGAGGGGTCTGTGGCAGTGTGTCTCGGCGCATTTTTCACCGCGAGAAGAAAAAGGATGTATAGGGCGAGGAGAGTGGTATCAGGAACGGATGCGGGGACGGCGGTGTAAGCTAAAAGAACAAAGAGGACGGGATAGGGCAGCCGGTGTTTGTGGCGGGAGGTTGGAACAGGTTGGTAGGGGAGGGATCGGGGGGGGGGGAGAGGAGGGAAGTAGTGGTGGGACACGCTGCTATATCGCTTGTGGCCATTCGCTACTTGAAAGATCCTAGTTTTGGGAACCACATTGGAGGCCACAAGAGGAAAAAAGGAGGGAGTCGGCTGGAGACGCGGGGAATAAAGAAAGAGCTGCTTTAGCCGACTCGCGAGACTCGGAAAGTTTCGTACCCGGAGAGGAGTAGAGGGGCGGGGAGGGGGGCCTCAGCGGCAGGTCTCGGTCGTTGTTCGGCACGTTCGTTACACAGAGGCCTCGACCTCAGGGAGCCAGGAGAAAAAGAAGGGGACCTGGGGCGAAGGGTCACGAAGGGGTGTGGGGTAACGGCTAGTTCGGTCAGTGGCGTATCTTTCGGATCCAGTCACTATTGTGGGGGGGTGAGAGGGGAGTGAGGAGGGCGGGAGCAGCGGGGAGGGGACGACGAGCAGGGAAACCGAGGACAACAGTATCGGGGCGACTCTGTCAAAATACTTTTGGCCAGAAAAGAGGAAAAGACCCGGGAGGGGGCCTCAGAATAGGTCAGTACGTCCCGGGGGAGATGGGGCCGCGAGTGAAGCGGCGAGCAGGGGCCTCTCGGGTCCTGAAGGGGGCCGTAATGTGCGCGGGAGTATCAGGAAACCCATCCATAATACCAAAATCAAGGGGTGGTGAGGAGCAATGGCGATGGCCGGTGAGGAATACTGAGGAGCTCAATAGCCTCCAATCCTGGGGCACACCGAGAGGGGAAGTGGGTCGGGGGAGAAAAAGGAGGAATCATACGATGAGGGGGGAGGTTAGCAAAAGATCAAATGGGAATAGGCGCACCTGGAAGTTGTGTCCGTCGAGACAGAGAGTCTCTTCTTCCTGCTCGAGGGAACTTCTACTTGAAGAGGGAAGAGAAGGGGTATGGGGGGGGGGGGGAGGAAAGGACTAAGGGGACTGGATGGCATTAGTATAAGAGCACGGGCGACGAGCGAACGTGAATCCTGTGCCCGTGGGGTTGGAACGCCAAGGGGGGGGGGGGGGAAGAGAACTCTGGGCGTCTGGGAGGAAATAAACCTTGCGTAGGGGCAGGATTGCACGTCGGAGCGGGCGGAGCGTGTTCTCTTACTGGGGGAGGATGAACTTGGAGGAGGGGAGGGGACGGGGAACCGTCAGGAGGTAACTTTGTGCTTCGCTTGCGGGGTGTTTTTTGCCTCGAGCATCGCTGGAAGGTAGCTGCCTGACCGGTCGCTTCCGAGACGAGCCGTTTAGACCCGCAAGAGGAAAGAGGTCAGAAAAGGGTTAAAAAAAGCATATAGGGGGGCCGTGTGTTTGGAAAGGAAAAGATAAACGAGACAACAACCTTGGAGTATGTGAAAGCGGTTCTTCAGGTGTTAACCTTGAAGGGGGGGAAAAAAAGTCACTTGAAGACAGCAGGGGAGTGGAAGTCAGAAAGAGGGTCAAAACCACGGCATAAGCTGAAGGCACCGCTGACAGGCGATAGCAAACCAGCTTGCACTCACTTCAAAAGGGGGCGGCGGGGGGTCACAGAAGGGGGGTGAGGAAAAAGGCGCCTACCGCGCCTAGGACAAGCGAGTCCGTCCCTATAGAGAGCAACGCCTGGGTACTCCGCTACTTCAATCAATGAACACCTTCATACTGAAGGGAAAAGACTCAGATTGGGGGGAAATGTCGTGAAAAGGAAGGGGGTGGACGTGATGCACCGTATAATCGTGGGGACAGGGGTGTTCTCTATACTATGACGACTGCCTTCCCCACTTGAGAGGCGGAACTCAATTGGGTTCGGAGAAAAGAGAAGATTGTAGGGTCAGGGAAAGAGGAGGGGGGAAAACAACGGGTAGGAGAAGGATCGTCTGTCATGATCGTGGGCTACTCGCTCGCGCTGAACTGAATGGTGATCTCATAAAGAAAAAGAATTCAGGTCAAAAGGGGGAGGCGTAGGAGCAGCGTTGAAAAACGACAGGCGCGAGAAAGACTTGGGCGGCGCCCTTGGTACATTTGGTGGACCTATGGTTCAGCTCACTCGAAAGAAATCCTGAAAAGCTCAAGAGGAGTCGAAGGGGAGAAAAGGGCAACACAGGACGTGGCGGGGAGGGGTACTGTGGTGTAATAAGTAATACAGGGGATTCGGGTAGAAAGGGAGGGAGGGTCATAAGACGTGGAGAGGGGAAGGAGTGAAGGTCGTCAAAGAAACTGGAAAGGAGAAGAGGGAAGCCGCAAAAACTCAAGATGGCTGCTTAACTATCTGCCACATGTAGGACACAATGGGCTCCAGCGAGAGGGGGGAGGGGGGGACTGGGAGAGGGGGGGCTTCCTATGTATATCAGGGTATGACGCAGGAAGCGGAAGCGCCCTCAGCCGAGGGCGCGGCATGACTCACTCGCGTTGGGGTCATGTCTGCTCTCTAGTTTAGAAAACCTTTCCCGGACTAGGGAAAGTGGAGACGAGGGGGGGGAGTGCGGGGAGAGGGGGGACAATCCCCCAGACGATATCCACAAGGGGTGACAGTGTTGGTGTTCAGACCTAGAACAGTACACTACATAGGCGCGGACGAAGATCGGAGAAGAAAGAGGGGGGTCGGCAAAGGAAAACTGCGGATAACAACGGGCTGGCTCCACCACTCGCTTAAACAGGGGTTCGGGAGGTTGGGGTGGCTATAAGTAAGGAACAGGGAGAGAGGAAGAATTAAGGGGGATCTCGGGCACTAAGCAGAAAGGGAAGTGTGGGGATAGGGAAAACGGCCAGGGAACCAACTGGCGTGACATCAAGCCGCCAGAATGACTGTAATAGTCGGATATATCGATCGCCGGATAAGTGGGGGGGGGAAGGGTTCACGTCGAGGGGACGAAGGAGAACACGTGGAAAGACAGCCACGAGCAAGGGGGAGAAATGGGCTCCGGCCTGCGGAATTCCGCAAAACTCGGGTTTATCCTGTTACCCGCACGATGCGAAGACGGCTGGCTCCCATGCCATTGGGGGGGTCTGGGGGAAGAGGAACGGGTGAAACCGGAAACCAGTCGCAATTCGAAGCAGGGGGCAATGCGCAGCACGGAGCACAACTCACCCAGCAGGTTCGTCAGACGGAGGAATCTGAAAGGCCAACTCGTGGCTGGCGGGAGGAGTACCTGATCGGGGGAGGAGGGAAAAAAGGTTTGGGGCGGCAAAGGTGAATGCGCAGTAAGCTTGCCGATGACCAACATTGGCGTTCGTGGAGAGGACTTTCGTTGGGGCGAGTCGCCTCACGTCAGGCTGGCACTGATCTTGGGGGGAGGCGGGAGTCAGCCGGTTGGGAAGAGAAAAACCGTAGGGGCAGTGGAGGGGGGGGGGGACATGCGGGCATCCAATAGCTGGCGCTCCTCCTGAGCCGCGTGCTGCGCAGACGATGGAATATGGCCCAACGAGTGCGTCATTGGTCCTGAAAGAAAAAATACCTCGTCTGTCGTCCAGGAAGGGAAAGAAACACGAGAGGTGGGGGGGGCCCTGGACCGAGACCAGAAGCCGGGAAGTAGTTTGGGCGATAACCGGCATCGTCCGCCACATTCCGGCTTGGCGGGTCCTTCTCTCACACAAAAGATCGGAGGATAGGGAAACAAAAGTGGCAGGAGGAGGATGAAGGAAAGTGAACAGGGGGGGTGGGGGGGCGAGGAGGCCTAGGCGACTTCAGGGAGAACCAGGCGGGGAGGTCGAGAAGTTTGGTGTGTAAAAGTCTGTTGCAGAGGGGAAGGGTAGAGCGAGTCCCGCAGAAGGGGAGCACGATGGTCAAGTGGGGGATCTTCAATATGACTGAGGGGGGGGAGGGGAGAGAGCCTGGATTCCTCCAGCATGACGCACGTGTGGGGGATACCGCTGACAGACAGGCGTCACCCGAAGAAGACGTAGTCTGAAGGGTGTACTTTTTTTTGGGGAAAGGAATGCAAAAGGGTGACCACTAGAGGGTAGGAGTATTCGGCAAGCTGTAAACGCGGCAGACCTATTGAGGCGACAAATGCTTCGACAAATCAATTTAACGAAAGAAGAATTCCTTTTAGGGGAAGGGAGGAAGAACAGTTGCCAGGGCAGAGGAGCAGGGAGGGTGACGAGCCTTGGGGGCTGGTGCTGCTGAATTGCCTGCGCGAATGGTTTGCAAACCTGTTGTCGTGAAAATAAGAAGGAGGGAAGCAAACGTCGCAACAACGCCATGGGAAGCCAGCCGGTGGGCAGCATCTTGCGAACTATGTAAGATCACTTTTTTCGGAGAAAGAAGGAACTTGAGGCAAGGGGCTTGGCGTGGGGGCGTGAAGAGGTGCACTGGGGAGGGGCGAATGCCGGCGTTGGCAGCGAGAATCGCGCCAGCCGCTCTCTCGAAGTTATGGGAATGCTTGGAGGGGAAGGAGTGTCTAGAAGGGGGGGAAGGAAACGCAGGAGAAGAAGGGACAGTGAGCTTGGCGCGCACACAGAAAGGGCGATCGCGGGCACGGGTAGTCTAACACACGAGGGCTCTCAGAGGGGGGAGTGAGGGGGGGTCGGAAAGGGGGAGGCGAGGGGAACCGAGGTGGGGAGGGCGGGGGCAAGGATAGATCATGATTAGAGCGTGTTGCCAATGGCGAAAGGGCAGATGATTGGGGAAAAAAGTCTGACTCGGGATGGGAGGGTACGTAGGGGCTGGCCCGGAAGTGGAAAGGCGGCTGATCAGTCGGTTGACACCCGGTATCTTCCTCGGGACAGGGTGGATGTTTAAAAGAAAGGGGGAGGGTGGTTAACAGTGGATTCACAGCGAATGGCGATTTCTCTTCACCGCTTTTGGGCCTTCCAGGACGTGATCAGTCGACTCCCGGAATTAAGCGCTCGATTTCCACAATGGGAGAATTTTCAGGGGCGGGGAGGGAGCAATCGAAGGGGGGGGGGGGGTGGGGGATAGGGGGTGGGTAAGGCTTGGGTTGCGGAGGGAAGCCGGGGCGAACCGTGGGAAAGTCAAAAGGGAGGGCGGCCCAACGAATGGGCTAAACTAGAAAAACTACAACACTAGGAAGCAGGTTGAAAAGGGGGACTTCGGACGGAGTACAGTTAGGCAATCTTATGTGGGAGGAGAGGGGACACATCATAATGCAGGGAAGAGCGTGGAGCAAAGGGGCTTGGTACAGGGAGACCCTAATGCAAGAGGGGGAAGGGAGCAAGGACAAGGGAAGGGAATTCCAGGAGACGGATTGGGCTGGTAAGGGCTTACGGCCCACAAGAGAGTCCGTGGTTCGACAGCGGACATGGAGGGTTGAAGGAAGACGCCATTAGAGGAGGGAAGAGTTCAGGAGAAAAGGGGTGGTAGGGAACCTGAAAAGAAGAGGAATATGTCGCAACATGGAAGAATGATTTTTACCGGGAAGGAGGGGTTGAGGAGAGGAAATTGAAGACGAGGAGGAGTGCACATGTTAGATCCATAGAGATAAGTTTCGGGAAAGCGGGAAGTGGGTACTACGCGATTATGTCTAATAGAACCACGAGAGGGAGGACGCGGTAAGGAAAGGGGGGAAAGTGGGCTACCGACGGGGGTGGAATGAGAAGTGAGGTAGGTGTTAGGGAGGGGAAATTGTTCAAGGGGGAGATGGCGGGAATTGCGAGTGCGAGGCTCAAGCTGTCAGTCGCTTCAGCTCTTCTTTGGGAGAGGCGGTTCACGGAGAAGAGGATATGGAGGGGGGGGGAAGGGCGTAGTAAGGGTCACACCTGTTGAAGGAGGTCGTGCGAAGTTTATTTTTGCTACAGCCATTGAGGCAAAAGAACTGTCCGGGAGAGAGGGAGGAGAGTAGGAAGAGGCGGGGGAGTCGGTCTAGCAAACCCGCGTTAGTGTCCTCTTAGTGGAATCGATCTGGGGCCGGGTTTCCCACATAACATAACATAATAGGGGGTCGAAGGACAAACGGGGGGGAGGGAAGGTGAGATTGGGGATGTTGTTGAAAAGATCTAGGAAAAAAAACGGGAGGCAATGTCCCCATCGGTCCTCCACTTAGTAGATCTCATCAGGAGTCTAGACACAGGGAAAAAGTCTAAGACGGCAAACACGGGGAAGAGAGGAAAGGGAAATACCAGGGGGGACTAGAAAGGCTGCAACAAAAGGGACATCAGCAGCAGCAGCGCCCGGCTGGACGCTCGACTCATTCAAATCACCTGCTCGTAACTAACGCAAAGAAGTGCCATAATCGAGTAAAGCGGGGCGCAAGGTCACAGGGTTGATGTACGACTCCATTGCTTTCGTTGCGAAGGGCTAGTGCTAGGGAAGGAACTCAGGGGCGCGGAAGTTAGAAAAGTGGAACAGGAGAGGGGGCCGGGAGGGGGCTGATTGGGCCGAGGGGGGGGAGATTGAAGTTCTGTCTTCGCCGATTCCAGGAACCCTGATTACGATTGTGACTGCATCTCCAGAGGCGAACATTGGGGGGGGTTGAGGAGAGGGAATCGAAAACTAACCGGAGGGGGGAGGGAAGCGAAGAGCGGGGCGCGCGGGACTCGAGTGAAAAAAAAAACGGGCAGTATCGGAATTTCCCACCCAATTGGGGCGCCTTCTAACTGGACGGCTCTTGTGTAGAGGCTGTTTGGGTAGAGATGACAGAGCCCGGGGCGGGGGGGGCGGGAGAGAGAGGGAAGTGGAAACTCCGAACTCATCTGGATTCGCGTCCGCCTCCTCGTAGATCCTCTCAGGCCATCAAGGGGGGATGACGATTTTGGAGGGGGAAAGTAAGAAAACAGTAGTTCTTGGAAGGGCCAAGATGGAACGGAGGGACAAAAGGGGTGAACGCTCAGAGCTCATAAAAAACCTGGTGGGGGGGCGAGCAGCTAAATAAAAAAAAGAAGTTGCAGCTCATACTGAAAAACTTCACATCCCTTTAAGTGGGGGGGCATCTATCTAGTCAGAATAGTGGTCGGGGAGGGGGTTAAGAAGCCGGAAGCGAGGGTACGCCGTGGAGGGGACGACGGCCAAGCCGGGATATCGATGCTCAGATTGCACCTCTTCACGAGAAAGACTCTCGAGGGGGGGAAAGGGAGGGGACTGGATGACAGAGGCACGTCCAAGTTGCGGTAGGAGAGTGGGGGGGTAGGACACTGAGGAGAAAAAAGGGGGGATAATAAAGACACTAGTTGTCCGCACATAATAGTACCACTGGAGGACACCCGGAATATAGGAAAAAACAAGAGCGATGTACAAGAGGAGTTGGGAGGAGGGTCAACGTTCGACGGGAAGGGATATCGGCTCTTGAGGGAGAGAAAAGGAAAGCATCCATCCGCGACGTGAAAGAGAGGGAAAGAGAATCCCACGAGGCTTTATCACAAGAAGCTGAGAATTAATCCTGAAAAGAGGGGGAGAAGCATGGAATTGGTAAATAAGAGGGATCGGGGAAGGGATCGCGTTCGTCAAATGCTAGAACTCACGATCCAATTATCAAATTCCAAGTACTCGTCGATACATCCCGACGATTACATTTTGCCGTCACTATGAAGACGAAGAAAACGTAGAGTAAGGGGGGGGGGGGGCAGGGAGGTGGGTGAGAGGTGGCCACACAGGTGACTCACTTACTCGGGTCCATCGAGCAAAACCACGAAACAGCCCAGAAGGAGTCGGAAAAGGGCAGTGAATCTTGAGGGAAAGAGGACTTGGGGAAAAAGGGAAGGAGGGTGGGCGTCCATGGGAGGTGGGGTGGGGGCAATTAGTACTGAGCAGGGTGGACAGCATAGAAAAAATTAGCACCATTTTAGGGGAGGGAAGAGAAGTGGGGGGAGAGGGGAATGGAGACGATGACACAAGAGCGGTGGGAGGGGCTGTGGAAGGGTTTTACTGTCTGGGATAAGATTCCACAAGAGGGAACTGTAGGGGGGGGAGAAGGGAAAGAGATCATTAGGAGAACAAAAGATAGCCGGAGATCCGAGCGATAGTTCGGAAAAGAAAAAGATGGTACCGCAGTCGCCGCTCAATTCAAAGCAACCCAAGAGATTCGGAGTTCGTGGAGCTATACAGTTTAATGGGTCTGAAGAAGGGGAAGGAGTTCAGGAAAAAGTTGAGGAAGGGGGGGACGGAATGCGCAAGAAAATGGGAAGGGCGGTGGGCGAGCAACAACAACGGAGCGTCAAAACTATAGAGATACGAACAGTCGGGGCGATCCTTAAACTGGTGGGAGGGGGCCGTCATCTCAAAGAGAGGAGTAGGGAGTTGGCTCATAAGGGGAACCTTGAGGAGAGACCGGCCCGGAGGTCGCGGGGTTTGAAGGTTAAAAGGGTCTGCTCAGCATGAGATCTAGGCAGGGGGAGGAGAAGGGAATAGGGGACAAGAGGTATTCCGGTCTTAGGGGGAAGCCGGAGTTAGGTGGAGTGATCATTTGAAAATCTTCACTAAAGAAGAGAAGGATACATGAGGGAGGGGGGGGGGGAGGGATAGAAGGAAGAGAGAACGGGCGATAGAGAGGATGGGGCGCAGGTGGGGGGGAATCGGAGAAGACATGACACGGCTAGGGTGTTGTGCAGGGGGGCGCACGACCGCGAGGGAACGACTCAAGGGCGGGAAAGCTGCCATGTTCTGATATCGGTCAGATTTACGTGTGGAGGCCAATCGTGGGGCGGAGAGGAATTAGGGGGGAAGTTTGACAAAGAACAGGATGGGTCAAGGGCACTGCGTAAGATCCTCGCTGGGGTCGCATGTGGTGCTGTGCATTTCTGACCTGAGCTCGAGGGGGTTAGACGATTTTGTTTGGGAGGGGAGGGAAGGGAGGAGAGACGCACAGGGCGACAAAGGAAGCCCGCACCCGGGAAAGGAATCCAGACGTGGGGCGCTGGCAGGAGAGAACTCACAGAGAAGGGGGGGCGGGAGGCGGGAGGGGGGATCGTAAGTGGACAGACGGCGCATGAAGTGGAGGTTATAAAGAACTTTGGGGGACGGGGTGCGAGGGCGTTCTTTCTATCATGGGGGAACTGTATAAGGGGGAGAAGAGGACTAACAAAGGGGGGGGAAGGCAGGCAGGTCATGCAAGAGACGAGTGGCCGAGGAAATGTGGGAGTTATTTAAGTGGCGGAACTGTGAACTGTGATCAAAAGGCTGGAGTCTTCGTCACAGGAAAAAAGCAAGAGTGGGGACGGGGGATCTGGAAGGTGGAAGACGATAGGGTCGGAACGCTGGGGGGAGAGGGGGGGGACATAATCAATAACCCGAGGTAACATCGGAGAATATGTTTGGAGAGGTGAGAAGGTGGGCGGAGAGAGGGGTCAGACTTAGTGTGAAACTCGGCTGATGGGGAGGGGGGTCTCAGGAGATCTTTTTGGAGTGGGGGATTTGATGAAGGGTCACTAGAAGGGGGGGGAGAGACAAAACAAGCTGACTAGATGGGGGGGGAAGCAGGGGGGAAGTAACCCATTCAGTGGGGGGGGAAGAGTCTTCTTTTGAAAAGAGGAGGACTGGGAAAAGTAGGAAAGAACCCAGCAGAAGGATGAGGAAGAGCTCTGCGACCCTGGCGAGTGGACGATTGTGCGTAGAGAGGTGTAACAAGGGGCGGGGCGAGAGGGGGGATCTTCTCTACCTCCAGCGCGCTCGGGATGGAAAAGACAAAAGTGCTTGAAGGGGAATCGTCTCAGAAGATATTTTGATGGTGATTGGGAGGGGTAAGATGAAATCGGACAGTCTTCTTGGAGAGGAAGCCTTAAACAAGGAAACAAAAAAGAAGGGGACCGAAGAGAATAGGAAACATGCCCAGTCGTAACAGACCACTGTCCCATAGGGTACTCGGGCGGGAACTGGGTTACTAAGGAGGTAGACTATATGGGGAAGGAAAGCTTTGGATCGGAGGGAAGGAAGAAGGAATTGGGGGCGTGAAGGAGGGGGGGGAAAGGGGGGGAGGGGGGGACCAAGTTAAGGGAGGCAAAATTTCTCTGGTGAAGGGTGGAGTATAATCCCGAAATCGGTTTCTCAAGAGCCAGGGGGGGGAAATGAATTGGGGGGAGGAAAGGGTAGGATAGGACATGTGTGGAAAGCCTGGGAGAGTGCCACGAGAGAGGTAGATGTGCGGCCAACGGCGGATGTCTGGGGGGAGGAAGAGGGGAGAACTTTCAAATCAATAAGTCTTCTGTGGGTGAGTTTTTTCCCTTTGAGCTCGTTTGGTGAGGCGATTGGGTAAGACATTCTTGGCGGAAAGGATCATAATTAAAATGACGTCATCCTGGAAAGAGGGAAAACGTGGCTAACACGGCTGGAGATGGGGGGGGGGGGGTTTGGCTTCGGTCCTTTTCTGTGTGACTTGAGAGTTCAGAGTACCGAGGAGTTAGGAGACGAGGATCGTTTGAGCGGAGTGTTGGGGGTGACAAACCCAGGTTACCCTCTGGAAAAGTGGAAGCGAAAGGTTGAAAGGTGGGGGGAGAGCAGGGTAAGGAGGGAGGGCAAAGGAGAGTGCATGAGAGTAGAGACGGGAGAGAACCAGCTGTGGCGGCACTTGCTGCGATAGGTAGGTTGGAAAAGAGAGGTTCTGTGGCCTTCATTTCTAAAGTATCGGAATTCAAAGGAGGGGGGCAGCGATGGGGGGCTGTAGGGGGACAGTCAAACTTTAAACTACTCGTGAGGGCCATGAGCAAGAGGACAAAAATAAAAGAGCTCGAGCTCCCGGAATGCACGAGAGCCAAGAGGGGATCAAAAAAAAAGGAAGAAGGCAAAGGTTCGGGGGGGGGGGGGGGGGCGGGGCCGGGGGAAAATGCCATAGATCAAGCCCGAAGGCCGAAAGGTCCTAATGACGCGTGTCATTACTCAAGGGGAAAGAACGTCCCATGCCACCGAAAAAGAAATTTAGGAACAGAGGAAAAGTGTAGGAACCTACCAGGGCCGAGGACCGAATCGATGCGTTCGTCTAGACTATAGGACAGGAGAATCCATGGTACCAGAAAGCAGGAAAAAAGAGGAATGTCTTCTGAAAAAAAGAGAAGGGGGAAGGGTGAGGGATCAGGGAGGGGGGACGAGGAGGCCGAGATATGGGCGCATGAATGGCGTCGGTCAGTTTGTTGAGAAATCATCAACCTTCTGGGAAAACTCTTGGCCGCAAAAGGTTAGAGGGAGCAGGGGAAAAGTCAGGGGCAGTGGGGAACGGGTAAAAGGACGCCATTGCGCTTCTAGACTTGGGAGGGGTTTTATAGGATGGGGGGGTTGATGGGGGGAAGGAGAGATCTCAGAGGGAAGAAAGAAAGGTCTCTGAAGGAAATGAGAGGGAGACCCCAAGCCAAGGGGACTATGTAATTTAAGACGATTATGAGGGTCAGTATGTGCGCCCACGTGGAGGGACTGAACAACCTGTGTCTCCCTGCCGAGGGCCTGCAAAAGTCAGTGGAAGAGAGGAGATCAATAAAGAGCCATAAAGCAGAATCCTCCACGAGAGACGGAAAAAGAAATTTGGCGAGTGACAATAGGCTGGCTTCCGATAGCGAAAAGTATTTTATAGCAGACGTTTCCGGAGAGAAGAGTAAAGAGAAAAGGTAGAGCGCGACGGGGGGAACACTACACATCGAATGAAGACATAACTCTGCTCGGGGTAGTAACAACTGCCCGAGGAGGGTCAAAACCTCGGCACGGGGTCGGCAGTAGGAGCCAAAGGACCCTGACAAAGAGGACTAATCGGTGAGAAGAAATTGATGGGGTTAAAAACCGACGCACTGGGAAGCATGGGAACTCTGAGAAAAGAAGCTTTTCCGCCACTAGGAAGGGGGGAGGTGGTGGAACACACTCGAGAACCACGCGCGCGGACGGAGGCGGTTTATGATTTCACTTCCCTGGAAAGGAGGGCAAGGGAGCAAGGCTCGGGAGGGGGCATTAAAAGGGAGGGGGGGGAGAAGGAATCTCAGTAAAAAGTGAAAGATGTGGGAGTATAACAGTCCGGAAATACGCACTGCAGTAGGAGAAAAGCTCCCTCATAAAGGCAAGACAGGAATGCACACACTAGGAAAGGTGGGGGTAGGGGGTGGGGGGGGGTGGCCGAGGGCTCCTCGCGAGCAAAGGTCAGAAACGGTGCTGGATTGAAAAAAAGGAGTGCTCACTCCATCCAAGCACCATTATCATGCCACTGAAGGGGAAGGGGAGAGACAAGACGAAGAGATGTGATCAGGTGAGCAGCAGAACTGGGCGGGATGCGTTGAGATGGTAAGGTGACAAGTCTATCTGTTGAAGTGGGCCAAAACATTCGCAGACAAAGGGGAAGGGCCGAAAAAGGAAAAAAAACAACAAGCAGATCAGACGCAGAAAACTTGACGAGCCACTGTTCGGAGTACCCTTAATCTGGGGGGAGGGACCGGAACCTATTTGTAAGGGGGGATTTCTCGGGGAAAAAGGGGGGGAAGGAACCAAAAAGTTGGAAGGGGGAATGACAGGAGAGCGCGTGGCGGTCGAGACGGCCAACAAACCGTACGAGCATATTCGGGCAGGATATGAGTTGCATTGCTCAGAGTGAGGAGAAGTTCGATAAAAGCAGTAGGAAGGTTGGTAATAAGAGAGAGGGAGGGAGGCGAGCGGAAAAACGCTCAATAGGCCGAATAGGCGGGGCGCAGACGGGGGTAGGGGTGGGTCGTCGCTGCCAAGAACTTCACTCAACAGGCCATCTAGAGGAGGTTGACTCAGGAAGGGGGAAGGGGAAAGGGGGGGGGCTCCGGAGAAGTGGGGGAGAGGGGAGACGAGACAGGCCAATGTCCAAGCCGT
>Ga0179591_1235685_pt1 | contig 13731 bp, 17 predicted proteins | sample CZOMad2_1_08_16f_FD_182891 | JGI IMG/M metagenome (GOLD analysis project Ga0179591, IMG submission 182891) | Vadose zone soil fungal communities from Angelo Coast Range Reserve, California, USA - CZOMad2_1_08_16fungal (PacBio error correction) | ecosystem: Environmental > Terrestrial > Soil >...
TGGGGGCGTGGGAGCCAGCACTGAAAGACAGTGAGAAGTATTGGTTTGGGTGAAAATGTGTGGAATGCTTGTTAGACAAGGGCGGGAGTGGGGTCGAGGTCCGCGAGGGGGGTTGGGCAGAAAAAGAAAACCTAAATTCGGTGTCTGTAGGGGGACATGGTGGGCAAGAGGGACTGCAGTTGGGTTAATCGGTGGCAAAAAAAAAAGTGGTGGGTCTTTCCCGGAAAAAGGGGATGGGGAACACGAAGGAGGATCAGCTCAAGAAGAAGGCACGGTAGATGGGGGGGTCAGGGCACAGAAGAGTTGTAAGGTTGGTGGTTTAAAGTGCACAACGCTAGAAAACGGGGGGAATTGCACACAAACACCGGACGGCCCTGGAAGCAAGAAGAATCAGCTAAAACCACCAGAAAAAAGAGGGACCGTCTCCTAGATCGGAAACTGAAAAGATTGACTGACGCGTAAACTGAAAAGGTAGCGAGAGGAAACAGATGGAGATGCGCTGAAAACCACGAAAAAATGGGCCGTTGGGGCACTCACAAAAGAGGTATATAAGTCATTTAATGTCAAAATTCGAGTCAAGGGTAGGACGTGGGAGCAAAGTTCCACAGTCAACTCAAAGGAGGGGCGCCGGGGGGGAACGAACCCCTGAAAATGGGTAGTTTAACTCACCGGACAACGTGGGGGAAACTCTGGCTAAAAACGGGGAAACTCTACCAAGTGAGGGCACTAATGTGGGTGAAGGAAAAAGAGGGTTAAAAAGATCCCAAAAAAAGTACCCACCGTAATGGACTAAAAAGCGCGGAACCGTTATGTAAGGCCAATCCGGGATAAAAAAGGATCACGATAGAAAAGCCCAAACAAAACGGTCCCATTACCACGGGGGGGGGGGAAAACCGTAGTAACAACAAGCCAAAAACACACAAAACACAAACGCAACGGCGGTAAAACACCAATATCCAACCAACTAGACAGGGGGGGGCGGTCCGCAATACAAACAGGCGAACCCAACACTGAAAAGGTATAAAGAATAAGCAAGGAGTCCGAAATTAAAAACCATGATAAGGGGGAGTGACCAGAGATCTTTTGGAGCGCTGAGGGATATTACAAAATCAAAACATGACCAGGGCAGGAAGCAAAGCCAAACAGAAAAACATGAAGGTAAAACAGGGGGGGAGACTAACTCAGGGAAACACAGAATATATGAACGGCTAATCACCACCGACCAGGAAAAAAATCGCCGGAAGCCAACCCAAGGGGAAGAAAAGCCATTTTTCCGGTCACCTTTTCAACGGGTCAGGGGGTGAACTGGAAGATGAAACTGGGTAAAAAGATACGGGCGGATGGGGGGGGAAATGGAAAAAGGGGTTCCCCTTTGCCCGCAAAAAAAAAAGATTGCACCCTACGGAAAAAAACCAACAGGACAGAACAAGATAGAGTGTTCGAAGGCACAACGACGGGGAAAAGAGGGGTAACGGGCTAACCGCAAAGTTTATAAATGGAAGGGATCCCTTGTTTCGGAAGCTAGAAGCAGAAGGGGCCAGCAAGTGTCCCGATTCTGGCAAACAAGAAGGAGAAAGCTGAGTTTTCAAGTACTGAAGGATCTGACCAGGGTACGGTATTGGAGTATTACGTTTTGAAAAAGAGATCAAAACAAAACACCGAGGAGAAAGAAGGGGGAAAGAAAAAAAAAAGAGATGAAGACCCCTTAAACGTGAGACAGTTCATGAAGGAAAAAAAAAGAAAGAGTGGGGGACTGAGTTCGTAACGGGGGGCATGAGGGGGTAAGCGAAATCCCCAAATAAAAAAAAAAAGGGGGAGGGCCAATATCACAAAACAGACGGGGGAACAACCCGGAAAGAGGTGGAAAAAAAAAAAGGGAACTACCCTACACTTATTGGAGCGTGGGGGGTGGGGACAAGATTAGGCCAGTGGACAAACGAGGAAAAAAATGGGGCCTGGGAAAAAAAATGTAATGTAACAGCAAACAACGAAGAAAGAAAAAAGGTTCAGCTCAAAGAAAAAAAATGACAGGGGAGGAAGGACTAAAATGGGGTGCTGAAAGCAGGGGAAGGGATGGGTGGCGGATTTCTAGGAAGGGCGGGATTCTAGGCGGGGGAGGAAAACGCCTCGTTGAACAGCGTCGGCAAGAGGCGAAAAAGTTGGGAAGTTTGTGGGGGGAAGGGCAAAAAAAAAAAACGGTAGTTGGAAACGGGAGGGGATACAGCAGCCGGAATTTTGGACCGAGAAGAACATACAAATGACTGCAGAGAACCACCGGGGTAGGGGCATGGGAATGAGACGAAAAGGATTATGAAAAAGGGTGCGGGGAAACCTGGGGGGGCGAAGATGTTAAGATTGGGACCCAAGGATAGTGGGGGGGGGGGGGGGGGGGTGGGATCATAACGTTTGCTTCCTAAAACGTGGAAGGGGGGAAAGGACCTGTGGTGGGATGATATGGAGGAATTGAAAGTAAACTTAAATGAGGGCTAACAACTGGGAGGAGGATAAGGCGGGGAAGGTTGGTCACGGATTTTACTTACAATAGCGAAAGTGATCAAGTTTAAACGGAAAAGAGGGCAAGTCGCCAAATGGGTGTGACGAAACGAAGCGCTGGAGGGGGAAAAAACAACACGACTGGGGAAAGCATGGTGGAAAAAAGTAACAGAACGGCAAAAGCAATGTGAACGGCGTTACACCGCCTGCATGAAAAGAAGCCAGGGGAGGAGACGGGAAACGGCAAAAGGGGGGGCCCAGTTTGTGTTTCAAATCAATCAATAGACAAGCGAGCGTAAAAGAAGAACGAAGGGGAGCCGCGTAGCGCTAAAAAAAGTCAATGGGCAAGCCGACCAGAGTCTAAATTTCTAATGAGAAAAAGACCAGGAAGGTAAGAGGGGGGATCCGATGGAGGGGAGGTCGATAGGGCAGAACGAAAAGTGGTAAATTTACAGAACAGGAAAGAGGATGAGCTTGCAGGAAAAAAAAGGGAACGAAAATCGGGACGAACAGTACCAACGTCTAAAGCTAGAAGAGAAAGGTCAAACTGGAAACGAAATCAGGACCCGGGAAGAGAAAACAACAGAAACAGCAAAAAAAAAAAGGCAAATCTCAAAAAATACAAGACAAAAAGCTACCATAAAAGGGAGAGTTCATATTACACAATAACCATCTCTCCTGGAAAAAAAGAGACCAGGCAAACAATCAAGTTTGCCAAACGAAAAATTCCAAAACGAAACGGAACCAGGCGGCAACGAAAGAAAATCAACAACCATCCAAAAGCGCAAATAAGAGATCAGCACAACAAGAGAGCTTTTGGTTCAAACGAAGCATAACCAATTAAACAAAGAAAAAGGGGTTGTCAAAAAGAAACAGGGGAAAGGACCAAACCGACCAAAGCAAAAAAAAGGCTCGGAATTGGCCGGAAACAACAGGAGAGGGAAAAAAAAGAAAAACGAACCAGTGTCACGAAAGAAAGATGGGCAGAAAAAATATCAACACAAAGAAGAAAAAGAATGATGTAAACAGCCATGGAACATAGTAACCAACAAGCATCAGGGAAAGAGGACAAAGGAGACGAGAAGAAGAGAACCCCATTCAACAGCGCAACCAACAAGCCAAGTCAGACAAGAAGCAAGAAAAAAGAAAAGGAAAGGCCACCCAAATAAACTTCAAACAACCAAGTTTTTAGGGCGACAGGCACCCGCCTGGGTAATAAGTATCTTCTTTCCGAAAAACCAACAAGGGAGGAGGAAAAACTCGCCCACTCCAGGGGGGGTTTTCGAAACTGGGGGGGGGGGTCAATTCGATTGGCCGGTCTTGTTTAGGACTGGTCTTGTCTTAAAAAATCAACCACCACGGTCCCTGTGTGGTGGGGAGCAGACCTGTCCACTTTGGGGAGGGGGGGAAAGGTGACATTCAGGTCATGGTGGGGTAAATGGGTCTTCCTACATCTTCGAACTGTTTCCTGATTTTTGGGAGGGGGGACCATGGGCTGCTTTTGTCGTTTACCTCCACCATTAACGGGAGGGAGGGGGGGGAGGGGGGGAAAGGAGGTCGATGTCCAACTTGTCACCTGCTGCCTTGTTTGAAATTGGGGTGTTCAGGGGGGCTCCCCTTTGTACATGAAAAAGGAAAAAGGGGCTGGGGGTTGTGTGCGAAAGTTTCTGGAATTGGCAGGTTCTTTGCCGGGGATGATAACAACGAGCTTTAGGGTTGAAGGGGAAGGGGAATGAGTGGGTAGCCTGGGACCTGGTGGGGGGGTGAGTTTCCGCAACGAGGTTTGTGGGAGAAGTACAAACGACAGCGTCGTTGGTCGGGGAGGGGGAGGTGTGATTGTTACCGTGGCGATTTTAAGCGGGGAACGGGTGGGTTGGAAAAAAGTTCCCTGACGATTTGCGGTGGACGGACGAGGGAAAAAAAAGACCTCCTGACCGTTTTGACACCTGGAAGTTTCGCGGAGATCCGATTGGTCAGGACAGCCCGAAAATTCGCCAAGAAGGGATTTTAAGTGTCCCAAAGAAAAGAGAGAACGGAGGAAACTCACCGAACAAACGAAGCCGGGGCTCGGGACCGTAGGAAAGGGCAAAGAATTCGGAAGCCATGGAGAGCAAACGGACCCGCTAAAAATTCAACGAAATCAGAGAGCGGAAGGAACCAATGGGGTATATTCTTATTCGAAAAAAAGACTGGGAACCAAATGGTGCAACAAAACGGTTCCAGCCTCCGCGGTCCGACAGACAGAGGGTGCACCAAGTGCAAAAGCCACCGGGCCATGAACCGCCGGGTAGCTCAAAGAGTTAACACTTGTTAAGGGGGTTCTACACGAGCAACTAATTGTACCATTGACAATCTTGACCGAACGAGGTAAAAATTAGTCACTTCGCTAGGGTAAAGGAAAAAAAGTGGTCACCGCGGACCACTTTCAAAGTAATTAAGACAAAAAAAGTTGGTCAGGCCAAAGAAGGGTAACACCATAGAATAACAAAAAAAATAAGGTCCCCGCCAAAAAGTGGGACGTTATGCACTACCAAACCACAAAAAAAAGAGAGGACCGAAAAAAAAAAAACATATCACCACTGACCCGGCGCCAAGTACAACTGTAAACGGGGCAAAAAATAAAAACCTTCGTCAGGCAATCAAACCAGTATGAAAAGGCAAAAAGGGTACAAGAAGAGACGGAAAAGTCGACCTGCTCGTAAAACACGGCACGACTAAACCGGCTGGAGGGCAAAATCCCACAAAGAAAAAAAAAGAAAAAATGTAAAAAAGCACAAAAAACGATGTCCCACGGGAGACCGCTAAAGCCCACTCCTAGCATCGAAGGAATCTCAAACAGCGAATTGCATCAAGAACGCATTGGGGGGACCTACACGGTGTCTGCCAAAAAGTGAAAGGGTTATGTTTTTGGGGATGAGATGAAAAAAAAAAAAAGGGTTGCGATGAGGGGAGGTTAGTTATGGGGAGCGGAGAAGTTAGACAACGTGGGTCACAAAGCATAAAGTTTAAAAAAACAAACCCAAGGAGACTTAAGTTTCGGCAGGTACAAAAACAAAAAACTGGGGGGGAATGCGGTACCAAGTCAAAGGAAGGGTTTGGTGCTGCATAAGTGGTAAGTTTCTTAAGAGCTTGAACGGGAAGGGGAAGTGCAGAAGAGACTAGTCAAACGCCGGGGGTGAAAAAAGGAACGAAGGAAGCCACGCAGGTGACTTGAGTACGTGTTATCTCAAGGAGACACACAACAAAAAGAAGGAAGGAAAGAGAAAAGAAGGAGTAAAATAAGAACAAAGATAGTGGGGAATCATTGACAGTCGGTATGAAAAAATCAAGCTTGGGGAGAGGGGGGGCAGTATAAATTGATCATGTACAGTCCGGCGAAGCCTAGATCACTGGATGGTCAAATATGCAGAAACAAGGGGATTTATTTAAAAACAACAGTGCTTGTGTCCCAGGGGTGAGTTCAAAGAAAGAAAAAAAATCGCAACCTTAGGGAGCAGGGGGGTGGGGTTGTTTAACGGTAATTGGAACCAAAGTTGGATAAAGGGGAAAACGGAAACACAGAACTTAATTTGCCACGCGGAAAAGAAGCCCAAAGGGTACAGCCTAAAAAGGAAAAATGGAAGGGAAAAAGGAAGGAAAATGCATGGTCAGGGTGCAGAAAGATCAATTCTATGGTGGGGGGTAAAGTTACGGCGATGATTATGGAGGGGGGGAAGCGCTCTCATCAGGGAGGTCGGACTGAAAGGGGACGTCGGAATTGTCTGGGGGGATTGTGAGCGCAAAACACGAGGGGCCGGGAACAGCCCGGAAATTTTTCCGATAGAAGTCCTAAGAAAGATCTGGACGCAAGTAGAAATCTGGGAAACATGGTGATGAAAATAAATGAAATTATTGGAAATGGGTCTCGGTAACACTTTGAGGGGAGCCAGTGGGGTCTTTAGGGGAAGGAAAGGTTGGGTGTTGTGGATATGAAATAAAACTGTTTTCCAAATTGGGGGACTGGGAAGTTTTGGGGGGGGGGGAAGGATATATGCAATTAGGTACTGCATGGGGGAAGAAAAACAAAAGGGAGCAGTTAGTAGTAGGGTTACGGGGGGGGGAGCCAGAATTTTGTACAGACAACGCGAAATGAAAGACAAAGTAGAAGCAGCGGCGTAGTGAAGATGTGGAACATAGGAAAGGTACGTGAAAACCGGCGTGGGGAGCACACTAAAGTGACGCGTGTATCTGCAACGGACTGGGAAAAAGGGGGAGGCGTGCTTGAAAAAAAACCCGCGCAGGAAAGTGCAAGGAGGAGCTTGTGAAAAAAAAAACGGGGCAAAAATTTGTGCCATTAAGGGGTTGAGAGAAATCGATTAACATTCGAGGCGCGGAAAAAAAAAACGGGGCCGTTGGGGAATTGCAGAGCATTTCACGCAGGAAGAATGGGGGCAAAAAATCAAGTCCCGATCTGCAGACGGCAAAAGGAAATGAAACTGGCATTTTAGGCAGGGGAGTCAATAGACAGAGAGGGATGGTGTTGGCAATTAAGAAGAATACAGGGGGCAGGGGAAAAAACGATGGTTAAAACAACCAGGACAAGATCTTGGGCTGAAAAAAACCAAAACTACACCACTCTGAAAACGGAAGGCTAAATATAATAGGAACTTGGGGGAACAAATTAGCGACGGGTTGAATGAAACAAAACGCACCCACGGGACAAAACAAGCTCTGACGGAATAAACAGAAAGGAAAAGTAACGAACAACGAATGTACTTGTAGTAAAAAAAACAAAAATGAAAAGGAGGAAAGAAGATCAATCGCATCAATAAAAGATCGCAAAAACTAAATATCAAAAAAAAAAGACTTCGACACAGCTTGCAAACGGAGTAGGAAACGCAACAACTCCAAAAACGCAAAGAAGAAAATAATCAAAACAAAAGAAAAAAAAGAGTTGTCCAAAGCAGAAAGAACAAATTGTCAACGGAAGAAGAAAGGAACCCAGAAAACATGACGTGACCACAGAACTAAGAATTCCGTGACAACAGAAGAGGGAACCAGAAAAAAGGACAAAAAAGGTAAGCAGAGGAGAGAAAAAAAATAAAAAAGAACAAACATATCAAATAAGGAATTAACAGAAAAATCAAAAAAATAAATCAACGAAGGAAACAACAACTTCCCCACCAACAAGCCAGTTAAAGAAAAAAAGAAAAACGGGACCGTAACCAATCAAGGACCAGTGGTTTCGAACCAAGCTGGGTAAAATTCATATAAGACAAAACAAAAAAAAGACATATAGAAATATATATACCCAAGGAGTTGGGGCGAGGGTTGGCTATATTGGCGGACCTTGGAGGGAAGGAGTCAAGGTCATATGCTTGGGGTGCCATGTTTGGGTTTGTTGTCGAAGGCTGCAGATTGTTGGGCTTGTGGACGGTTTCCAAAGAGTAATGTCGGGAAGGGTGTTGGATGTGGGCTGATGCAGAGACGGGGTGGCGGGATGGTGGCTGGTGGCATCCTGACGGGGTGTACAAATGACTCTATTTCCTAGAAACGTGGTCGCGTTTTAAAGTGATGCCCCTGAAAAATGCGGTGGGAACCTTTGGGGTCCTGTTTCACAATTCTGAGTCTGAAAAAAAGCCTGACTACGGGGTGGGGTCGGGGATAATTTCTTAGTTGGAGGGGGGGGAATTAAATTGATCGAGGGACAGCTGGCCTTGGAGGAGGGGGGAAGTGGGGGTGAGGGCCAAGCGGGGGACGATGGGGTAACAAATTTCCCGACGGGGGGTGGGGTGGGGGGGGTGAAATACAACGAATACGGTTGAGGGGGGGGGGGGACAAACAGTACCGACCGTGGATAGATGGGTTGTCTTGGGCCAGCGAAATATATTTCAGAACCGCGTAGTAGCCATCGGATTTGGGGGTGCACAGTATTAACGGCAACGATTTTCGTTGGGACCCAGAAGAATGTCGCATGGCAAGAACAGAAATTTCAAGGAGGTTGAGAAGAGTAGAATGGTTGCCGCGCACGATTCGACGGAAAAAGAAGGGGAAAATTCCCAGCCCTCCGCCTGAGACTACTTACGACATGACTGGACCAGCTAAAAAAAAGGAGGCCGCCTTACTTTGAACAGTAGCCTCTACTGCGGGAGGCCCATGATATCGCCAGGCTACCAAATTGCACTAAGAGAACCTCGCGCCACCAAAGCCAGGTATGTATGATAGGGAAACTAAACCGACTGCCCAGGTGGGGCCTAGTAAAACGAGGAAAACCTGCAAAACCCGCAAGGGGGTTGGCACGGAAAGCTGAAACAGAAGCAAATTGCGCCGGTGTCTCACCCTCTTGGGCACGGGGTAGTGGGGTACAGCCCAAAAGGCGATTGGAACAAAATTTCTAATAGGAAGGATACGGTTGCAACTGATCACTTTCGAGGGAATTGTGAAGGAAAGGTCCAGTCGAATAACCACGGGAACAATAGACCGCGCCCAGTGGGGAGGCCACAAACCTAAGAATTGTGTGTCAGCCAGAGAAAAAAGAATAACCACCACCGGAAATCAACCAGTAGGTAAACAAACGGGATATGCACTAAAACCAAGCCCAACACAAAAAAAATGACCGGTCAAAAAATAAAAGTGGCGGCTTGACAAAAAGAAAAAGTCCAAAGGCAAAAAAAGGGAAAAGGAGTCTCGTCAGACAAAGACCAGGCCAAATAAATTACCGGGGACTCAAACAATTTAGACCGGGGGAAGAACTCGGACAAAAGAGGGAGGGACTCAAGAACAACAGGAAAATCCTTCAAAAGAGTCCCCAAATCCCCCGAAAACGAACCGGCTACAGGTGGAGCAGAGGCAAGGTTTACAAAAACGGGAAGAAGCGTAGAAAAAAACTGTTAATCGCCCGGAAAATCGCAAAACAAGCGGATTCAACGAGAAACGCAAAGGGGGACAAAGACCGTCCTTTGCCAGGGGTCAAGTGGGTTTGTTCCTGGGGGAAGATGAAGACCTGGGCGTCAGAAGGCAAACAACAGATGGGGGTAAATTGAATAGGAGCCCGGGACAGTGTGAGAAAAGGGGGGGTACCAAAAGACTACCCGTTAACAAAAACGACAGCCCCCCCAGGATAAGGTTGAGAAAAAAGGTAGACACAAGAAGGAAAGAGTACGCCGAAAAGGGAACAGGGGGGGATGGAAGAATTGGGCTAAATTAAAAAGTGGAAACACGGCCAGGAAGGCGAGCCGAAGGAAGCAAAGGGGGAAACGACAAATTTTGAAAGCTATTGGAAAAGCCAAAATCAGACGAAAGGGTCACGAGTTTATCAGAGAAGAAAAACAACAACACGAGGGCGGGGAGAAACGTAAGAAATTCGTATGGGGGAAGAATTTAAATAAAAAATCCGAGTGAAGGAACGAAATTTGCTGCGCGGGGGGAGAAAAAAAAGAAGACAAGAACAGGGAACCATTATCAAGAAAACAAGGCGGGTGAACGGCCGAGTGAACAGGGTTGGTTTGTAACCTGACGAAAAAATGGATATTATGTGGGGGAACGTAGTCGGGGGAAAAAGGGTGAAAGAACAAAAGGGCACCAGGAAAAACTTGTATAAAAACGCTCAAAACAGCATAAGACAAGAAACTAAAAGAGGAGGGGGCGGAAAAGAAGGAAAAAAAAATGGGGGGGAGTGGGAGTTAATAAAAAAAATGCAGGAATTTTTGGGAGGGAGGTGGGGGAAGGAGCAACCCTAGGCCAGGAAAAAGGTAGAGGACGAATTCGGGGACATCGGTCGGCTACAAGAGCAGGGGAGGGTTGGAGGGGGGGGGTTGAATTTTCATCAAACCGTTGAAGGGGGGTGTAAGAAGCCAAACCGAATTTTGTCATAAGGGCTAAAGAGGGGAAACGACAGGGGTTAAGTTGGGTGGGAAGGGATAAAAAGAAACTCATTATTATGGGGGGGACTGGGGAAGATTTGTGCTTGCCCTGAAAAGGGGGTATATTTGTTGTGACCGGACCAGGGAAAGTTGGGGTGGGGGGGTCTTGCCATACAGTGTTGTCCCCGGGGGGGGTTCGGGGAAGGGGGGGTATGGTATTTGTGCGGAATTGGGGGGAAGTACGGCCTGGGCTAGAAAACGGGCAAGCCGGATAATTACCAGGGGGGGCGGGGGGGGGGATCAGGCCACAAAAAGGGACAAGGTTTGAACTTACAATGTCAAAGAAGTGCATCACGGTGAAGGACAAAGAAACAATGTGGCCACGAGCGGGGGAGAAAAAACTAACAACGTGACGGGGTGATTACAAGATTGCGGTCCAATTGGGGGAGCGGGAACGGAGTTCCAAAAAGCCGCCGAGAGGGGCTGCGTAGAGGAGGGGGGTGGGAGGGGCGGGAGGGGGGTGGGGGGGGGGGGGTCAACAAACATGGGGGGCAAAGGAGGTGGGGCAGAAAAAAACATCAGGTACAAGAAGAGGAGTTCTCAGGGGATTATCTTGATTTCTCGGAGTCGGCGAAAGAAGGCAGCACCAGTAGGGGAATAAACATGGAAAGAAAAGATGGGGGCAAGGGGGTTAGTATTGCTGAAAAGGTCGGTAGCAAAAAGTGACTGGTGTTCATAACCGTCACAGAAAGAATAAGGACGGAGGAGCAACAACTGTGGGGGCGGGAAGCGAGGTCTTAAACAAAAATAAAAACCGGTCGAACACTCCCCCTGAGGAATCGTGAACGTAGAAATTCCGGTAATGAAAACAACGGGTGGGGGACCGAAATATCACTGAAAAAACCCGCAACCTACCACCGGAAAAGCATGGTAAAAGGGGATCGTTTAGTAGCACCAGGAACTAAAGGAAAAGAAAACAAGAGAAAGAAAGGTACACATTCAAACGAATACAAAACAAATAACGCGACCCCAAGACTGACCGTGAAACCAAAAAAAAAAACACAAGAAGATATAATATCCAGAAAAAAACAAGAGAAGCGGGTGGGAACAGAAGGCAACCGGAAAGAAACCAAAGAACAAAAGTGGGTCAAAGCGGACAATTATTAACCAGACATGACATAGACCAATAAAAGAGAATGAGGCAGGACATCCAGATTTAACCATCAAACAAAGAAAGGATAACAATACAGCATATTTACTACAAAACTCAAAAAAAAAGACCGCCAGTTAAACAAGACCAATAACAAAAGATGGGAATCAGAAGGACGAACAAAAAAAAGGTCAAAACAACATTAAATACATAAGAATCACTAAAATAAAGGAAATCAAACATTTCTAAACGCAAAGAGGGGGGACAAGATCAAAAACAACACAAGTAGGATGTTGAAAAACAAGATGGCCGTTCGGAAAAATTTGGGGAACTCTGATGTTTTTAGGGTTAGGGGCCATTCTTTTCATTTCCCTTGGTGGACGTTTGTTGGGGGGAGGGGAAGAACCGGGCTGCTTGGGGGGGATTATCCAGGTCCATCTTCGCGGACAACGGGGGGGGTGGAAATGTTTGTCGGCTCCATCTAAAATTCTAAAGGGTGGGGGGAATGGGGGGGAAGACCTCAATGGCCTGGGGGACACCGAAAGAGGGGTGGCGCTGGTCGCGTTAAGTAGGGGGTCCCTTTCCTGACGCATGGTTAACGGGGGGGTGAAGGGGTTTAAGGGCCTTGCGCAGCCTATTTGTTGGGGGGCTGATATTGGAGGGGGCTGGTGCCGTGTGTTGGCGTTGCTGAACAAGGGAAAATTTATGTGTTGGCATTCGGGTGAATGCTGGTAAGACGGGCGATGGGGAGGGGTCAAAAAATGTTGGGGGGGAGAGAAAGAATCGCACGTTCGGTGAAGTGCATGGGGTTATGGGGAAAAAAAATGCTAGTGGGGAGGGGAACGGGTGGCCATCCAAGGAAGGCAAAAGGGACAAGGGTACTTTTTACGGCATGAGAACGGAAAAAGGTCGCAGTAAGTGTTCGACGCGATGGAAACGTTGTTGCCGCAAGCGAAGGTCAAAACGGCGATGGGGGGGGGGGACCATCCAGGCGCTTGGGAAAAGAAGAGAAGAATCCGCTAAAACTCAGACGGTTTGTAGAGCCAGGGAAGCTGGGAGGAGAGTGGAAAAGCAGGATTCAGAATCTAGGAAAATTCACGGGATGGAGGGAAACTAGCGCCCGAAACCGTTAGACGCACCTGAGTGCTGAAAAAAGTTATGGGAACCAAAAGGGGGCCGGTGAACTCCACAAGCCCGGTCTTCTAACAGCTTGGCACAAAAAGCAAGGGGGGGGTAAGCCGCATGAGAATCACGTTTGGTAAAAAACATCCCACAGTCCACGGGTGAGATGGGGGGGTCTACCACGAGCATCATTTGGGGGGGAAAAAACATTGAGAAGAGGCCACCCGAGAGGGCAAAAAAGTGAGGATAGGGCCGCAACATTGTAAGTGGTCCTCAAGACACCAAAGAACAAGGTAAAATATACCAGCGAAACGTTGGTGCCAGACAAAAAGGGAGGGCGAAAAATAATCCAAAACAGGCAAAACCAGTACCCACACGTGGGAAAAACGTCAAAAATGGGAACGAACAGCCAAACACCCCCAATTGCTTTGACGGAAAAAAAAATGAAGACACACGTCCACGAAGGACAAAGTAACCAAGTGGATTCACAAAAAAGCATGAACAACCAAAGGGGAAATAAAAACTGGATTAGGGTCCCATCAACAGGGAACAGAATGAAAAGGAGACATTATCCTTACATGATAGAAAGACAACCCTGACTACAGTAAAAAAGGGAAAAAAACTTACGCCAAATCCCAGCAGCAACACTACACATTCTAGAAGTGTTACGGCTGGGGTCAACCTCAAAGAACGCAATCCGACCTAATGAGCATCCGCCTAACGAAAAATAAAAAAACATACCGAAACGGGAAAGAAAAAAAAAAAGTGAAAACGTAAGTTCGCAACCAACTTTTTCTTTTGTTCCCGGGGTACCTTAAAGGCGGGGGCCCCCGGTGAATTGAAAAGGGAAGAGGGTTAGGGGGCCCGTTCAGGTCAAAGAAAGCAGAAGCCAGTGGAAGAACCCAAACGCGACCTATAAATGTTTGCACGGACACCGGGGAAAGAAACAGGAAACGGCCCTGAAAGCTTGTTTGGGTTTTCTTGGACGGGTAATTAAGAACACTGTGCCAAACGAGCAATCTAAGGACTAAAAAAGTTACCGAATTCGTGGTCAAACTGGAATGGTTCAATGGTGGACCTGAAGGATGGGACCACGAAGGGGGGGAGGGAACTTTTAAGTGGGGG
>Ga0179591_1247431_pt1 | contig 13731 bp, 13 predicted proteins | sample CZOMad2_1_08_16f_FD_182891 | JGI IMG/M metagenome (GOLD analysis project Ga0179591, IMG submission 182891) | Vadose zone soil fungal communities from Angelo Coast Range Reserve, California, USA - CZOMad2_1_08_16fungal (PacBio error correction) | ecosystem: Environmental > Terrestrial > Soil >...
GGGGAGTAGACGGTGGGGCAGGCCAGGGAGTCTTGACCTCGGACCCGTGTTCATTTTTGCTAAATGCAAAGGAAAAGGCAAAGGAAATGCAGAGTAAAGCGGAGGCTTCAGACGCACGAACAAGGGAAAACGCGTGCATGCGGAGAAAGGGAAAAAGATTCCGCGCAAGGGGGGCAAAAAGGAAAAGTGGAAAAATGCAACCCTCCAATGAATGGGGGGATCGAGGCGATTAACGGCGTAACAGAGAAGAGAAAAGTGAAGGTCCCGAATGGGAAAGCCAAAGGGAAGTTGAGATGGCTGAAAGGAAACGTCCGTCGGAGAAGGCGAAAAAAAACTCTGTCACGTTAGCGTAAAAGGCTCATTATAATTGGGCAGCGTGCAGTTAGAGTGCGTCGAGAAAAGATCTGCAAGAGGCTTTATAAATTGTAAAATCGGGACCGTGAGCTTCGATAACCTATCAGAAGGACGGGAATAACTGCCTATGCGAAGGGGGTCCTCGTGCTACATGCGTGGGAGCGATCTCGTTGCCAGCGGAGAGGGGGCGGTACCTTCCCACGAGAAGTCCTGCATCTGCGCGCTCCTCGACCCGAAGGGAAAAAATTGCTAAACAAAGATAGAGCCTAGAAACCAGTCCGACGAAGAAGCTCAAAGAGATCGTCTACTAGAAAGGTGGAGATAGACTCTTTACTGGAGGCAAGACTGAATTCAAAGGAGGTAGCCCGGCAATGGGGAGGACCTACCATCGCCGGAAGAGTACCGCCGACTATGCAGAGAAGGTGGAGGGGACAGGGAGCAGGTCTTAGGAGGGGGGGGGTGGATCTGGAGACGATCGCCTCTCAAAACGGGGTTAAGCGAGCGAAGAAAGCTCTTCCGCTAAGAAAGAAACGAGCGGAAGGGGAGATCAATAGTCCGGGAACTTTCTACCACAAGTGGCAGTAGGTAGGACTGAGAGGTATATGTCGAAAGTGAACCTGGTTTAGAAAAGGGTCGACAGCATGCAATAACTTTTGGGTGCGCTGAGCGCGCAAGATGGCTCGGGAATCCAACTGCATCTCCGGATTCCATTGAGCCTCGGGAGGATGGCAGAGGGGTTTCACCCTTGAAACCAAAAGCCGTGCGGCGAAGCAGCCTGGGCCCGCATGGAAATGAACTTCGAAAGTCTCGTTTCTTGGATCGACGTCTTGCACAGGGCTACGCCCACACCCGCCCGAATATGTTGTTTCTTTAAGGACGCACACCACTCTCTCGGCAAAAAAGGATCCCGCGAAGATTATCGGGACGAAAAACCAGGAAGAAACTTCTATCATAAACTGGGGCGGATTTCCCCGAGCGAGCGTACGGCGAGATAGAGGGTCTCGAACACGCAAAAGAGGAGGCTGGGGCGCCTTTGGAAAGGGACTCGGATTGCCATCAAGTGGGGCCGAAAAGCATGACCTTTAGAAAGGACGGATAACTCTGAATTACGAGAGATAACGCCAGTCTCAGATTATACTACATATCTAGGGAGAAAAAGGGAAAGAGGTTCATTTGGGAAAAGCACTACGTTCCGGGCTACACGAACAGAGGACTCGGGGAAACGAAAGGTTCAGAGAACTGAGAAAAGAGGGAAGCTGGTACAACGTCGGAGAGCTGGTATGTTACTCCTCTTTCGGGAATAAGAAAGGAGGAAAGGTTATCGACGTATTCCTACTGGAAGGAATGAAAGCAACATTTCGGGATCTCGACGTTAGCTCGAATAAAGGATCAGGGTTTGCGTGGGGGGGGTAGGGAGGGGGAGCTTCCGTGAAAAATTCTTGAATGATGTAAGAATAATCACACGGGACGAGCACGAAGGGGGATGGAGATGAATTGGAAACCAGCTGTCTTGCCTGAGAGCGCGCACCTACTCTTCTAAAAACAAATGCTACAAGAGGAAAGAAGAACCTGACACGGGCCATGGGAACCTCTTCCGTCATACGCGATGCCTAGCACTTTTTAAGGGCTCGTGACCGAAGTATCTATAGGATCGGAAGCCAGGAGCTATCCGACAATGAACCACTAGGCGAAGAAAGCAATAGGGAGTGCAGAATATGTAGATTAAGGGATGGCGGGTATTCCGGGGTCTCGAAGGATGTAGAAGGGAGACACCTGAAATGCCAATGATGAAAGTCGTTCCATTTGAAAAGAGGAAACTAACCTCGGAGTTTTGGACCCGACAGTTCCCACGAAGAAGTTTCGTTCTGCTAAGCATAGCGCACCGACGAATGCACTCTTCACAGAAAGACGAAAAACCAACCTGGAAATCAAGGATCGTGTTATGAGCGGCGACGATCTTTCGCCGATCCACAAAGAGAATGGAATCACTACAGCGACTCCTAGCACCGCTGAGACGTCATCTCACGAAGTGACGAGAAAAGGGCTTAAACACATCTCTTACTATGGCAGCCTGCCTTGAAATCCGAGATATCTACATTTTCGAGGAAGCTGAGATCCGCCAGGAAAGCTCGAGATAGGCAATGCCGGAGACGTAAACTACAAGCATTTCGAAAAGTCTCCTGGGGTGAAACAAAGAGCCCTTCAAATAAAGAAGAGGGGACCCTAAAATTCCTACCACCGAGAGGGTAGATAAGTTCCCTCGACCCTCTTGTAGAGCTAGAATTTTCCACAGCCACTCCCTGAGTGGACGACCTTGCGTAGAAAGCCGCCTCACACTACTCCGTGAGATGAAAATGGGAAAGAGGCTTTTTGCCGAAGTTTAACATTCTATTCCATATCGTCGAGGCAAAAAAAGAGGCGATTTCTCGCAGAAAGAGCGGAGTCGACCGTCCTGGGGGTTTTGTAGGTTAGGAGGAACACCTCCAAGACGTAGATAGGGGCGTCGTCAGTATCCAGGCGACAAAGAAGTTCCAGCTTGATCACCCGCCGGCCGAGGGCCGCCCGGAACACGTTACTAGGACAGATATAGTAACTGAAGGGCTCCAACAGATGAGGGAGGAAGTTCGCGCGGAAAGAAGAAGGGGAGGACGAATAACAGGGTCATTAGTCACACGCTTCTTCTGTTAAAGAACTTGGGACGAAAAAAGAGGATCGAGCGCGGGTATTGGGGGCATTAGTAAAACGAGAAATCTACTGTCAGTTCTGAAAAAGCAGCCTTCGCTCAGCACAATACAATGAGGACGCTAGCAGGACCAGGGAGAATGTCCGTGGCGCGCACCTCAAGAGCGAAAAAAAAACTATCTTCCCGGGGGGCTCTAGAAAAAATAAAAATCAAAAAGAAGCTAAAAAAAAGCAAAAAAAATCCCTTACAATGCCACCAAACGTAAATAAAACCTCCACGCGCGATACAGGGGAAACCAGCAATCTCCCACGCCAAAGCAAACCCAAACCCTCAAATAGCCCCCATCGAGCAACGGACTAGTGAAAGTCAGCGGGATTACCATCCGAGCCTGAGCACTCAGGGGGGCACAGTCACCGAACCGGAAAAAGACAAACCATAAACCCATTTCAAAGATGAGGGCAAAAAGCACCACCCCATGGGAAAAAAATCCACCGGGAGGGCAGGATTGGGTGCAGGGAATGGCGATGGGCCAGCAAACCGGAGCGACCCGGTGCACACGTCACGCTGGGCGTGGGGGGGAGAGAGGGGCTGGGGGGGGGTGACGGGAAGGAAGGGAAGGGGGGGTGGGGTGAAGGAGGGATGGGGGGGAGGGGAGGTGAAGAGGCGGACGAGCGGGGGTAGGGACGGGGGGGGAGGAAGGAAAATGGCAGGCGGGTTATTAGGGGGTATTAGGGGGAGCGAGGAGGAAGTTTGGAAGGGGTGATGAGAAACGGTGAGGGTGGAAGAGGGGGGGTGCGGGGGTAGAGGGGGGGGGGAGGTTGAGCTGGGGAGTAAGGAGAGATGAGGGACGGAATCAGGGGATGCAGCGGGGGGGTGAAGGAGGAGTGATAGGGCATGCTTGGGAAGAGAGAATAAGGGAGAGGTGGAGAAGAGTGGTAGTGGGGGAGTGATAAGGGGATAGGAGGGGAAGAGGGGAGGTGGGAAGAAAGGAACGGAGTGGAGAATGGCGGAAGAGAAAGTGTTGGGAGGGGAGAGTAGAGACGAAGGTGTCGGAGGATGTGGGTGGTGGGGAGCGATGGCGGGGGGGGGGTGAAGGGGAGTGGAGGAAGGGGGGATGAGGGAGGAGGAAAGGTAGAGAGAGGGGGTGGTAGAAGGAAAGGTGGGGAAGGTAGGTGGGAGGGAGAGTGATGGAGGGGGGGTAGAAGAGGAGAGAGGGGGGGGGTGATGGGGTATGGAGTGAGAGAGATAAGTTAGGGGAGAGAGAGTCGGTGATAGGGGATGGGGAGAGAGGGAAGAGAAAGGAAGGGGGAGCACCTGGGGGGGGGGGGAAGCTTGAGGGGGGATGAGGTATGGGAGGTGGGGGGGAGTGGGAAAAGGAGGGGGCGGTGTGGAGAAGGGGGACCGCGGAGTGGGGGGGAGAGGGGGAGGAGGGAATGGGGGATGGGGGTAGGTGGGAGAAGGGGTGGGGGGTGGCTGGTGAGGGAAGGGGGGGGTGGGGAGCAGGGGCCGAGGAAAGACGACGTGGGGAAGGGTGGTTGGGGAGGAGTGGGGGGGGGAAGTGGGGGGGGGGTGTGAGGGAGGAGAGGTGTGAAGTGGGAGAGGGGGGGAGGAAAGGAGGAAGTGGGAGGGAGGCGAGATGGGGGCGACTGGGGGGGGGGAAAAGGAAGACAGGGGTGGCTGAAGAGAGAATAGGCGGGAGGGGGGGGGGGGGGGGGGGTAGGAAGGGGGAGGAGTGAGGAGTATGAAGAGAAGAGGAAAAAGGATTTGGAAGGGGTAGGGTAAGGGGAACAGGACGGGGTGGGCGCGGAGGTAGGAGAGGGGTGGACGAAGAGTAGGGGGATTGGGAAGTAGAAGGGGGGCAGGATGGGAGGAGGGGGAGGGTGGAGTGAGTAGGGGAAGGGGGGTTGAAGGGAGTGGAGGTAGTTGGGAAGGGGGGAGGGGGGGGAGGGGCGAAGGATAGGGGGGGAAGGGGGGAGGGGAGTTGAGGGGATGAAGGAGGGGGGGGAAGAGGGGGGGCCGGAGAGGAACAAAGTGCAGGGGGGGAAATGGAGGGAAAAAGTGGAGGGTGGGGGGGAGGGGGGGGTAGGGGCAGGGGGGGGGGACGAGGAGTGAGGGAGGCTTTAAGAAAGGGAGGGGGGCCGAAACCGCTCCTCTCCGGAATCAACCCTAGACAAGAACCGAAGGAACCTCCAGCCCCGACTCGCAAAAGGAGCAGAAAAGTCGATCTCGTAGACAAAAGAGGAAAGGAACGCCATCTCAAGGACTAGGAGACGTAGGAAACGCTTCTCCATGTCGAGGCAAGATCAGAGCTCTCTTGAGAAGAAATCCAACAACAAACAAAACCGGGGTAGAAAAGAATATATTGCTCGAAAAGCTTATGCACGACTCTTCAGGAACCTAGGCGCCCTAAGCTCCAAAGAGGAGCAGGACGGGTATGGCTCGCCTGGCGATTAAGGGGACTCGAAATCGCGCGCTTTAACCTGAAGGGGGAGGGAAGGATGCATCTATATCATTGATCAGAAGTCGCATTAAGTAGGAGGAAAACCGGAAAGCACTCGGACACGCCAAGGCTGCGGGGAGGTTCTCAAAGGAAAACGTACGGTTACCACTCGCGAATAAAGAGTAGGGCACGAACAACGGCTAGTTGTGGCAAACGTCCTAGGTCCTCCGAGGAGAGAAGACGATCTCGCCTGAGATGACACGGCAAATGCGAAAACCCTGTACCTCAGGAAGAGAAGCAAAGTGGAACCCTGGGGTTAATGATAAAGTCTTCTTATCCGACCAACTCTCAAAGCAAGCGGTGGCCAGGATCATCAAACTACTCTAGGCGGAAGATACGGTTGGGACGCGGGTCCGCGAGATGCCCGTGGTCCCCATAAGGAACCGGGAAGTTGCCACTGTCGTAGGCTAAAACAATCGAGAGGGAGGAACCGTGGGCTGCGTGGCTATAGAACGTACACACCCGGGAAGCAGGAGGGAAGCCGACTAGGCGCGCATCGCCTGAAGTGGAAAAAGCCTCTCTATAGAAATGCCTCAACGTAGGCAACCCCAGCGGGCACTCACGGGGAGTCGGGAAAGAAATACGAACCTGTCGTTACATCGATCAACTTAGGTATGAGAAACGTCTAAGGCTCTTACAACGAGGGTCGGGGACAAACGGTAAAAAAAAAAATCTACCCTCGAAGACTTGGGCCGGTCATTTTAGGGAGGACCAGATTTCCAGCGGCCATGCCCTAAGGGGTCAGCAAAAGCGGCGCTCGAGCGAAAGCTTGTCCGTTACGTCCTCGAGGCCTCCGAGATACAGAGAACTTAGGACTTGAACAGAGCAGCTGGCTTTCCACAGGCCGTGATATATAGCACTGGACCTGAGCGCTAACAGAGAGAGAGGTTTACTGGAAAGGGGGAGAAGACAAGGCGAAGAAGTCTCGTGATGCAGGAGGCGTCTCCATATAGGACGGGAAAGTCTTCATACGGAGGGTGGAGATTCTCAATCGATCTCGACAAACCGTCTTGGCGAGAGGGTAGTCAGGGAGATTGCCCGGGGGGTGAAAACTGAGGAGCCGGGATTCACATCGGTTACTTTGATGAGACACGGATCGGAGTGGATCCGTTTGAAGTGAGGGGGATGCCACCAGAAAGGGAAAAAAGCTCTTGGCTCAATCGGGTAAACCGAATCGGCGTATCCGAGGGGACGGTTGGTTAATCGAAACCGCAAGTGGAGAAAGGAAATCCCAAGGACATTGCGCAAATATGCCGAAACTGAAAAAAAAGTGACGATGGCCGCTCGTAAAACATGGTGTGACTTTTTAGGGAAGCAGAAGAAGGGGGGAGGTCGTCCTACTCGCCCTAATGACGCCTCTAGAGACCGCCGGTAGGACATGGAGCGAAGGAAACCGCTACTTAGAAAAGAGAGGTCCAATCATGGCCGTGGCGGAAAAAGAGGGAAATCGTTGACTCAAAGTGTAGGAAGTCTAAGCGGCGCGCTGGGCTACAAGAAAGGATGGAAAACTTCCGAGACTTCCACGAGAGGACAAGGACCTCGTGGAGGACAGCGCAGCCGATCTACTACAGACCAGGGCCGCCACGAACGCGCCCATCAACCAACACGCAACAAAAACGAAGAGGAGGGATCTCCACGCCAGCGAACCGACCATAAAAAGTTCCAGTCCACGTATAAAAAAAAGGAAAGCGGGGGGAAGATATAGTGCGCAACCAAAGGGCGGGGAAATGAAAGGACGCGATCAGGACAGGGGGACCGCGCGAGATGGACCGGAATATACAGGACGGTCGTGGAGTTTCTTTTGGAAGAGAGCAAGTCTACAAGGGCTTGGCTGCCCGTTACCCGCTCCCTCGGGAGGGCCTTGGGCTATCGCTATGTCTCGCCACAAAGTCAGGAAGGTTTCGACAGACGAGGGCAGAGTTCCTCCGCAACGGAACAATCAGTAGATGGGTTGGGGTTGGGGGCCTAAGGCGAGAAATCACACGCATACTCAGAAAGACTCACAGGAGGGGGTGCTGCTGTTCGAGCACAATACTTCGCCCGGGCCGGGTCTCGTAGCAGGGGAGGGGGAAAACCACGCTCAAACTTTGGATCTTAAAAGCGTATGGAGCAGGATCCTCTTCCAGGGCGGAATGGACGACTATCCAGTGTTGATTCAAGGACGAAGAACCGCGGGCATGGTCTGGTGAGCGTGAGCGTCCCAATGTACTAGGCCAGGGAAGAAAAACATCTTCAGCAGAAGCATCCAGAAGGGCCAGGAGCTGGAGAGGAAAAAGCGGAAGGGGCAGGATGGTTTCACCAGCCACGATAATAGAGGCGCAGCGGCTCGTTGTGGGTGTGACGCGATCGTGCAACGGGAACACAAAGAAATCATCGTCAATTCTGCGAGAAGCGGCGCGAACCTGAGTTTGCACGGGGGAATCTCCGTAGACGTCGACCGAAAGGAAAGTCTCCTTAAGGGAAGGGGGAGATTCGACCCCCGTCGAGAAGGGGAAGAGATGGGCGGGATTTATCGGCGAGGGGGCAGATCGCTCGGTACAGAGAATGAAGGCTAGAAACGTGCGATCGTCCAGCTAAACTCAACCCCAAACTTCTAAACGCAATGCTTATCACGCCTGCGGCAACGGAAAGAAAAAAAACTAGAAAAAACGAGTACGGGGAAGTCAAGTTCGCGCTCTAGGAGGCTGGCGGAAAAAGGCGGGATGGCTAGCGCATAAGAGTCGTGCAGCGGGGGCCTCGAGCTACAAGCGCCACAACCAAGAAGAGGCTCTGATCGCGTAGGAAGATAACTCTGAAGGTGCTCGCTACCGGTGGGGGAAAGAAACTCTCAGGGGTCACGTGCGGGGTCGGAAGCGAAAAGAAAGGCCGGGCATTTGATTGTCATCTGACCTTCTAGGGATAGCGGAGAGTGTCAAGCTTAGGATGAACACCCGACCTCCGGGAAGAGGGAGTCCGGTTTCGTCATGGATCGGGAGAACTAGCACGTCACACGAAATGTCTACCGGGGAGAGAGCGCCTTATTGGGGTAAGGAGGAGAACTCCGAAATCGATCCAGCTCAACAGTTAGAATCAAAAGGCGCGAAAACTAATCTTAAAGACCGACATACGCCCCGGCTCCCTAGAGGGGGATCGGAACCGCTTACAGAAACTATCACGCAAATTCGGGGGAGCTGTAAATCGGGAAGGCACTAGGTTCTCTCAACCTCTATTTCCGAAACGTGGATAGGATCGACGAGGCGTCCATGGTTATGATCTTTTCAGGGAAAAAAACCTAAAACCAGCGGCACCAGGAGAAGGGACAGAACGTGCGCGCAAGGGAAACGTCCGCCAGCAGGGGGGTAACTGGAGAGAGGATGGTCCAGCGAAGAAGGGGCCTCATAAGGAATGTCACGGGTAAGTGAAGGAATAATCAAGACCCACTTTTGCGGGGCACGAAGTTTGCCTCAAGGAGAGGGGGGTACATACTGGACGCAGTAAGGTTGCGGAAGGAGAGGCAACTCGTCCACGGGGAAAACCGGTGGGCCGAAAACTTGTAGGAAAACTGGGATTCCGCCTTTCCTACCTATGAGGAGGGTCGCTAGGGTACAAAAGTCCATGCCCTCGGGAGGGAAAAGAGCGATTAGACCAAAGACTATCACCTGGGAACGTTGGAGGAACCGGGATCGTAATCAATTTCGCCGGGCGGAGAACTAAAATAGGTGCTTTCGACTGCAAGAGAAGCCGTAGTGGTATGTGGGTATTCATTACGCGCCGATGGTCAAGGTCGTAAAAAGTCAGAGAACGAGAGTTATGGATCTAACCTTTAAACCCACAGGAGGAGGAACGGATCCGAAGGGAAAATGGGGCTTGGAAAGGGACCCCTTCCTCCAGCGGAAACAGCGATGAGTCTGGTTAGGAAAGCCATCACGCGCTAGGGGGGACGGGCTTCTCTCCCCGAGAGGTAAGACGTTCCTAGTTGGGAAGGAAAACGTATAGATGACATCAAACAAACAACGGAGGGATAGATAGGTGGTCAGAAAACCTATCACTTCAAAACGCAACCCGGATAGAAGACCGACACAAAGGGGGCCAGAGGAGTTTCCTGCCTTAAGAAGTCTAATCCTTAGATAGGATAACGGTTCCATTACATCCGAAAACAGGATGGGTTTACGAATGTGGGGGTGGGGGAAATAGGAAGATAGAGCAAAGAAGGGAGGGGAGTGAGTAGGGGGGGGGGTGGGATAGACAAAGGGGAGGTTGACTAGGGAGCGGGGAAGGGGGGGAGGTTGAGTTGCCCTTTGGATAAAAAAGGTACTCTCAAGTTAGGACAGGTGGACACACTGACCAGCAGAACCAGTATTGGTAAACATACCACGATTCTCTGAGCAGGCCAGAAAAAAGCCGGAGGAAAAGGGTTGCCTATACAGGGACCAGCCTGAAGGACACTCAAAAAGACCTGGGAGAAGAATCTGGAGACCGCGATTTCATATGTGGCTGGGGAGGAAAATGGACATTGTGAAAGTAACTAATCGAAGAGAAGTGCGCGTGGGGCGGCCGCAGTGAGCCTACAAGGGAGAACGCCAGTCATGAGTAAGAGGACTCGAAGAAGAAAGAATCCTTCCCTAAAAAGACTGGAAAAGCATTACCTCTGGTGGAAACAGGCTCGTGACCTACTTTTCATTTTTCATCGACTCAAGGACAATCCGAAAGTCCAGGGGCTGAAGCAGTCGCGAGAATAGAAAAAAAACCCCTAAAACGATGGCCGGACCTGGCCGGAGGGAGCGTCGCAGGAACCTTCGCGTCGGTTGCCCCAACGAACACGCTAAATCCACGGATGGAGAGATTCGGCGAGAACACATGTTCTCAATAGGAGGAGAGCGGGGCCGTTAACCGATTGTAGTCAGGGCACAGGAGGGGGGCAGTGGACTAAGTTCTGAACTCAAACATCCGGCAAAACGCGGGAAAATGCGGGGACCGGCGTGACAGCTTCCGCCCAAGGGAGTAAGGGATACGGAAGGGCATTAAGTATCGTGCTCGAAAACCAAAGGGGAAGAGAGGTCGGCATAAAAAAAACATGGTCGAATCGCAAAGGCATAGCCCAGAAGAGAAGACGGATCAGGGATGGTTGGCCTCTAAGGCGGGGACGACGATCTCTCGAAAGGAGAACAGGGAAAAAGTTGCCTGACGTATTCGCGCGCAAAATAGAAATACACGAAGGGACCTCGAGTTGGCGACCGCAGAAGACCGAGCCGCGAAGACCCATGCAAGGCATTGGAAGCATACGCCGGGGGTTTTGAGTAGCAAAAAGAGAGACAGCGGGTTCACCAAGACGACTCAGGAAAGGAGGGCCGCGTTGCAATAATGGGGACCGACAGAACCTAAGCGAACTGCCAAACACGGAGGACTCTTTGCGGATCGAGCGTATCCTCAGGGGGGAAAAGAGGAAGTCTAATTTGTGGGCTAGTCTGGAAACTCTCGAGTAAAAAACGTAAGGGATCAGGACGCAGCGAGTCTCGCCACAGGAAAGGAAACTGTGATACAGACGGTAAGGTTTCTATCCTCTCATCGGGCGAAAGTCTCACAAGATGGTTCCAGTTACGCGTGAATCGTCTGAGAGAAGGTCTCAGTTGACAACATAGTACTGCGCACCTTAGAGAAAATTGTCCTCGGAGATGGCGCGTTTGTTGTGCCGAAAAGGATCTAATTCATAAACAAAAACCAACTATCAGATTAAAAAACCCAACTACGATCTCGGGCAAGCGGTGAACGCAGCCGAGGATTCTTGAGACTTGGCCAAGATGGATGAAAGTTCGGCGAGATAGCGGTGGAAAACTTGATCATTCCTCAGACGGCAGTATGGCCGCGACGGGAAAAAACTCCTACCACTAAAACTATTGGTTAACGGGTCAGGTACAGGGGGGCAAAAAAGAAGAGATAATTCCAATAAAAAGCGTCGGAGACGTAGGAGCTATCCCCTACTCCTTCTGGAGAAAAGGGGCTGGTTGGAACGGGAGGAAGGGTCTGGGGACTTACGAATAATGTCCTAACCCTCAGAGCAGTCAGAGCCCGGTCTTTAGAAGCGTCGAAAATATGCCTCTCTCAGCAAAAGAGGGAAGACCAGATCAGGGACCGTGAGCACTTAAAATATAAATCGAAGAAGATTAGTGTAGAAGCGAGCATCTGAAAGAGAGCGACATAAATTCTCCCCAGCACAAGGAACGAGGTGAAGGAGAACGACGGTCGAAAAAAGCTGAAAACGGGACACATCTGGATCACGACCTTCGATAATTCACCAAAAAAAAAAAACGTCGACCACTTCGGCGGAGCGTCCTGTAGCAATGGCCCAGAGGGGGCGGCAATACCCCCACCGGAATCTCAGGGAGGATGATATCCGAGTCCCACGTACGCTGGACCACTTGTCGGGTCGCGTGGAGGATAAGAACCGCGTTTATCAGGGGGAAGGGGGGCGAGGGTCTAAGGACCAGTGGCGGAACCTGCGGAGGAGCGGACAGGAATCCAAACGCTACTATAATCGGGAAGCAGGACGGCCTACTCCAGTGAAATTGAAAAAGCGCTCTAAGGGGTACTCTCGAAAAAGCAAATACCCGATTCACTGTGCCCGCACTCCAATGAGGGGGACCGTCCTCATGAAAGAGAGGCCCAGCCAGACTCCTTGGCGGGTCAATGGGGGAAAAAAGGCGAGGGGCCGAAGAGGGACGGGGAGACCGTCGGAGACCGAAGGGGAAAGAAAACAGGCAAAAAACACTCTTCTCTCGGCAAATCGATCGACTAGATTAATAAAAGTCGGGGGTTTAACTGATCAGAAGGCGGTGAGATCAAAAACCTGAATACGCCATCAGAAAAGGGAGTAGAACCGATTAATCACATCATCGGGAGGAACGAGGAGGGTGGATACACCGACCTGCCCAGAGTGGAGAAAAGGGGGAACGATTCGTTGCTTAACCGAGCAAGCCCACGAATGGACGCCGTTCTGCACCGCAAGAAGAAAACCCGGCCCTAGAAGGGGAAGAAAGGGCAAAGCAAGAATGTTCTAAGAGAAAGGGCGCCGGCAAACCCGAGATGCAGAAAACAGATAGAATCTGACTCAAAAAAATCAATAAATAAGAACACGGACGGGCCAACGGCCATCCCCAGCTTACTTTCCTCTACGAAAAAACGGGCTCCCGAGAATCAGGGGGAGAGAAATCTGCTAGCAAACCTACCCCCCTTCGCGGAGAGATAAAATAAATAGCCGGGCAAACTAAAGGACAGGGCTAATCGTCGGAAAGAATCGGGGGACGGAAGCAGTCCCACTTCAAAGGCTCAAGGAATAGTAGGAGGGGCCCAAAATTCAGACCACCGTCGAGGTAGATGCCATCGAGCCCCGCTGGGTAAATAAGAAAAAAGTTGCCTCCTAATACCGGAAAACTAGGGCAACTATGCTTCTCAGAGAACGCGCACAAGGACTAATGTAGCTTCCAAAAGTGAGGATTCGAGTTTTTCCGAATGGGGAGGAAGGGAGGGGGACGGATCTGGAGAGCAAAAACGCGGAGAGGGAAGTTGACGCCTAGAGGACGGGCTCGACAGTCCGTTGTACTTGGAGAAAAAAAAAACGCACAGTGGCCTAGATAGGGGGGAGTTCGATTTAAACCGGGTCAACCGGCCGTAAAGCCTGGGAAAAAAAAGCGGCATCGGCAGACCCGCTCGTCCACAAAGGAAAGCCAAATAGCGCTTCGGAACTGTAGCCAATGTCGTGAAAGTTGGGCGCGAAAGAATGAGCAGGCCTCATGACCGAAGTTCTGGCGCACCCGCCCGCCCCCCCCAACACCCGCCACACAAGGCGGAATGTCCAGCAGCGTTTTGATAGACGCGTGGTGCTTCAGTGCTTCTAAGGAGTAAAAAGAGGGGAGGATTTCAAAGTACCACCTAACTCCGTCTCGCCAGCGCATGCGGCTCTATGGAAGGTCCCTCGAATGGACCAGGTGGAGCTCAACCTCCCCGTGAAAAAAAGCCCAAGTCAGGCTGCAAGGGGGCTCGTAAAACATCGAACATCATCACACGCACTCCGAGAAAATGATCTCGAAGTCCTCCAGCAATCACGGGCGCGCGCGACTTTCTATACGGAAGAAGGGAAAAGAAAGACATCTCCGAAGCGGAGCGAGTGTTAGACAAGCGGCTAAGAGGGAAGCAGCGAGACAATCGAGAAGGTCCGAAG
>Ga0179591_1294013_pt1 | contig 13730 bp, 16 predicted proteins | sample CZOMad2_1_08_16f_FD_182891 | JGI IMG/M metagenome (GOLD analysis project Ga0179591, IMG submission 182891) | Vadose zone soil fungal communities from Angelo Coast Range Reserve, California, USA - CZOMad2_1_08_16fungal (PacBio error correction) | ecosystem: Environmental > Terrestrial > Soil >...
TTTTGACGACTCAACGCTCCGAACCTGAAGAAGGGGGGAGGGTGAGTTGTTGAGGAATCGGGAGAACTTAAGCGTTAGTAGCTCAAGGTCCCTAAACGATCAGGGGGGACGAACCACAGGGGGAACAATCGGTCATGGGTCGGGTCGGGGGACCACCGAATGTTTATTTGTGGTCAAGGTCTGGGTAGAAAATGGGAAAAGACGTCGCGGCACTTTTCGTACTCGGTAATGATAGAAATAGGATGTTTTCGGGGGATTAAAAGGACCAAAAAGCACAATAGAAGAGAACCAAAGAATATAGATTTCTAAGCGGGGGCTTCGAGAGTGTGCCGGTGTACGGTCAACCTATTACTGGTAGAGGGGGATCCATAGGGATGGGTCGATCAGGGGGATAGAAGTAATACGACCGCACATGACGGTGTGGCAGGAAGGAAAAAGAGAGGGACGTGGAAGGATCTCGCTCTGCCACTGATCCAGAGAGACAAACGCTACGCACCTGCTAGCGAGGGTAAGGAGAAAATGAATTCTTCGAGCAAAAGGATAGGCACGCTAGGGCGGGCATGGTTCAGGGCTGATGGATGCAGTAAATGATGGAAAGCTGGACAGAAAGGACATGGAACGCATCAGTGAAAGTAAGGGGTCCCAAAAATCGTCAATTCACCATTGCGGTGGAAAAATGGCTTGTCCGTACCTTAGAAGACAGTGTGCTCTTCAAGCAGGCTAGTTCGGTGTGTCTCTGCACAAACAGAAGAAATGAATTGTCGGTGGCCAGGGGGAAGAAGCGAAAGACAATGCATCCGAAAAGCCGGCTGGATATTGCGCACATAGGATGCGAAGGTAGTAGTCAGTTTCTTCTGGGAGAAAAAGCGCACCAGGGGCACTGCTAAGGAGGAAGGCCGGATCAGACATAATAAATCGGGCTAGGAAGGTCCGAAGGGCTTGCTTGAGGTTAGAAAACGGTGGATAAAAGAACTCCGGGACGACTAGCTTACCTGGCGCTGCGTCTGGGGGAAATCAAATGTCCGGGGCGCGCAAAAGACGAAGGAGAATTTGGGTAGCCTAGTCTAGGGAAGGTCAGATAGGGTCCGTACAACAGGGGGGGCACATCAGCGATGGTGGATCCCAGTCTGGGGTGAGTCTGTCGGAGCACGTTCGACCCCAGGCAAAGAAGGTACTCGTAAGATAAGGCCAAGACTCTTCTAGGTGTCCGTGCCGTAAAAGCTTCAATTCGAGAGCGGCTCTTCTGATTTTACGAAGGGATGGGCGGGAGCAACCGAACAATTTTGTGCTGAATAGTCGGCGTGACAGGCTGGATTGGGGTTAATGGGGGCGTGAGGAAGTGGAGGGGACACAGAGTCAGAGGCCGACTACCCGGACCAAAGCACGTAGAGGGAGGTAGCACGGCTAATCGAGGTGGCAGAGCAGGGGGCTTGCTCCGCAAGTCGGGGCAGCAAAGGACACTACTGTATAGAACTTTTCGTGGAGCCAATAAACCGAGCGGGCGGAATTCAAAAGTATAGGAAAATTGAGAGGGCGGAAAGGCCCAGATCAGCCGGCGTTTCAGAAAAACAGTTGTAGTGAAACGATCACACTTCCCCATATCACAGGTGCGGGCCTTGAGAGAAACTTTACTTTTCCGCGGAAGTTAGAATGGAAGGGGCGCCAGGAAAGCTTCTTAGAATAAATGTCTGGTACTCAGATGCGACTGTCAGGGGGCGAACCCACTCCGAGCAGGAAGCTAGAGGTCACGGCCGGTGGGAGTTGACGACGAAAGATGGCTCCGGAAAGTGACATTAATCTAAAAAGGTGGGGGGCATTGGGGGAGCCCCTGCTCTACCAAACACTCGCCGGCACATCCGCCAAACGTTGTGGAATCGTAAGGAAAATGGTCAACGTTAAAAGGCTTGGAGGCAGTCAGAGTCTGAACTAGATGGGAGTATTTAAGATTTGAGCGGGGAAGGTCTACAAATCCAAGAAAATCGGAGTCGAAGGAGAAAAAATCAGAGCGCGCTGCTGGGAATAAGCCACAATGCTACCTAAAAGCTTTAAGCGGTGGACGTAACTTATTCGTGGGAGACTATACTGGCAGAGCCTGATGTGATGGACGGAAATCAAGCATATGTGGCGCGAGGGACAGGTCCGCGTACTGGGAGCCAACGGCCTCGTAGGAGGGCACAATCGTGTACGACGTAGATATGCCCTGAAGGAGCCTAGGGGCCTAGATTGCAGGAACTCTCACAAGGGAGCCAGGGATCACAGGCGAAAAACGAGCGGGTGCTGCAACGGTCGGGCAGCGGGAGACGCCTGAAGATGGGGCGGAAAAAGGGGTTCAAAGCCGTCGACCGAGAAAACGGGGTGAAAATCGCCGGTCACCCGGGGCTCCGCCGAACCACTGCCTGGGGAAATTCAACCTAGATAAGTGACGTGGGTCGGCAGACGGGCACGGAACAATGCCATCACGGCTATTACGATAGTGGGGGGGTGATATCGGCACAACCTTACGGCAGTAAAAAGTGAAATCTGGATCAAAACAACGACGGCGACTCCTAAAATCTCTGGGAACGTGCATAAATCTGCAGAGGGTCGGGGGGCGCTGGCCGAGGGGAGAGGGGTGCGACTTGGGGGGGGAGATTACTTTCTACAGGAAAAACATCGGTTTTCGGTAGGGGCATCCCGATTGCCTTTAGTAGACTGCGAAGCTCGAGATGTTCGGGAAGCGGGACGCGCGAAAAGACATTCAACTAAGGTATCGGGGGAAAATGGAAGAGACGCAGCCCCGTGGAGCCTGTTTTAGGAGAATATTACCAACGGAGCGACGCGGTAAGGAGTCGCTGACCGTCACGTCGAAGGGAGGTAGTCATCCTAAGGAGGACGTGGGAGTGAATCTGCAAATCAATCTCGCTCGATCTGCGGAACCGGAGGACCATAGGTTAAAAGGATGAAATTACACCCGCGTAGCGTCGGAATTCAAGAGATAATTGATCGCCAGATGGTCGAGAAAGTAAAGATGCTCTACTCGAATTTAGGACGCCTCTAGGGGGGGACAAGCAATGCAAGGTCAAGACAACGAAGAAAAAAAGGGGGCTAGGGACCAGCCGCAATCCTAAGGTCCCCACCATGGTACTAGAAAAAGAGAGAGTCGGCAACATGAAGGACAAATATGGGTATAACATAATTCAATGTCGGTGAGCCGGGAAAAGGTGAGTGGGGGGGCAGGGCCAAAAGGCTGGAAGAGGGGCCAGCGTGAGTCTGAGACAAATTGCCGTGGAGGGAGGGGAGAAAAGAGCTGAAAGAGGGACCCGGTAAACACTTCAGGATTCACCGCAACGAGTCCGGGGCTGTCATCCATAGAAACGTAGAAAAAACGGGAAACCCTAGGGATCGGAAAGATGTGTACGGCCTAGTGAAGGTGATATGGCGAGGCCCCACGAAGAAGAAAACTCGTTAGAGGGAACCAGAAAAAACGTTGAATTAGCCATTTGGGGGGGGGGGATCTTCAGCTTAGCCCAGGCTGGAGGCTATGCATATATGGGCAGTCCATAGAAAGTGAGGGGATCGAGATCGACAGGACTCGGAACAGAATAAGAAGGGGGTTACTAGCCTGATCTCCTTCCATCACCATGGGGGACCAGGGAAAAAATAAGGAACAGCGAACCAGGGTAAAGAGATACTCACCTCCATTCGACGAACGGTGGACCTCTACAAAAAAAGAAAAAAAGCCCCGGATATCGGAGACGCGATCAACCTCTTAACTGAGAAGCAACGGAAATTGAGCAAAGCCGGGTCAGAATGTGTCCGCGGAGTAGTTAGAGGCGTCCTCCCTTCTCGCACCAAGAGGGGGCGCGAAGAAAAGCTTCGAACAGAAAGGGCGAAGAGGGATAAAAAAAAGGGGATACATGGAATGCGGGATCCTTGCCTGTCGCGTAGCCTCGCCGGCGGTTCCGGCAGCGACAAAATGGTCTGGGAGGAGAGACCCAAAGATCAGAGAACCCTTTGGGTACAGGTATCGAGAATCGAAAATACTCGACTTCCGGCCCGAAGCAAGTCTGCTAAGACCCTTTCGTTCGATCTTGGCGAAGGACACGGCGGGACCGAAACGAGAGACAAACGAAAACTTTGGAGGGGGAAAGGACCCATCAGCTTGACAAAAAAAGCATACCCATTCGCAAAAACAAGTAGTGGGTTAAATGCACACATCACGAAAATGCGAGAGGTGGGGGGTCGGGTTTACCCGCGAAGTAGAAGAGGCCGAAGAAAGAGAGACGCTCTTAAAAACTCTTCGGGAGCGGACTGAACCAATTTAGACTTGGTAACGATAACCAACGAAAAGCTTGTTTTGAGGCAGAGGGGGACGAAAAGGAGATGGAAAAAAAAACTCCAACGTGAGGGTTGTAGTTACCTGTCAGAGGTCGTCTAGCGGGGGGAGGGGGGGACCAACGATAATAAAAAGTAAACTTGCCGGGGGGGAAACGGTTTGTCAATGCTTGTCGTCGGAGCCGAGACACAAAAGCGTCCCGGTCAAGCGTCAGAAGGGGGGGAGAGGGCATACAAAAAGAAAAAAAAAATCTTGTGGCGCCGGGAGAAACCTAATCCGCAATATGGAAGTCCACCAAAAGGAGGCACAAAGCAAACAGGCGAACCGTTAAAAAGCCGGCCTCGAAGGCGATTCACGCAGTCGTTAGGGAGGGGAAACTTATCCTCGCGCGCCACGATCAAGGGGAGAACCAGACTTCCTTACATCCGGCGACCTTCTCAGTCCGGAAGAAGGAAAATGAAATAGTGCATTAAAAAAATTAAAAAACACGGCGTCGATCCTAGAGAAAGGGGGTAGTAATGGGAACCGAAAAAAGGGGGATGGAATGGAGACTCATGTCCGAGATGAGAAATGCGGGGGCAAAAAATCGCGGGTCTTAGGGGGTTGTTCAATCGTGTGTACAGAACTTACGGAACTGGGAGGGGGACTCTCTACCACCCAGGTGGACCTGCTGTTTAATAGGAGCGGCTAGGTAGCACAATTCTACCAAAGGACTTCGAGCATACTGTATCGGAAGGGGACTACGAGGATGGATAAAAGAATGAAGAACGGAAACAAACAGGTAAGTCTTAAGTAGCCCTACTCTGAATGGGGGGGGGAGGGGGAAAGGGGGTGAAGGGAGCTGCGAGGGGCGTCCATCCGCTCAGAGTCCTCGAACGCCCAGCGATTCATCATGACAGAGAAAGAAAGGTGTCTGATGCGAGGGAGGATACCCCCATGAGCATCATGAAAAGAAAATTGTCTAATTCCACGGGGATGGAAGAAGGTGGTGATCAAAGAAATGGCGGCGGGAGAGGGCGAGTCCTTCACGGAAAGTGCCCGGGCGAGGGCGCTACGCAAGAAGGGGAGATCTTCACAAAAAATGAGAAGATTTAGCAAAGAGCGAAGGAGAGAAAAAGACCGGGGCACAAAGCGCAAAACCCGCCGCCTCTGGAACAAAGCCAAGCCTGTCTTAATCAGCCAGGAGGAGTCGGGACTAAACCGGGGAAAGCGGCGGAAAAAGGAGAAAAAAAATGAACGCCCGACGTCGGTGGGAGACCTCGCGTGGCCATCATCAGGGAGAGGTCGCGCGGTAAACTTGTAGAGAGTGTTGGGAACAGAAATAGAGAGCAAGGAAAAGACGGCGCAGAACTGTGAAAACCGTGACAGTATGACAAGACAAAAGTGTGTAAATAAGACGAGCAAGTCGAGTCAAAACCATGGCAAAATTCACTTCGCAGAAGGTAGAAGGGCGCCAACAACATCTAAAAAAAAAAGATACGGTGTAGGGGAAGACTCCTAACGAAGGCAGGGAAAATCGAAAAAGTCAAAGGGGAGAAGTCCCCAGTTGGGAAAAAAAGTGAACAGGACTGAAATGGCGCCAAAATCATTAACAAGAGCGCAAAGGGCAAAGAACGGGTCGACTGAACTAGGCAACGGAAATGTGGGGTCTAAAAAGCAACGCACGATGGATGAGAAGCGATGGGGCGAAAAAAAAAGTCGACCATTTGGCGACCTCAACGAAAACTTCAGTGCGTGGAGCAAAAGCTAAAAGTCTTCCATTTCGCGCCGCGTTTTATGAGCGGGCCCTTATCAGGGAAGATGGGGAAAAGTCCCAAGGTCCGCCAGGGGAGCTGAGATCAGTGGCTGGAGAAACCTAAGGGTTCAAGGTTCGTGCTGCAAAAAAAAAAGGAAAAAGGTCCTGGACTTTCAGAAAAGATCAACAAGGAAACGGTGCGCTAAAAAGGGAGCAGCAATACCGGGATCTACCACAAAAACCTAGAAAAATCCCATTGTAAAACGCTCCGGCCAGTGGAGTTGTACAAAAATAAGGCGAAGGCTCACAGAGAGAACAGCAAGAAAATAAGCGGTGTCTGAAGGGGGGGAAAAATCAAGGGGACACGGGGAATTTGGACGAAAGATGATCCAAGGTCGAACGTTAGTACCCTCCTAAAGGATAGTAACTTCTGACCCGGAAACAGCGAAAGGACAAAAGGGGGAGTTAAATCATCGCATCAGATCTCTGTACACCGTCTCCGAAAAGGCTAAGGTACGTCACCGACACAGGGAGAAACGGAACAGAGGGGGTCGCCATATGTGTGGCTGTACCCGGGCGAGCGAAAGTCAGCGGCAGACTATGTGGGATGACCGGGAATGAGGAACAGCCGTAAATCTTCGGTCTGTGAAAGCAGTGTCCTTAGGGTCATCAAGACGCCTCACAATAAGGATAAAAGGGGGGGATGGACCAGCCTTAAAAACAACCGTCTCCGGTGAGGTGGCCTGCCATGGTTACCTGCAGAGAAAAGGACAACAAAAAACGTGGGGGAGGAAAATGGATAAGAAATCCAGGAGCAAAGTTTCACTCTCAAGCCTTGAACAGCACGGGGCAAGTCCACTAGGTGGACGACTGTGGAAAAAGAAGAAAAAGCAAAAAAAAACCAAGATATCATCGAATTGGCTATACTGCGAAAGTACGGGTGAAACCTAATTGTTTGGGGAAAGCATTTTGGATGGGGAATTGCTAAGGGGGACTACTGTTTCTGCAAATAGCGTTCAAAATCTCTAGTTCAAGGGGAACAATCATACGGAAGTGATACAAGAACAGCTCTGGGAACAGGGTTTCAATCCCTAAAAAAAGTCCAGGGCCCAGACATCTGAGGAACACCAGACTGTACTCCAAATCTTTAGGTAACGGGGACAGAACGAATGAAATTGAGGGGGATGATGTGTCGGGTGGAAAAGTACTTGGAAAAACATATAAAATCCCAGAAAACCAGAAAGGCAGGAAAAAAGCGGGCACGCCGACTCCATTGGTAACGGGGGGATCAAACACATGAAGTGCTAGCAGACATCACAAAAAAAGACTCATACATCTCGGAAATTTGACGCAGACAAAAAAAGGCCAAGAAGGGGGAGGGACTGTAGGGAGAAAAATACGGCGTTTCGCACAGGTCAACGAAAGAGATCTCTTGTTAGAAAGGAAAAAGACTCCTATTTTACGGACGCTACGAGACGAGAAGGGGAAAGGCGAGGCGCTCAGATCTACAAGGGTACATCTAACGGTCAGCTGTCATCATAAAAATAGTACCTAAATTCAGTCTAGGTGCAGGGGAAACGAAGCAAGAAAAAACTTCGGGGACAGGTAATAAAATGGATCTAGTTCGCAGACCTCGGAAAATGTCATATGCGGTGACTTTGGACCTCAAGAGGGAAATAAGCAAGGGAAAAAAGCATCGGCTCATAAATGAGCTGACATCTTAAGGGACGCTCTATAAGCCCAGGGCACGAAAGGCATGGGAGAAAATACCGAGAGCCTAAGAAAGCCTTCTGAGACGGACCGCAAACCGTCCCAGGAAGGAAACTTGGCTTAAATTGAAACGTCAAGGGGTTACACAGGGGCGCGAAAAAAAAGAAGACCTTACGGCACGGGAAAAGGGGAGGTATGGGTCCGACCATGAAACCCTAAGAAGCTGCTCTAACCTGTGGTACGAAGACGGATATTCCAACTAAGCCAGCATCCGATTTAGGGACGTGGGGCTCAGTTAGGGGTGCCGCGATGCAAGGGAAAAGCAAAGGGGGGGAGAAAAGATATCGAACTAGGAGAGGATACTTCTATAATAAGGCTGACGCCCAGACTCGTACAAAGGGATATAACAGCAAAAAAACAGAGGGATTTTTAACGTACGGCAAAAAAGAAGAAAAAAAAGAATCGTACTGATTACGAGTATGACGAGACGTGAGCCGACGCTTTAAGGGATCCGATAATAAAAGCGAAGTAAGACCTCAGAAAAAAAAGATGCACCATCAAAGGGGCCAGAACGAAAGACATGTTCTCCGAATGTGGGTTCACTGATAGAGAAATGGGCCTCACTCCTCGATGAAACCGGACGCGAAAAAAAAACTAAAGGCCAGTATTACGGAGGGACCGGGAGCGGGGGAGAGGGGTCGGGGGGGGGGGGGAGGGGGGGGGTGGGGGGGGGGGGGGGGGGGATTCTGACCAAAGACGAGAGAAAACAACAAAAGGAGGATACAAAAACGGGTGAGCGACAGCGGATAAGAAAGGGACGCCGGTAAGAAAAAAGCCGGGGAGTGGTTTTGATCAGCAAGCTGTAACTGTAAAAGCCGGGCGATAGGCTGCTGAAGACCACGACGCACTTAAAAAACACCATGGGAGGGAAAGGAGACAGAAAAGACTTCGAAAGGGAAGGCTGTAGTTCATGGAGGGGGAAAGTGAATGGAATTTATGGCGAGATACGTGGCGTATGTGTTGAGACACGGAAGACCACAGAAGTTTCGAAAAAATTCCAGAGACGCCTAAAGAGGAAAATGCAGGAAAAGACCCAACAGCAAGAAATGGACCTGCGTTTCTTCGACACCGACGGAACAACGTGGGGGGATATGTATATACTCCAGTCATGCGAGGCGGGGAGGAAAGATATATAAAAAGGATAGCCTGGAAAGTAGAACAACCGTGGGGGTGCGGTGGCCCGAGGACCAAACTTCTGGGGTCCTTCTCTGCTCGCGGCCTTGAAAAACAGAGGAACAAAGAGAAGGCAACGGCCAGAGACGGAAATGGAACGAGATGCCAAAAATTTAGTTCGCCCAAAGGTAGCCGCAGGAAGTCATTTTTAAAAAGCCCTACCGCAGCAGGGAACCGTAATGTGGGGGTAGGATTAAGCGCAGGATCACCCAAGGAACGAGGAAGGAAAGGCAAAATTCAAAAGCGGTAGCTTCCGTGACGAGGTCAGAGACACGTTGACTCTGTCAGCGTTCTAGGTTCCATGAGAAGAGAAACAGGATGCCTTTCGCAGGAAGACCGAACGAAAAGACCGGGACGGCCAGGACCGACGATGAATCTTACGCTGCAGGCGCTAGCGAGTGAGGTACAAGTCGTCTGGGAGCTGCACTTGGAATCGGAAAAGTGAAAGGAAGGAAAAGATAAAGAGAGACTGGGGCCAGAGGGGAAGGAGGCCGCGGGCCCGTTCAAAAATTGCCTATCATTGAAAGCTTGGAAAGAAGCTAGGGACTTCAGGGGGGGGAGGAAAAAAGGTCCAGGGAACATCGCCGTATTGGCCCGCATGCAAGCGGGCGGTCCTAAGCAAAGGGAGGGAACCTCAGTCTGGGGGAGGGAACTTGGCAGAAAATCAAGGACTGTCATTCGTGTGTGCCAGAACGAGGTCAGGGAGGCCGTACTAAATTTCGCAAGATTAATGAGGAGGGGTTGGACTAATGGATTTGCGTGGAAAAATGGGAAAGGGGCGGGGGGGAGAAAAATTAGAGCAAATAAGCTCTGCTTGTAGGCGGGTCTGAGGATTGGTGAAATTGGGGACACAAAGGGCCTACGACCGAAACAAAGAATAACGGTTGTAAAACGAGGTTGGACTTACAGAGGAAGGGGAGCTCCTAAGGGGGGAATTAGGCGAAAGGGGAGTTGACTTAGAAACAGTATAAACACCGACGGGTCGTCAAAGGGACAATGATCAACACAAAAAAAAAAATGCTATTCATTACGACCTGAGTACGAGGGAAGATGGGCACGCAGCACTTGGGTCAACAACGATATGGGAAAACGATCGGTCGGGCAATTAATTCGGTAGTTTAGCGGTATCATCTGAGACAAGAAAAGGGGCCATAGGGAGTGTGGAGTCGGTGGAACGGGACCTTCAAGGTATCAGGAAGAGGGGAAGTAGAGGGGCATTGCTTGGGGGGATGGGAAAAATATGTCTCAGACCAAGGGCAGGTGATTCTGAACCTGTGTTCGTTTTTCGGGGTCCATGATCTTAAGCCTTCTTCACATCTCAAGAACGGGTGTGCGTAGGTGAGAAGAAAGGGTCACAGACTTGCAATCCTGCGGGTGTCAGCGACTACTGACCTCGACACGCAGGAGTTAAAAAGTTTCCGGTAGATTGTCGCTAAATTGAGACAAAGAAAGAAGACGAGAGGCCAACAGGCTCCGCAGGTAATGCACAGCAAAAGGACTTCGAGAAAGGGAAGAGGGATGTGACCCGTAATAGGCTTTTGAGCGAGACGGGGAAAGGAAGAGGGGGGGAACTCGGCGAATCTGAGCGGAATGCTGTCCGGCTCAGCAAAAAACATGAAAAAACAACCATCGGAGGATTTGAAGGGGGACACGGGTACGCAGGAGGCAATCGGAATCTGCGAAACAGAACGGCGAGGGGTGTGCTAACCTGATTACAAGAGCCCGCCGGAGAAAGTGATAAAGACGACGTCCTTAAGGCATCGCCAGGGGCCAAAGCGGGTTCAAAATCAGAAAAAGAGGGAGATGGGAAAAGCGTGGGAGAGCAATGAAAAAAAAGGACTACAAAACCGACCAAAAAAAACACTCGAAGAAAAAAAACTCTAGAAGCCTTTTTTTTCTTAGACCCAATAGGTTTATTTGGGGGGGAGTATACAAATAACTGTGGGCTAGATAGGGGATGAAACATGAAAGATTTTTTCAATGTACCGCCTCGGTCACCAGAACAGAGGTTAAATTCCGGGAAAAGGAACATAGTCACATCCAAATCCTTGGAAGGCTTTACTTCGGATAAAAAAAAACGATATCGCGGGGGGGAAGATGCACAACGTAAAAAAACAAAACTTGCCATCGTGCGACCTATTTGTTGGAAGATGAGAGATAATAAAGAAAAAAATGCAAATCTTGGGGATGGGGGGTGCGTGACGTTGCGGTGTATTAATAGTCAGGAGGGCCATATTCCCTTTGGGAGTCTTTGGAGAGGGGGGGAGAAAATGAAAAGATCCTTCAGGGGGGGGGACAAAAGAAGAGCTTCAACCAGTGGGGTTGGCGAAGAAGGTAGTAGATCAAAGGCAGAGACGGGAGGCGGTAGACAGCAATCGGGAATCCGATCGAAGAGGGAGAAAGTGCGAACGAGAATATCTAGACGCTATTCTCTTTGGCACCTTGGGGAAACGTCCACTTGCAACGGAAACTCGCTGAAGGGGGTCGAGTTCTAAGGCAAGGCCCTGAAACGCGCTGTACAGTATCTAATTGAAAGGCGGGATCGAAGAGAGGGGGGAGGAAAGCCGAGGAGGGGGGGAACCTGGGGAGACCCCGAACTAAAAGGCGCGTAACGACACAACGAAAAACCTCGGGGGTCCGCATACCGCCAAAAAAAATTCAGAAGACACCTTGCGTTAGGGAATAGACCGCAAAATGGGTTCCGTCTGACAAATGGGAAGGAACAGGTGAGGAAAAGAGAACAAAACCTCGATCAGTCCAGCTTGGTGCACGAACACTTCATAACGATGTGAAAAAGGGGGAAGCCGAGACGGGAACGTTTTCAGTACGACCGAGGGCCCGGAAGGAAAACCTATGCCCATTACCAATGACCTTGGAAGCCCTCTTACAACGAAGGAGTATCCGAAATCATCACTCTATAGGTCCGATCAAGGTGAAGGGGGGGAGGGCCATCGAATAGGGAGCATAAACCCCTGTCGCAGACTGCAGTCTCAGCCTGAAACCCAAACAAAAAAAAAAAGGCCGAGAAAGCGAAAAAGCCTTGGCACAGATAAGGGCGAGGACTGCAAATAGGGCAAGCTTATAGGAGAAAAGCTAGAGTTGCCCAGGAAGGGGAAAGGAGAGGCATGGTCAAAGGCCGGCTTAGAAGGGCAACAGAGAACGACGCGTCCCGTGAAGCGTTTCTCACCGGAAAGAAATGACAAAAACGACTAAAAGCTGACGCCATCGACGAGCAGGGGGCCCTCCAGAAAGGTCTAGAGCCGCGACACCTTGTTGTCGAACCACTGTATCATTAAGGAACTGTACAGCAAGGAAAGTGGGGAGGGAATAGATGGATCCACGCTGCTTGGGCGTCTAAGTTCATCGAAGGCATCGGCGGGGGAAATTCGGCCCTGGCTATCCTGGACGGCGTCGCAAATAATGGTATTAATTCGGGGTACTTGAAGGGACTTGTAAAAATGGTAGCAGTCTGGGTGGAAAACGAGGGGGGCGTACAAACTGACGAGTCGAACCACTAAGACGTCGTAACAATGGGGGGACCGTGAGTCTAGAGCTGACAAGTAAGGAAATCCTGGGCCGAAGCAATACTCGTCATTTGATCGTTACCGGGGAAATCATCGCTTTCTCAAAGAAGGGGACTGGAAGATAACTCAGCTTCAAAGTGGGAGTGCTCGCTGCGGTAAGGACCGCCGGAGGGGGGGAAGGTTAAAAAACCAGGGAAAGGGTGAGAGGGGCTGGAGGACTATGGCTATCAAGGATAGATTACCCTTTAATAATGATCTGGAGCACAAAAACACTAGGTGTAACATAGATATCCGAGCGGCACAAAGGCCAATAAGGATTGTGAAAAAAAAAGGAAAGAAAAAATTAAAATAACATCTTGTGTTTGGACTCATAGGGGGAAAAAATTAGGAAAAGCTCGGTCTGACCCAAAAAAATTCTTTGGTCTAACTACCTTTCCGTCCCTTGTTAGACACTCTCTAAAGGATGAGAGAGGGAAATGCCGCTGACGGGAGGCTTTCCTGAGAAAAGGTCACCTCCCGGGCGGTTTGAAGATAAACAGTGTTCTAACGTCATCGGGAAGAAAAAAAACTCGCGACATCTGGGGAATAAAACGATGGGTAAAAACCACTGGTACCAGGTCTCATCCAACAGTTACTAGAAAGCCTGGGGGAAGAAACGCCGGTGAACTCTAATTTCAACTGCTGGACTACTAAGAGGTGCTTTCTACGGCAAGAAACTAGGCGTGGGCTAAACGCGGCCCCTTATTAGAATAAGTCCTTGATTTCTCCATTTCGGTGGGAAGGAAGGGGAGACCAACAACGGGCGACGGACACGGATAAAGTAAAGAGCATCGGCACCGGGTCGAAGCGGTTCTTAAAAGCTCGTCTATGCAAGGCGGGACAGGCCGGAGCTGCGTGGGTGAGTCGATGCGTGAGGACTGGAGAGCGAAAAAACTACAAAAGGAGTAATGAACAGAATGCTAAGAAGGGGGAATCAGGATCCCGAGGGGATTACCAACGTCATAGCGCGTGCTCGGCGGAAAAAATGCTTTGAAAATCGTGGTGGGATATCAACCACAGCGGATGTAAACTGGGGCGAGGGGAGGGGTAGGGAGGACAGCGTTTCTATCGGGGTCAAAACATGGCGATAACGGTTTCCGAAAGGACCATTGAAGACCAGGTAAAATCATGATTGGGGGAAATGTGACAAAACTCTGGACGCGTGCTCCAGCTT
>Ga0179591_1329253_pt1 | contig 13730 bp, 15 predicted proteins | sample CZOMad2_1_08_16f_FD_182891 | JGI IMG/M metagenome (GOLD analysis project Ga0179591, IMG submission 182891) | Vadose zone soil fungal communities from Angelo Coast Range Reserve, California, USA - CZOMad2_1_08_16fungal (PacBio error correction) | ecosystem: Environmental > Terrestrial > Soil >...
GTTCGAAGGGAAAAAAGAGGAGGATCGTAAAAGGAGAAGGGAAGGGTTTCTACAATCTTGGGAACCGTAAGGGAAGATACCTCGTTCTGTGGGAAGGGCATTTCTACGGATCAGGATGATTTTCAAAGCGGGGGGAAAAAAAAATTCTGGTATCTTATGGCAGCGGAGTGAGTAACGGGGAGGGGCTTCCTGCAAGGGGAAGAGGGCACTCTGTCGGTAACTATCAGGGTATGAGGAGGATGCCGTTCTCTTTATCTTTTAAGGGGTTCTGATAGGGACGGAGGGAGAGGCGTGGGATAGAACAATCTTCCCTCAGCGAACCGAGAAATGTGTTCATTCGTGTTAAAAGAAAATCTGCGTGAGGTCAAGGACGGGGGCTATCAAGAAAAGGAACCCAAACCTACTTGCTGGTTTTCTGAAGAGAAGACGTCTACACTCTAGCCTAAAATGAAAAAGGGTCTTGGAAGGGGAAGAAATAGTCGACTATAGGAGCCGGCACGGGGTTAATCTTCTTTCTCCTTAAACGCAGTTAAGGAAAGAAGAAGGAGAGGAGCTTGCACTTAGAGAGAGGTAGGTGGGCAGCGGTGAGATTTCAAAAGCTCCTCGATCTTAATCCTGCTGGGAAGGAGGTCTGAGAGAGGAGCGTCGGGCGCTCTCTGGGTCGAACTACCAACTTGTCCAAGGACTCCTCTAGGGGGGGGAAGGTCGCGGAAAAATAGGATGAATCCAACTCTTCTGTAAGTCGGGGTGAAGGAGGGGGCCTCCTCCCGGAAGAGGGTCTCGGATTGACCTAAGAGAAAATCTTTCTTTTTCTGGAAGGTTCTTCTTGAGTGCCTCATAGCAGAGGGGGTCTGCCACCGAAGTGATTCTCGAGGGGGAGAAACCTTTCTTCAAACAAGACGAGAAGCGAGCATGGGGAAACACAATTCATTTTGTACCGGAGAATGTGTGCACCAAGGAAGAGACCGACAGTCACTAAGAAAATCTCCTACTAGGAGTCCAGGGGGGAGAGCCTTTTTCGGGGAGTCCGTGGACGATAAGGAGGGGAGGGAAGAAATCGTAGAAGGGAGGGAGTGAGATTCGCTACAATGGGGATTAACAAGAGACGTCTGTCATCGGGGGAAAAGGTTACTTAGGAGACGTACACTTCCTTTGTAAGTGGAAGGCCGTTAACGTCGGGGGAAGATCTCCTGTGTACGCTCGAAAAGAAGGGATTGAAAGTAGGCGGCAGGAAAGGCGCGGCTCCCTCGAATCCTTCATATTCCCGAGGAAGCTCGGCAATCAAAGGAAAGAGGTTTAGAGGAAGACATCTTGAGACCAAAAGAGGATCAGAGGGCTTTACTAATCTCCGGAGGAGGGAGGAGTTCGCGAATGAGGCAGGGTAGCATTAGAACGACCCGCCTTTTGCAAGGCATGTGTCGAGAAAAAGAAGGTTTTTCAACTTAGCGAGCGGCGGCGATGGAGAGGGACTGGGCGGACACGAGAGAAAAAAAGAGATAACTGTCCTGAGAGAGGGAACAACCGAACTGGTCTCATGGGGAGGAGATATGGGGGGGGAGGAGGCGACGCCCGAAAAGTGCGGGGACAGGGGTGCGCGTAACTTCTATGCAAGGAGCTTATGCCATGAAGGGAAGATTTGCAAGGGGAGGGATGGGCCACGAAGGAATTGCGTTGAAAGGTCATCTCTCGGGGGGAGATTCGCTTCTGACGAGGGTGGGATGGGAACTGTTTGGGGAAGAAAGCGAACGGCGCCTCTCGAAAGCTCACAAAAGGATTTAAAGCGTTGCTCGGAAAAAGTTCGGCCCCTGAATCGAGGAGGGGAAAGTCAGTCATTGAGGGAAAGAAAAATCGCGGCGAATGCAGAGCATCCGGATCGTTCGGAACGTATTTCAGGCTGCAAGCGAAACTAAGGGTAGGGAAGTGGGACATAAAGGGGGAGAAACACATTATTCCGCTCGTCGAGTTAGGGCAATCGTGAAAGAGAGGGGCGATGTCGCCTACTCCTTAGGGGGAGGGTGAGGAAAAGGAGGCGAAGCAAAAAAGAGAAATATCTATTTCTTGGAATCGCGCCGAAGAGAAAGATGATTTGCGACGTATTGAAAAAAAAGCCTCCTATTGTTCGCGGGAGCAGGGGGGAAAAAGGGACCGCCCAAGAAAAAAGAGCTATTATCGCGGATGAAGTAATGACATTAAGGAGGTGGCATCTATATTCTCTGTCAAGGAGTCTGCGCAATGCCGGAGAAGAGGGAGTTGAAGAAAGAGAGGGTGAAAAAAAGGTCGCAAGCTCCGAGGGAAAACAATTGTGAAGGGGAGCACACCCTCTCATAAGGGAAATCTTTTATCGGTAAAGAAGGAAAGGCCATGGAAAGGGTGGCCCATCCTGCACGATCAACAATCAAAGAGCCAACGAGAGTATTCCTCATTTCCTAATGCTATCTACCGTTAAGAGAAGGGAAAGTCCGATGATAAAAGGGACTCGGCAGCGTGAAGCGAATGCGAAAAGAAAAGGATTCTAATGAGACCATTGCACGGGAAAGAAAGGGTCTGTAAAGAAAGCAAAAGTGTCCTCCCAGCAGAGGAGGAGGGCAACGGAGAAGAAGCGCTCCTATCTCCTGCGAAAGAGGGTGAAGAACGTTGGAAAAAAAATGAATCGACCACATCTAGAGTGTTATTTCAATGAGGGACGCTCCCAATAAACTTGGGGGAGGGGGCGGCGCTTCGTCAGGAAAAGCGTTTATCGAAAGCATATTAAGAGGAAGCCAGTCCTAACACTTCCATTCTGGGAAGCTTTCATCATCTACAGGAGGAGAGAAGGGTCTGCGAGGGATTTCCTTTCACGAGAACCTAAAGTCAAGTAACTTTCTGGTGTCAATCGAGACCGCAGAAAAGAAGTTCAAAGAGATTCCCACTGCATTGAACAGTCAGAGCGGAAAAGAATCGACTTCTATTTCAGGAAAACCTCGAATTTTGCGGATGGGGAAGTGGGAGCGAATCAGAGGGGGGGAGTGACGTATCGCATTTCGAAGGGACATAAAGCCGAAAGGACTTCGTTTTAAGCAACTGGAGGGGGTGCGCTGCCCTGAGGAGGGAGGTGCATTTTCTTGTAAGGGGTGGGCGCAACTTTCACAATGACGGTGGGGGCTGCTATTGGGAAGAGTAATTTTTTCTTATAAAGGGGGACGGATCAGTGCGAGCTGGAAGGAGGGGGGGCTCCCAACCTGCCGGGCACATAATGGGATACCCCCTCATATTCCGGGGGGAAATTCCCTCTGATGAGGAAGAGTGCCGGGGGGGGAAAGTAGGTTCTCTCTGACCTCCTCTGAGCTTTATCACCGAGGAAGGCGGCGAAAAAAAAGTCCTCCCCGGGAGGAAGCTACCGAGACCACTGCCTCTAATATTAAGAAAAAATCATTAACCTGACGGGGGGGATCGATTCTCGAGAAAGGGGGAAAAAGAGCGCAGCTGTCACCGAGGAGAGTCACCTACGAGAAAAAAGACGTTTCCTGGGGACTGCGGCTGATGACAAAGCACACCAGAGGGAGCAAGAGAAGGCAGTGTACCATCCAGAGATGGAAAAGAACCTTTTAGAATTGTTCTTCAGCCAAAGGGGGGTTATACTTCGAGGCGCAGCATAAGGGGGGGGGCCAGCCGGAGTTTTGGGGAAAAAAAAGCGAGAGCCCTGCCGTTAGGGGGGCAAACGCGATGGTCTGCATCTTTTCTTCGTAGTGGAGCACGGCCGCGCGGACGGACAGGCAAAACGCTCTACAGGGTATCCGCGAACAACTTAAACGGAGGAAAACGCATAGCCTTCATGACCTCTCGGGGGTTCCCGGCTCCTAGACGAACGTAGGACGGGGAAGAGAGAAAAACAAGAAGGGAAGGGCCGAGCGATACAAAGACGTCAGATCATAATTATGCAGGGGGGAATCTTCTGAAAATTTCCGAGCGGAAGAAAGTAGAGACTAAATGGGGGAGGAACGAACTCGTCGCGTCTTACTCTAGTGGGACCAATATTCGTAGAAAGAAGGCGCCAAGTTTCTAGCATGCAGAGAAGGAAACAAATAGGGGAATCTAGGGGAAAGAGGGACACCCCAACAACTTGGAGGGAAGGGAAATAAAGGAATGCCCAGCAATCGGGACAAAAAAAAACGACGCGTTTCCTGGGAAGGATTGTTCGGGACTCAGAAAAGAGACACGCGTTCTGGAGTTCGACTGGAACTGCTTCTCGGAAGGGTGGTTGTTGGGGGTGTGTGTCAGGGGGGGGAACAGGCATCATTCTTTAGAGGGCTCGCCAGCGGGCAAGTACTTGGCTGGGGGGAGAAGGGAATCCGATTCCTGGCTTCCTCGGCAGAAGGGACTAAATGGGAGTTATGCATTTCTGTCAGTGGACGGCCTACCTTGCGGAGAGGGATGGGGGGGAATGCCGAGAAAAGGAGAGGCTAGGCGACTCCGAAAAAAAAAGAGGGTCTCGGGACGACCATCTTCGGTTAGGGAGGGGGGGCCTCACGGGGGGGGGGGAGAGCGAGAGGGCCTACCCCAAGGAAAAGTCGTCGGCTGCTGCTGCAGAAGGCTACGAAGCTCACCTTCTTTACGGGGTATCACAGGAGGGGGCCTAGAAGAAGTCGCGACGATCTTCTGGGGGAAACGAACGTTCCTTATATCTAGAGAGGGGGACTTCATCAAAAGAGGGGGGACGGACCGCCTTCAAGGAAAGTCGGCGCTGGTTTTCTCGGATCTTCGCTCGAGGGGTCGTCGCCTGCGATCGTAATGAAAGGATGAAACTCGTTCTAATAAGGACTGTCTTTGTTCCCGCCTACCTACCTTGGGGGGAAAAAGCCGCCTCATCAGAAGGTGAGATCATGGAGAAAAGAAAAAGACGCTGATCGGCCTGAGGCTTCATAGGGCTTCTCCTTTGGGGGATTTGATGAAAATGAGGGGGATTGAAAGAAGGGGTCCGTGTTGGGAGTGTACTGAGAAGGAGCCGTCAACCTTATCTAACCTTGAGGTCTCGGAGAACATAAGAAGGGACAAAAGGTTCATTTGGAAGAGGAAAAAGGGAAGGATGGTCCACCAATAAATGAAGAGTGACTAATTCCTCAGAACTATACCTACCGTTGCAGAGAGGGTTTTCGGGGAGGGAGCCGCTTCTAGGCCGGAAAGTAAAAGGAATCCACATCAACAGGGCTACATCATCCACTGAAGGGGGGAGAGGGGGAGGCGGCATCGGAAACGGGGAAGGGAAAAGACTCTGACAACTGCAGGGGGGTATGGCGCTTTGAAAAGGAAAAGTTGACTTCTTCGAATGTGGAGAGGCAAGTTTCGGCGGCAAAGAAAGAGAAGAGCCCAAGGGAAAAAGGTTGCCGAGAGCCGGCGGCCGAGAAAAGAGAAACGAATTTTAATTTGAAAAGGCTTTCATGATGGGAAGAGGCGAAGAAGGGAAGAGAGAAATTACATCAACATCTTGGGGACAGAGCAAGAAAAAACGCCTCTCCTTTTGAACCTTTGCCGCGCAACACCATGGAGCGATCGGCGCGGCAAAAGGAAAAAGGGAATTCTCTCTTTCTAAGGATCAGAGCTGGAAGAAGAAAGCGATGTCCACCAACTTGGAGGGCTCGGGAGGCAGGGGAAAAAAGAATGGGTGAAGCTGAAGAGAGAGGAGTCATCGGACTGCGACAGAGATTGCCGCCTGTCCTGAGAAGGATAAGATCGCGAGAGGGGGGGGAGGTTCAAGGCTGGCCAAGCAGACACGGCGGGGGGACTTCATCTCTACCTAATAGGAATAGTCCTCTTCCGGAGGGGATAGGAAGACAACAAAAAAAAACAGGCTTTTCGAAAAGAAGAAAATTGCCTTCGGGACGGATTTCCATTGAAGAGAATCCGTATTTCATTCCATGGGGGAACCGAAGCATCGAGGGAAAAAAAGGCATTGATCGCCAGGGGATCTACAGCGATAAAATCGTCATCTTCTTCGGGCACAGCTAATTCCGGCTCACGCGAACAGAAAAAGTAGAGGGGAATTGGACAGGAGGAAAGTCGCACATCATTCCGAGCGACACGAAGAAGGGACATCGAAGAGAGTTCTATTTCGCTAAAAAGAAACAACACAACGGAGGAGGGGGGGGGAAAGCGTGATAGAAGGAAGAAGAAGCCGTCGAATGTCACCTTCACGCCGAATCTCCTAGAGGGGGCATTTGAACGGATGGGAAGGGAAGGGGGTTCGAGGGAAGAAAACGAAAAATCCCGACGACGAATGAAGGGGTAAGCTGAAGAAAAGAAAAGCGCTTTCAATGCCTCGATAAAGTCAGATGCTCGGGGCCCGCTAGAGGAGAGGAGGCAATTCAATCATGGAGAGAGATGAAGGAAACCAGCTTTTTCTCGAAGGCGAAACCGATCTCTAAACAAGGCCCGTTTTGTCTGTAACCCTAGCAAAAAAACGACTAGGGACGAGGAAAGCGGATCTGGTAAAGTCATCCGAAGGAATTGCTTTTCCCAGAAGCAAAGGGCGGAGGATCAGAGAGCTAAATATTGCTTGCAAATCTGGCCTTGAAGCAACTTCCGAGATTATTTCGATGAGAGGGGCGTAGAGGCCCAATCTCGCGGAATACTGGCCGGGGAGGACCAGTTGCACGTGGGGAGACCTTTCCTTTAGTAAGGGAGGGCCCGACAGCAGGAGAAAGAGCGAGCGAATTCATAGGCACGTACTCTCCAGGGGAGATCGCTCGGTTCGCGGCAGAGAGGAGACCAGCTGCAACACGGAGGCAATGAAAAAAGAAACGCATTCGCTCCAATAACGGGAGCGCTTCGTACCAGAAAATGGGAGAAGTTGAAGAAGAGCCGGAAGAGAAGAAAAGCTTCAAGGCTGAGAGCTTGGAGAATGCCTGTTCGCGAAGGAAGGAAGGGAATTGCAGAAGAAAAAGGTCTTTGGCACATCGATCGGAGGAGGAAGGGGAGGAGACGGCCTTCAGTTTTCTTAAAGGGTTTCCCACAGCGTTGTAGGAGCGCATACTAAACCAATTGGAAGGGGCCGAAGAGAGGTTAGTGAGGGGTGGTCTCTAATCATCTGGGATATAGTTCCAGTGGATCACTCCTATCTTGAGGAGAGTTTACCGGAAGAAGGCACATTCCGAAGGGGAGTGTGTTGTTTTTCGTCCGGCTTTTTCTTCTTCTTAGGGCTTTTAGAGAGGTTGGATGCCGCCGGGGAATGGGAACCGGGGTTGCTTTCTCATTCTCCGAAAGAGGAGGGAGGAATAAAGGGTTGGAGAGGGGGATCATTGCTCGAGGGGGGGAGACCCACCCTTACCTCGGGAGGACTCCAATCATAAGGGAGGGGAGATAACTCAGATGAAAGCGAGGGAAGGAGGGATAATCCACCTGGGCGTTCACGGGTGGGGAGCTTCTTCTCGCTAATACCTCCTATTATGGAGAGTTGTATACCTCTATGGGGGCCCCCTTCAAGGGTATTTATTCTTAATTAGGGAGACCTCGCCGCAGTGAAGAAGGAGCGTGCGATGAGAAGAAAAGGACTTTTAACGATCAGGGAGAAAGGGGGGTAAGCTCTCTCACTCTTCACCGGAAGTTTCGCCGACGTGAAGAAGGGTCCTTGGGAGGGAAAAATGAGATGATGACTAGCACGCACAAATTAGGTTGGGTAAAGAAGTCTCTCTCGGGCGAAACCTTGATCATTGGACAGGAAAGGAAGCGTGTAGACGGCGCAGTCTCATAGAGTAGACTAAGGCCAAAGAGGTTTGGGCGAACGCGGAGAGAAAGGGTTATGTCCGGTTTGCCTAAAGGGTGGCCGACACAAGGAGGGGGGTTCGCTTTCGTGAAAAGCGGTCCGCTTGGTCGGCAGAGAAGAACCCTATCATAAAAAGGGGCAAACGATTTCAACCATTCATAAAAAGGTCCGAGGTCCAAAGGAGGCCTCGATGGACGGTTAATATCATGAAGAAAAAAGAAAAACCATTTATCTTCTTTGGAAGATACTCATCCTTCAGTAAGAAGAAGAAGAAGAAACCGACTTGGGAAAAAAGGGAGGGAAAGAATGATCCGATCCCGGATAACTGCAAAAGGCGAAAACTCACCGGTCAGAGGGCTAGGAGGAAAAGACAACGAAGATTCTTATAAAAGGGGACGCCGGGAGGTGTCTATCATCATATTGCGGAGGGGAGAAACATCATATAGGTATATATACGAGGAAGGGAGGAGGGGGAAATAGATAGAAATAGGAAGTGCCCATCAATCCTGCTAGAGGGCTCTTTGGGGACTAATCTGTTTAGGAAGGGGGGCGTCCGCCTCGACCGAGGGAGGAGGGGAAGTGGCAGTGGGAGGAGGGAGAAGAATGATCGGAATTTTCGAACGGCGTCACTTTTGAGAGAAGTAATTTTTATCAGGCCGCGTAACTGGTAGGTTGAGGGCATGCCGATTGTCAGTCGAAATCTGAAGAACAATCAGATCGGCATTGATTTATAGAGGCCCTGTCTTGGCAGTGCTGGAGAGTTGGAGGAAAAAGGAACGGGCTTGTAGGTCTGATCTTCTGAAGAAAAACTTCCCGCTCTGCCGTGAGAGAAAAACCTAACAAGTCCGGCGTTCTCGATGCAAGAAAGGAAAGTGACACAAGGTAGGTCTCTCCGACCGACCCAAGGACGTGAAGAGGCCTACGTCTGGTCTCCGGGGAAAGCTCACCTTCTTGCTTCCGGGTCTTGGAAGCGAAGAAGGGATCGGAGAAACCGCGAGATGAGGAGAGGGTCGTTCTCGTCACTCAGTTCGGGGCAAGGAGGAGCTTGCCCTTCCGGGAGTTTTCAGGGAGAATCTCTTCGGGGGCTTTCTCTGAAGGGGGGGGGAGATAGAGTTCGAGGCTCCTTCGAAGGGGGGGTGTTCATCTAGGGGGGCGTCAGGCGGCGGCGGTTCAGCCTCCTCGCCGGGGTTAATCTTTCTTCCTCCGGGGAGGGTGATCAGCTATAAGGGGGGAAGGGGAGTCTTCTCTATCCCAGCGGAATGGAGAAGAAAAGTTACCTTCATCATCCATAATGGAAAGTCAATCTTCTTGGGATTTACAAGGAGGGTGGGAGGAGGAGCGGAGGAAGAGAAGATGGAATCCTCTCCTGATAATTTTATAAACCAAAATGAAGTTATTATAAACATCAGCAGGGAACTCTTGCGACAAAAGAGGGGGAGAGAAGTGAAGAAAGAAAATCGCCGCATCAAATAAGAGTACCGGCTACAGAATTCTCCTTTTAGGGGGAGAAAAGCGCTTGGGAAAGAAACCTGCTATCCGGCAAGACAGAGAGCAAAAATAAGAAGAGACATGTCATCCTGAACAAAGGCGGGGAGGCGGAAGGGGGAAAAAATGGTTCGCGCGCAGAAGGTTGATTCAGTGGGGGAAAAGAAGACTTGAACTGCCTGCAGGAGGTGTACTCTCGATGCAACGACAAGGGAAAGGGGGCGGCGGAAGGGAGAAAGGAAGGTGCGACGCCGCCTCGAGGGCGATATTGAGAAAGAGAAAAAAAAAGGGCATCAAGCCCTAATGTGAAGGGGATCATTATTTCACTCTCGGGGGAGGGGAAAGAGCTTCCGGAAATGAAAGGAAGTTATTGTGCGCGAATGCGGAGGTGACTACACTCAAGGGTCGATCTTTGCAAGCGAAGAGAAGTAAATCGTGAGAGGGGGATTCGGAAGAGGGAGGGGAGGAGAATTCTCTCTTGCTGGAAAAGCGTCTTTCGAGAATATATCTGGGGATGGAGATTGGCAACAAGGGAAAGAAAGGGGACGACGGCTCGTTCGAAAAAGGTTTTAAAAAGAAGCCTGCCTAATGCACAGTGCGGCCGTTGCGCTTAACGGTCGGGGGGGGAGGAGGAAAGCATTGAAATGGGGAAAGGCAGTTGGCACGGGGTGTGAAGGGGACGCACCTTGAAAAGGAAATGTTCTTTGACTTCAGAGAAAGCCGCTGACGGCGGAGGGATTCTGAGGTAGCCTACAACCTGAATGTCACAGGCTTGACTTGACTAACTTCTCCGAAAGAGGGGAGGGCTACTTAATTTAAATGCGGAAGGAAGGAAGGAGGTAAGTCAGGAAAGCAAAAAAAGTCTCTATGTCAACAACAGGGAAACGGAGGAGAGGGAATACTCTATCATCAAGGGGCTTTTCTGGGAGAGAGAAAGTACAGGCTCACGCGGAGAAAAGGGGAGCGTCCTTGGACATCAGGACATATAAGATCGTCGGGGCGTCTTCTTAATTCCTGAACGAAGATGTCTATGGCGCTCTAAAGAAGAGAGAGAAAAACAACAAGAGGGAGGAGTACAAGAAGATTGGTAGAAGGATAAATCTCCATCTCCCTCTCTAGGAGGAGGGGGAATTCCCTCGAAATAGGAATGGAAGGGAGACTTATTGAAAGGGGAAGATCTAGCCAGATGAGGAGGAAGATCTCTCTCTTACCGAACCCGACGACGATGACGAGAGCGCGTCTGCCGTAAAAAGAAGGGAAAAACAATGCCGGCGATCATGCCAGAGGAAATGAACTGGGAAGGGGCCTTACTTAAAATCGTCGTAAAAGGATCGTGAACGACCCGCTTTTACGCCGTTCGCAAAGAAAGAAAAAAAGAAACAAACAACAGGCCAGTTTTCAGGGAGCTCAGAAAAATTCTTCCTCCGGAACGCTATGAAGAGAGAAAGAAATGGGAAGGAAAGACCGTGCCAACGAGAACTTCCATGCAAGGGACTAGTCCGCTCACAGGCAAAGGAAGAATTATTTGCGGGAGAGGGAGGTCTTCGCCGGAAACCCAGATATCTAACCGGAATCTCTAACCGAGTGTGCGGGGCCACGCTAGAAAGAAGGGGAGATCTTCGAGCCCGGAAGAAGAACTCAAGGGAATCATCTTCCGCATTAAAGGGAACTCACGTTAAAAGTGTGGGAGGGAGAAGATCTTCTTCAACAGGAAGAAATGCTCAATGAAACTTCATGAAGAAATTTGTCTTAATTTGGAGGGGGGGAAAATTCCAGGGGGGAGGGGGAGAGCGTGGGAAGAAATATGTCTGTCCATCAAGAAGGGGGGTCTTGCTTGATTCAAGGGGGAGATCGGAGAGAGAGCGGGGGCTGCGTCTCAAAAGCGAACACTGGGAAAAAGGTCCTTTTCAATCGGAGCTGAAGAGAAGTCACCCTGCCTGCCTTGAAGAAAGGGAGAGCCACTGAATTTCCCACATTCCCGTTTGGGCAGCCGAGGAAGGAGACTTCTCTTCCTGACAAAAAAGAGATTTTTCATGGGATGTAGGGGGAGGAGAGAAAGAAGCTGGTGGGTGGGGAGAGGAGTCGCGGTCGCCTGATCGTAAGGCGGTACCGAACACCAGGCTCCTTCGTTTTTAGGAGGTATCGTAGTCGAGGGGAAGCCTAAGGAGGCAGGGGGAAAAAAGGGGGAGTGGTGGACCATGCCGAATCATGATTGGGGATGGAGGTCTTATTTTCTTCAGGGAGGGGGGTTCGCTACGGTTTGAAGGAGAGAAGGAAAGCGTCGTGCGGCCCCCAGAGAAAGTTCTGAGGGGGGGTCAATCCCCCGCAAGAGAAGAAGAAGAGAAGCAGTCGGGAGAGTTCAATGCCTTGATAAACCGAATCTGATAGAGGCCTCCTATTGAAGATAAGGAGGAGGAACGCAGAGAAGAGGGGGGTATTGGTATTCGAGTGAAAAACGAAGGGATAATTAATAACTCTTCTAGGGGGGGGATTTACTATCTGCGGGGGGGAAGTGTCTAAGCGAGAGGGAAGAAGAGAGAAGAAGTTATCACTACTTTTCCAGAGGCTTGCTCTTCTGCTGAAGAGCACTCCCATCTCTCCTACGGCCTTCTTTGTAAATAGTCTTAGGGGGGCTATTCCAAAGAATGGACAAGTGGCCAGGGATCTTTTATACTTAAGGAAAAGTATAACCTTAATGCAGGGAAGGGGAGGTTTTGGAAAGGGCCTCTGAATGCCGTGTCCCGGGGGAACTCACCCGAGAAGGAACCGACTGCACAATTGCTGGGGGTTTGGTCGAAAGGATCTCAGGAAAAGTGTTCGGCATCACTCTTATACAGCAGCAGGGGGTCTTCAGTAAAAGGTCAAGAAGAAGAATGAGGAAAGAGGAGCCTATAACCTTCCTGCGAGGTACCGAAGGAGAGGTCCTCCTATTAAAGGAGCCTAACTCAAACAACCAGTTAAAAGAGGAGCTGGCAGTCGGAGGGAAAGGGAAATACATAATTATTCCGTTTAAAGAGCAAAAAGATCACGTAGAAATGATCATCCTAAAAAGAGTACTCTGGCCCAAAAGGGAGGTAGAAAGAAAAAGTCGCTCCGAGAGGGGGGGAGACAGCAGAATTTCTTTAAACGGTATATATCAGGAAAACAACAACTTATTTTATTACAGGAATGTTTCTACGTGCCCATCAATCTGCTGAGAAGGAAGTGCCGTTTCTAAAGGGGGTCCTCGCTTCCCCGCAAAGGAATAACATTTCGAGATCAGTCTGCTTCTCTAAGGGGGTACCCTTCTCATTTCTGGAAGGAAGGGCAAATCCAGAAAGAGAAAAAGGCCGCGTAACTGTTCTGTTTAGGGAGCGATTAAGAAGGAAAAGGCTCCGCCTTTCTTAAGAATTTAAGCGGCGGAAATGCGGAAATCTTGTATCGTTGGGGGGGGAGGATAGGTCTGTTCGGCGACGAAAAAGCCCGCTCTCCTTTGAGCAAGTGTGGCATTCAGGTTAAAAAAAAAAAAGCGCGGTGAGGTCAAAAAAACAGGCCTCTTCCGCGGAAGAGGAAAAAAACCCTACGTGCTGGAGGGGAGGATTCTGGGCGCCTAAAACCACGCTCACCTTCTGCTGCCAAGATAAAGTCTGGGCATCGAAAACTCGACTATCGCTTTTACGGAGACTTCGCGCGATGAGAAAAGAAGAAGGGCAGTGAGAAAGGAAAGGAAAACGTCGAGGGGGCAAAAAAAAGGAGGTGCACTTCGCTCGCGTCCTTTGCCGGCGCGGAGAACGTCAGGAATTGCTGTAAATCTGAAAGATCGGGGAGGAACGGATTTCTGTCGCTTCCGCCGAAAAAGCGCGGACAAAATAGCGGTGGGGGAAGAAGGAGGCTCGCAGATGGCTGAGAAAGGGAACTGATCGTCTTTAAAGAGTCTCGTGACCAGCAGCAGGGAGAGAAGAATGGTCCTTAGGCGTTGAAGTGTCCCATCTGGGGGATGGAAAAAAGGAGGAGAAGAGGGTCCGAAGATAACGGGGGGGGGGGTCCCACAGGTACTAGCGAGCCGGCAAAAAAAGGTTCGTGGAAACATTCCTCTTCTGAGAAAAAAGCCCAAAGTAAAAAGGGGGGGAACACCTGCGGAGTTTCCACCAATAAAGAGGCTCCGACGAGAACAAGAAGTAAGGCTGGCCGGGAGACAACCCATTGCGGAGTTGTTGGGGGGAACTTGGGAGCGCGGGGACGTCGCTTGACGGACTGCAGTTGACTAGGGGCGCCTGTCTCTTCCCCCTCAAGAGGCTCTCCAAATGCGTACGGGACAATTCTACTGTCTGCGGAAGTTCGCGAAAAACGCTCTCTACAAAGAGAAAGAAAGTTTAAGAACGCTTGAAAGGGGGGAAGGGAGAGAATGTGTAGGAGCGAAGAAGAGAAGTGTCAATTTTCGCGGCAGGCGTTTTCTACGGGGGAAACTGCGAATTCCTTGCAGAGGGAGGAAAGAGGGGACGCGTCCTCAAGAGAAGGGTAGACTTTCGAA
>Ga0179591_1236777_pt1 | contig 13727 bp, 9 predicted proteins | sample CZOMad2_1_08_16f_FD_182891 | JGI IMG/M metagenome (GOLD analysis project Ga0179591, IMG submission 182891) | Vadose zone soil fungal communities from Angelo Coast Range Reserve, California, USA - CZOMad2_1_08_16fungal (PacBio error correction) | ecosystem: Environmental > Terrestrial > Soil >...
GTACTCCTTTGTGGACTTCGACGAAAGGAGAAGACATGGAGTCGCGGGGAAACTAATGTTGTTTACCGCGCCTTGCGGACGCCAAGTCCAGAAAGACCTGGGGTCTTTCTTCAGGAGAAAGGGGGAAAACCGTGCTATCCGGTGGCTAAGAAACAGTTCGATCCTAGCAACCAGCGCCTGATGCCGTACGAGGAGGGCTGCGCCTCGCTGCAAGAGAACGGTCCTACATGAGGCGCGAAAAGAGTCCCGCCCCATCGAAAAGACCTAAAAAAGAAGGGGCCCTAGAACGGGCAAGGAGAAGAGTAAAAGGGTGCTTTTACCTCGTAGCGCCTGGCGCCCATCAAAGAAAATCTACTTGCGTCGCAACAAGCCTAAACCTCTTTTTTGCACTAACACCTGGACTAATCACTCATAAGGCAACGCTGGGGGGTTGGAAAAAGAGTGGGCTTGTGGAAGGAGGAAAGGCGAGCTTGATCAACCCTTTTGAGGGGTGCTTACCTGCTCTAGCCACGATAGGAGACCTAGCGCCGTCAACACGTCCTCGCGGGTCTGACTGAATGGAAAGACCTCCGTGGAATCTTCGTACAACTAGGAACAAATCTATATGTGCGCGCAGGGAACGACGAGAAAGAAAACTGAGAGTGCAGATCTTTCAAAGGCAGACGAGAGAGGGGAAAAGGGCTTCTCTACCTTATACCAGGGGGTAACCGTCGTTTGGGACGATCATCGGGCCGTTAGAGTTCAAAAACCTGCAGAGAATAGAGAAGGGAGGGTTCAACGCCGAATCAGAACAGGACGGGGATCGCCTATTTACTCAAATTAGTCACGCGGGGCAAAAAAAAAAACTGAGCGCAAGTCAGGAAAGAGGTGCCGGAGGAAAACGAACATTCCCATCATCGAAGAGAAACACCGCTACTCGCGTCTGACGCCGAGAAAAATGAGGGAGTAAAGCCTCTGACCCGCTGAAGGAACGATACTAATCTTTTTTTACGAACAGGGGGGGACGACCGCACTATCGAGTAACTGGTCCGCCAAAGGGGGGAAAAAAGACCCACCTTTATCAAACCGCGACTGACAGATGAAGATCACCGACGATGCATCAAACGCTTAACCTACTTCTACAAGCATAATCCGAGGGAGGAGGGGGAACACGACAAGCAAGGAACCTGCGAGTAGTTCCAGCTGTGAGAGAGGGGACGAGGGGACGAGTTCTCTATCAACTAACCGGAATGACATTCTTCTTCTTCATTAATTTAAAGACGCCTACACGACAAAGAGAAAAAGTTTGAGGGGGGGGGAGATGGGGAAAGTAAAGAAGACGGATTTCACTCTCGATCAAGACTTGGTTAACGGGGGATAGCGAGGTGGACCGCGCACGCATCTTAAATATCAATGTCAACATAGGGTCAAGAAAGGAAACACGAAAACTGGAAGGAACTCTGGTATGCAAGTTAGCAGATCGAGAAATGGAAGATGTCAGAAGCAAAAAAAGGGGTACCTGGTGCAAAAGGGGGGTACTAACCGCCGAAAGGACCTAAGGTTCAGTCTTACCCGGAAACCGGAGACTAAATTTCAAGAGGGACCCGGCCAGGAGAAGGCCAAACCGGGCTAAGGATGGAAAGAAGAAAACTAAAGGTGGGACATTGGTTCGCCCAATGCTCCAAGAGGGAATCACTACGGGGACCAAACTTTATTCTAAACGCTCTAAAGGGAAGTGATGGCACGGAAGGGGCCTATATACAGGGCAGGGATTCCAAGGAGGAAGGAAAATAGGGACAACGGGGATCATTTTGGAGCCCGGTTTCTCCACATGAAAAAAAAATCATGGTCTCTCATACGAGGGGTGTCAAATGAATAAGTAGCCCCAACGAAGAGAAAACGAAGGGGAATACCTCGGGAAAGGAATGCTTTCAAGCAGTCCGGCTCGGAGAAAAGGGGGAGGGGACAATATATACGCCGGGAAACAGCTTCCTTCGGATGGCGTTGCCTCGAGGCCGTCTGAGCGGGGCCTAATTAGTACGTGCCGCCCCGTCTGGAGATCCAAGAAGGGGGATTGGGGAGGGAGAAACCGGGGAGAAAAGTAGGAGAAGAAATTACGGCCCGTGTACAAAAATCCAACGGATGGCGGCCGCTAAGCTGCCCTTTGACAAAACAGGCAGTAGCACGGGGGTAGAAGCCCACTTTTGGGGGAAGGTGGAAGGAAGAGGGGCAAATTGAGAGGTGGGATCGTGGAGTGCTCTCCCCGGGAGGGGGGGGTGGGGGAAGGAGTCAAATAAAACGGAATTACCTAGGGGGGGGAAGCCGGAAAAAAGTCAACATGTATCTCGGGGTTCGTCCCGAAGGAAATAGGAAAAGTCTTAGTTCGACCAAAAACCTTGCACCAAAAAAACCTCAGGCAACCGTTGCTGTGAGAAAAGACAAATTCACTCGGGGATGATGGCTGGAGACAAAAAATTTTTGCGAAAAAAGTTGTGAGGTCAAGGTGGGTTTCCGCAGGGGAAATAGAAGCTGGGTATTGAATTTTCCGGCAGTCGGCGCGGTCCAAACAATCGATACTCTGGGAACCCCAGGGAAACGATGAGACGTGACGGAAAAGGTTATGAGTATCCTCTGAACAAAGCGAAAAAATCCGGGTGCGCGGGTTCGGTGAGGGGCTTACAGCGGGAGAAAGCCTACTACGGGGATACTTAAAATGTGAAAGATGAGACTCAGTCATTACGACAATAACAGGGTATCTAGGGACAATGAAGAAGAGGATGAGGAAGTTCGGGGGTCAGAAAGCCGAGTCTGGAGGGGGGACTATTAAGAAGAAGGTGCCCTATCATCGTAGGGACCTGGCAGATGGCAACCTCTACGTATCACGTTGACTGGAGAATCCTTTCGGAAAGATTGGATGGGGTACCTGGGGAAAGAGTAGATTGGAGGTGGAGTGTTTCGTAAAAAACGCTTCCCTGGTCCGTCGGCCTCTGGTAGAGTACTCTACAGGGACGAATTCGTCTTACGAGAAGGCTCGAAGTATCTTTACGATAGTGAGGAAGGGTTAATGGTTCGTTCGTTAAGACGCGACCTTATTACTCTAACGTAAAAGAAGAAGGTGGTGGACACGAGGAATCATGGTGACATTAAGGGAAAACTACTTCCTGATATCATCACAAGAAAGTGCTCAGAGAAAAAAAATTGGTGTGTCATCCATATAAACTATTATTACACAGACAGAAAGGTTACCCCAGTCGGAACGTAAATCGGACACCTTCCGGCCGAGGCGAAAAGATTAGATGTTTGGATCGGGGGGTCCCATCTCTCACCTATCTGAGGGGGTCGCTCAGTTGGAGAAAGGGGGGGCAAAATGTAGACCATCTCTTCCTGCGCGAGATACGGAGGTTCTAGAAGAATTCACGTCATTTCCAACAGGGGGAAAAGAAAGCTCCGAAAGGAAAAAAAGCGGGGCACCCACAAAATCGAACTCGAGTCATTCGAGACACCACGATGGTTTCGCACTTGAGGGAGGCTACGAAAAGGGGACTCGTTCTGGGCGAAAGAGAGGGAACATTTCGCACCCAGTTCAAAGAGTCGGAAGGGTACCGAGGATCCAATCTGCCTGATCCGGAAAGTATTTATTAGTTATGCACTCTGCCTCTTTGACAAGGTCAATGAGCGTCAAAAAACTACTCCATAGCGATGAGTCGCGTAGGCTAAATGTGCGCGAACATTCGAACTCTCAAACTGCTGGAGAGAAAAGTGCTCTGAAACCAGGTAGTAACTATGATGCAGAAGAGGGGTTTCTAAGAACAAGCCTCTTCTACAACACAGGACGGGACAGAGAGCTACTCACAGAGGGGGGAGAAGTCGCAGTCCACGAAAAAAAGAGGAACATAACTTGCTCCTCAGCCGGACGCAGAAAGTAAGCTGGCTCATGCTAAAGTATCACTGGGCTGCAGAAACTCTAACAGGTTCGCATCAAAAAAAAAACTACCTTGTCATTCACTATGACCATTAACTTTGGGATTAAGAGGAATGGGAGGAAGGGCCAAAAGGTGGAAAAATACCTCTTCAGGTATATCCAAATAGCGAAAAACGAGGAACTGCCCGAAGAGGACTCGTGCATAAACCAATAGAAAAGGATGGAAGGAGGCCAAAAAATCGAACAGTTCTGGGGATAGTGCCGCGGAACTTGGGGGGGACGTTTCACCGGTAGAACGCGGGACCTCTTCAAGGAGGGGTCCGGGAAGTGATCTAGCTGCAGCCGACAAATGTGGAAGTATAGTTCCCATCTAATCGGGCGAAGGGGGAACTGTGGAGAGAAGAGCGCAAGACTTAAAATAAGGTTGCAAATCTCATAGTTCGCAAAATGCCACAGTACAATCCCAGGGATAGCTGAGTTAGCAAAGCCCTATAAGATTTACAACAAGCAACCGCGATGACGCAACAGCGACATTCAGAAGAGAGACAGGAGAACTTTTAACCCCTAAGGTTGAGCAGATAAAAGTTACATGGTAACATAGAGGCCCACAGGGGAACTAAATAATTCGCTAAAATCACATACTTTTTAAACGCTACACGGAAGGGATACTTGCATCACCGTCCCTATTTGTCGTCGCTTGGGGAACCCACCTACCCACCTTGAGAGGAGAAGGAACCCTCGAAAAAGGTTACTCACAGCCGAGGCGACTCTTCCTTGAAATAGCCCGGAATAAGATCAGAGAAGAAAGAGATCGTGACAAATCCGACCAGGGAAACAGACGTGCTACCGCGGCGACCCAAAAGAGAGATTCGACCGCAAGAGAACACGCAAAGAGTTTTCCGAGAAACTCAGAAATAGGGGCGGTGCATATTGACCCCGAACAGAGGAACAACAGACGACCGTGATGTTCTGAGGGAAACCACAACTGGTCAAAGACTGTTACGGGAAAGGACTGGATAAAAGCCGGGATGCTAAACTGTCGAGCGGCGTCCCACGGAGAACAGAGAGATTTTTGCCAAAGGGGATCGAAGGTACGAGAATGCCGGATGGTCGGCAACGGTGGAGAAGCTCAAAAAAAAGTCTAGACACAACAACGACACGCGGTCGCTCTAGTGACTCAAACCTTTCAGATTCATCATGACACGAAGGCGAAACCTTCGTGGGGCTTTTTAAAAAAAGACAAGAACAAGGGAAAAGGTGAAAAACCCCTAAACTGCCTGTGGGGCCTGAGGGTGGTAGGAATCTTTCGGAGGATATCATGCCGACACTTCATCAATAAAGGGGGGAGGGGGGGGGAACTTAAAACCCTTGACAGTTTTAGCCGAGGGGGCAAGAAGACATACTACTGAAAATTACGGGTCGGCGTAGGACAAAGTAAAATCGGGGGGGGTTGTTGCCCGGAGGTACGGAGTAGTCTAGGATTTATCGCAGCTTTTGGGATTGAAAAATCCATAGTAAGAATGGGAGTTTCCCAAGGGATCATTGGGCTTCACTCGTTCAGAAGCGGAAGAGAGAAAGAGCGTTATCCGGAGGAAGGGGTCGAGGGGGGGACACTCCTACTGGGGAGGGTACTGGTATTCTACTGTGAATGCGTAGAGGACCGCAGACTGGAGGGTCATCTATGAAGAAAGAGGATAACCCATACTCTCAGTCGCCCACGAGGGGAAGGAAAGAACCCCGATCGGAGAGAAGGGTCAAAGCGGAGGGAAGAGGAATATCCGTGAGCTTGCTGCATTGGGTCGAAGCAGAATGAAAAAAGATCGATGTGGAGAAGCACCCCTTATCACTAATCGGGAATCATGGGAAAGCAATTTTTCCACACTACTCAGGTGAAAGCACGGAGCGGGAAATACTGCCCATCTAATAAACGCTGAAGAGGGATGGTCAGTTTTCTACGGGGACCCTGATCGTAGCAAACACAAAGGAGTATGGGAAAAAGAGATGCGGAATACTACCTAAACTCAGTTAAAAAAAAAAAGAGGAGGGTGTCAGGGAAAGGGAGAAAAAAAGGCGTTTCAGAAGGGGTCCCTGGAGGGAAAGCCTATAGGCGGAGTTTACCAAAAAAGAACAGCAGGGTAAATCTAGAGTACGCTCCCAAGGGAATCCATAGGAAAACGATACCCAAGGGGAGAACCTGACGAGGGATGCCGAACCCCATCTTGGGACTAAAAGGCAGGACGAGCGCATTGTCTCCGTGACCAAAAGAGCCAGAGGGGTCTTACCTCAAGAAAAAGGGTCCACAAGTAAGATAGGGGGGTCTGAAACACTGCATGTAGAGACATAGGGATTATACCTCAAAGAAAAAACAAGAGGTGAGGACGCGGGAACGATTAAGGAACGTATCATGGGAAAAACATATGTAGGAAAAAGAAACAGATTCGCTAGCACTAGACTCTAACGCCACTAAGATCGAACAAAAAGAAGAGAGCTTTGACCTGAGCAGTACAAGGAATTCTACTATTCAATGTCGCGGGCCAGCCCTTTCTCTCTCAAACCAGGGTCCCAAAGCGGGTAAGGGGACTAAACCTTCTGTCTTAGGGGGAGGAAAAGAGCAAGAGCGACATCGTGGAACCGAGGGATAAAGGGATTCGTTGGGGGGGAAAAAATTGTCCTGGGGTAATCTATCACCATTCAAAAAGTCGAAGTAAAAAGGTCATTCTTACTCGGAAGGAAAACAGGTAGCTAGGACCCGTCTGAAATTAAGGGGGAAAGAGGGAAGAGCTGACCCGTGGCTACTAAACGAACCCCGGCAGCCAGTGCGGATAAACAGCGGCTCAACGTGAGGTAAGCGTGGGCGTGCAAATGCAGATGGAGAAGCCAGGGGTCATGGCTAAACAACTTCCAAGGGGGGGGGACCATTTTAATGGAGGGAAGGGGCACGCACTGAGACTCTGTTGCTGAACTAAAAGGGTACCTCGAAAAAAGAAATGAAACGCCGTCAAGCCTCGGGTGGATAAAGTTACGTCCAGATGGGGTTAGAGGGTCGTCACGCTGTGGTACGAGGATTCTGGAAGAGGAAAAGGAAAGGGGGGAAGAGTCAAGACATAATACGGTCGGGGCGTAATTCCGGGGTGTATAGAAGTTACTTGGCTGATGGATAAAAGGTAAAGCAAGTAAACTGTTGTGGTTAGAAGACAAAGAGAACTGACTCACAAGGGAGGTGATCATCCATCGAAAAAATCAGTCAAGCTTAAAATGTGGGAAAAACCTAGGTGGGATGAACAGCGGAAATAGACTAGGGACCAAACCTTATCTCCTGGATGAAAAAAGTCTCTGTGGGACACCGTAAAGGACTGCCCAGAGTCGTAGCTTATGCCAAGTCGGCCCCTCGGCCAGCGGCTGTAGCCTCCTGGGATATATCTGGCAGGGACGTTGTCAGTAAACTCAGTCTTTAAATAGTGTGGGAAGTGTCAGCTTCATTTGTTAAACCAGCCGAGTAAAGCAAAGATCCTTGCTGCTAATGGATCTGAAAAAGGGGGGAGCGATTAGGGCACGCACATGTAAGCGGGTGTCATGTTTAAAGAGAGGGAAACCTTTTACCAGTACAATGAAATACTAGCCCAGGGAAAACCGCACGTAAGTTAAGGGGGGGAAAAAAGCGGCGGGGTCCTTGGTCCAACACCTAGACGGATGTCCTAGTGGGGGAAGGAATACGTCAAAACTATCCCGCAAAGTTATAGGGGTAGTTGTTGCAATTTAAGGAAAAAATTCCCCGGGAGTGAGAGGGTGGTGGATGGACTGATCTGGGTTGGTAAAAAGAAAAACATCATTGCCGGAGAGGGAGGTCCCGCGTCCGGAGGCAGGGATTCTTAAATTGCTACGGTGAGGGGGGGGGTCTTCGGGGACGGGTGAGAAACTAGAAGCAAACTAGTCGTTTACAAAAGATTTTTGGATCTCAGTCAGGGGGACGCCAAAATGTTGAAAAGCATCGCGAGGAGAAAAAGATGGGAACTGGAGGCCGGTGGGGGATTTAAGCCAGGGAGCACCGTCGCGCCGCGCTTGCGCTGAAGGAGAGCTCTTCTCGCGAAGACGGAAACAGAACCTGACGATAGGAGGAGGACAGAAGTCCCAACAATCCGATCTCAAAATTCCTAGACCGTGAGGCCTCAGGAGGAGTTTGCACCTAGATAAGGGGGTTTGCGGAAACAAGAGCAAGCTGGGACCACACGATCTCGGAAGAGGGTTAGTACTAAGACTGGCCTAAAACTGACTACGAGACGAACATCAAGAGCAGGAAGTCCGTTGGTTATTTACCAAGATTGCTTGGGCCGGCGGAAGGATATAGAACCGGTTCTGGAGGAGAAATGCGGAGAAAGCGGATGACGCGAGCAAGTGCAAAAACCACGGAAGAGCGGGTTCTGAAGCGGGGTAAGTGAGCACTGAGAAGCTCAAGGAGAAAAACAGCGGACATGTAAAACGTCAAGGAGGCTGGAGACTCTGTACATTGAAAGGTATGCAACCCAGGAGCTAGACTGTGCTAACGTTACTGCGGTGGGAAAACTCTCATAGCGGGATGGGGAGGATGACTCAAATAACGTCGTGGTAACAGCGCAGATTAAGAAATGACCTTCAGAAGGATTTCAGGAACCACGACAAAGAGACAAGAGGTCGGCGCAAGGGGAAATCAGGGATTCAGGTTGATAGACTAGTAGGACTGGCCTCCAAACCGGGTCTAGGAATGGGAAGGGAAAAAGGGAAACCGGAACGTAGTCGTCTCGTCAAATAAAAATGGTTGGCAAACCGAAAAAAACCCCAAAAAAAAACCTCTGAAGGCAACAGGGGGGTAGAAGAAAAGAACGCAGTCGAGAGGCAGCTTGATTAGATTCACGGGGAACGCACTGAAGACAGGTCAACGGGTGATAAAAAAAAAAACAGCGCTCATGGAACTCACTTACGATGATACTAGACAATACATGAATCAGGAATCGGAGAGAATAAAGAGAACGGCCCCCTGCCTCAGAGTCTTTCATAAGGAGTTGCCGCTGGTCTCTAAAAATTTAGGAAGAACAGAGAGAAAGGAAAGTCTGAAAGATCATGTAGCCCGCAAGAAAAAGAGGGACGAACACTTCTTGGGAGATTGGATTATAAAGGAAAGGGAAAGGTCACAAGGATGTGAAAATATCTAAGGTTAACTGAACTAAACTACAGCTTAACACATTGAAACAAGAGTAGTAAAACTTAAGAGGTAGGGAAACACTGGTGAAAAAACGCGTTGGAAAAAAGGAATCTAACCAAAGGTAGGGTCTTTCTAAGCAAACTCGGTTACCATTCTGTTGTTGTGGTGGAAATTTTCGGGGTCTGGGAATAGGGTCAGTCAGAAGTAATACTGACACTGACGACGCCGATTGAAACGCAGCTTCACGTTACAAGGGACATTTGGGGCTCCAGAAACCTGGTTACAGTTGGGAGAAGAGAACTACATCTCGAGAAAAAGCATAAAAAAGGAACCGGAAGAAAGAAACAGTGCTCAAGCGCAATTGAAGAAGGAAATCATGAGGCCCGTTGTCGGAAAATCGCTGGGTTTCCGGGTTCGTTGCATAGAAAAGACAAAGTTTAACTCAAAAGGGAAGAAAATCCAACCAAAGAGATTCGCATAATGGGGAGTCAAATACTGGGTCCATACTGAAAAAAAACATGGGGTGTAAAATACTAAGGAAGTCAAAGAGGCTGTACCTAGGAAATATACTAGGAACAAAACAATATTGAATAATACGGAAAGGACAACGAGTGAATAGTAGTAGGGGGGACCATGTATTAGGGACTCTGGCGCAGTTGGGCCTGATAAGGAGAGGTTAACGCCTCGTAATTGCAGAGGCCACTGATAAAAAAGGGTTGAGGGGGTCACCAACGGATCCCCATATTTACTTTCGAGGGACCACTACGTCCATAGAATGAGGGCAAAAAGGAAGATGAAAAAAAGAACGGTCTAAGAAACGTGGTGGGCACTTATTTCTACATGGCTTTTTAAAATCCTTTTGATGTTCTAACATTTAAGGGTATGGAAGTCATACCGAAGGAGCTCTTTTTGGTTGTGTAACGCTGATAAGGAAGGTCTCTGTGCAAGGTTTCTAGGGGACATAAAGAGAAGGGAATCTTTTCTTAAAACGCCCTTTCAAGCCACAACAACCCATGTAAAAGCAAAGTAGAAGGAAAAATAGGTTGCATCAACATGTGAGGCAGGTTTCTTGAAAGTTGGAGGGGAGGTTCCCGTCCTGGGAATAAGGTGGTGACAGTGATCTTAAGATTAGGAGGAGGGGAGGGGAAAATCCTCTGACACCCAGGAATCGTAGAGGGAAAATTGACCTGTGGCAGGGGCTGAGGACTCTGAAACAGCCAAGGGGTTGCGGGGGGGGCATAAGAGGCAAGAAGCCCAATCCAGGTCTCAATGGGGGAGAGTTCTCAGGGAATAGAGAAAAACTGGTCCGGACCAGCTTAAGAAGGCAAAAAGAGAATCGGGGCAGGGCATGGTCGTGGTCTAAAAAGAGGTCTCGTTTGCATTGAAAGTACTAAGAGGGATTATAAAGCGGGAGAGGGAAGGAGGGGAATACGCGGAAGTCTCAGGTGTCAGCAGGTACTTGCTACGTTAGGTCCAGGGCCCTGGGAAGGAATGATACGAGAGAGGAGTTTCGGCGGGGAAGTCACAAAAATATGCAGAGGAGAAGTTCCTGAAGGCCCTCGTGGAAGGAAAAGAGGGGCCGATTAGCGGACGGCCCTATGTAGAGGTTGTCTAATTCAGGAATAGGTATTGTTAGGGAGGGTCAGCCTGGAGAGAACTAGAACTGGCGACGAAACTGGGTAGCCGACGGGAAAAGGGCGTTGATTATAGGGGGCTAAAACTTGCAACTGGCTTATATTCAGTGGAGAAAAAGGTCTCGGGGGCTTTCATCAGGCCATCTGCCCGCGATGAGGTCACCCAAACTTAGACTAAAAGTTCGAAGAGGAAACGTGAGAAATAGCGATGCCGGCCTGTCAAAGGCTATATCTATGGGGTGAGTTTTAGGAAGACTGGTTGAAAAATGGGGAGAAGGGGGGAGTTCGCCCTGTAGTTAAGCACCCTAGAAGGGGCAGTTTTAACAGGGGAGCTCGGCCGTTACCTACGAGGACAGGACAAAGGGACTCATCGCGGATGAGACGCCGGAAAAAGACCTCTGGGAACCCAGAAAGCAGAAAATACGAAGGCTCCATTTTAGATCCATGCTTAGGGGGCAAGACAGAGGGCGCGCGAAAGGACGATAGGAGGGTCCGACAAGCGCTAGTCAAGAAAAAGTGCATCAAAATTTCCACGAAATATTCAAAACCTAAGCAGTGGCTTATTGATTGAGGTTATGAAATGCGGACTCCCGCAAAGGTAGGACGCGTTGCGGGGGCTCGCCAACACGCGATATGGAATCTAGGGCGACAGCTTGGTGAAAACTTGGAGTAAAGCTCAAAAAGAAAATAAACGTTGCGCTTAACCCCTAGGTGAGGCAGCTATAAGAGAGAACCGTTAGGAAAGTGGCTCAGACCGGCCTCAATCAAAAAGGTCTGTGGACAATAACTCCAGAGTGCTACTCGAAAAGCAACCATTAATGAAGAAGAAAAATACCAGGGTGTGATGCCAGAACCAGCAATGTAGAAAAAGCAGGACAGTCTTGAATAAATAGAAGATGACTGAGGTGGAGGCCTGTCCAAGAGAAAGGGACCCTCACAGTCTGAATCGGAAACTGGGGGAGGAACAGAGGGGGTCGACACGCCACACGGGAGCAATACCCTTGAGGGAGGGAGTTACCTGAGAGTGAAAACAAACTATTAAACTGCAAAAAACGCGAGTGGAAGAAACCGAGAATGGGTAGCTGGAAAAGAGAAAGAAGACGTGACAGCTGGAGTGAAAGTTGCTGAGGGAAACGGGACGGCACCTTCTTTGGGGATGAAACTAAGGAGCGGCCCCGTAGGAGAAGGAAGGGCGACATAGGCGCTGAAGCTACACAGGGTGCCTTGGAAAGTAAAACTACAAAAGAGATCCTGTGTAAGCGTTACATCGCGTCCAGAGGAGAGTTGCAATCCGACAAGGCGAACGGGAAAAAAAAAGAGGATCACGGCGAAAGGGCTACAGAGAGAGGCCGGATTGGAAGTCCAAATCTGAGATTCAGGACTGTCTCCACTCCCAGTCATTTGAGGAAAGGACCTGCTCAATGGGATCCCGGGGGAGTACAAAAAGGGTTTTTGCGAATAAATTCCCGGGGCTTCCATAAAAGAGAAACCTGGTTTGTGTAAGAAATCCGGAGCTACAACGACTTATCGTAAAAAGGGAGGGAGGGGGCTGAGAAATAAAAGTACCTATGGGGGAGGAGTAAGATTTGCTGGAACCCAACAAAGGAAGAAAAACTCTGGAAGCGGAGGGGACAGCCTAGGCCCTCCAGGGCGAAAAAGGAAGAATCGAATGCCTGACCAGCTATCCCATACGCTCGACGAGATCGTTATAGATCCATATAAAGAAAGAATTGAGAAACAAAAGGGAACTCTTAGACCAGCACATTGGGGGGAAGTCCCCTATGCGATAGGAGTGACAGAGTAACAAAGGCTATAGCTCTTCGGTGACTAGGGATTAGGATGGACTAATATTCAAGAAACTACGAAAAAGGGAAAGGGTGCCAATACCTTCAACGTTGGGTTGCACTATGGGTACTTAGGCGGATCTCAACCGTCCCCTGTAAAAACCTATGACCTTAGTGAGGATCAGGCAAGCCCAAGGGAAACGCTTATATCGGGTTGCCGAAGCCGAACTGGTCAATGCGATGGGGACATGCAAAAGAAAGGGAGGGGTCTTGAGTAAACACCGCAGGAAAAAAAATCAAATGGAGGATGCAGAGGGGGAAGGCGCTGAATGTCTAAAAAAGTCTTGAGATGCCGACAGAGAAAGAGAATAAGGGACTAAAAAGGCGTCATTTTTCAGGAGAAAACCTTGCATAAAAAACTTCAACACCCAACCTAAATATCCCTGGTTATAGTTAATCTTGGTTGTCTGCCGGGGCGGACCAGAACAGGTGGTAAATTAACAGTTAGTAAAACGTAAATGGACCGGCTTTGGGCGTGGGGGGGCCATGTTTTTTATAAAGAAGTTTTGGGGATTAGACGCGACTCGACAATTGGGTGCCGGAGGGGTGCAGGGCTCACTGAAGCTCTCTCTCTGAATTTGGTGATTTTGAAAGCGAGAGGGGATATATTTTCTGACCTTTCGATGGAAAAGTCAGGGGAAAGATGGAGTGACTGGCAGACATCGAGGAGGCACGGCGTGACGAACTGCCTAGAAAGAAGGCAGGCTGTAGGCAGCTTAAAAGGCTTATGTGAGCATTTGTTGCAAGAGACGAAAGGTTGACAAAAGATATGCTCAGGGGAAAGAGTCAACTATCTATTAAGCCGATTCAAAAAATTCATTTTAATGTGAAAAATGAACCAAACACTGGACTCGGGGGTCCCCGCAAGCGGACCACGGAGGGGGGTTCAAGCCACGGAAATAATGGAGGGGCTATACTAAGAACTTGAGGGGTATAGGAGATCCTGGGGAGGATCTCACCGTGATTAAATATCACGCTAGTAAGGTTAAAAAATTGGGCATATAGATGTAAGTGGAACGAGAAAAAAAAAGAGGATGTAGAGCCGTGGTCTAAGAAGAGGGGGCGGAAACCCTCGCTAACTAGAAGAGGCGGGAGAAAAAAAGCAGAAGTCCCTATGCAACCAAAAACTCTTAGGGAGAAAAGATATATGGAGTCGTCGAAAACCACTTCTC
>Ga0179591_1370859_pt1 | contig 13727 bp, 17 predicted proteins | sample CZOMad2_1_08_16f_FD_182891 | JGI IMG/M metagenome (GOLD analysis project Ga0179591, IMG submission 182891) | Vadose zone soil fungal communities from Angelo Coast Range Reserve, California, USA - CZOMad2_1_08_16fungal (PacBio error correction) | ecosystem: Environmental > Terrestrial > Soil >...
AGGGGGAAAAACATATCGAGTGGGGCAGGGAAAGGAAAAGAGGGAGAAAAAAGAATACCGACTACTCCACTGCAATGCAAAACGAGCTCCGACAAGTACAAGGCAGGGTGGCGGTTTGAACCACGACCAAGGAGAAAACAGGGGGACGATGGGACTGTCTAACTGGTTGGGACCAAAGAAAGGAAGACGGAAGAGCAAGGGACGGAGGGGCAACCATCGGAAAACGACCCCGTAAGAGAAAAAAGGACAGGGAAAGGAGGTTAAACGGGGGGGTGTGGGGACAATCAACAACATTCATAAAGCGACCGCGTATGGCGCGAAAAAGGAGAGTTCAAAAAAAAAAGGGGGGGAAGGAAAAGCAAGAAGCAAATGCGAAGAGCTATTGCAAAAAGGAGACAATAGAAGAAGTGGCTAGACCCGGATGGTGATGGAACTGGGGGGACGCTGGTCAGGAGAGAATCTCGGACTGCTCGAGTAGCAGGGGTTCAAAAACTAGGGGGGAATTGGAGGGCGCTACCGCAATCACTAGGTTTGGACATGGACCGAAAAAGAACTAAGGCAGCTTGACGAAATGGGAGGCGTTCAGCGTTTGCCCGGGCACCTTTTTGCTTCACACAGGAGAGTAATGGGGGGGGGTAATCGCGTGAATGGAAGAAGTCGTCACCGCCAGGGGTTTGTTTCAAAAAGCGGGGTGAAATCTAGTGCGGCAATTCCGAACAAACGGCGCAGTGAGGGGGGGAAAAGCTGTGAGGTACCCTGAGCGGTTTCCGAAAAAGAACGAAACTGGTGGGGGGGAGAGTAAAAAAAGAATCAGTCAATGAGTTGGGACCCAAGGGGGGGATTTGTGCCCAACGCGGGCGCCAAAAGAGTGGGGGAAGGGGGCGTCCCTGGGGGAGAAGGAGCCCAAAAAAGATTGGGTGGGGGGAAATGAAAAAAAGGGGGGACAAGGGACTCAAATGCAACCTGTAAAAAACGCTTTTCGCGCACGGAAAAAGGAAGGGCAAAAAAAACTCAGAGCTGGGCTTCCACCGGCGAATCGCCCAAGGTAGGAAGTACATGTACCGGGGGGTTCGACAAGGAACTTACAAGGCGAGGCGCGGCAACGATCAGCCCCCCGAAGAAAGGGCTCGGTCAAAGGCTGGCCAGGAAGCCACGAGAGTCCACACGGCCCACAGGGAGTTCCATCCAAGGGCTCGGAAAGATTAGAGACGGGCAGAGGGAACAAACACCCTTGGACGGCGGGAAAAATTGTGGCCGGATGAAAAAAAACCCTTGGGATTGTAAGACGCCGGTGTCGGTTCTAAAGCGCATAGTCCGGGAGATCTTTCGCGGGGAGGCGGGTTGAAGGCGCGAAGAAATGGCCTCGGGGACTGTAAAAGAAAAGCCCGCGGTCACGCAATAAAGAATCTCCAAGACCAGGGCGGGAGCAGAGCAAAACGAAACCGAAGGGGACATGGGGCAGAGAAAAACGAAGGTCTCAGAAAAGCGCTCCCCAAAAATTACATACCAGAAAAATCGCGCGGGGACCCAAGGCGCGGAAGCCCAGAGGAGCACGCGCTGGGTGAAACCAAATGACCGATCTGTTGCTAAAGAACACAACAGAAATGGGGTATGATGAGGAGGGGATGGGCACAAGGGGGGGCCCAGTACAAGGAAGCACTGCTCACCACTTCTCACAAGAACAATCGGGAAAAATGGGCAACTCCCTCAAATCTTGACCAGGGGGAACGTGCTGGAGAGATAGAATCAGAAAAGCCGCTGAGAAAAGTGGCTGACGGTCGCTTGTGGATGAACGGAAAAAACCAGGGCCAGTTTCGGAAGGCAGTAACCAAAGAATCCCCTTTTTGAAAACGGAAAAGAAAAAAGGGGAAAGAGGATAACAGGGGCTGAAAAATTTCCGGAAACACGGGGGGGGCCGACGATTTCCAAGCACGAACTATTCGTCCGCGCACGAAAGCATCAAGGCCCAACTTCATCAGCCGGAACAAAAGGAAAAAAAGGGGGAAAATCCGGTGCCGGAACAAAACTAGACGAAGCCAAAGGGCGTGGGCCGTGTAGAAAGCAGCGCAGCCAGCAAGAAAAAAAAAGGAGAGTCAAAAACGGAAAACGAGCGGAAAAAAAACAGGCGCGGGGGTGCAAAGACCGCCGATTCAAACACACAATCTTGTATGGGGGCCGGGGATTCCCCTCCGAAAATGGGCCCGTGAAAAATATACGGGGGGCTTTTTCGGACAAAAGCAGAAGGCGGGGTGTACTTAGGACAAAAAGATTGGGCGCACCGGACGAAGTGGGGGGGAGATGTGACCAAGGGAAAGAAACGAAAGAAAGGCGAGGAAACATGTGTAGAAAGTCGCGGATCCGGCGGGAACGGTGGGCAAACAACAACAGAGGCCACCGGAGCCCGGGGAGGTTGAGACAGCGTTGCAGCAAAAAAAAAAACAAGAAGGGAACGACGGAGACACTAGGAAGCGCAAGTGGGTGGGAAAAAAAGAAAGGTTAAAAACCTCTAAGCGCTCATGACGATGACGTCCAAAGCAGAATTTTGTCACGAGTCAAAAAAAAAGAGCAAGCGAACCGAAGATTAGCCTCGGGGCCGGGATAAGGGCAACTACCACGCACACCGGACGCAGGGAACATAACGGGGCGTGGGGAGGGCCAAAAAAAAACGGCCGAAAAGGGGGAGGGAGAGAAACGCGTGGAATTCCGAAAGAAGGCAAAAAATTCGTTTGGTTGCAACGCCGCCGCAAGGGGGGGGGAGGGGCGAACCCCAACACGAAGACAAGACATTGAAAAAGAAGAAAACGATCGGTAAGAAGGCGTGCGCCTTGAAGGCGTTGGGGTTAGAACAACGCTTAACGCATGGGTCTGTAAGAACCGATATCAAGGAGCAGGAGGGAGAAAAATCAGAAAGGGCAAAGAGAATCAGAGCCGAGAAAGAAAATGTCGTGTGGGGCTGGGAAAAAAACAAGAGCCGCACGCGAACCGCCCGCGCTCACGGGGTTTTAATCAGGAGGAAAGGACCAAGCACCGAAGGGGGGGGACCACAGGGAATCGGCAAAAGAGGGCAGAGGTCCCCAACGGGGGAAATCTAACCTGAATCAGCGGTTGAGTGACCTTTATTCAGGAGAACTCGCGCTAAAAAAAAGCATGCCGGGAAGAGCCGAGACAAAAAAAGCGCAAGCAGGGGCACTGCCCGCTGAAAACCACAGAGAGGGGAGAACGCGGTTTGAACTAGGATGGCGATTGGGCGATTAGCGAGACAGAGGGGGCAGAAGCCGGGAAAAAAGAAACAAAGAAAACCAATCGCTACCAAAGAAAACTATTGAGAGGAGAATCATCCCAAGACGGCATCAAAAAAAACAACAACGTAGGAGGAAAAAGATACATTGAAAAAACGACTCCTATGACGAAGGAAGTACTGTCTGCCTCTTCTGTCGCAGCCACGGAGAGTCAAACGCTGGCAAGCATAAGTGGAGATCGACCACGAAAAAAATCCTAGTTCAACAAAAAGGGGAAAGGTGTCCGAAAACGCAAGTGCTCGGGACGAGCGGCAAGGTTTTGGTTGGCAAAACGGACAGCGGCGCGCCCAGCCCCCCACCAGTGCTAGGTGACCGTACTGAAGGGTTTTTGTCAGTAGAGAAATAAACAGCACAAGAAGGATGAAACGAAAAAAAGGGAGTAACAGGTAGAGAACGAAAGATGGCAAGTGCCGAGGACATTACCGGTCCATCCCAGAAATTGAAAGCAAAATGAAAACCGTGCGAACCACCTCGTTGGAGAAGAGAAAAAAGCGCGGAGGTTAGACCAGCAACAAGGGAAAAAGGAAGTCTGTATCGCGATCTTCGAATCGAGTACCCAAAGGTCTCTTGGAATTGGTAGAAGGCAACAAAGAAACATGGAAACGGATTGTCAGTTAAGAAACAGAACCTCCACAAGCTGCAGCGCCGGTGAACAGCTTGCTTAATAAGAAGCAAAAAAGGAGTCGGTTGTAGAGGGAAACCGGCCACGCCATCACGATTTGACTCTGAGACCGTGCAGAAAAAAGAAAACGCGATTTAAAAGTTCCTTGGAAGGGAAAAACGGGGGGGGGCCCGCCGAAAGCGGTGCCCATCCTCAGACTTGGGAGAGTGGGGAAGAGGAATCACCAAGCGAAGAAGTGCTCTGGGGAGGGCCGCAAGGGCACGCTTTGGGGATAACTCGGAATGTCAAGCCGGGAGGTCAGAGGGTGACAGAAAGAGGAGGGTGATGGGTAAAGGAACCCAACTCCCCAAAACCAACCCGCGCAAAAATAGACCTGGTTTGGGGTTGGTTGGGGGGAATGGAAGCGTGAGGGAAGGGGGGGGGGATATCTTCTGGGGGGGGTGGTGGGGGGGTGCGACGCCAAACGAGCTCAAACACCCACGGTGGACAGGGAGGAGGGGGGTGTTTGAGCCGACGACAAGTCATTTTTGGAAAAAAAAACACCAACAAGCGGGGCCGCTCGCGCGGCCGGGAATCTCGAACAAAAGAAGAGAGTCTTTAAAAGGAAGCAGACCAAAAGGGCACAGCACAACTAACAAAAACCGCTGCGGCCGTCCGTTGTGGGGAAAAAAGAAAAAAGGTGGGGAGGTGAATGGGGTTACAAAGGCCCCAAGAAACCGCCGCGGAATGCAAAAAAGGGGGGAAAAGACAATAGGACGAAACTCGCTATCCTCACAGCCCCGTTCAGCATCGGGTGGGGGGAGGACTAGAAAACACGGTGGGCACTGGCTGAGAAAAGGAAATCACGCCACGAACGTGCACGAAAAAAGGTAAAGATCGGGAAGACCCGAAGGAGGTAAAGTCAACGTGGGGATCATTTATGGGAATTGGGACTTTAGGCCCTCGTTTTGTAGCAAAGGGCGGGGATAGTAACGCGGAAAAAACTCTGGGTGTCGCCAAAGCAAAGCAAGCTTGAGCACGGATAGGTTCAAATCGTTTAGATCGCAAGGTGCCTGCGTCTTCTGGGGGGGTGAAAAGGCAAGGAAAGAACACCGAAGAATCGTGCGCAGCAAAGCGAACCAAAAGGGGCCCCAGTCTTTTTGCTATGACCCCGAATCAAAGAAAAAGGTGGGCCGCAGAGGCAGAAAGGAGAGGGTGTCCCATGAGGCAGGCAAAGGGTGCACCAAAAAGGCGAGTGAATAGGGGTCCTTGGCAAGAATGAGGAAAACAGAAAAAAACCCAGGAAGGCAGTCAAGAAAGAAAAAAAAGAAAAAGATCGCCAATACGCGGTACAGTCGAAAATCCGCGCCCCTCAAAGAGAGGGGAGGACGACGGGAGGACCGGCGATGAGAGCACCTCCAAACACGGCAATTGTTGTCAGACAACAAGGGGGGAAAATCGCGGTCGTAAGCTAAAAAGTTCTGAGCACGCCCGGCCGCTGCTTGGAGAGAAGTCAGTCAATCGGGGAACAGTTGGTGGACTGGGCGGAAAATGACAAGCAAATCAGGGGAGACTTGAGGTCAAGAAAACAAACAAAACAGAAGGGGAGAGCTCCCTAGTTGTTGTTTAAATGTGAAAAAACTTTAGAGACGGAAAAAAGAAACCAAACTACCTTAAACTCAAAAAAAGTGAAAAATCGCACATCGATAATAATAAGACTTGAAAAGGGGGGAAACCAAAATGCGTGCTGTGAAGACCGCAGGCCGGGTTTTCCAGGGGGAGTGAATGGGCCAGGGAACCTTGGGGGGTTAGATGGGAGAGAGATAGCAAGGTAGAAGAGCGGTGTGGCGGGCCAGATCGAGCGAAGAAGACCGCAGACACAGGAGAAAATTCCTTAAATGTGACAACAGGGAAAATGAACCGAAAAAGGGGCGAAAGGAAACGAAGGGAGAAAAGCCACCCTCCTTGAGAAAGTGCCACGTGTAGGGGGAGCGAAAGCCCAGGGGAGTCCCCCAAAAACTGCACCCAAAATCGAGGCGCCTTTAAGAAAAGCAATAGGTGACCTAAGGCTTCATCCAACGCACGAGCGGCGAAGCGGGGGGGTAACCGGGGGCACAAAGAAAGAAAAAAACCTTGAGAAAAAGCTGGAAATGGTGAATTGGGGGGAAGCACGTTTAACAAGAGTTTTTTTTTTGTGGGTCGAACCGAAAGGTATCGGAATCAGAGGAAAGAGGCGTAACCCTTAAGAACATCCACCCGAAAAAGGGAAAACGAGGGAAACGCCATGACACAAGCTTTGGAGAAAAACGTGTAAGCAAATGGGGAAAACGAAGTGACCGGATCAACGCGGGATTAAAAAAAAACCTTCAGGTCAGGGGGGGAAACAAAGTGAAAGGCCACCCGGGAAAGCATTCTACCAGAGGCATCGAAAGGGGTTTTGATCACGAGACTCACGCCCCTTTGGGTTCGGGGAAGAAAAGGACAGAGAGAAAACTACCCGCCACTGGAAAAGCGAAAGTCGAACTAGCTTTCCTAACAGACCGAAAAGGGCATGCTAGAAAAGACGAGGGGGTAAACTACAATCGAGGGTGAGAGGGGGTGTTGGTAGTTGGGGGTCCAAAAGGCTTCCTAAGCGGAGGAAAGGCAGAAAGCTCAGGGGGTGGTGGTTCGAGGAAAAATATCGGACGAAGGGCAAAGAGGGCAAAAGGAAACCATGATTTTGGAACCCGTACTCAGGGACGGGAAGGAGGGGTGGGAGTAAAGGGGGAAGGTGGGCGTTGGGTCCCGACGGGAAGCAGAAAATCTCCAACTTCGACTGTGCAGAAGCGAAGAAATTGCGTCAAATCAAGAACGCCCGGAGGCGAAAGAAAAAAAAAACGGCGACAACTGCTTAATTACAAAAAAGATCTAAGGGCAGACGTGGGGTAGAAACAATTAAAAAATGCGGTACGTCCCGCGGTAAAAGGGCTCGCAAATTCGTAGCAAACTTCAACTCCCGGGGTACTAAAGAGAGAGAGAAAAAAACAACAAAGAGAAGAAAAGAGAAGTAGGGGGCAAATATTCTAGTTGCAAGAATTTACAGTCAAGAAGAAAGCCTACTCATGCCAAAAAAGGGGGAAAGGAACAGAGAAAAGGGAGAAGGTGGAGCGTTTGGGAAGATACAAGCCTTAGAACGTGGGGTGCTCGGCGGGAATTAGGAAAAAATAAACTAATGATACGAGGTGCGACATAGAAGAGTGCCGCGCAGCCCCGAAGGGGAAAAAAAAAAACGACCAATCAAGGAATAGAAGCTAAGTAAACTGGAACGGGGTGTGTGAAACAACCAGTCTACTCGGGGAATCGCGCCATCACGAACATCGGGAGAAGGGGGGCAGGGGGTTGGGAGAGGAAAGGCGCGAAATCAGGGATGCGTAATTGAAAAAGAGAAAAAGAGGGGCGGGACAGACAGAGTGCCTGGCAAACGGCACGGGCAGTGAGGTTGAGAAAAAAGGGAAGGATTAGGAGTGCAGGGTTTTCTCAGGAATGGAAAAAGAGAAAACGGCAAAGAGAAGCTAGGAGCAAGACGCTCCCCCTGCAGGGGTGTAGTGAAATAGGGGGGAAGTCAACCAACCGGGTGAAAGGCAAATGCGAGAGGTAAGAGAACAAAACGGGAGACATACAAAAGGGATCAAAAAAGAACTGGCCAACTTAAGCTGGTAAGATGCTCCGGCACTGGAAGTTCCCGTGTGAGGTGGGGGAGGGACAGAAGAGGAGTACAGAGGCGGAAAAACGAGGCGGGAAGGACTACGTGTGACGGATCAGAGACAAGGTGGCTCAAGTATGGTGACCCAGGCACCCGGGGAGTAAACGTGACCTGTAATAAAGGAGAAAAAAGGAATTGTGGAAAGCCCTCCGCTGACCAGTGACAAACCCCAAAAAAGCAACCTTTGTACCTCGCGACCGACAAAGGGGGGAAATTCACGAAAAGGGAGGTCCGTCCAATCACAAAGTGGTTCTGAGTGACATGTCAGGGGGGAAAAGTGCGACCAGAACTTGTCCTGAAAAAAAACGGCCGAGCAAAAAGGCTTCTAAATCCGACAAAAAACACTGCCCTCCAGGAAAGGACACTGGGGCCAAAAAGCATCCCGGGTAAAAATCAGCGCCGCCGGAAAAATGGAATGGAAAGAAGACACAACAGAGTTTAGACACACTCTTCCGATTCCGATGACCTCGGGGAAAACGGAAAAGAAGGGGGTGACCGGATTTGAGACGCCTGGGGGGTTTGAGCGGCCGGGTAAGAAAAAATGCCCTTTCTGAGAGTCTGGGAAGAAGACGGGACTGTGGCGGCGCGAAGACATAAGGAGAGGAGGGCAAAAAAGCCGATGGGGTTTCAAAGCCCATGCACGCTGCCACTCAAACAAGAAGCAGGAAATGGCCTCGAGTGGACGACGGCTTGGCAAGGGTTTGACTCGACAACAAATAAAGACGACAGAAAAAAAACAAATAACAAGACAGCACGCGCCTGAACCGGCAGTGAAAAAGATTCAGAAACAGACGGTTAAAAAAACAAAGACGAAATTCAGAGATCCGTGTCAAGACGCCCATCAGTTTAGGGGGATGAAAGGTCGGACAACTGTGGGAACAAGTGAAAACCCAGCCCGCATCCACGGACCGAAGCCCCGAAAAATCGGGAAAGGGGGGGAAAAAAGCCCAGCTCAAAGATGAGGGGAAGCTTCGACGCGGTAAAACAGAACTCTGCGCAAAAAAAAGTGGGGGCGGTCGCGTCACAGTTACGCCGGCTAATTGAAGGGGTGCCCGCAGTAACCAAAATAAGGGAACAAAAACTTGGCGCACAAAAGAGAAGAGGAACTGCAACTCAAAGTGAAAGCAACAATGCGACGGAAAGACAGACGCCCGCGACCACGAAGCGCGCAACCGTAGGAAAAAGCCACTTCAAAAAAGGACGGAACAAGTAAAAAAGCCCGCGAAATTGAAATCAAAGCGTAGCCAGACGGCACCAGTGGGCCGTGAGAAACGCAACTTGAACGACGAAGAAAAGGGGAAGTGACGCGTGGGGGACCCACAGAAGGAAGAACTGTCAAAAACGCCACTCTCATCAAAAAAGGCATCGGGGAAGGGAACCCGGTTTGCCAAGGCCAAAAACGAAAAAGCAAGGGGAAAAAAAAAGGTGCTTTGGACAACATGAGCGAAAGAGTTTGTACAAAAACAGGGAACGAAAACGGGAAGGGAATAAGAGAAAGTCCTTGGCAATAGATGTCCAACACGGCCCATCAAAAAGCGAAGAAAACTGATTTGTGTCAAGTCGCTGTGTAAAGGGGGGAGACTGGGGAAAACAAAAAAACGAGTAAAATGGCCAACCTACAAAACAAAACAAAGGGGACAGGTTAATAAATTGGGAAAGGACGAAGCCCGGATCAAAAAGCGACGACACTTAAGAATCTAGAATTTGTGAGGGGGGGAGAAAAAGGGCCACAGAAAAGCGCAACGCGCTGCAAGAAACAGAGTGAGCTTGAAGAAAGAATGTTAAATCGGAAAAAAAAAAAAGCGGCGACCCGAAAAGACTCCGCTATGGAAGATCAGAAAAAAGAAGAAACCCCGAAGCGTAAAAAAAAGACAGCTCCAAGAAAAAGCGTCGACAAAGGACAATCGCGCGTGAGGCCTACGGCCACAGGAGACGAGCTCCATCTGGAGGGGGGCGGTGCACGCGCGGCTGGGCCTTGGTCAAGACCACAAACAAACCAGGCCCGCCAGGGAAGAAATTACACGGAAATCTGTTCCACGGGGCGCTGAGCCGGGCTGGGATGGAGGGGGAAAACGGGAGCAAATAAAGGTCGGGGGGGTAGACGAAGAATGGGATATTCCCTCGCACAAGGGAGAAAGTCGATCCAACAGGGCGAACCCCTCCGAAGGGACGTCAAGAACTTGGGAGGGTTGGGAAGGGGACAAATGAACATACGACTCCGCAGCACCACCTCTCGCCCAGCGGTGGCCGTAGGGCCGAAGAGAGCGTACAAGAGGGGACACGAAAGAGGGGAAGGGTCACACGATTCACCGTGATACAAAATGATCGCTTTGGAAGTGAAAAATTTATGGGACTGTGCAAACCGAGCCTCTAGAAATGGCGAAACAGCATCGAATATCCCCCTGGCTCAACACCGACAAGACGCCTGGGGAAAGAAAAAGGAACAAGGGGAAGACCGAACAGATTCGTACCCCCAATTGTGTGAAAGCTAGGGGAAAGGTCGTGGCGAGACGGATGAACCAGATGGACTAACGTGGCCTGCGAAAGACACCCGATCCAACCCAAAAAGAGATAGGGAGAAAGTGACAACAAAAACTCTCAAACAAACAACTAGGAAGAAAATTGGATGTGATCCGATCTCCCCAGGGAGCGAGACGGGAGACATCTTCGCGCAAAAATAATCAGGACAATAGTGCAAAAGCGCCAATAGGGAGAAAATCAGGGCCCACTAACCGACCTAGGTCAGGCGTTCTAAAAATCTTGGCTCAGGGGAAATAACGGGGCCAGGTTTGTTGGCCCAGGAAGCGCGGAGAAAGCAGATAAAAGAACCCGTCGAATGGAGTAGCCGCGCGGAGCCACGAATACAGAAAAGAAAGGGCAAAGGGGACAAGGGAAGTCACGACCCGCGAACAGAATGAAAAAGGACAAGCAACCCGATAGGGTCCAGGCCACTACCAAACTCCAGCGCGGTGTCAGGACACCGGAGGAAAAGGGGAGTACCCCAAAACAACACGAAGAAGCGGCCCGTCGAGCGAGAATCTTCACCCGTGGTCGTGAGGTATCCAAAGGCGCTTGGGGACAACAGACTCGGCGGACAAGACAGGGGGCACGAAACAGCGATGGTGCTTCCAAAAAAAACAAAGCAAGAAAGACAACTCAGCGCCGGGAAAGAATAACAGAGGCTTGGGGTATCAGGGGGGAGCAATTGCGCCACGTGGGCCACGGGGGGGGTCGAGAAAAAAAAAATAGCGCGTGCCGGACAACACGCATTGAGAGCGTGGACGAAACCCAGGAGGTCCACCCGCGAAGGGAAAGAAAAACCTGTCGACGCCGAAAAAAAGACCCCACATCCCGTACCAACTAGAAGGAAGACCGGTGAGAAGGTGGGATCTTAAAAAAAACCTCAAAGCGTAGCGTCTGCCGCGCCATTTTGGGGAGACAGTAAAGGAGGAACGAATCACGAAAAAAAGGCAAGAAGTGAAGAGAAAGGGGGTTTAGGGACCGGATGAAGCCCACAAGAAAGATAGAAGTTTTGTCAACGAGTCAAAGGGGGGGGAAATACGAGGGTGGGGAGCCGTCCAAAAAAGAGAAAAGAAAAACAGGAGGGCACGGATGGTGTTTCGTTGTGGTTGAAAATCGTCCGAACAACAGAGACCAGGGGGTGCCAAGACAAAAAAAAAAGGGAAACGCCCAAAGAAAAAGCTACGCGGCAAAAAAATCTCAAGAACCAGAACACTGATCGTGGGCACCAGCGGTGGATGTAAACCAAAAAAAAACCTCAGCACAAAAGTTGAAGGAACAATTAGGACTGTTTGGGAAAGGGGCCGCGAACGGAAATGCAAAGGTTTGAGAAACAAGGCCAGTGACTGGAAGGGGGTGGGAACCGCCCCCCGCTTCAAAACTAGGGGGGGACGCAAAAAAAATCTTTAACACATGGGAAACTGGCGGGAAGCGAAGGTCTGTGACACGCCCAGCGCCCAGGTGATCTATTCGCACCAAAAAAAGAAACGAAAAAACGGATTGTCAAGTCAGAGTTATTTCAAAATTATTGGAAAAGGGTGGGGCATGGGGGAAGCAAATGAAAAAAAAGCGTGGGCGCTCGGTTAGTTGATCAGTTAGAGGGGGAAAAAAAGGAGGGCGGTGAAACCACTCGGGCAAGACACGCAGGAGTTTCCCGCGGGGCACGGGCGCAAAAGGGGATGAGACTTTAACTTTTGTTACTGGGATTGCGAAACGGCAAAAGCAATAGCCAGGGGGGTTTTACTCCAGAACTAAAACCCGTACTAGGGGGGGAGGAAAGGAGGGCTGGGCGACAGAGCCGCGGAATCAAAGCCTTACCGGGAACGCAAGAAAAGAGGGAAAGCTGAACTCGCGAGTGACAGGGGTTTCTTGCAGAGAAAGGGGAAGGCAAGGAAACGGGTACGGCAGTTTCAAGGAACGGAAGTCAAAAACAAAAACCAACTGAAAGGTAAACTGAACACATCCGCCAATTCCAGGGAACACAACCAGAGCGACAAGTCAATCGTCAGGATCATGCTCGGCCCTGCGCGAGTCTGGGATTCGAAAAAGGTCACCAAAGAGAAAAGGAGGTTGTAGAAGGAACAAAGTCCAGACCGTCGGTTGACGACGAGACAACGCCATGCTGTTAGCGAGGGAAGGAAAGGAAGAGGGTGCCCGAACGGGCGCGAAAGAGTTAGACGGAAACGACATGGGCCATTACCTCTTGAGGGGGACGCGAAAACGCCGAAACCGAAAAGAAAGCGATCATCCGCAACTACTTTCCTTCCCATAACAGAGAAACGTCAGCTACCGGGGACCTCCAAACGAAAAAAAAAAACCAAGGGGGAGGAGCAATACGGGAAAAACAGGAGACGCCGGAAGTCAAAACACCCGATGGTGAGAAATCCTATCTCGCCTTCAAAGGGAGGGAGGGGAAGAAGGGTTCAAAGGCGAGAAGGAAAACAGCCAAAAAAGGGGGACTAAAAGCCCCCCCCAGGCCTGCGAATGAAAACCGCAGATGCGGAGCCCGAAGGACCAAAGGTCCGCGACTTCCGGGAGGGGGCACAAAAATGGCTTTGGACCGACGAAGACCAGAAACGACAGGGGAGAATTGACGGGGAAAGCGAAAGGCGCGGGTCCAAGTGGGATAAAAAAAAAAAAACGTGCCACTCTGGAGCTGATGATGGACCAAAAAAGATTGGGGTTGTTGGGGGGACGTCCCAAATCCAAATCCTTTAAGAAGACAGACAGGGAAAACATCCTCGGGGCCAGTTCCGTGGCACAAAATAAAATTGAACCAATGAAGTGGAAGAGGGGAAAAATCACGTAACCAGGAGGGTCTTTTCAGTGGGAAAGACAAAAAAACTAAGGTCGCTCCCTCAACCTCCACCTCAAAAAGACCGGGGGGACGCCGGAAAACCAACATATCAACCCAGCGTAAAAAACGGGTAGACGCGTGGAACAAAAGTCTGTTTACCGATCTCGCAAAAAAAAAAAGGGTGCGAGGAAACAACATATGGGCAAAGCACCCCAGGAGAGCTCAGGTAAATTGGAGATTCTCCACGAAGGGAGGCAGTTTAGAGGAAAAATACACGGGAGAAAAAACTCAACGCCAGAAAGCTAAGAAAAACGGCCCTAATAGCAAAAAAAAAAGGGCGAACAACTATCTACCAAAACAAAACAAAAAAGCATCAAACTCGAAGTAATAGAGAACGAGAGGGGAGATGGGGGGTGAATGTTAACGCGGGCACAATCGGAAGCAGGGGGGGCCCAGACAATGAAAAAGAAGAGAGAAGTTTCGCAGAAAGAAGGAAGCGATTCGTAGACAATGGTGCGGAAGACACACACGTACTAGGAAAAAAGGGAGAGAAGAGGGGAGTGAACGACGGCAGTCGCGGCATATGACGAGTGCAATCGAGAAGCTGCTGACACTCGGCACGCAAACGGAGGCGCGAAAAAAAAAAACAACCCACTCACCAAGCTGAAGTCCGGAAACGAACAAAATCAAAGGGGGAAAGATCTCCGCTAATGCGGTTAAGGGACCGCACGCGGACCAGCAAATCTAGGCGCCCACTAGATTAGAAGC
>Ga0179591_1297183_pt1 | contig 13726 bp, 6 predicted proteins | sample CZOMad2_1_08_16f_FD_182891 | JGI IMG/M metagenome (GOLD analysis project Ga0179591, IMG submission 182891) | Vadose zone soil fungal communities from Angelo Coast Range Reserve, California, USA - CZOMad2_1_08_16fungal (PacBio error correction) | ecosystem: Environmental > Terrestrial > Soil >...
AATTGACGCAAAGCTCACCGCAAATTACAAGACAAAAGCTCGCAGAGGTGGAAAAAGAAGGGAGAGGGTAAATACATGACTAACAGAAGGTGTAACGAATCAAGGGGCAGAACTGCAAATATCGGCAAATGAGGAAAATCCATTACGGGTTATTAGCTTGAAAGAAGGAGGCGGTCAGAGGGGATCGAGACTTGAACTCAGTCACGAGTGGCGCATTTCGTCGATCTCTCTTCAGTCGGGGAATATCTCTGATCGTACGAGGATCAGGGTGTGAGGAGGGGTACCAAAAAACAACCAAGTAATCTGAAGTCCCTGTTCCACTTGGGGAGAACATACGATGAAAAGTCATCAGAAGGCCTTGGCTCTGGGCCAGTAATCATCCCATTTGTTCGAAAAGGGCATAAGGAAAGGCGCTGGGGAGTTAGAATCGCGGTTAGCACGAGGGAACAAAGGAGGGGAAAAATGCCGCTGTGCGTAAAAGGTCGGATGGCACAAAAGTGGCAAACCGAGTCCAGGAATGGAAAAACCAATAGAAGAGGGAAGGAAAACTTGAGGAACTCCTTTGTCGGAGACCGAGCCTGAGAACCGGCTTACAGGAGTTTCAAGACGGGATTTCCTTCTACGACTGTGAAAGACTCAAACGGGGATCTGTCCATCGTGATTAAAGAAAGGTGGTTGGATAAAGCAGAGGGAGAGCGACGACGAGTTTCGATAAAAGAGGAAGCGAGAGGGACAGGGGGGGGGGGGGGAGGCAAACGCCGACTAATAAGAAAGCTGGCGCGCGTTCGAGAAGTCAAAAGTTTGCAAGGAGAACATCACAGGGAAAAGGCTTAGCGTGCCGGGGAAAGGGGCACGGGGAAAGGGGAGGAGGATAACAAAAAAGGGTTCAGAGGGAGGCAAGCATTGAGGGAAGAGGATCTAGAAGTACTCTCCCATCGCTCCTCTCTAGCAATGTACATATTTTCTCCTTGCTCTGACGAAAAAAAAGAAGCAAGATACAAGAAAGTGTGGTCGGGGGAAGAGGAAAGAAACCAGCAAAAGTCGGGTTGAAAAGGAGCAGGGAGATTCCTTCTGCAAAGAAGAGAAGGGAAGATGCAAATAATAGGAATTTTTTGATCGGTCGAGCTCAACCGTCTTCCGGTCTTACGGTCAAAGACTGGACTACTAGCGCTGACAAAGCCCTATGGGGAAGAAAAAAGCAGTCAAAAGGGGAGAAGAGGGAGGAGAACCGGATGGGCGATCCATACTCCCGGGAGAGACGACTCGATCGGAACTGATTTGTGACGATTGGCCTCGCAATCTAAAATCAAAAAATCCAAGAGGATCCATACCACAAACGGCAAGAGTATCTGGGAGACCTGACATTATTCTGTTTGGGGAAACGGAAGGGAGCATCAAGGGATATGATCGTAATCGCAGAAAAACCACCGCAGAAGAAGGGGTCTTCGCTTAGGTTATTCAAGAGCTTCTACGCAGGTAAGAGCCTATAAAAAAACACAAGATAGGAAAAGGGTGAGAATCGGATATTACGGAGCCGGGGGGTTGCCTTCCCATGGGGCTATTTCACGGGTCGGGGTAACCGGGTTGGGGGATGGATAGGAGGAATCGTGGGGTGCGGGTCGTTCACCTCTAATTGCTCCATCAAACTCTCCCAGCGTGTCTTTTACCGACAAAAGAAAAAAGTTGGGAGTCCTTACACCGCACAATCGACAAACTGAAGGGGGGGAGGGGGAATCGTAAAACACTAAATCTAAAAAAAAGACCTCATGTCTCCAGGGTTCAAAAAAAAGAAAGGGATTAAAAGGGAGCCGGAAGTTGACGCACGGTCCGTCGTAAAAGAAACGCTTTCCGGGAAAAGTCAATCCTCTCATGGTCTTGGAAGTGTTGAATGTGAACTCGGGACAGTGAAAGGCAAGGGGTCATCTGTTCGGAGGTACCCCAGTCTTAATTTTAGGAGCGCCAACCTGCACAGAAAACACCGAACTCTCCAATACCTTTACCGCGTTCATGTTTCAGGGGGGGGGGAGAGGACGAGCTTAGGCAAATAGTGCAAGCGAAGGGGGTTGTCAACGAGGTGCAAAATCCAGATTTGAAAAAAATCAGACTGCGGATGATCTTTAATCAAGAAAAAAGGCCTTGTCGTGCACAGAGCTATAGTGGGGGTAGCGAAGGGGGCATAGTTAAAGACACAGGCTTTTTGGCTTGAAAGGGGTCCCGCAAAAGAAAGAGTCGCAAACTCGTTGCGATCGACTTCGTTGCTCTAATCGCAAACGTCGTAGAAAAAACTCGGGGCTATCGTCGGGCAGAGTCACGGAAGGAGAATAGGGTAACCGCTCCTCAATAAAATAGGTGGGGAGAATCCTTTTTTGGGGATTACGTTCGCGAATAAATACATTCTTCTAGCGAGCGAGATTGCTCGAAACTAAGGAAGGAGCTAAGATGCTAGCCGACTAATCGCGCAGTCAGGGGTTTAAGCTTTTCATAATGCCGAATCCAAGCAGTTCCACGAATGCTCGCTTCAAGAGAGATCTCGCGGAAGGGACTAGGGAGCGAATCTCAGAGGAAGGAAGGGAAATCAAGACACGCCCTCCTCAGGTCGTCTTTGCGAGTGACTTGAAAACCTGATTTAGAGGTTGGGAATCAGTTGCTTAAAGAGGGTGGGGGAAGCAGGCGGTTATCGAAAGCCCTGGGACGTCCGTAACTGTTGTAAAATAAGTACGCAGAATGATTAATTAGGAGTTAATCCCTCTAAAGATCGGCTGTTGGGGGGAAAAAAAAAAACCGGTAAACGGCGACTGCTCGGCGCCCGCAAGCTTCGGATGAAGAAAAAAGAAGATCCCAAACTCCCCTCCAGGCCCCATAGGGGGCGCGAAAGGGAATCAGCGATAATGATGAAAGACTTGAAAGAGAAGTAAGCGCGAGGGGGCGGATGTGCTTGCCGAGATACGACCGGGAGGGGAAAGAGGGAGTCCAACCTCAGGGATGCTTGTGAACTCTCACGGTGGAGATGCTTCACAATTGGCGAGAGGGAGGACCTGAAGAAAGAACGAATGACGGGCAGAAAGAGTTTTGCCGATGGTCGAGGTCGGAGTCCGATAGGGGTTCGTCAAAGCCTTTTTTCAAGCGAGCTCGTTTTGATGGCAAAAAAAAAATGATTCATGGGATTTCCTGATATAATAACCGGATGGAGGACCTGAACAGGATGAAAGGGTTCATCAAGAATACAAAGAAAAGGAAGGAGTAAAAAAAACAAAGAAGGCGTTTGTGGTTTTTTTTTTGGGTTGTTTTTTTGGGGGGGTTTGTGGTTTGTTTTGGTGGGTTTTGTGGGGGGTTGTTTTTGTTTTTTTTTGGTTTTTTTTTTGTTTTTTGTTTTTGTTTTTTTGGGTTTTTTTGTGGCCACACCCCCCCCCCCCCCCCCCCCCCCCCCCCCCCCTCCACCCACCCACCCCCAACCCCAACCCCCCCCCCCTCTCCCCCCACCACCCCCAACCCCGCCCCCCCCAAACCCCCACCCCCCCCCCCCCACCCCCCACAACACCAAACCCCCAAAACACAACCAGCACCCCCCCACCCCCCCCCCAACCCGCCGACCCCCCCCCAACCCAACAACCCCCCACCCAGCCCCTCCCCCAAACCCCCCCCTCACCCCCACCCTCCCCCCAACGCCCCCCCCCACCCAACCCGCCCCGCCCCGCCCCCCCACACCAGCCCCCCCCCCGCCCCCACCCCCCCCAACCCCCCAAACCAACACCACCCACCCCCCACCACCCCCACCCTCCAACCCCCCCCCCTCCCCCCCCCAAAACCACCGCCAAACCCCCCCCCCCCCCCCCTCCCCCCCCCCCCCCCACCCCCCCCCCCCCCACCCCGCCCAATACCCCCCCCCATCCCCCGACCCCCCACCACCCAAACACCCAATCCCCCCACCCCCAACCCACCCCCCCCCCCCCCCCAAACCCCACGTCCCCAAAAACCAACCCCCCCACCCCCCCCCAACCCCCCACCCCCCCCCCACAAGCACCACCCAACCCCACCCCACCCCCCACCCCCCCACACCCCCCCCCCCCCCCGCGCCCACCCCCCCTCCACAAAAACACATTTTTTTTTTTTTTTTTTTTTTTTTTTTTGTTGTTTTGTTTTTTTTTTGTTTTTTTTTTTTTTGGTTTTTTGTTTTTTTTTGTTTTGTTGTTTTGTTTTTGTTTTTTTTTGTTTTTTTTTTGTTTTTTTTGTTTTTGTGTGTTTTTTGTTTTTTTGGTGTTTTTTTGTTTTTTTGGTTTGTTTGTTTTTGTGTTTTTTTTGGTGTTTTTTTTTTTTTTTTGTTTTTTTTTGTTTTTTTTTTCTTTTTTTTTTTTTTTTTTTTTTTTTTTTTTTTTTTTTTGTGTGTTGTTTTTTTTTTTTGGGTTTTTTGTTGTGGGTTTTTTGTTTTTTTTTTTTTTGGGTGTTTGGTTGGGGGGTGGGTTTTTTTTTTTTGGTTGTTTTTTTTTTTTTGGTTTTGTTTGTTTTTTTTTTGTTTTGGTGTTTTTGGTTTTTTTGGTTGTTTTTTGTTGGTTGTTGGTTTTGGTTTGTGTGGTTATTGGTGTTGTTTGTTTTTTTTTGTTTTTTGGTTGTTTTTGGGTGGTTTGGGGTGGGTTTGGGGGGTTTTTTTTGGGTGGTTTTTTTTTGGTTTGGACCACCAAAAAAAAACCCGCCCCCCCCCCCCCCCCACCCCACCCCCCCCCCCCCCACACCCCCCCCCCCCACCCCAACACCAACCCCCCACCCCACCCCCCCAACCCCCCCCCCCCCCCCCCCCCCAAAAAAACCCCCCCCCCCCCCCCCCCCCAAAAACCCCACACCCCCAAAACCCCCCACAACCAAACCCCCCCCCACCCATCCGCCCGCCCCCCCCACCCCCACCCCACCCCCCCCAAACCCCCCCCCCCCCCCCCCCCTCCCCCCCCCCCAAAAACTCCACCCACCCCCCCCCCCCACCGCCCCCCCCCCCCCACCCCCCCCCCCCAACCCTTCTGGAATTTGAAAAACCCTTCAAGCACGCCAAAGTTGGACGAGCTCGAAAGCATGACTCCATTGAAAGAATTACCGTTGCTAAAAAGCGGAAAAACAAATAAAAAAAGGGAAAAAGAAACGGCACTGTGGGGAACGAGAGAAAAAGGGCGCCCCAGGCCATCCTCGATTGGTTAGGGGGCTCTGTATCTAATGACTGGAAGACGGTGAAGCCTTGTTTAGTGTTCAGGGTAGTTTGAGGGGGGGAGGCTCTTGGCTTAACCAATCCGGCCTTTGCTCATTGAAAAAAGGTGCGATAGAGGGGGGCTTGAGCTTCAAGAAAAAAAGTAAAGACAGCGGACCGGAAAAAAAGCACGCGACGGCTGACACACGGGTACAATTCAATCAACAGAAGAAAAGAATACCGATGCTTGACTTAGGGGCAAACTGGGGGGGGGCTGGGGGGGTTATTTTTCCTATAAATCGCTCGGCCATCCGCGAGAAAAGAGAAGCTGGGGGGAAGGGCCCAAAAGATCACTCGTGAAAACCGGCTGAGAGAAAAGGGAGGGAGAACTTTTAGAACTTGGAGTACGGGTCGCGCGGCCGAAATGACTTTCGAACTCTTTTCGTGGGCACCGGCGGCGAGGGGGAGGCAGGACTTCCGTCCCTGAATGGAAAAAGAGAATTCCTGACTTCGGATCGGAGGTTCAGACATACCGAAACGACTCGTTGGGTGGAGTGCCCGCGCTCCCCCCAGCCACTACAACCCGATTCTGTTGAGAGGAAAAGCGGCGAGAAAGAAGAGCCGAAGACACGCTGACGTCGGCGAGTGTCGAATCCGCGGGGAGTAGGAGGAAGGAGGGCGTGCTATGTTCCTTAATAGGTCAAGACTCCCGTCTGCGCGTGAGACCAACATTCCTCCAAAAGTCTTCTAGACTTAAGTCTAGTAAGAGGAGGGAGGACCTGAGCGGAATGGGTAGATCGGATGTCCTAAAACGCAACGGAAAAAGGGGGGGAACGATTATCTTGAGAGGGGGTTGCCAAGTCCCCTTTCCTCCTTCACGGTAGCTTATTACTATCCTGGGGAATAGCGGTTGCTAACAGGAAAAAAGGGTGCGGATGATTGGACGTAACGCGCGGATTGTGAGGATCATTCCGTAGACAGCAAGGCCCATCAAGGACTAAGAGAAAGGGGTGGACAATCTCTCCCCAATGCCAACAGGGTACACCGAGAGGAATAAGATCAATCGGTATCTCGAAAACAACCAACAATTATGGAGGGGAGCTAGAGTGCTGACTATTATCTTCTTAAAAGGTTCAGGGTGGGGGGCATTGGTGCGAGGGGCAACAAGTAGTTCTAAGGCTTGAAGGAGGGGAAAAAGGAAAGCTCAACATAACTCTCTATTGTCTCAGCACTTGAACAGAAACCATATCACATCACGGACCGAGTAACTAACATACCGGGTGCAAAGAAAAGGGAATCGGAAACCGCGAGGCGAATCGTTCATCCTTTGACGTTCGAAAATTGCAAAAGTCGAGGAATCAGAGTAACGTCGCACAAAAGCAATAATCTAAGAAGGGGGGCTTTAGTGTGTTTTTCTCGCCTTATCGGCAAGGGGTTCAGCTAGGGGGGGGGGGGGGGAAGGGAAAGGGGAGGATCGCCGAAGCACGAAAGATCTAAATCGAGTTCGACATAATCTAGACCGGAACTTCAGCGTAGGGAGGAATGAAATGTGCCTTCCAGTGCAGATCAACCGAATCTGGATGTTTATGTGGGATTGACGCCGGGGTAAGAAATTCACAACAGATCGGATGGGGACGGAAAACGGGTTTACCCAAGACGATCCAGAATGGAAGGGCTGGAAATTTAAATGAATGGCCCGAGAAGGACGTGCCCAAGGGAGACGAAAAATCGCCCTATGCGGCCGGAGAGGGGAACGAAGCATTGCAACTCTACCCGGGGAGCGTTTCACTAGATAAAGAAAAACCATTGCTTCAACATTCCTAAGAATGGGACGAGATCGCTATCTAAAGGAACAAGTGGTGGAAAGGAAGCGGAAACCTTCTTTGGGCTTAATTCTGTATTGATTGGGGGGGAACTGCCTTTTTAAACTTGGGTCCGCATTCGCGTTCTTGCGGAACTAGTGCTGAGAGAGTGGGGGAGGTGAAGGAGGAAAAAACCATACTCAGCTCAAGCTCAAGGACTCAAGAAAGAAAAGCGGAGGTGATGAACAACGCCTAAGGAACCACGAAGAAAAGATTTCACTATCTTAAACTTCCTTCTCACGCACAATTCACACTACCAATCGAGGCGGGCAGGGGAAGGAGGACGAATCGGGGGCGAGCTGTTTTCAAAATGCCGTTGGGGGGGGGCGGACTGTGTTACGCGTGTTAGCTTTTAGATCGGGTTAAAAACGGTAAGTGGTACTCGTGGCATGGAGGGGGATGAGGGGTGAAGCGAGATGTGAGGGGAAAACATGTAATTCGGAGAAATGGCATAAGAAAAACCTGACGCAAGTCTCTTTTTTGGGGGACTAAGCCTGGGGAAAAGAATTGGAGGAGAGTAGGGAACAGAGAAGGTGAGGCAGAGAAAAAGGGGGGTTCAGTACACTCGCAGACCCGATACTAGTCAGAGGCGCGAAGCACACTTCTTAGGGAAACTCTCGGACTCGAGCTACAATAAAAAAACAAACTCGGTGACTGGATTAAGGCGTTGAGCAGGCCGCGCCGTAGGGCCATGGGGGAGGAGGCCTGTCACAAGTTTCGAAGAATACAAGCAGCAAGCGACGAAGGAAATCCAGGAGAGTAGAAATCGCAAGCAGCCGCAAATAAAAGGAGATGATGAAGAAGCGCATCAGAAGATCTTGATAGCAATTTGAGAAACCATACTTGTTAAAAAGTTTGAGTGGCCGATGCTAATTTCTTATCCGCCCAGTCTGTTTGGCGGCGCCTGAGCAGGCGGAAAAAACCGGTCGGGGGGGAAAAAACATTAAGCTCTTGAGAGTGATTAAACTCTAGAGAGTAAGACATTCAAAAAAAAAGAGTCAAAATCTTACGAACAAAGGGGCGAATCTTCGATACAAGGCGCTGCACAAGCGGAAACAAAAAAAAGCGAGAAGGCCAAACTCGAAAAAAGCAGGAGGCTCATAGCAAATCGCTCAGATCAGGGGAGGGGAGGAGAGGGATTGTCAACGGCTCAGGATTATCTTAATGCCGAAATGACGCAAGTATATCTCTGCAATTAAGCACTGAGCGAATTCGGAAAACGGAAGGATGAAAAAAAGCGGAAGATTCGACAAATCGGCAGAAGGGAAGAAAAAAAATCTGTGCTCTATATGCCGGCTCGCAAAGAGAGCTTCATGCTTGCGTATCCTAGAATCGTCTAGACTCGAACCGGGAGAAAAAAGGTAGATTCGGAGCGACATGAGACCATAGAACTAATGATTCAAACAAAGGGATTTTCCGGAGGAATCGGTAACACATGATCGTATGACAGGTGCACGACGAGACGCAGAGAGATGGTCGACTTGGCGATCGCTAGAGAAAAGGGCAAGTGAATGTCTCAACCTTTGAAAGAATCTTCGTTGAGTCGGAAAAACCGCACCGAAGGGAGAGGTACTGGAAAAATGATTCGCAACACGAAAGGTGGCGCATTCAAAAACTTTGGGAGAAAAAAGAATCCTCACGCCGCAGAGAGGCCGGAAAATGGACTAAACTGCAATGGACGAAAGATGGGGAAGAAACCGAAGCTTTGCTTTTACATGAAAGGACTATCATTTACCCGCCGAAAAAATGAACGCGTGAAAAAGAGGATTGGAGAGGATGGATAGTTCTGGTTCAGGGGAGAGTCAGCAACTCAAAGGGGGTAACTCTCTAAAAGATGACCCTTAGAAAGTTGAGAAGTCAAAGGACCAAACAAAGAACATCAATGAATTAGGAGAGAGGCACCCTGGAGAGGGGTGAGTTTTTCGACGGCCGTGCACCGAATCTTACCCAGTAATCAAGTAAGTTGAAACGAGGAGAGGAGGAGAAGAGGTTGATGTCCGGCAAAGATGTCCTAAAAAAAGTCAGGGGGAGATTTGTTGCCACGAATTACACAAACGCATTGTGGGTGTCGGACAATCAGCAAAGCGGGAGATATTGGGGAAAGCAATTGAGAGCGGACGAAAATAATCAAGAGAAGAAAGACGAACCGAATTCGATGTTACTATCAAAACTAGATCAATAACGCGTTTGTACGGGATCCAAAAAAAAAGCGAGCCGAGATATCCGGGGTCTTCGAGCTGGGGATGGCGGTCAGATGACCTAAGTAAAATCTCCGGGGCTTTGGCACAAGATCGGGACAAGTCGGCGCGGTTGTTGTTCGGCGATGAGGAGAAAAGAGCAATATCGAAGAATGTCCTGGCATACCAAGGCGGTCTTTGGAATTTCGGCTGAAGAGCTCTGCGATACTGGATCCGATTTGAATGGAAACTCTTGGACTCGGTAAATCGGAAACCGACCATTCAGGTAAGCTGCGAATCCATCGGTAAAAAATTGGAGGATGGGACTGCAGCCTTTGCTCAAGACGGGGGTAACTCAGGGTGGAGGGGAATGGAAAACGAGATGGTTCCCAGAGGGCTTGGTCAGAAGGTCTGAGGGGATTATCGGTCGAAGTGTCAGAATAAAAGACCGCGGTAGTTTTTTCGCTGACTAGAGAAATCAATGCAAAACACAAGGAAAGATCTGGTGGGGAAGATTGACGTTGATACTTTTGAATCTAGGAGGGGGACAAGGAATCTAAATTTAGCTCAGGGAAAAAAGTAACTCAGGGAGACTAACTACCGTACCAATAAAACCTGGTAGAGTAGTACAGAGTCTTCGGGGGGAAAAAAAAGTACTAATCCATATAAGGCATGGGACATTTCTCTAACAGGATTTCTATGTGTAAATTAATTTCTAGATCAGGGGAAGCAAAAAATTGATGTGAATCGAAGGAAAGATATCTCTAAAACATTGGGTTAGTCTGCTGTTCTGCATGTCCGAGAGTAGGGAGAAAAAAAAGAAAAGAAACTCACTCCCGGGGACTCCAAAGGACACCAGATAATCAGGGATTTTCTTTGCACACTAAATATTAGGAGTCGGGCCGCCGGCCAATAAGGATAGACCAGCGCGGCTGGGGGGGGAAGCCTGACCCAGGAGGATTCGATTATCAAGAACAGGCGGCCGATATCACTTCCTTTATCCACCACGTGGATTTAAATAAAAACAAGATGGAAAAACGGAGAACTCGAGTCAAAAGATGGCACGACGCGGTCGTCCCGAATCACGGTCTGGGCAACTCCGTAAGCATTAGGAGGATCGGCGCATACAAGGCAGCAAGTTGCCGTCAAGCCTTGCGATTGCGATTGCGAAGGGACCTTGAGCCAATTCGCTCATTCGGGTAGGGAAGAAGGGATAAGGACTCATCTCAGCAGACGAAAGCTTCTCAAGGGTAGGATAAAAGCAGACGCGGGAGCGCCGAGACACAGTCGAAAAAAATGGTAGTATCAATCGGGCCTCTGAAAAAAAGGCTGAAATCTGAAAAAAAATAAAATATATCTCCAATGGGCAGACTGAAAAAAAGAGTCTTTACTTGGATACCTCACACCCAGAGAACAGAGAAAAGAGCCCCGATCGTAAGAACTCGACTAAGATATCGAGACCTGGGGGGGAAAGTGGTCAACAGCGTGAATAGGGAAATGAAGCAGTCACCGACTTAAGCAGCCAGATGCAAAATCCTGATAATAACCACCTTAATGGCGTGAAGAACGTGCCGAAAAGAAAGGGCAGTTTGGGAGGCGGACACGGAAGGGGGCGGCAAAAGGGAGGGATTCATTCGAAAAAACGTTAAAGAAGCCTATTACGGTACCAACAAGCTTTTGAAGCCTTTGCGGGAAGGTGAGAGTTGGGCAGGGGGGAAACAATCCTCTTTGTCTTTAAAAGACCGGATAGCTCATCAAAAACAACCAACTGTATGTAGGAAATAGAGCGTTCCAGAGGGGATACTGGTCTCAAGCCTCGCAAAGTCCGACCGCAAAGCGGGTTTTCTTCACCAGGTATCTGCACTTCTGGAAAAAAGAGAGAGCATGAGAAAAGCCGTTCTCCCAAAACGTCCGGGAGCTGCCATTGTGAGGGACGGCCACGGAGACCAAATTAAGGGTTGGATATTCTGTGGGGGGGAGATGGAAGGGAAGCCGTTGAATCGCTATGGGGACGCAAGTCAACAGCGGGGGTCAGGGGGTGCCTCTTCTATTCGTCAAGGCTGAGGCTATTCGGGAAGTATATTATACACAGAGGAATGCAATGGGGTGTGAGGCGAAAAGTAAAATGAAGGGACATGTTTAAAACTTTTTTAGATCTCTGGAATGGTCGGCACTGGATTGGAAAATGCCTTTTGAAGCTGACCAGAGGAATCAATACAATTTGTTAAGACGGGGATCGGCGAGTGAAACTGTAATGCTGCTCTTATCTCTGGGGGGACGCTTAACCAGGCACTTAAGGCCTTGCCTATTGAAAACAGAAAAATTATTCGATTAGCCACCAAGACGGCGAATGCCGAGGGTCCGCGATACTGCGCAACACGCCATCAAAGAGCGGGCAGGGAAAAGAAACGGAGGAAGAAAGTTGGGTTACGCACTACCGAAAGACTCCTTACTGAGTTACCAGTTTTTCTTGCCGTGTTACTAACTCAAAGGAGTGGAGAGTAGACGCGAGGAAGATAAAAGGGAGAGGTGAGTGAATCAAAGGGGGGGTTGGTATATAATCAAGAGATATCGGGCCGGGGGAAGGAAAGGTCGTCATATCAAAAACGAGTTCCTCCACCGCACTAGAAGTGAAAATCTTTGTCCGGGATCTTTTCGAGCATCGCGAGTGCAGGAACATCAACGGGGGGGAATAGCTCGTGCCGGGCGGGAGGGTGAAGCAGAGAAAGAAAATAGAATATAGCCCATCTTTTTCTCGCGCGTCCATAGAGAAAGAAAAAGGGGCCTTGGGCCTCTGATCGGTAGGGGAAAAAGGAAAAGCGCACTGCGAACTGTTAAGGAACTAGTTACTTCCGAAAGCCGGTCCTCCTACTCCAAAAATCTAACCAGTCCAACGGTGGTAATTAAAGTCGGCTTCGTTCCGGAACAAGCTTAATTTGGGTCACCGAGCACTTTCTGATACGTCTGCCGATTGATGCGCGATAAGATGCAAATACGATCATTTGAAAGTGTGTACGGGATGATAGCGTTCCTGAAGCAACCGCGTCTGCGATGAATTTCTAACGGGTACCTCCAATCGCGCGAAAAACGCCCATGGAACCATCGAGTCAAGAGCCTTCACCCCTGTGAGCCATGGGAGAGAACGGGCTGTAGTCCATAACTCCCGTCTAAGAGCGAAAGGGGAAAAGTTGACTATGAAACCCTCCGTAAAAGACTAGCAGGGCCGGAAAAATACAGGAAGAGCCGAGATTGCTTGGACGCCGGAGAAAGGAAATGGATTCGTTTTTTGGGTGTCGGCCGGACTTCAGCCCCGATTTCGATAGGCCGAAACCAACAAGGCGCCGATTTGTCTTGACTAGAGAAGTGAGTGCAAATACAGGCGACTTCCGTGTCGGCAGGTCAAATAAGAGAAGAACAGAACCGTCTATAAGCGATCTCGGCGATTAACCGGGCGGGTGGAGAACACTGTCCCCACTTCGCTGAGTTTCGAACGCTTTGGAAGAATCGAGGGTGCGGGGCGCATGAAAAGCATTTGACTTATTGAGGCCGCCTATAATTGAGTCAAACGGAACATTCCTCTGGAATTCCTACAAATTCAGGTGTTGTTAAGTAAGGGGGGAAAAAGCAAGGCGGGGAAAAAAGAAGGTGTTCGGACAGATTTTGGGGAAGGCCTTAACAAGCCTCAACCGGGCTTTCGCCGGGCAAAGTTGGTCAAAACGCGGCCTGGGGGGGGACTGGGAGCGGAGGTCGACACTGAGCCCGTCCGTAAAAAAAAAAGAACGAGTGTGGGTTTGGCTACAACTAAACCGAGAGTGATGGCGGTGTGGTCCTGGAACTCGACCGCGGGCCGGTCAGATGTGAGAGAGTTCAGCACCCATTCCCCTTTAAGGGTGAGGGGGGGATCGGGGCCAACTTACATCGTAGAAAAAACCGCCCAGCGAACAAGGACCCTTCCGCAGGTTCATTTTTCGGCTGGAAACGGGCTCTTACCCTTCTGAAAGGGGGGGGAAGCAGAGGTGTCAAATAGGCTCAGATTTGCCAGTCATCCCTGGAATCTATGCGGTCGGAATGAGAATTAAAAAGCCAAGCTGAGACGGGACGGCCCGGCCGAAAACGATCTGGGCCTGGGACTGAAAAAGGGAGAGGGACTCAAGTGCGTGGGGAGCTTTTGCAAATGCGAAGACGCAGCAAACTCTTTGGTCTAGAGAATCGACTGGAAGTTGCGAGGAAGATCGCCACGTCTACCATCGCTGGCGCGGGGACGCCGTTCCACCTTGACAACCTCTCAAGATGGGGAACTCTCTCAGGTGTTACCAAAATAAACTCGTGATCAATAAAATGGATTGTCTTGGAACCGGGCGAATGGTCAAAAAGAAAAGAGAAGGCGCTAGAGAGAACCTATGCGCTCGCTATAGCCAGAGGCTCTCGGTAAGATCAGACCTTCCATCGGGGCAAAAAAGTGAGTGAGAGCGGTGAAAGATTGTCTAATCTTTTACGCTGAATCGGGGGAGGGGGGCGAT
>Ga0179591_1287240_pt1 | contig 13725 bp, 13 predicted proteins | sample CZOMad2_1_08_16f_FD_182891 | JGI IMG/M metagenome (GOLD analysis project Ga0179591, IMG submission 182891) | Vadose zone soil fungal communities from Angelo Coast Range Reserve, California, USA - CZOMad2_1_08_16fungal (PacBio error correction) | ecosystem: Environmental > Terrestrial > Soil >...
TGCCCGCTTGGAATGGTGGAGAGCGGCGGCCGTGTCAGTGGTTGCAGCTGCAGTCCTGTGGTTCGAAGAGGTCACCTTGCCGATGGATGCTCCGTATCGCGAGAGGGGGGAGCACGAATCAGTGGACAGGATCTGAACTATCCTTGAGAAGAGCTACGTAAGCGAACGTGGGGAGAGCAAATCATGGCGCCGTACTGCGCCGTTCTAACGTCATGAATAAAACCAGCAGAGAAGACAGCCAACATAGCCGAGGAATGCGACGGCCAGTGTGTTTAGAAGAGACAGATGACGGCGAGGAAGAGGATCTTGGAGATTGGGAGATAGGGGGGGACGGGGCTTCAGGGACGCCAGTGAAAAAAACTGAGACATTCGAAAGTCTTGGCTAAGAAGTTGTAGGAGCCACTGGAAGTTGGCAGAACGAAAGGGACTGAATCGCGAGAAATGCAGAAATCATGGGGAGAAAAGGAGAGGGCTTTGCTCCGCGTGGAGGACAGCCCCAGAAAGGATTGTTGCATTTTTGGGGGGAAGCTATACTGCGAAGGCTTTTCCAGACAAGGGAAGTGTCTCTGCGCTACAAAGAAAAAAGGTCGAGACCGCACAGATTGAGAAAAGGCACGACGTTCGCGATAAAGAGCCGTGGGAAACAAGACACCGAAAGGGCTATTTGATGAAGAAGGAAGGAGAAAAAAGAACGTGAGCGCACAAGAAGGGTCAAAGTCCCGAAATATAAGCAAGCTTTCGACACTGAAGAAATCTAGGGCCTATTTGTGAGGGGGGAGAAAAAAAGCGGGTGAACCTAGGGATGAAATAGATGGCGGAGATAAATCCAGGCTCCGCATCTGCGGCAGAAGGGGGGGTGGCAAATCCAACGAAAAGCTTTTGGCGGGGACGGGGGGAAAAACGATCGTGGCCATCCGTGAGAAGCCGTGCTCCGGACACGTCGTGATAAAGGCGCGAAGAGAACCAAGAAGGGCTCCGATGGCGAATAAAAAAGAAAGGAATAGACGCCGAGTGGAATCAAAAAGTGTCATTGGATCGAGAAAGGAGAGTGTGGCCGACAGAGAGACTAGGGGCCATTGTGGCCGGATCTTTCGGAATGCCAAGCGCGCTGTCAGAGGAGATGAGGATGAAAGCCGAGGGGGCAGCATTGTGATGAGCCCAAAAATCCATTGCGGGGGCCTCAAGGTGGAGACCTGAGGAAGAACTGCGAATCGGCCAGGAGGGGGGGAATATGAGATGAGCTCCTTAAGTAGTAAAGAAAAAAATCCTGTACAGGGGGATCAATCGCAACAGGGAAAGACCGCTCCCGAGGAGAGAAAAACGATGACGCTCCGAATATAATCCAAACACGCATCTTTCCTCCAGGTGGAAGGCACGATGAGGGTGGGGGGAACAGATGCTGTCGGAAAGAAGGACGGGAGATGACTGTCTGTGGGCCCGAGACGGGGCGACGCTAAGAAATGGCAAAGGGGATAAACTCTAAGGAAGCGCCCGAGCGGTAGGCCTTCCAAATCCCGGCGAAATGGCAATTCAACGTCACTGGTCCACGACTTGAGAGATAGGGTGAGGAGGACTAAGTCCCGCCTTGCAGAGGATGTTGTTATCGAGGCGGCCATGGCTAAATGTCAATAAGTGGCCTATCCTTGTGGTGAAGAGAGGATAGGGCTGGGCCGGAAGGGAGGTCGGATCTTAAGCTGGACTTCGAGCATCAGGGAGGTGCCGAGGGTAGATGATCCGTAGATAGCACGATACCGGTCGAGAGGGTCCGCGGAAGCGCTGTTCGATACCCATTTCAGCCGTCAATTAAGGGAGAAGCACCTCCTTGATGGTAGGGGAGGGAGACATTCGTTCAGGTATGAAGAGACAAGAACGAGTCTTGGTCACCTGGTCTCTTCTCAGGACTTAGGGGAGGTTTAAAGCGGTAACTCGGGGGAATACAACCGGAGCAAGATATCTGCCCCTACTCGAAGGTACATTACTCTTAACACAAGAATAATAGCTTAAGCTTCTAAGATGGTCATGAAAACGAGCGAGACGGCTCCGGTGGAAGGAGGGCCTTTTTCCTATCGGGAGAATGGCAGGAACAAACAAGGAAAAGGGCTTTTCAAAAAAATCTAGAGTTATAGGAGGGAGGGCGGGTGCGGGAGGGTATTCATATCTCCCCTAGGGGGATTGTCTTGAGACAGGTTAAGAAGGGACCTGGGACTAAATTGGGGAGATCATGCACGTCGGTCAATCCAGGAGCCAAGGGACAGCAGGGATAGGGGAATGAGAAAAAGAGGCTTCAGATAAAATAAGGCTGATACCGGTATCTACGAACCAGTGGAGCACCAAGGGTTCGGGGTCAATCAGGGCCGGTATAAGCGTACCATCGATCTACAAGAGGAGATGGTAAAAGATAGGAGGGAAGATATAGACGAGGGAGGTCGTGGACGTTCACTGCTAGGGGGGGCATCGATTTTTTTTGAACGTCATCGAAGGTAGGGATCTTCATCGGGATCGACAAGAAGGAGAGATAAGACGGAGGGCGTGGGCTAGGGTTAGTGCAAACTATGCGGCAGACTCGTTCCTTCCAACCGGACCGGCAGAGAGGCTCAGATCACTTGAGGGCGGCGAGAAAAGCTGTTCGCTAAATGGAAAGGAATACGCAAAACGCGCGGGTGTGGCGCTCGGCACATCCGTCAGAGGGTTCAAGTCACTCTTCGGGTACGCTAGGGTTGAGGCGTCTCGAGCTGGCTCGGGCCCGCGGTCAGGATTTCGGACAGACGAGGGGGGCGTCACGCAGAAAACGCTCGGCTAGGGGAATCGAGAAGCGGGGCGGGGGGGGGGGGTGGGGGGGTGTGGGGGGGGGGAGGGGGTTGAGGGTTCGGCGTAACTGGGAAGTCAGAGTCAGGGCATGCGGGTCAGCCTTGTCCCCTCGAGACATCGGGCTAAAGGAGTCTCAGAAGATGCATATTAGAACAGAGAAATATTGCTAAGTAGGAGCAACAGAATTACCTCCTAACGTGAAAGCCGAGGAGAAAAAATAACCTGAAAGGAATGCAGAGAGCCCGAAAAAGAGCTCTGGTCACGTCGGAGTGACTAATCAGATTCCCTGGGAGAAAGGAGGGGTTCAGGTGAGAAGGCTGAAGTCGACCAAACGAATTTCCCCCGAAATCAGGTAATCGAGGGATCTACTCGAGCCAACAGGTTGATAACGCAGGCTAACTTGCCTCGCAATCATTAGAAATCTGGCAACGAGGGGAAGTGAGTTGCAACCGAGGGAGAGGTTGAGCGCAGGAAGCGGAATCGGTCTGGCAGCAGGTTTCTCCCTCAGAGAGGCGCATGGGAGTACGTGATGCAGAGAGTGAGTAGACACGAAGACAAAGGGGAGCAGCAACCTCGCGATGTCATAGGGCGAAGAGAAGGAGGGGACACTTGCTACAGGTGTGCTGAGATCTAGGAATCCTTGTGAGATGGCCGTTGCGTATAAATGGGTGGAAGTAGGCGTGGAGGTAAGCAGGTCAGGGAACCGGGGAGACCTAAGTATTCGAGGTCCGACAGCGTTGCTAGGGCGAGATGGGGGGGAAGAAAAGAGGGGGTGTGCGCAGGGGGGAAAGGAAAGTGAACTATTGGGAATAGAAAAGAGTTCGTTGGATGGACGAAGCGGGGGGGGGGGAAAAAGACCATGGCATCGAGAGAGGGCTTTAGTGACACACGTCGGGGTGGAGCAGGCAATACGTCCTGGCGAGATCGTATTCTCAGAATAGAGCTAGGGGAATGGATATCGGGCCCCGCAACAGAGAAAGGAGGGGCGAGCCAGGCGGCAGCCATGGGGAATCGATCCTTCGTGGCAAAAAGCTCCTCCTTGTATATGGAGTTTGCGAAAAATGGGAGGGCGGGAAATGGGGGGACTAGACTGCTTCATGTAGAGGCCGGTCAGACACTGTTCAAAACTACCAAAAAGATCGAAGAAAAAAGATAGAGCACTAGGTTGCGACCCGAATGACACTTACGTAGAAGGATTGGCAAGAAGCGATAAGCGGGGGGAGCGGGGTGGGAGACAATAACATATGAAGGGGAACGGTCGTGACAACCGCTCAGAGCGATCAGACACTCACTCAGTGAACTTGCGTGAAATTGGTCAGGAGAAACTTTACGCAATGAATTGGAAGCCGGGAGGGGGGGGGGGGGGGGGGGGGTGAAAAATCCGTCCGTAGAGACAACAGCAAAGAGCACCTAAAACACATACCACAGAGCAGCTGGGCTTGCGCAGACACCTCGAATCTGTATCTGGGATTCGCGCGGGATTCAAGGCGCGGCTGCCAATCCACTAGGGGGGATACAACTGGAGCACCACGCAGGTCGCCATTTCGCTCATGAAGCGGAGTCGATCAGACAGCGAGGGTCGCAACGAAGAAGGAAGAAGACTATCATGAGAAAGAAGGTGAAGCGCCCACAGCAACACAGATGCGAGGAATGTCTCTTTAGTGGAAGGCAGGGATGACATGGCCGGGGAGAGGACATGAGAGAAACCGAACTGACCCAGGCTACGCGCCAGGGCTGAGGTTAAATCATCTTAGAGGGGGAAGCTGTATCGGCAAGGTAGGCAAATCCGAACTGCTTGGGGGACGCGGAAAGCATGAATAGAAGAGAAAAATCACTACATCGAGACGGTGCAAACAAAAGCTGAACATCCATCATCTTCGAATTGCAGAACGAGATCGAGCCCAGCAAAGGCCGAAGGAAAAACTGGACCGGAAAGAGCAACAACAGGGGGAGAGGAAGCATCAGAAAGGTCCATGGACGTCGGAGTGGCAGATCAAGAGTTCATCGGAAAGGATGGATGCGGGAGACGAGACTGGGTTAAACCGGGAGGGTTAGTCCGTGATCGCAAGCTCATCACCAAGGGAGTAGTACCGATCCTGAATCCCAAACGGAGCCGTCAGCGATGCTATGGTCGGGAAGAATAATGGCGCCGTAACCTGACGAGGGAGGCTTCATGAAAGAGAGGCTCAGGCCCAAACAGAGGACGACAGAAATTGCTGGGAGAGTTTTTTGGCGGCGGCGCTCCACTCGGCAATAGTGGGTCGTTACGATCGAGGGACAGGAGGAAGAACCGGAGGGGACGATAAGAGGGGCTAAAGGCCATTGCGTGGGGAAGTTGGAGAAGCCCACCACTGAGAGGCCGGATGGGACTTGCAGAAAAGAGGGCAGAAAAGGCTATTGGAGAGGGAGGGAGAGAGGATTCAGGGCAAGCGGAGCCCCGCGCTCACAGGCCGTGGGTTTGGAATTGTAAATGAAGCTGAGCTGACCACAGACCCTTAACTGGCAGTGGGGGCTAGCACTCGTTAAGAGGGAAAACAAGAAGGCCAGGATGCCGGCAGGGCTCTAAGACGGGGGGGACAATATCAACCGCCATAGGTTGATTCTGAAATGGCCTTGAAGGAGCAGGGAGCCTCGAGACAAAGAAAGAAGTGAAATCATAACATGCGTTCTCGGGGGACACTAGGAGACAGGGGGAAGCGTGTTAGGATGTAATCTAGCCTGTTTGAACCTGGGTCATGAGGGGTAGTAGAAGTGGAAAGGCTCTCTGTGGTGTGGACACGGGGCAAAAGGGGGAGTTGGAGAACGATGCTCTTGGCGTGGAGCTGTGGAAGGGAAGAGTCGTGTCCATCCGGGGGAGAAGCTAGTTTGGAGGAGCTTCCCTGCGTGAGATTCTAATATCGCGGAGGCTCCGAGGTGGAAAAAGGGACTGTGAGGGTGTAAGGATGAGACACAAAGTGTTAACCGCGACCATATGGAACGAGGGATTCGGGGGATCAACAAACGAGAAAAAGGGCGTAACTACAGGAGGGGACTGGTCAGCGGGGAGGACAAGACCGCGGGGAGGGGGAAGAAAATGGGTTGAGACTCGTGATCGGATCGGAAGAGGGCCTTTCCTGAGGAATAAACGCAAGGAGGATTCACCGATCAATCGCAGGGGAAACACGACCGAGATAGGCACGATCTCGGGAAGCCATAGATGGCGCAATCTGGCAAGCCCAAAAAAAAAACTCCAATTCTCGCCGCAGCAAGGACTGAGGAGTACCTCTTCAGGTAAGGAAGTCTTTCAGGGAACTAAACTTAAATCGCGGGAATCCTCAGAAACGCCTATCGAAAAAACAGGATCCCCACCTTATTAAAGCCGTCGGAGAAAGGATGGCCAAAGGGTCATGAAAAGAAACGGAAAAAGACGAGAAAGGAAGATTGTTTAGGTCGCATAATCCGATGAGCAATCAGGCGGCCAATGCTCAATGAAAAAGGGAGCGTGTTCTCGGAGGAACCTGGGAGCATTCCGCCAGAATCGGCCTGGGCGGAAGTCAGTTACCAAGAGAGGAGTGATAGAGCAGGCATGCACGGGGTGGGAAGGGGGAACGGGAGGTACCGAGGGTAAGGGTGAACTGCAATTAAAGGGACCGCGAGCAGAGAGGCGGCTACCGTATGGGGGAGGAGGGCCACTAATGAGAAGGGGGTGTGTTGCACGTCGCCCACGATCTGAGAAGTGTAAGGACTCCGACAAGGGGCAACCGTGCCACGAGGGAGAGCTCGACCGAGAGCCAGGGCTTAAAAGAGGGAAGCTGTCTCGGCCGCTCGTTTGAGGAAGCATAGCTAACCCCGGGAGGAGGGGTAGGGGACGACGGATTGGGAGATAGATGGGTAGCTAACAAAGAGCGGGGGGGGGCGGCTACAAAACTGTAAGACAAGGTTCCTGAAGGGACGCAAGGAAAGTCCGTACGGGGAGCATCATGAATCTTGAGAAGGGAGGGGGGAAAAGGGTTAGAGGACGGGAGGGGACTATTTACGCAAGTTGCAGCATCTGTCTTTCTTCCACATACCACTGACAGAAGGGGTCTCGTTCAGAGAAATGAAAAAGCGTTATATGGCAAGAATCTGGACTACTGCGCACCTGGCTTCTGGAGGAAACCAAAAGGGGATACCAGGTGTTCCGGGTTGACGAACCATCTAGTTCGGCTTGGGTAACAAGATAAAACAACACAAGCGAGGGAGGGGTGGGGGTGATTGTACGGGCGATGGGAAAGTTAGAGGGATGCAAAAGGGAACATCCTCTTGACGCTGGGTTTGTGGGCAATTTGAAGACTGGTGACCAGCAGGGCAGCGATCCAACTTTAGAAACGGAGGTGAGGGAGGTTTCTGGTCGGTTAGATGACGGGGAGATGCGGCAAGGGAATAAGGCTGTGCCGCTAGCCATTGCGACTAGCCAGGGGGTGGGGGGGGCTGCGAAAAAGACTAAGATTGGGCCGCAATGGAAAGTTGGAAACGGTTAGCGCAAAGCTCTTTTTGGAAATAAGCCGATAGGCACAGAGAGGCCTCTATGTCACATGGGTGGTCCAACAGCACAAATCAGTTCCTCAGGGAGAGGATAGGCACTAACGTATGACCGGAGGAGGCGAACAGAGAGAGTCAAGCTGGGTTTCTTCTGTCAAAAATGGCTAGAGAGCTTCCTTGTCCGGAGAGAGATGCAAGGGGCTACCAGTCGTAGGATACCCCTAACGGCTAGGAAGAAAAGCCGAAGATAACCGGCGCCAGCTTGACCAGGGAGGGTCCATTTAAACGGAACAGAAACAGAACTCTCCGGAATGAGGAACGGGAGGCATTGCACGACGCCGAAGGGAAATCTGAAAGGAGGGAAAGAAGGGCGATTCCTATCGCCAAGGGCCCTACAGGTAGAAAGAGAATGGAAACAAAACAGGGAACCCCTTCTTGTGAAAGCAGCCGCGGAAGGAAGGAATTTGGCTCACCCTGGGGTCTGGATGAAGACACCGTCTTCACTGGAGGCCTTCAGGGGGACAACATGTTGGAGTGTGGGGCCTTTGCTCGGGGGGGAGCAGCACGCCGTCATGCTTCGCTTATGGAGGAGAACTTCTCTCAAAAGAGTCTTCTTAGGGTGAGACTGTCAAGATCCCGCTAAAAAATCTCCGCAACCAGGCATCGTTTTACTTCTGGGAATCGGAGCCTTTTGGGACCACCTTCCAGAGAGGATCGCGGCGCGAGCATCCTTTAGGGGATCAGGGGTCTTTGCATTGGGACGGGATGCGATTTTGAATGCGGAGGACTTTAAGGGAAGGGGGGAAGGAAAGAAGACGCGATGACGATAGGACGTCTCCAAGGAAGTGAGGACGCATTTTGGGCAATGCATACTCTGATGGGGGAAATGGGGGGAAGCATATCGATCGCCGACGTTTGGAGAAAAAGGGGAGCGGAGAGAAGAGGAGGGAGGGAACACGCAGCTATATCCACATGAACATCGCCGGGATGCTAAGGGGGGCTCTTCTGTATAGGACAAGGGCACAGTAAGGGTGATCGGGGGACCGCCAGTGGGCACAATGAGCGGACTGGTAGTCCACGAGAAAATCCGCCAACTCCTCAGGAGAGGTTGGGGCAAACTCCACCTGTGGGGCCAGAGATGGAGAAGGCGGGGTTTACAGCACCGCGAGGGGTCAAAGTAGGTGACTATTCCCTAGAGGAATTCAAGTCCGCCAGGAGAGAGGTTGGGCCAGTCGGCAGCGAATGCCACGTATGAAGTTTGGACTTATAAGGGGGGGAATCTCGCGAGAAAGCGAAGGGGTTTCATAGAACAGTATTGGGACGGTCGGTGAAGTCATGAAACCTCTAGAAGAGGAGGAGAGCGGCCTAAGGGGGGAGGAGGTGGTGGTCATGTGAACGTTGAGCACTTGACGAGTAGGGAGGGTGGAAAACGGAATATTATAGAAAACCACATTCAACGCGACGCAACGTTCGGCGGGCTCAAACTACCTATCTACCGAATCTAGGGGGGTTGAAGGGCGGAGTGAAAGTCTCTTAGACACGACAACATTGCGCGATCTACAACTGGATAAACACGAGAATGGGAAGTAAGAGTGGCGCCATTTTCGTCGGAAGAGTCTGCACGCGGAGAGAAGCTCACCGTGACGATCGGAATCCGCCAACGAGACGACGACCCTGCAGGCAATGTCCGATAGGAAGAGGGCCGAGACAGCTGCGACTGAGGAGGGAACACGGCCGGTATTCATCTACTAGGCCAAGGGGACATAGCAAAGCATGATCGGGGGGAGGCACGTCGGGAGAGAGCACAAGGGATCGTCAAAGAGTGACTGCTTGGGCGGAGGAAGAGCAAAAGGAATAACCGGGTCAATAGAAGGGGACCACCAAGCGCTCTACACACAGAGAATACCACAGGGAAATCCCAGAAAGCAGCGCACAGGAATAGACAAAGCTAGCCGGACATTCCCGGGAAAACGGGGGAAGAAACTTCAGAGCAATCTCTCCGTCGGGATATGCCAATATATATATTCATCTAGGAAGGGAAGAAATTTAATTGTTAGGCCAGGTCTGCGGGGGGGGGTGAGGTAGGCTTCGCTGGGATTGGCTGAGAGCGGGGAAGCTGGGGTAAAAGGGGACGTTTGCTCGGTAGGCGAGTCGGCGAGATAAGGGGATCAGGGACACCACGAATCAGGTACTATCCCTGAACGCTCTAATACTGCGGGCCTTCAGCGTCGAGAGTAGGAGGAGGACCATGGCCTTACCTGGGCAGAAGTCGCAGAATCAGGGGGAGAAGACCAAGACGTAGAACGGACATAGGGTTGCGCCGGAAAGGGGGTGAGGGCGAGGAAGAAGCTCAGAAAGGGTCACGAGTTTTTCCTGGGGTTGCGGCGAGCGGGAGTGGTCATACGGCACAGCGACGACAAGAAGGGCCATGGCGAAAGGCAACAGTTGGAGGCAAGGTAGAGAAAGCGAGACCACGTGCAAGAAGCCGAACGTAGTCGAGAAGGAAAAAAGAGGTTCCGAGGAAAAGAAACGCCAAGCTGGCAGAACGTGCTCAACCAGGGTGTGTGGTGGGAAACGAGATACGCGCTTGGGGAAAACAGCCCCGGTTGAAAGTGTAAGAAATACCGGACATGACTCAAGACACAAGACCCTGCGAGTACGACAGTTCGCAGCGTCCGGGGTGGCACAAAGCACAGAACGTGGGCCTTGATGCTGAGCGAAACACGTTGAGAATGGAAAGGGCCAGAAGAAGGTCAGGGAAATCAATAGTCACAGAGGACCGAGAAATTGAGAGGCTATTTGGTGAGAAAATCGAGGGGGGGCACCAACGGGGTCTGTTAAGTAGAGGGCATAACAAGATAGACAGGAGCAGCATGATTTGGCAAAGAAGCGCGGAAATTGCTACTTGGGAGGGAGCTCGGGAAGGATATAGTGAAGGAAAAGATTGGGAGCTCACTCAGTTCGGTGAAGGCGCGGGGGGGAGAGGAAGAGGACCCAGTGTAGAGGGAAGATGGGATGGGAAGAGAGAAGAAGGCATCTTTGCAAAGCGGGAAGGTGCAGGAATCGTTCTAAAGCACGAAACTTTGGCCTACGAACCCAGTGTGCCTATTCATTCGGGAAAAACACTCGTCGGGACGAGCTCATAGACCGATTCTTCCCCCGGTGGTCCGCCCCGGGCTGGGCAGCCCCTTTATTCCGCGAGCAAGTGGGAGGAGCACGCCCTCCGTTCTCGGGATGAAATAAGAATTCCGATGGGGGGGCAAGGGAATAACTATCATTCGGGGAGCAGAGGACACAGCGGGGGCTCGAAGGAAGCAGCGCGGAGGGCAATCCGCTCGCCGGGATAGGGGGCTATGCCATGCGAGGTTCCGAAAGGAGTTGGGGATAAAGTACAGCTTCATAATATAACGAGGCGCTGGAGTGCCGTCGAGTTGCGGGGGGGGGGATAGGAGGTAGGAAGGATCTAATGGGGGAGGATAAACTCATGGAAATCCTGCCCAGGATTACTGAATTGGCGCTAAAGGGGGTCTCAAGGTCGGAAGGAGGGCTTCACAAGCGGGTGGAAGGAGATGATCAGCTCTGAGATCAGGGAGAGTCAGGTTTTTATCGGGCAAGGCCCTGGCTAGAGGGCAAGAAGAGGGGGAATACCGTGTTGTGTCAGAGGGTTCCCTTGAAGGACCATCCATCGGCGAGAAGGTCAAAACGGAAACTAAGAACTAAGGGTCGGGGGAAGAGAATCTATACGGGGATCGACGCGCTGAGTAACGGAAGGGGGGGGAGAAGGCCGGCGCTTTCGTACTGAGGTTCCCACGGCACTTAAAGTGTCAGCACGTCCTTTCTTCATGGATCTTCATTGTCGGGAGGGCACGAACGAGGAGCACTATGAGGTTCACTCACAGAGCTGGCGTCAAAGGTCTGAGGTATTGGCAAGGATGGCGAACTACAAAAGGAAAGAACTTGGGCGGCGAGGGGGGAAAGAGCGCAGGGTTACTTTGTGGTCTAGAAGGAGATCTTGCGGTCGCTAAATTCATTCGAGCACTAGACGCGGTGTTAAAATCTATCCGGGTGTGACTAAGGGAGGGAGAGAGACATCTCTTCGGGTGCGAGGATTTACATGGAGACATGGAGGGGGGCAGGCTCTACATCGGGGTTACACACTAGGGCATTTCTAGGTCTCCAGAAGTTAATTCAACATAATATTTAGGGACAAGGACCATTTCATCGGGGGCCACATCCAAGTGGGTCGAAGGGGCTAAGGGTTCATCACCCATGTAGGATATCTCACGCGGCTGGAACTAGGGTTTAAGCTTGGGACCACAGTGGAACAGGGGGGGGTCCTTTGCTGAAATCCGAGGCCTTTCTTAGAGGTGGAAGTTGCCATCTAAGGAGCAGAAACCTTATGGTTATAAAATATTTCCCCCTCTAGCGAACGGAGTTGAACGAGACGGCAAAGAATCTGTCACAAGGCGGGAGAAACTTCAGCATCTCCGGGGTTACAAGACGAAAAAGGCGTGGGAAGGGAACAGCAGAGGACGATAAGGCCAGGGGGGAAATGCTGCTTGGCCGATGACAGGTAACGGTGGAAGGGCCGTCCAAGGGGCGGACGTCAGATTAACCGCTGGCGCCCGATAGTAAGGAAAGGATAGGAAGTCAGAGTCTCATTTCACTAGGTCAGTTTAGAGAACCAGCGCGGAAGGAGTCAGATCTCATCCGGGGGCAAACCGGCCCGAGGACACAACGCGCTGCAGGGTACGAATCGGCAAGGACAGAGGTCCGGCGGACGGAGTCAGGCGCTCGGGGACTACTAAGGGCCCAAGCTCAGGCGCGATACCTGACATCGGGCAAGGGGGATTTTTCTGGGCGTGTGCAGAGATCTCTCATCAGCCGGGCCCGTATTTGAGAGCAAACTGGGGTCGGGAGGTAGGCCGGGGCGCAGCCTAGTAGACCGAGAGAAGAAGAGAAAGAGTTGCATGAGCCATTGACACGAAACGAAAGGACAGAACGAAAGGCAGAAGGGCGAACATCCCCAACAAGGAGGCTGCATCACTGTCCGGGAAGAAACAAACACGGGGGCATAGCGGAACGATATGAGACGCCGAAACTTGAAGGGGGACGAAAGATCCAACCGTGCGGAGCCCCCTTAAGTCCATTACCGACGCCAAGCTGAGTCCAAGTCTACAGACACCCTTGAGGACGATGAGCTCAACAATCTTGGGTCGCGTCGTGCCAGCTGTGCTTGTGGAATGCACGTGGAGAACTGGGGTAGCTCGTTGGCCAAGGCCTCGTTTGGGGGATGGGACGAGAGGATTCTTTTGGTCTCGGCCGGAGGAAGTGAAGTATCGGGACCGCTAAAATGTAGTCGGCTACACGAAAACATCGAAAAAACGGGGACCGCAGAGGGTTATGGGGAAGATCAGTTGGCGGCCTCGAACTTGTCGAGACTCACGGGATGGGTTCGCAGACTCGTGCTGGAAAGCGGGGAGGGTACGGGAGAGTCCCACGTTCCGGGCGAGTGAAGAAGAACATATTGCGAGGGTTGGATAACCAACGGCGCCCTCCATCCCCTTGACGGTCTTCCCGAGGGGTAAGAAGGGATGGCAAGTCCGTCAGCTACTGCTGGGTTAGAGCACGTGAGGGCAAAAGGGGTTGCTTGGGCTAGTGGCGCGCATTGGGCGGGCTCGATCGACCGACGGGGGACGTTGAGAGGGCAAGGAAGGAGAAGAGATTGGGTTTTCGATTGGTCAGAGCAAGGCCGTGGTCAGAAATCAGGAGGTTCCAAGAAAGAGAGCAGGTTGCGGATCTTCAACGAACTAGGAAGGGGATCGGCCCCGCGGAATGACATGAAAGAGACGGGGAAACCCTTCTCCCCGCGGGAGGGAAGAAAGGCGGAGAACGCAAAGTTCACCGACACGCCGAAATGATGTGCCACAAAACCTTGAGATGAAGCGAACTATCTGAGTGAAGTCAGGCCGGTGTTTTTCAAACGAAAAAAAGTGAGAAACGTAGGCTAGAGATATCAACAAAATAGTCAAATAAAAACAAAGGGTGACCAGAGAGAGTAGTTCATAGAAGAGGGGGGCATCTCGCGGAGAAAAGGTTTCGCGAATGGATTTCATAAAGAGATAGAAATGAACGGTCGGTGTCCGGGGCCACTGTCGACGCCTCCGAACAACCGGACAACGCAGGGAAACTTGAGTGGGAGTGGGAACGCGGTAGCGAAGACAATCACCTGTCTGGGGGAAACAGGAGCAGCGTCCAGAAGTTGCGGCAAGCCCATGAGGGCACTGTTCAGGCGCCGACAAGACAGACGGACGCACACTGCTTCGTACTTCAGGCAAGCCATAGTGCCATCCACAGGCGGGAAAAGGAAAAAACAAAAGGCCTTTCCGCTCTCAGAGTAAAAAAGAACGGGGAGGG
>Ga0179591_1307524_pt1 | contig 13725 bp, 16 predicted proteins | sample CZOMad2_1_08_16f_FD_182891 | JGI IMG/M metagenome (GOLD analysis project Ga0179591, IMG submission 182891) | Vadose zone soil fungal communities from Angelo Coast Range Reserve, California, USA - CZOMad2_1_08_16fungal (PacBio error correction) | ecosystem: Environmental > Terrestrial > Soil >...
TTGGTTTTTTGTGGGACATCAAAAGGGGGGGACGGCACAAAGCGAGCACAAAGAAACCTGTTATGGGGACCTGGGGTGCCAGGATGGGGGAGCGGGGTCAAAAAAAACCCAAAGGAACGCTTTTAGTAAATGGAAATGTAGGCGGAAAAGATTGATGTGTACCTCTATGGGGGAAAAATTGGCCAAAAAATCCATTCGTGCCGGTGGGATGTGGAAAGAGGGACTGAGACTACAGATCCGACTGAGGAAAACAGCGGCGTAACAGCGGTAAGGGGACCAAGAGCGGCAAAAAAGAGGAACGAGAAAAAGAAGTTGTGCGGATGGGGTTCGAAGGGTGCTTGATTTGCTTATCCACGGGGGGGGACGAAAGGAAGTGCATCGGAAGGAAGGTGCTGGACAAAAAAAAATGTACAACCGATGATACAAAGGCGAACTGAAAGAGCCCTCAAACTCAGATGGGCCATCAGAAAGAGTTACGAAATGCGACAGAAGTACCCTTTGGGCAGGGAGCATTGGGGACCTGGAGAAATTGGGGTGAACAGAAACGGTTCGAAAAGCTCAACGCAAAAAAAAGTTAACAGGGCTGGGAATTCAAACCTACAAAGGAGTTGGCTAAACCCTTTGGCTAAGAAAAAAAATCAAAGCAGACGAAGGAACATTCCACAAAAGCGAAAAACACACAGTCACATCGACTGAAAAGGGAAAGTAGAAACACCTGCAGCCAAAATCGGATGCAAGCGGTGGATTGCCACGGAAGGGGGCTTAGCCCAAAAGAAGGGATTGGGGGTTTTGAGGATGCCCTTGACTCGCTAAAGTTTCCTGACAGGAGGTCAAGGAATAAAAAGGAGCAAGTTGTATCCTAGGCCTCCCGGACCCGAGGGGAAAAGGATTATGGAAGGAATGTACATATGGTGGGAGGTGGTGTTTTGAGGTTGCGAATCGGAAGGGGGGGGGGATTGCCATCAGGAGGCGGGTCACCGTCTAAGCAAAAAAAAAAAAAAGAAAGAGAAAAAGCCGAGCAGAACCATCCCAAGGGCCGGAAAAAGGATCTCTCAGAGAGAGGCCCCGGTTAGGCGCACCAGGGGTGGGAAAAAGCCTAGAAGGAAATTTCCAGCCCGCCGCAAGTCGTCCAAGCGGTGCTGAAAAGGGCGTGGGGGGATCCAAGATCGCCAACGGGGGACGAGGGTTGCAGCGTTGAAGGCCCCCGCATCACGGGGCACTAAAGAAAGCGAAATTGGGCAATGTAAAAAAAAAAGAAAGTCAAGCTGTGAGTGAGGGGGCGCGCCCGGAAGACGCCCTAAAGGAACGTGGGGGGGCTAAACACGAGGCTGCGACTGGCAGGGGGAGGAAGAGGGGTAGGGGTAGACTCTGGGGTGATGGCGTCGAAGTAAGGAGCGTCATCTTCAAAAAGGCCCCGCGGCCGGGGGGGGCCGGCCAAAAAACATGGAGTCGCAACAGAAAGGGATCTTTCTGTGGTGAAGTGGAGGAGGGAAAATGGACGGGAGGGGAGAGAAATTGAGCATGGTATTGGGGTGTCTTGTGGTGCAGAGGGAGGGGGGGCATGTCTAGGGCGCTAGCTCACTCAAAAGATAGGGGGGAGGCCGGATTGGGACGACAGCGCCTAAAAACCAAATTCTTGGTTCAACTCCTAGGGCGGCTAAAAAAATATAGGACAGGGGGGGGAAGGAAAAGGTGTATCCCTTAAAGATCGCCTGCGGGAAGGTAGGGAAATTAGGGGGGGAACAAAGGCCTTTTACGAGGGGATTTTGAAGGGGCGTGAACGGACTCGAGGTTCCGGGAAAGCACCAAAAAAGCCATAGCAATGAAGCAATTTCCCGAGCGGCCAGAAGGGAGGAAGGTGGCGCCAACTCCTAATTCGCCGGGGGCCAGCGGACGCCTTTGGCAACGAAAAAAGTCCAAAAGAAGAACGGCGCTGCCTCTCGGGACTGGCCGGGGATGTTGTTCCCTCTAATTTCCAAAAACGAGGAAGGGTCAGACGTCTTTCCCAGGCTTTTAATCCCTATGAGCGTATCCTCAGGGGTTCTAGGGGCGTACTACAGAGGTATTAGAATAAAAAAAAAGGGAAAAAGAAAGAGCGGGGAGTTCGGCAACTTCATCACCCAGACCGGCGGTTGACCCCTCAGGAGAAAACCATCTTCGTATTACAGAAGGGGCCGAGACTAAAAACCACGAAGCCGTTTCTTCGGGCCGAGCCAACCGCCAGATCGCCGCAGGGAAGAAAAAAAACTCCGCTAATTAAAAAAGGAGAGGACGCATTTGCAGCAGGGGCCCGCCAAGGAACAACGAGATAAAGAGCGGAGGAAGACTCGACGAAAGAAGACACCATCAACAAGGGGGGGCGCAAGGCCCCCCGGAAGGTGGGAGACACTGCACGGAAAGAAAGCGTAAGATGGGGGGAAGAAAAGGGGACAGAGCGGAGCCGCCCAAAAAACAAAAACAAAAACCAAGCACACGACGGGGAGCCCCAGCCAGGACGATGGAAAGTAGTGCGAAAAGAGGGGGTCTGGGAAATCAACCAGGCCAAAATGCTCTTCGTTACCTGACGCGTTGAAGCCGGGGGCCCTTATGAGGGGATCCCTGCCCAAAAAGGTTGAGGGTCGGGGAGGAAAATTGAGGGGAATAGGTTTTCACAATTTTCTCAGGTCAGAGGAGAAGGAGGCACCGGCCGGGGCTACCGGAAAAAAAAAGAAACTTATTCCATAAACCAAAAACATTCCCGGAAGACAGCTCACACTAGCATAAGAACACCATGAAAGTGCTCGACGTGGTAGCCAAAAACCCAAAAATATGGCGGGGGCGTTTCCGCAAGAAAGCCAGAGAAAGGAAAAAACGAGCAAAGAAAAAAAAGTTGGGATCGCCACGCAAAAAGCAGGGCTGTGAAAAGGTGAAGTTGCAAGGGAGAAGAAAAACGGCAATCGTACAAAGATGAGGAAGCCAGGAGGGGGGAAGAAAAATGAAGAGAAGACGCAATCATCTGTCATTTCCCTCAACCTAGCGAATGGGCGGTCCCGCGGCTGCCCCCGCATAACGAAGAAAGGACCTCTGGTATCCCTCTCCCGGAAAGAAAAACAGGAGGAGAAGAGAACGAAGGGCGAGACAAAGTACTTTAGAAATCTCTCAAAACAACGGGGGAGGAAAGGCGGGAAATACGGAAGGGGAATTCCAGGCCAGCGTGAATAGTAAAGGCGTGCCGAGGGGAGAAAAGAGGCTAGAGAGGTTCGAGGGATTGTTGGTTTGAGGAGAGGGTGGGGACAGGCGGCAACCCCCACTCACCAAACGAAGTAAGTGCGGAATGAAGGGGCGTAGAAAGGATGCCTCAGGTTGAGGCCCGAGAGGTGAAAGCCATCGTCAAAGGGGCGTGGAAGCTGTAAAAAGGGGGAGAAAAAGAAAAGACCCTCCACCGCACAGATCATCTTTTCTAGAGGAAAAATGTGAAGGGCCGTCGCTGAGGCCGAGGGGAGCAGTACCGAAAGAGAAGTCGTAGGAGGCGTCGAGAAAAAAAAGGCTAAGGGCAATGGGGGGACTATAACTCGGTGAGCGATGGCAACTTTGAATATGAAACGGGAAAGACGCTTGGCCTTGAACGTTCTTGAAAGGGGAGGTGGAAGCCTGGGAGACCGACAGTTGAAACTTCAACGCCGCACACCTGGACTTCACTTTGAGTCTGGGACCCAAAGAAGACGCAAAAGAAAAACGTCCAAACACGCTTGCCCAAATCAACCCTCACTGCTCCATGGTCAGATCCTACGAAGACCGCCGCCACAGGAAAATCCACTCGGAGATTCCCCGAATTGAAAACCGGGATTACCCCATTGCGAGAAGAAAAATGAAGGGAGGGAAGTCAACCCGAAAGGGGGTCGGTAAAATCGGGAAAAAGACCGTCAAAGGTCACCTCACGGGAGAAATTTCGCCCTTGGATGAGGTTCCCTTTCCCGGCTTTCGGACAGAAAGAAAAGCAAAGGGTCAGCGGGAAAAAGAAAACAAAAAAAAAAGACCGGAGCCCATCCCTGCAAAACGGGCGATGGGAAGTACTGAAAAAGGGTCTCTGCGCCCGATCTAGCGGAGAGGGACGACCCAAGGGGGGCTGCCCTAGGAGCTGGTCTTGACAAAACGGTATCATGGGAGAGGGTCAAAACAAAAAGGGAAGATAGGCTTTCTTAGGGGGGGCGCTTGCACGCACGGAGGGGGGGGGGGGGGGATGAAGGCCGCTACAGGATAGTTGCTGGAGAACACGGCAATCTCTGTCCACGTCACAACACAACAACACACCGAATACCTCAGGGAAAACCGGGGAAGGAGAAAAGAGGCCGGGGACTCCCCGAAAGGGGGTGTTGTCCCGAACATCCGTCACGTCGGGCGAAGGGGCGCGGTCCAAAAAGAAAAAACAGGGATATTGGGATCGGCGCGGGGTCCGTCCTCGCACAAAAGGGACTCCTTCCTAAAAACGAGGAAAATAGCGGGGGAAAGGCACCACTCAAAAACGCCCGAAGTCCCTTTCAATTTGAAATTTCAACGAGTACGGGGGTGAGATCAGCTTCGGGGGGCACGCCCCTCATAAAAAGGGAGAACTTGTCGAAAAAAAAAGCAGGGTCCCCTTTGTCAAATCATCATAGAAAAAAAGAATCTTCCAGATTATCCAAAGGAGAAAATGGGACCGGTCGTTAAGACAAAGAAAACGCCGATGGACGACCCCGAGCCCGTACAAAGGAGGGTTTGTGGAGTTCGTCGGTCCGTGGGGGGAAGAATTCAAATCCTTATTCTTCAAGGAAAATGAGACCCAGCACTATCAACCAAGTCAAACGAGCAAAAATACAAAAAAACACATCCCCCGCAAAGGGGGCCACGGCATCTCACGCAACCTGCGGAAAGGGAATTAAAACACCGAACGAGAACAAGGGGTCAATCAACTTTTAGACATACTCCCGGCTTCAGGGAGCGGCATGCTTCCTTGGGGGGACGCCGCGGGCCTTACAGCCACTTTCTGGCCCGTCCCTAAGCATCAGAGGAAGAAAAAGCCCCACACAACGCCCTCTTGGGGATCCAAGAAAGGTCCGCAGGGGCCCACATCTCAACCTCAAAGCCACCCACCCGAGGTCTCCAGAGCTCCGAACTGCGAACGTCCAAATCACGTCTCAGGGGGGTGAGGGGGAACGGCCGCAACGGGGTGGACCTCCTGTGCCTGATCAGGCGTCGGCGGAGAATTGGAACATCCGGGTCCGGGGGCCTTCAAGGACGTTGGATTGGGGGGGGTTGACCTGGATCAACCAAAACGAGCGTACCCGACCACCGCTGGCCACCTCGAATGATACACATGTTCCTCTCTCTTTGTCACAGCTACGGTTCAAATCGGGTCGGCCTAGATGGGAAGGGGGCATAATCGTCGAACCGCTGTCAATCTCAAATCCTAAAAAAAGTTGAAGGTGCCGCCCCTCCAACAAAAATTTCGGGGTTAAACCCACGGGGGAATTGGCGAAATTGTCAGCTCAAACCGTGTTTTTTTCCCCCCTCAATAACCCCGACAACTTTGTCCTCATGTTCCTGGGCCCTTCACTGCTCACGGCCTAAAAATGGGGATGGTTAATAGGCCCAAAACGTTTTTTTTTGGTTAGAAGAAAAAGAACTGAAACCCGTCAAAAGGATCAAGGGTGAACGGTTTCCCCATCGCATTCGAACAGAAACCCACCAGAAACCCCACCATATTATCACAGGGGAGATTCGTCGGCCCCTCTTGGTTTTTTTTTACCAGAACTGGGAAGGGAGGCCTCGGCCAAGGGGTTGCCATGGAAAGGGGAAAAAAAAAAAGAAAAAGAAGGGGGAAAAGGCCCTTCAAGGCAATCAAAAAAGAAAAAAAAATTGCTTAGCCTGGGGGAAAGAGGGCCATCAGCTTGCCGACGATGGCGAATAAGTGTCTCAAAAGAAGTGAGGGTGACGAGAAGGGTTCAGGGGTTTCTGTCTACCGAAGGGCCAGAGCTGTTCGAAAAGTCAGTCAAAATCTTCGGGGGAAGCAAAGCAACGTAGGGGGTAAAGTCACCTTTTTGAAGAGACGGGGTTGCCGGAGGAGGGGCAACTGCTTATGGGGTCAACAAAGGGTTGTCAATCTGCGAAGAACTTCGAACTGCAGAAAGGCTGCTCTTAAGCAGCCAAGAGGTTTTCTAAACAGACTAATAAATTCACAGGGTGTAAAGGGGGGACGTTCTCTTTCATTTCGAACTTTAGATGCTTTGGAAGTCCTTTGGGACAAGCTGAAGGCCGAACAGTGGACAAAGGGGCTCGGTGGCTAAAATCATGAAACCGCAAACAGGGAGAACAAGCAAGTGTTTTCTGCATTGAAAAACCAACAGACACAAAGGGCAAGAGCATACCACGCGATCGTCCTAGTTGTCCCGGTATGGGGTCCAGGGACACGCTGTTGGGATTAGAAAGAAAATTTATACTATGCTAAGCGCCGAAGTTGCGGGGTCCACCAAAAGGGGGATCTGCGCTGAGAAAATTCCCCGCGTGACGGGAAAAAGGGGAAGGGAAGCCAGGGGGCCCAAAAAAACAAGAGAGTTCACCAGAATAAACAACAATTTTCCGTTCAAGGAAGGTGCCACACAGATTGAAGAGTGGGGTTTGCACGCCCGGGGCAAAAAGGGACAGCAAAAAAGCACCAAATCCGGGTTCTTCCCGCTGGGGACCGGGGGTTGTATACCAAACTAATGAACCCAAACAACAAGGGAGGGGAACACCAAACAACAAAACGGAGTCTGCTTATAGAGAGAATGGGTGGGGGGGGGGGGGGGGGTTGGGCATCTTTTTTCACTGGTCACGCCATGGGCTGGTGAGCATCTACCTGGACGTTGCTTCTTGTCAGGGGTTTGATGCACGGAACGGGCAAAAGACAACGGATTGGGAGGCGGGGAAGAAAAAAGGGAAAGGAATTTTGGTCGAACATGAGGACCTCCAGGGGGTGGTTGCGGGGGGCCCAGGGAAGACTTGTTAGGGGGGGCCCGGGGGAGGGGGGAATAGTTGACCTGATTCTAGATCAGACTTGGGGGGGCACAAAAAAGAAAAAGAAAAAACGGGGGCCGTGTCTTATTGGATCGGGAAAACCCAGATAAAAAGGAAAACGAGTAAGGAGATCGGGGACGTTGTGTCATGAGAAGGCAGTGGGTGACTTGAGGGTAACTGAAAGAAGGGTTTGCGCCAGGGTTTCATCGAGGCGACCGAAAGGGCCGTCGGCAAAAGGGGATGGGGGAAAAAAAAATTAAAATTTACACCAAGTAAAGACAATGAAAGAAGGAATTTAACCAGCAGATCGGAACTACCAGGTCGGCCATACGTAATTATGGGGGGGACGCATGATTCTCAGGAATGAAAGAAGTTGGGAAATTGCGAATTGAAAAAGGTGGTACCACGCGGTCTCCAACGTTGAAACGGAAGCACACCGGAGTGAAAGGGTCACGACAATCGGAAAAGTTGCTGAAAACCACGGAAGAAGAAGTGAACTCACGTTTCTCACAGAAAAAACCAAGACAAGAACTACATGGAAGGTAAATTGGATAGCAACCGACGTGAGGGTACCGTGCAAGAGGCCCATCCGTCGGAATCGTATGGACGAAGTTCTTGAGGGCGAGGACTGGGGGGGGGATGCACCAAAAGGGGTAAGTCTCTCCCGGGGGAAAAAAAAATGAAAAAGTTACAATTACAGATTAAAAAAAAAACCCAGTGGCCTCTGACCAACGAAGAGAAAAGAAACGAAATCTCCCTAGTGAAGGGGAGGGAACAATAGGGGGGTCTTGGGGGGTTGTTCGGTTCATGCTAGGGGGAAAAGGAAGGGTTGGGGTGGGGTAAAATGTCTTTGAGCCGGGTCAGGCTAGGCCCAAATGTCAATCAAATAAAAGTGAGAGTCAGGAAAAAAAAGACCTACACAAGTGAAAGTCTGGGGGGGGGACGAAAAAAATATCGCGGCTTTTAGGCGAGGGGAAAAAGGGGGGGTTTTCAGGGTCACAAAAGACAAATAGGTATATGGGGTCAAAAAAAACGATGCTCGGCCACTGGAGCGTTCAGAGGGATCGGAGCGAAACGCCTCGCAAGAGGAAGGGGGATTATGGGGGCTCCCACTGGGTTGCCCCACCGGAATCAATTAGGAAAGAGAAAAGAACAAGGAATGTTCAGGGTCCAGCAATGGCAAATAGCTTCTTGTGAAGGAATTCTCCTGCCCAAAAAAGCCGGCAATATGAAAAGGGCATTCTGGGGGGTCTCGAAGAGAGGAAATGAGGAAAAGGGCCGCTGGGGGGGGGAAGTATCATTTCATCTGGGTTGGCGAGGGCTATTTCAGGGGGGGGAAAGGGAAGAGCTAGGCGGGGAGGGCGTCGGGTAATACAGTCAAGGCAAAACCGGGAGGCTGTTTTTCAATATCGAGGGAGGAAAACAAATCCTGGGTCTTTTGGGGGAACCTGCGGGGAAGGAAGGGGAAAACTGTAGGAGGGGGGGGGTCTATCCATTTTCATTGTCCGAAGGGGGGGGGGGGGAGGGATGGTGTCAGGCTTTGCCTTATTGGAAAGGTTGGGAGTCTAAAAAAAAAAAAAAAAAACTATCTTACTCCTAATGAGTGAGCGAAAAAAAAAGTGAGAACAACATCCAAACCAAACTTCGGGTTACTCCTGGGGGGGAAAGTTAGAAATCCGGACAGTTGGAAGGGGCGGGAACTGTGGGCTAGCCTGGGCAGGGGACGGTCCGATTAGGGGTTGACCCGCCCGGGTATTGAGGGTCAAATTGTTTCTAATCTATTGGAGTATGAGGGTTTCTTTCCTCGACGCAAGGCAAACACCATCTAAACGAAGCACCAAGTTCATTCCCAACTGTCGCTACCGCTGTGTTTTAAAAAAAATCATTGGGTTTTCTCACTCCCAAAAGATCGATTGGATTCAGGCTTGATTAAAAAAAAAAAGAACGCTCTCCGACTGGGATCGTCCCTTGACAGAGAAAAAAACTACAGTACTTGACCCCTACTGGATGGGGAGTGTTACTTGGGAAATTCGTAAGGGATTGGGGTAGAGAAAACGCAAAAAAAAAGGCCATACGTCCGGTGAAGCTGGCGGGAAGACGTTTACCGACTACAGTTTTTCCAGGGGGGGGGGGGTGCGGGCATGAAAGGTTCCCATTCGACTGGCAGTTGCGCACGAAAAGAGGTTATGGAGGGGGGGACCAATGATCCCTTCCTCAAGCCAGGGGAAACGATCGAAGAGACCCTTCACGGATGACGAGCAGGGGGACAAAAGGGAAGTTAAAAAAACTAGCAAGCGCGGGCAGAAAGGCTGGACGTCAAAAAAAAAAAGGGGGAAAAACCTCTCAATATCAGGGGGAAAAAGCAAAGGAAAAAAGTCCAAATCAAAGCCGGGAGGGGAAGACTTGCAAAAGGTACGTCCAAACGACTGAACTCTCAGACTGAGAAGGCCTGAAGGGGGACAAAGGAAACGGTGCTCAGACCCTCCCGTTAGGGGTGGAAAATAAGGCAAAAAAAACGCTGAGGATGGGAAGCGGTCCTCGAGAGCGCTCCATGTGGAACCACCACTACTGATCGGGGGGCTAGGAACTCCTTAAGGGGGAAGGTAGTAGAAATCCTTCAGAAGAATGGGGGACTGATGTCGGAAAAGATATTGGGAAAAGCCAGTCACGGTGTGAGGGTCTTATTCTATTGTCACGAAGGAAAAGTGACAAGAGTGCCCCGAGGGGCGATGCCAAAGCTAGAGGGGTGAAGACACTTCGGGGAAGAAAAATCGGGGAACTCCCGTAAAATACGAATGGGAACCGGAAAGAAAGCATGTGGGTTTCCAGGGATCGCGGGAAAAAAAGGACACAGGACCGAGTGCTCACAATCCAAAATCGAACAGAAAGAATCTAACTTGCTATACTGTCACAGCAACTCAATTTGGGGGAAAAAGGGAGGTCCTGGGGAAAGAAAGTGAGGACACTCTTACTATCAGCCAAGGGGGGGGGAACAAAAGGAGGTATAGGTGTGGGGGGGGGGACATTTCGGGGAAGATAAAAAAAGTGGGTGGGGGGGGTCACAAACCGGGGTGGGTGAGTTGACGTGCATAACGGGGTCAGGACCTTCGAAAAGGGAATACCAATTCCTAAGCTCTGGAGGGGAGCCATCAAGAGATTCTGTGAATCCGCCTCCTCGAAAAGGAGAAAACGTCTTCCTCCCGAAATAAGGAAAAAAAAAAACATCGATTTCGGGGGACACAGTCGGGACCAAGTACTTTATCATCAGAAAAAAAACCCGAAAGGGCGAAAAGAGGAAGAAAAGTACTTGGGGTTCGCAAAGAGGGGACAGAGCAAAAAAAGATAGGACTCTTTGCCGGGAAAAGGGGGAGTTGGAAAATGAGGGTGACATGGGGCTCTTTTTGGCAGAACGACAGACAGGCGCTATTAGGGTGCACGGCAAAGAATGATGAGCAGGACTCATTGCTCGAAGGTAGCAACCGCGCAGGGTAAAAAAAATAAAGGGCACACGCGTGCCGGGAGCAAAGGGGTCTGCTGGAAATGGGGGGCCAAATTCACATCCGCCAGACGAAGCGTAAAAAACGAGCGTAAAGGTACGGGCCGGGGAGAAGCGGCCCACTGCAGGAAAAGGTTGGAAACCGCAAAGATCAACATCGAAGGTGGAGTCGAAAAGGAAGAAAAAATTTTGCGGGATGCTAGGGGGAGATGACACGGAATCTAAATCGCTGTAAATACGAAATGCCTGTCGGGCGAGGCGAGGTGAAAACAAAAGGTCGAAGCGGGGGGCGAAGAAGAAGTTTGTTAAACCTCAGGGGGGGAAGCACGATGTAAAACTCGGCAAAAGGAAGGGAGTGAAACAAAATAAAATAAAAGTTACGTCCACCGTAATCCCGCCAGGGAGCCTACAGAGAAAGGTCCTGAAAGACCCGCATGAAAACACAAACGAAATGCGAGAGAGCCACGCAGAGACCACTACGGGTGAACGGCATGGGAAACGCGGACTACTTTAAACACTCAACGGTCGGCAATGGGGGACACTCAACCGCCAAAGGGCGCGCAAACCCCATCATCGTGGACCTGTCTTGAAAAAAGGAACGGGAGCCCGGCCGCACCGTTGTAATTTCTGGGACTTCTTCCAGGGGCAACACGAGAAAAAGCATTGTCTTTATCAGGTTCATTGTTGCGCGCCGCGGGAAGATGCAAGCGGGCCGAGGTAACGTGAAGGCGGGCCCCTGTCAACGATTGAAAAGACCAGGGGTGTTCGACAAGACCGCCAACTTCGCACTAAGTTGGGATCTTGCTGTTAGCAAAAAAAACTACAAGGGCTCTTAGGTTCAAAAATCCATCAGGGCAGGTTGCAGGGCGAGTGCAGAGGGGAGGTTTTATGAATTTGCCCAAGGGATAACCCCCCACGAAATCTGGGGTCAGAAGCCAAATGGGGCAAGGGTGCGCGCGTCCGCAAATACAGAAAAAGAAACGTGAGGGAAAAAGCCTTTCCAAAACCGCGGGCTCAAGGGGACGGAGTAATTGAATGCAGGCTCGTCAGCCGAAAAAAAAACTTGCAGAGGAAAAGTCCCCCATTAAGACCGGCCAGCTCTGGAGGGAAAAGGGAGGGGCCGGCTAGAACAGTCCCCTTCTAACTTCCTACTCTCCCATAAATGAGGGGGGTCAACGCGCCACTTGGCCGTCGCCAAAACCAGGGGGGGAGGTTGGCACCTTGAAATTGGCGGGAATTGGGGCGTTTTTTTAGAAAAACGTCAGTGAAAAGGGCACGCCCGGAAACCGGTATGGGGGGGGTTCGACAAGGCCTTGGGGGAACCGGAAGATTCAACGACGAGGGGGGGAACATAGAAGGGGGCGCGATCTGGGAGGGGTTTACCTGTCATTTCCTCCAAAAGACGGGTTGTTCCGAGGGGGGGAAAAACTAGGGCCCTTTTTGTCAAAAAAACTCACGACAACTCTTCTAGAACCGCCAATAGTTTTGTGTGGAGGTCAGGAGTCCACGAAGGGTGGTGTACATTCCTGGAAAACTCTTATTTGCATTCAAGGGGATTCACTTCACTACCTATCCACCAAATGTCCGAAAGGTTTCAAAATCCTTCAACCCAAACGACAAACCCAAAAAAGAAAAATCGACCCAAGGGAAAATGGATCGCCACGCATAAATCCGCATAAAGCAAAACGCCCGTCACAACCGCAGAGAAAGGGGGGGATAATCTCCTCAGAAAAACTTAAGAAAAAAACCGCCGGGGGGGCCGGCCCTTGGGGAAAAAAGAAAACAGTAATTTAGAACGCGCCCACAAAAAAAATCCGCCTCAGGGAAGCTCTGCCGAGCCCTCACCACCCGGGAAAGAGACCATCCCCTTCAGGCAGGAATCAGAGGATCGAGAGGAAACCAACTTCTCGTGGTCAAGGAGGTATCTAATCTCCACCCGTTCCACTCCACATCCGACGGGTTGGGAAAAGGGGAGGTGGGACAGAAAATGGCTCATGAAAGGTCGTTCGGAAAAAAACTTAACGCCGGGACCCCCAGGGTGGAAAAGAACCTGCACAGCAACCCTCCCCCTTCCTAAATGCTGATTGGGGGGACTGCGGGGGGTTCCCATCAAAACCTCCTGTCGACCCTCTCGGACGTTTCCAAAGCATCGGCCTCTACACCATGGTCTTGCCCAGGCCAAACACCTAAATATCCTTGAACGAAAAAAAAAGCCCTCGGGCTCGTGGCTATCGAACGGTTAACGGCATCCAAAGAACGCCCTTGGATGGCTGAGGCACACAGAAAACAAAAGTGGAATCGTGACTGTATCGCGAAGGTTGCCTGAGATAAAATCCCTCCCGCCATAGCCCCACGTGTTGGGAAACCGAGTTCGCAACCGAAAACAACAAAATCACACCCTTGTCCCCGAATCCAGTCCTACGAGGGGGAAACGTAAAGGGAAGAAGGTTTCCATCGGGTCGGCCTTCGGAGAACGGGTAAAATAATCAGGTGTGGGATAAAAAAAGAAGCAGTTTTTCACCGGTGGGAGCACTGGCAGAAAAAAAGAACTGAAAGGGCGTTTCAGGCGAAAAAATGCCCTTCTCATACCAGCTTGCAGGAAAGGGGGGAGCGAAGGGCAAAACATCATTGTTGTCGGTCGTCGACTGAACTGAATGGGGGGGTAGTCTGAACTTATAATCCTTAGAGGGCACGGGGAAGGAAAAAACTTCATAACGGCTTCTTCGACAGGGTTAAATGGTCTGGGGGAAAAATTCCCGGTGGCCATTTTTTCAAGGGGGGGCAACGCGGATTTTTCAAAGTTGCAATTAACTCCGAACACAGCTGCCAAAGGCGCCTAGCGCCCCGGAAAAAAAAAGAACGGGCTTCTCCTAAACTTCGCAAGTGGTGTAACTATTATCGGTGCGGGAGAGGGGGGAGTCAGGGGGGGAGCCTTTTGTCTCCTCGGGGAATGGGGGGGGGGGGGGGGCAATTTTGGGTTAACATCACCAACTCAGCAGGGAATTGCAGATAGGGGGTCGGAAGTGGCGAGACAATCATCCACCTGAACCTTATACCAGGATGGATTGGGGCGGATTTCACTTTTTTATGGCGTTCCTTCCGTTCTACACAGAAAAGTCCTTCGGAGTTAATAGAAGGGGGGGAAGGACCGGGTTTCCTTAAATTTAAAAAATTAGGACTGGGGGGGGGTAGCACTGGGGTGACCCAAAACCCATAAT
>Ga0179591_1338356_pt1 | contig 13725 bp, 13 predicted proteins | sample CZOMad2_1_08_16f_FD_182891 | JGI IMG/M metagenome (GOLD analysis project Ga0179591, IMG submission 182891) | Vadose zone soil fungal communities from Angelo Coast Range Reserve, California, USA - CZOMad2_1_08_16fungal (PacBio error correction) | ecosystem: Environmental > Terrestrial > Soil >...
GGGGGGTCACCCCTTCAGCTGTCCTCTTCTCGGCTGAGGCCGCAAGGCTTCAAAAGGGGATCGAGGGTCGCTGAGAGCAAACACACCGAAGAGTCGACAATCGATCCGTGAGCAGAGAAAAAGACCCGCAAGGTGCAAAGGCTGGCGGGAGTAGGGAACCAAAGAAGGAAGTCCGTCCGCTCGCAGATGCCTAAGGACGGAAGAGACACTTTCACCGACCAAGGGCAGGGGAGAACCGGCATGTGGTGGGGAAAGAAGCAGCTCCCACAGGCATGCCCAAGAGTCTGGGAAAAAGGAGGCGACGTCATCTCGAGCAACTGAAGCAAACTCGCCGCCGCATACGGTCTGGAGTAAAAGAATACTTAGCGGCTCGTCAGTGCGACCAAAAGAGGCGAAAGCCGATCGACGCTTCCTGCGTCAGAATGAAAGAGCGAATGAGCAGTGCGATAGCAACGGGGCGCCGAGGGAGGAAGATCCACCAAAAAGGCCGGGGAATAGGTATGCCTTTGCGATACTACCGCGACGGGTGAAAAAAAAGCGCTACTAGGAAGCGGGGGGAACGGTTACGCCGGTGGGGGGGACTCTCCATCTCTATGGAAAAAGGAAAGGATGGTTACATCTTTATTTGCTAACCGAGCGTCGTGGAGGGAGGAAAAAGGAAACAAGTCAAGCTGATAAGAAGATCGTAATACCTCCCACTATTGGGAAACTAAAAACCGTAAAGTCGGGGCTTCTGCTACTTGCTCCATTATCCTCAAGGGGGGTAGGGGCCTGCCGATAAAGCGGGGGGAGGGAAAAGGGTTAGTATAAGTGAGCGCACTAAAAGGAAAGAGAGAAAAACGAAAATGGGTGAAAGCAGACGCGTGGGTTAGAGTCTACCTTCAGGTACCCATGAAGGAGAAAGGTGGTCTTCCTAGAGGAAGAGAGGAAAGGGAGTTCTGATTCGCGCTCTATGAGCAGACGGAGAAGCTGTCTCTTACGTGAGACGGGGAGGGAGGGGGAAGGGCGCGGAAGGAGCAAACCTAGGGGAGGACAAATATGTGAGGGAGGAATGGGGGCTGCGTTCGGTAAGTGAATCATGTTTTGGCGAATGTGAGGTAGAGTAGAAATTGTGTCTATTGACCGTAGGGGGAAAGATAGCGAAAAATGTGCTCGCCTTTGGTTCATTGATCTTCATCGGGGAAGAAATTGCAAATTATAGACGTAAAAACTCTGACTCGAAGAGACTCGGGCAGAAAAAGGAGAACCATGACTCACTGTTGCCAGGGGGGGCGTAAAAGAGAGCATCAAAAAAACGCCTGACTTCAGCTAGAAAGAAAAGACCGTATCACAGAGAAGTCCTCGTCGTATGCTTCAAACTCGCTTACCAGGAATCGAAAAAAGGCGAAAAGCTTTGCGTACCTTCAGGGATGTGATGACCGGCCTTCGGAGACGCAAACAGGAGCTCGCTGAACGGACGGCAGCAGGGTAAGCGGAGTTTCGTGCCAAACCGCAATAGTGAAGGGAAGAGGCATGACGGATTCGGATCTAAGCTCAATCTGGGGAGGATAGTTGAAGAGCACGGGGGCGCGAGATACGTGAGAGGCGACGCCGGGGAAGTCAAGAAGGAGTGAACCACTCAATAATTGCGTCCGGAAGGGGAAGAAGCCTCGGACCTTCGCAATGGCTAGCCCGATCTTGTTCGGAAGCAAGGGGAAAAGCCAAAGCACCTGCCAGCGACAGCAGTGTCGTACGCTGAACGCCTTCCCGTGTGGAGGAGTCCGTAAGTATCGAGGGGCATGGTTCTCAAAGGAATCGCGCTTCAGTCAAGAGGCGACGCGCAAGGCGGGATCTGTCGTCACATAGTCCCAAGGAAAAAAAAGTCGCAGGGTAGAGAGAAAAAAAGACGAGGAACTCTGCGCCGAATTGTATGAGGAGGGAAAAAGTAGAATCCATAAGTCCTCTTAACAGGATCGAGATCGGGGAGGACGGCCACGGATCAGGGGGAGACGTCGTGGGCATGCTACAGGGGGGGACAAACTAAATGATCGAGCGGAGCGAGGGGAAGTCAAGTAGAACAAATTCGTCGCCTAAGTAGTAGGAAATATAGAACGACTCTAACAGTAGGTGCCTCATGAGGAGAGAGTACCGCAACCAATGGAAATTGGAGCGGGCGCTTCTATATTCGGGGGGGGGGGCAGCGTCTGGTGAAGGAATGTCTCAGTTGCCGACCGTAGCAAAACTGGAACAGCGCAAAAGTTCGTTAGAAGCTTCCATTGACGAGAGTAGGAGAGGTGTGGGCGAATTTCAATGGCGGCAGGGCGAGGTCAGACGGGGGAGGTCTACCGCGGCTGGGCGAGCGAGGTCCGTGAGCGGCCGACCCGGCGGGATCATCGATTAGGGGGACTCGCCGACGACCGATGCGAGCCACGTGAAAAATGAGGTCACGCGCGGAGGAATTCGTCGCAAATGCAAGTCCTCCTGCGTCTTTTCCTTCCACAGGTACACAGGCGGACCACTGTACCAGTGGTTCATCGGACCTAGGGGGAGAGAAGAGCTCGAGCCATGCTACATGCCAGTAGCTGCGACAAAAGGCATCGGAGGCAAAATTTTAGAAGAAAAAGGCCTCCCGACGTAGTCTGGACGGAAAGGGATCGAGACGGTGTCGTAATCTGCGCACAGCATTAAAAGCGACGTCCAGCACTGGGTTGAACGGGAAGGCGTCAAATCCCAGATTGTCCTAAACGGACGAAGACATTGGCTCGTTCAAAAATCGCGAACGATCTCGTGTGGGGTCTTGCATACGAATTACCGCGACACGAGTTCGAGGCGCCTACACAGCTGTTGTCTACTTCTGAATTGCTATCACTCCATAGGGCCGTAGGAGATCCGCGCGTTCAGATGTTCTTGCACCGCAACCGGCAACAGGGGGGAAGCTTCATCACGCCATCGGATGGGATCGATTCGGAGAGCGAGCATCGCGGCAAGCCAATTGAGTCTTGTCAGAGGCGGTTCAGCGTCAGTATGCGCTCGATTGCGGAAAAAGGGACGCCAGAGATAGAAATCTAAAGAGAAAAAGTCAAGGAGGGAAGCGTTTCGGCAGAGGGGAAAGGGGGCGCGCCCTCACAGGCTATCACCTGCCAGGTAAAATTAACCTCTCCGATCAAGAGGAACCTTGAAGAGCAAGACTTAAAGGCGTGAGGGCTCGCGGCCCAACTTTCGATAAGGCTCCGAATCTCAGGTCTATACGGCGGATAACGCAGGCCTGCCGGGCGGTGCGGCGGGGGAGGCTGCTCTAACCTGGTTAATAAGAAGGTGGAGAAAGATCTAAATCTAAACATATCGACTTCGGTGCGAGCGAGCAGGGGAAACGCCGCAATTGAATAGTTGGTAAGGAAATCCAAAGCACAGGGCAGGAAAGGAGCTCACTCTAATAGGCGGGACAGATATCAGGATAGGCGTATGGAGAGCACTAATACTCCTTGGGGTCTACTCGGTTCTAAAAATTGAATTCTCGCTACATAAAAAAAACTGCATTATGCCCTAAGAGGTAGAATCTCACAAGTTTCTAAAAAACAAGAGTTAAGCAGTTGGACGTCCCCACCGAGTATTCCCACAGCCGCCGGCAAAAATTGAGCTCGTGCTACTTTTGGGGAAGTCTCTCTCTTAACTCGAAGAAAAAAGAGGTCGCATCACTCGACAGAGAAGTTCTGTTCGATCTCGCAGCTCTGGCGACATCCGAATATCCTAGGTCGGCCCTCACAAACGAACGGGAACCGCAAGGGGATCTAGGAGGAACGACTGGGTCCTGGATCGGAAAAAGATGCTCCCTTAGAAAAAGGGTCGAAAACTATCCTTCTCTCCCCCGGAAGCCGCGAACTGGCTCTTAAAAAAAAATTGTCGAGGGGAAGAGAACTCGAGAAGAATGCCAGTGAGGACGAGGTGGGGGAAGGAGGAACATCGGACGAGAGAAGAAAAGAAGGACCGACGACGTCTAGCTCTTTCCTATACGGGGAGCTACGCACTCGACTCTAGAAGAGCCCTATCCGGAAACAAATGGGCGCCGAAAGCGCTAGTCGGCTAGAGATCGCGTCATCAAGGAGAAAAATTTTGATTCTCGTCTTTCCTTGGGACCGGGGGACTTGAAAGACCAAATCACGCCGCAGAAGAACTACTGCCTCGTCGAAATGCTCGAGAAGGAGGCCGGCCGGACGAGCCAAATCTTCCTAGAGGGAAAAGAGGACCGACCTTTCTCCTTGTCAAGAGTAGGAACTACTGAAATCTCTAGGGCTATTCATAAAAAAAACGCGCGTTCGGACAAGTTTGCTCTCGGGACCAGGAATCCTTCCGGATGCAAAAAAGAGCAATTAGAAAGGCAGAGGAGGGAGATGGCCAACGATGGCGCAGTCTCTACACCGGCGGGTCCTGCCTACCACCTGTCGGAGCTGGGCGGGCTGTCTAGATACTCTTAGGGCCGGGTTGCTAGAGAATGCGAGAGTCAATTCCGAGGCTCGATCAATCGGGCCCGAGCAGGACACGAGTCAGGGGAGGGGGAATCTCTTTCCTTGCAGGAAAAAGTCCGGCAGACGCAAGAGCCTGCCGCCGGGTACAAGACCTAAAGAAGAAGCGGGAAAACTTTTCGCTGAGGGGCTTAAGGTTCCTCAAACCCATAAAGGAGGGGGATCGACGCCGGTTCCGAAAAGAGGATTACACGGGAGCGACTACGGTCAAAACTGAATCGGGAGGTCCATCTTCGACTACATCTCCCGGAAGGGGGAATCAAAGGCTACCCCGGCTATAAAAGTTCTATAACCGCTTAAGGGAACTAGAAAAATGCAAGGGGAACGGGGCGCGAGGAGGGATCCATAAACCACCCCCACGTCGCAAAAATCATGCAACTAAGGACTCCTCTCCAATCCTTGGAATGATCTCCACATCATTCTTCAAAGAAGGGACTGGGGAGACAATACGAAGGACCCTACTACAAAGACATCATTTGCGGAAAGTTGAAAAAATCAACGCACCGATGACCAGTCGTGGGGGAAACACGCGTCGTCGATGACGACGGGAGCCATACGCCTGGGAGTTCCCTCTTCTAAAAGGCTAGATCCGGGGTTAAGAAGTTATATTTATGGGACGTATTGCTGAAACTGAAAGAGCTAAGAAGGAAGGAGGAGGGAAGGGAGGGATCAGAGGGGGGAAAAAGGAGGATATGTCATTGGATGGACGGCGGGAGACTAATCTCTCTTCTGCTGAACGTACGGGCCAGGGGACGAAAGAGGTAGCCGGGGTCGAAACATGCAGACCCAGCGGAAAGAACCGGGAAGCCGTCCAGGGGAGTCATCTAACGAGAGCTCGAGTAAAAAATTCGATCAAAAGGTCTGCAAGGGGAAGGCACCGAGAGGAGATGCGCGTCATTTCGAAGGGAAAAGGACGAGCTATACGCGCGGACGAAGGAACCGAGGGAGGTCTTGGGTATTTTTTCACAAGGAAAAAAAATCTAACCGGCCGGCAGCCCCCGCGTCTAAAAAAAAGAGGAACGCTGGGAAAAGAGGGAAAAGGGAGGGTACGTATCCCGAAGACAGTGGCCTGCAACGTCTAATGCGAATAAAGACAACAGAACATTCTCCTGCCGCCAGAAGAAGGGGGGTTCAGTCAAAGGAATAGAAAGAGGACTAACGAAGCAGGGGGAAAGCAAAAAGGGATTCGTACCACGCTATCCCGGGGAAAGCGAACAGAAAGACTGCCGAGAAGGGTCGAGGTATGGGATTAACAGGCGTGGGAGAAAGCGCTAGAAGGATGGTCCCCCACGCAAAACCGGAGGCGGGGATCGGAGGGGAGCTCGCTTCCAACGCCAAGGAAAACTGTGAGTCGAAGCCCATTTCTAGAAAGGGGGAAGCTTCGAAAAACAAATCGGCTCACTATACAAGAAGAGAGGGAAACTAAGGCCAGAGACCACCAAAGTCTACGAACGACCCAATCCCGACGGAAGGGGGAAGTACGCCAAAAATAGCTCGCTCTCAAGTCTGAGGGGACAAAGGAAATTGTGGGCAGCGGGTCAGAAAGAGAAACCTCTAAAAGTACGACGACAGGACTCGGAAAGATAAGAGAGGAGACGCTCGTAACAAACGCGTCAAAGAGATAAGCAAAAAAAAAAATCGCCTTCATGGGAGGTCTGAAACTTTCCATGAAAGGACTATGCACATCTGCCTGAAATTTGGAAGTTGTTCTCCCTCTACTCTGGTCAGAACTCGAAGACCTTACCAAGACATAACACTTCGGAAAGGCAGGACCGAAAACCTTTCTTACTCACCTAGGCAAAATTCAAAGAGGAGACATCTTCCTTTTCCCGAGTGAAAAGGGGGTTTTCTAGAGAGGCTAAGAAGGAAGTCCGTACCGAGTGAAGCAGAAAATAGTCCTTCAACCTGCTCGGTGTCGACATCACTGGTTTAAAAAGAACGTCTGGTGAAAAGCGGGGAAGTCAAACGGACGGAAAAAGAAGACTCTGCAGCGATAGGGACATCTTCTCATAAACGGGAGACTCTCTATCACAAGTCAGCTGACCGATGAGAGGGGGGGATCCTCACGGCCTAAAAAGAATCCTAGGAAACGTCTTGCTTCCCTCATGAGGGGGGGAGGGGTGCCCCTTAATGGCTCTCGAATTGATTCTAACTCGGGTGGGAGAAAACTGACTATAGCGGAAGAAGGAGTAGAAGGCATCCACGACAAAGCTCACGTCTGCTTGTCGAGCAGGTATCTCAAGGGCGCTGAAGGGGAAGTGTGAAGGAGGGTGAACCAGACACAAAACGCTTCAAGAGGAAGGGGGTGGGAATCTGGGAGGAAAAAAAAAGGAAGGAGGTCGGAAAGCTCAAGTCTTTTTAAGGGGGAAAAAAAGACAAGTTCGGACTACGTATTGCTTCCACGCAAGTAAACAGGGAATTGAAAGCAACGCATAAAGAACCGGGGGAACTCTCCAGAAGGTAGCTTTGATTCAGAGGCTCAAGTATCTTCGTTTAGACGAGATGTTCGAAGGCTAACCCCCTATTTCCAAGGGGAAGAAAGTCGGGGAAATCACCGCTATCAGAAAACTAAGGGGGGGGGTGACTCTCAGAGAAAAAAAAGGAGAGGAAAAGCGGGGAGGGGGGGATCACACTCGTACGGATGCCGGGCCTTAAATCGGCGGCCGCTACTTCGGAAAAATTGGTCAAGATGCGGATTCGGGGTCGCGGCGATACCGCCCACGGGTTCCCGCATCAAAAAAAGAATCGAAAACCGAAAAGAAAAGACCGCAAAAACTCAAGAGACGGGGAAGCGAGGGCAACAGGGTGACGGAGTCTTCCCTTGGAACCTCAGGCAGGAAAAAAACGTCCTCATGCCGTTCGGAACTGATACTCAAAAAGTCACATAAGAAGGGGAAAGGGCGTGGCGCCCAATCGGACCCATTGGTGAAGGAACATCTCAACAAAAGGCGCGTTCTCTTCTTTGCAAGTCCCCTTACACTCTCACACGGAGTGGAGGCGGGGAAAAGAGAAAGAGACCGCATTGCCGGCTGTCTGCATGAAGGGCGACGCGCTCACAGCGTCTTTTTCACCACCGAAGGAGAATCCCCGAGTCGACTCATTAGCGTCGCGATTAACAAACATATGAAGGGCAAAGAACGTGTGAGGGGGGGAGCCCACTGGGGCGTCCACGGAATACTCTCTTCAAAGAGACTTTGGGGGACGCACTAAGTGGAAACGAAAAGAAAGGGACTCAGAAAAGAGAAAGGGACGACGTTGTCCGCCTTTTTCGCACCTCTCTGAGGGGGGCGACACTAAATGGTGATAAATCTATGTCTGGAAAAAAGGAGGAGGTTACTCCGATGTTCACTGCTTCCATCTTCCGAAGAAGGGCGGATCTAGCAGGAAGCGTCGTGGGAAGCAAGCGAATTGTAACTGCCCGAGACCGGGACGACAACGAGGCGGCCGGGGGGCGAAAAGTTCCTGGGGGGAATGCCGCGAGAGGGGGGTCTTGCTTTACCATGGTTGGTGGGGGCTTTGGATCTCGAGCACGAGAATCTTGTAACAAACACCCAGGGGGTCAGGAAAAAAAACCCCCCACCTCCCTTAACAGGTGGAAAAGGGGCTGGACTAAAGACCATAAAAGTCGATTGGGTTTTGTCGTGAATCATGTCAGGACGAGTCAAAGGACGCTGCCTCTGGAGCAATGGAGGGCTCTCGAACTGGTCGTCGTGTATGGAAGCTGTCAATGGCGTAGCTGAATCTAAAGCCTTGCGGATCTCCCAGCCCCTCGAGGCAGCACGATGGTCTTCTTAATTCGGGGGACGACGGTCGAAGAACATGTTGCTCAGGAAGACGAGTATAAATAATTTTCTAGGACGGGGGGTCGTGAGGGACTTGCGAGGAGGGGAGATCCGTTTTTCTGAGAAGCGCAGGAGATAGGAAAAGGGAGCTTAGACGTAAAAAGATGAGAGACGACGCGAGCCGTAAACGGCCTACATTTCCAAAAGTTTAGGGATGTAGGTGGAAAAACCGCATGGACGTCGCCCACAATCGCCTTAGCGCCAAGAGACCCGGAAGACGGCGAACTAAATGGTTTCTCTCGTAGTGGATCTCGGAAGAAGCGGTGTGCTGAATGAGTTTTTTACTCATCTGGAGCAGGATTGGAGGAAACGCCTACAGCAAAAAGAGGGAGGGAGGAGGTCCCTATTCATAACTTGTGACTTTTTAGGGGGCGTGCAAATTCGTACTATCCTTATGCAGGCAACAATCGGATCGGAACCGCGGCATCCACATTCAACGAGATAGAGTGGGAGAAGACCGGGAGGTTCTCTAGATGAACGGGTCTCTACCGGTTCAGGGCTGCGCATAAGTAAAGCAGAAAAAAAGCCGGGGGGAAGAAGGCAAAAAAAGGACCCTCGAGCTCAGGTGGGTCCGGAGAAAGAACGGAAGTCTATGTAGTGGCCCCACGAAGTCTGGGTAATTGGAACCGTATCAAAGTAGAGGTCGCTCTGCAAGCATGGGCCGGGAGCGGAAGCGGTTCGGGGGATCGGGTCTTTGGGTTCTCGGTTATCTCTGAAAGAAATTATAAAGAGGCAAAGACGCGAAAATAGTCAGGCTTCGGAGGGGAAAGCCGCCCATCAACTCAACTTAATAAAGAGACGTCAAAGGCAAAGAAAACTGAGCCTCGACGGGGACAAGCAGTAAGATAAGGCATCGGAGGGAGAAGTACGCTTGAAGAACTTCCATCGACAACCTTAGCGGGAACTTTTTCAGTAAGAAAGGAAAAAGACGTCTGGGGAAGAGGACGAAAGACGTCCCACAGGGGGAACCGGTCGCTCAGGAGTCACACGGGACTCTTCACTGGAGCCTGACAAAGGGGGTCGATTAAGAAGGCGACACACTTAGGTGCCAAGGACGCAATTGGAAATCGGCCAAAGCCAGGGGTCCGCGCTGGATAGGGTGGCAGGTACTTGGGGGTTGTGTCAGGTTCTCATGGGGTGGGGAGAAAACCTCGTAGCAATAAAGTAGCCAATTTTCGAGAGTCAGATCGCGTTCGAGACATAGTAGAGCTGGTTGCGAATTTCGGAAAGATGCAGAGATGGAACGGGAAGGGGTGGCGCGCGCCCTTTAAAAAAACGGAGCCCAATCTGAAGGCGACCTAAGGCGTCGGGAAACCCAGGAGGGGAGAGGGGGACTCAACTGCCTTCCCCGAGGGAAACTAGGTTGTAAAACGGCGGCTCGTATTATTTTGGCCTTCTAGAGGGACGCGGGTGAGGGGGAAGAAGAGGGCCTTCCAGGAGATCTAACCCCAGTGACGTTTCTGGAAGCGTAAAACAGTTTGAATCGACATGGCATCGCTACCTCATCTGAGCTCACACAAAACAGGCAAAGAAGACGGATGGGAGGCCTCAGCCACAAGATCCTGCTTCGGCACCTAACTTTTTACGAGATCGCGGGTAGCGGGGGTTCGGGATCCAGTCAGATGATCTAACTGTGGATCATATCCTCCTCTGGTGACCGGCGTGCCTGGAATGCTATTCACATTTCGATTTCACACCTGAAAGGTCCTAGTTCAGTCTTCTAAAAAACAAACTGGGACTAAGAGTAGCGTTTTTCCTGTCCTACTATTGAAGGGCAAAAGGCACGGTCTGGAAAGTCGAGACACAGGAGGTGGAGGGTACTATATATTTCGAGTGCTCACTTCAGGGGGACGAGAAAAAAAAGGAAAGTTCAGCTCTGAAATATGGGGGGGGGCGGTCAAAAAGCAACGCGAACCGAAGGCAACGAAAGTGAAAGACGAGCCTGAAGCTTTTCTCTCGACATCTCGCGTGGGAAAAAAGACACGTTTGGAATGAGGGTTAAGAGCGGGTGGAACGATTATGACGAGCGGCAGGAAGGGAAATAGGCCTCGATCTAGAATCCTTAGGAAAATCTTTCTGGATCTAGCATGGGGACGGGAACCGCACTCATGCCGAAACCTCAATTCTTTACAGTTCCCTCAAGGGAAAACCGTAATCACAGGGAGCGCTGCGAGAGGGGCAGCGAGCCAAACATCTTGTGGAAACATACTCCTGGCAGAATAGAAAAAAAAAAATTCTACGCGGAGGAACGAATAACAGGGGGGAAAAGGGAAGGAACTTTGAGGGCTTACCGGCTTGTGGTATCAGTAACGACATTCTCAAAATAGGCCGGATAGGGCAGAAAGAACAATCTCTGAGTAAAAACAACGCCAGATCCAGGGCTATTAACGGGAAGGATAAGCTCGACATGGTCACGTGCGGGGACAGGCGGTGGCACTAGTCGGGGATATCAAAACAAACGGCTGAAGGTTCTCCGGGGGAAGAAGTCAGAGATTCCAACAACGATGAGGAGGAAAAAAAATATATCGGTAAATCTGAACCAACGTTTCTAAAATAAAAAAGGGCAGGGTTAGTGGACTTCCTCAGCCAAAAAGGGAGGACCAATAAAACTGTAAAGCCCTTACTGTATGGATGCACTGGGATGTATCTCGAAAATCTAGCCTGAACGACGGCGCGGGGAAGCATACTGGGAGGCGAGACTAGAAAAAAATATTCGGCTTTGCGCTATAACTCTGCGACATCAAACTACGCCTGGAGGGGAAGCATGATAAAGCGGACCCTCAAAGCGGGGCGTGATCTGCACGACCGAAATCAGACGGATGCGAACGTAGACGACCCAACTATGGGAGGGGCCGGCGTCGGAAAAACGGTACTTGGGTTCGAGGAAAAGTTGCATCGATGACCGGGTAAAGTAAAGGCCGAATATCCTTAGTGGGAGCTGCCCCATCTCAGGAGAGTCAGAAACATCCGGGTCAGGCCGAAAAAAGCGATGAAAACAGAGTCCAACCATAACGCAGTAACTCGAGTGAAACTAAAGAGATCGGAAAAGAAAACGGGGGTGAAATCCGAAATCTGCGTGGAGAGTCACTTCCTCAGAATCTATCAATATGGAATAAGTTGGGGCACCTCTTTCCTTGGTTTCCGTTGGGGGAGGTAAAAAACCTATAAAGCGAGACTTTAATCCGCACTAAGACGTAGGGAGCTCTATAACGATCAATGTAACTCCGAAAGCCTAGTTGGTAGCTGCCATAGGGGAGGGAATTCTAGGCAGAGCCACATGCTACTATGGGGAAGGTGGCTCCGGAAACTATAAACCTAATTAGTAAGAGGACGCGGTGAGACAATCTTTCGGTATGCGAGTTCAACCTAAGGATAAAAAATTCCGCGGCGGGGGGGGCGGGGAGCGTTTGAGATACGTCTTGGACATCCGTCGGGAGAAAAGGTCCTCCCTCACGATTGAGCTTTGCTGGACTTGGTAGGGGAAAACCGATTAATTTCCTTTGGGGAAAGCTCTACAGGACTTTATGCATGCCAAGGTCTCTGGTACACAAAATTTGCACAAGAGGGGGGAAAGCCAAGTCTTTCCAGGCTACGTTGGAATTTGGGAACACCTCCGTCCGGGGAAGAAGGTCCGATAAGGTAAACCTCTACCCGACGTTTAGCGGATATGCCTCGGGCGAATGGGCTTTAGCATATAACCAAATCGAGGTATAGAGGAACGGGTCGCACCGCATAGTATTACAGGGAGTAAATCCTCTTTGGAAAGATGCGGCGGACCAACATTCAACGAGCAGAAAAGACCTCATTCGAAATCGGGAGGAGTCTAACGAAAATGGTCTCTACGCGAATATTCTCACGGACGGTTTCGACTGCGGTAAAAAAACGGTCCGCGAAACCGAACCGACACGGCATAGATTAACGTTTAGGAAAAAGGCGGGCTGCCCAGTTTTGAATGAGTCAGCGCCAATCAGGGAACCTACTGAACAAAGAAAGTACTACTAGAAAATACTCGCTGAACGGAGGCGCAGCAGGGTCCAAGTTTATCGAGCTGATGAACGGAGCCTTTAACTGGGGGACTCGACGGGGGCTGTGACCGACGAGCCACGAAACTTTAGGAAAAAGCTTTAAAGGAAATCTCCGAGTCATTTATGTAAGGGAGGGTGACTGAGGGGAAAAAGCTAAAGGGGGCCAATCGCTCCGAAGGACGCGATAAAGAGTTCCGGGGCATCTCCGGAAAGATGAAGATCGGGAAGATTTTACTTCTGGGAGGACACTACGGGGTCACTTCCGATTCCGATCGAGAGAAAGATTCGAATAAAAAAAAGCAACCGAAATTACGCCGGAAAACTTGCAAGACGAGTTCTCTATTTGTCGTATCGTTCCAGTGAAACCGTAGAAGAAGGTAGGCAGGGAGAGACATGCCGAAACGAAAATGGACTGCAGGAGTTCGTAAAAGGCTGAGTCAATTTGTTCACAAAAAACATCCACGGCGCGCGAAATCCCTTGGAGATAGGCCACGTAAAAACTCTAGAGAGATGGATTGTAGATCTCGATCCAAGAAATAGGTTGCTGCATCCAAATCGTCACGAGGAAGGGAATACATCAAAATAGGCCTTACCAAAAAAAAAATGCCGAATCGAAGCCGATGTTCAAAGACCGAAAAAATATAGATTACGAAAAATAAGCCAGCAGCAAAAAGCCGGAGGTCCAGGGTTCTAGCAGAAAAAATCACCTAGAAGTCGGGTTCGCTAGTAAGAAAAGGAAATACGCTACGACTTTGGGCATTCCTCTGGGAAGCCATCGCGCTGACAGGGCGAAAAAAATCGATCGAGGACGACCAAGAAGGGGAAGGTCTAGAGGAACAGGGGAACGCGGCGGCTGAAAGGCAAAAATCACGATAAGGGAAGGAAACGTAAACAAGAAAAATCCTGCCACAACCTACCACGGAAAAGGCGCAATCTATCGAAAATACGCCTAAAAAAACCATCTCCGGCTTTCGGTGCGTCATGCCGAAAAGGAAGTGCTATGCCCTTAAGAAAAGAAAGATAACCAGTACAAAAGCGAACAGAGGCGAGAGAAGAAAAAGATCTGAGAAAAAAGGCAGGAGTAATCTGGGTACCTTCTCCGCGTACAGCTAACACCAAAAAGAGCGGAACATTTAAGGCTGACGGGAGGAGGGGACCTCAAAGAATTCAGGTAGGCGTATGAGTATAAGCTCTGCTGATCGGCCTAGGGTCACTCACCACTGGTGCCGCCCGCAAGATCAATGAAAAGACCGTGGCGTCAGCAATGGCAAAAGTATAAGACTCCATGTCTCGCGCGGCGAAGCAGTTCTTACGCTGTGTAGGAAAATCGGCGTCCGAATGTCTGACCATGATAAGCAC
>Ga0179591_1345821_pt1 | contig 13723 bp, 8 predicted proteins | sample CZOMad2_1_08_16f_FD_182891 | JGI IMG/M metagenome (GOLD analysis project Ga0179591, IMG submission 182891) | Vadose zone soil fungal communities from Angelo Coast Range Reserve, California, USA - CZOMad2_1_08_16fungal (PacBio error correction) | ecosystem: Environmental > Terrestrial > Soil >...
AAAAAATCCATAAGAAAAGTTGTATCAAAGGGGGGAAATAGGACGGTTAAGCGCTCGACGCTTTTTCTCAGATCTCAACTATCAAGGGCCACTTCCCGGGAGAGCGGGTCACATAACATCGCAGCTGAGACCCAGGGAGTCAAAAGAATAGCAACTGGTTCGCAGGGGCATAGGTCTAGAGGGAATAACTACGGCGCAGGAAACTCTTCGGGTGGATGCAGAGGAGTCTGGGACTCATCTATGGAAAAGACTCCAAATCCTATCATCGTGGCGGGGGAACGAAACGCGTGTCACGTCGAAGATCAAATTCTAGATTGACGAAGAAAGAAGGACGGAAGGGGCAGACTTCTAAAGGCCTCGGATTGCGAGAAGCCCGCGAAAACACCCTGACGGCAGACGTACGCCACGAATGAAGAAGGCAAGGGAACCAGCATGTCGGGAGGAAGGGGATGATAAGTATCACGAGGGCTGCAAAAAGAAAACGTCGTCATGGAGAACCGAAAGGACTGTGCAGCGGTCCGATTGAGCTGGTTATGCTTATGATAAAAATACTTCCGAGAAGAGGGGGAAAGGTCGGGGGTATCAAAAGAGCTGGTCAACCGAAATGAAAGGTGACGACGAGGCAGAACAAACCTGTCAAGAAAGTTTTACCCAATCTCAAGGAATCAAAAGGAAAGACGGGCCGTCCTCATACGGATATAAGAGGGTGGAACAGGTTACCCCTTCAATGGGAGGACTTCCGAGGAGGATGAGGAGAGAGAAGGGTAACCAAAGGTAGTTGACAGGGGAATACTGTCTCGACGCCGAGAGGGGACCCGAGAACTCGACTATTCAAAGAGTGAAAGGCTTAAAAGGGGGAATGGACGAAAAAAAAGGGGTGGCAGGGAAGGGAAAAAAAAAGGTCGCCTGGTCTTTTTGGGGAGAGGGCGCTACGGGAAAGCGTTTACTGTCAAAAAAAAAGCTCTCTCGAAGTACAAAAACTAAAAAACGCTGCAGGATAAACTACCGAGAAGGAAATCATGTTTTTTTGGAGGGGGGGAGTAAAAAACCGATGGGAATTGAAAAACATTAAAAATCAGAGCCCAACTGTGAAAGAGAGGAAGAAAACTATAAAAAAAACGACCATAAAGGAAAACCAGATCTCCTTCGAAGAGGCCATTCCGACGGAAAAGAAGAAAGAACACGGTCGAAGAAAAAAAAGCTGACGGGGGAGGGGGGAAGACAGCTCGTGGGCAACGGCACTGAAAAAAGGGGTCGGGGGAGAGGGGGGAACTGCGGGAACACGTTGGGCTACGACGAGGATAGCGTTGCAAGGCGGTGCTGAAGTTTGTTTACGGGCTCCAAACGGCTTTGGGAAAAGGCTATTAGCACCGGTCGGGACGCGGCTGAGGGGGACGGCCCTCGAAGGGGCGGCGATTTAGGGGAGGCAAAACGGGCTTAACATCGATACCACATGGTGGAAGAACGCTAAAGAAAGACATCTAAGTGCTCTAATTCTATAGAAGTTCGAAGAAGATGCCCGGGGGAAGGAAAGGGTCAAACTGGCACTTAGGGCGAAAGGGGTAGTTGGAGGAAGTGGTAAGTTACATTATTACTGGCGCGCTAGGAAAACAACAAAAGGAAAAAAACAAAGGGAAGCTCGATCGCGTGTACGGGGGGTTGTGAGGAAGCCGTCGGAACGCAGGGTGCAGATTAAAAAAAAGACATGCAACCGCAAGGCAGAGTTTTTTTCCCCTCGCCAACAAAAAAACAGTAAGAGATAACAACTGAAGACTAGAGAGAGGGGGGATTGAGAGAAGATGACAGAAGAAGTCGACGAAGGAAGTAAGGAGAGCCTTAAAGATTTGAAAAAAGATTAAGAAAAAAGGAAAAAAAAAAGGTGAAGCAGCTCACCTTACTCCGGTAACCGTTCCGGTCCAACTCACCAGGGAGCACCGACTGAAAACAACCTTCGAAAGTGAAAGGTCGAGCAAGGGAGGAGACCGGGGGCAGAAGCATGAGGCAGACGGGGTTTCAAGGAAAAGTCGGGTCGATGATCCGTTTTTGACCCGCTATAGGCGATCAACAAAAAAAGCGATCAATTAAAAAAGTGGCCCGACAGGAAAATTGCCAACGGACCCGGACTTTGGGGGAGAAGACAGAAAAAGACAGGAGTCCAGGCCCCTAAAAGGAGCCAGTTCAGAAAAAGCGCGGTCGGAGAGGAAAAAGAGGAAAGAAGGGGGGCCTATCTGGTAGCCAAAAGGGAAAAACTAGCCTTCGCAGGGGGGGAAAAGTGTGAGCAGGCTTAAAGTCGAAGAAAAGGAAGACGTAAAAGGGACGGGTGGAGCTCGTAACGTAGTTTCTAGGCCGAGAAGGTTAAGAAATTGGAAACGAAAGAAATGGTGTCAGCTAATCGGGGGGATTTGAATACCACCCCAACGTCCTATCTCGCTAAAATTCATAAGGTGAGACGCCGATCGGAGATGCTGGGCGTCGTAGAGACGGGAAATGCAGTACATCGAAAAAAGCTGTACTAGAACCGATGGTTCTGAGCAGCAGGAAAAACCAATTCGAAAAGGAAAAGTGCAAAAGGGAAACTAATTCACTGGGAGGCGTCTTTCCTATGAAGGCTCTCGAGCCGGACGGAAGGGGGAAAGTTACCGGTTATCGACTATAGAGTAAGGGGAGACCGGATAAGTGAATCCCTTGAAGGGTTGAGGGTTCCCAAGCGGAAGAGAACATCTTAAGGGGTAGAGTTTCTCGGGAGAGGTGGAAAGAAATCGCTCAATGGAGGGCAGTAGGGAGGAAGGGTGGTAGACGACGGCGGGGACAAAGGCCATCTCTGGGAAAAGAATCAAAGCAACTCGAAAAGAAACAGCTCAGCAAAAAGCGAGAGTTGTGATGGAAGACTTGGTGGGGGCCGAACGTTTACGAGAGCCCAGCATCAAAGCAGCCCCGCAACATTTTGGAAATGGCCCGCGTGAACAAGCTGCATGAAAGCAAGCGAGAAGATCATTGAAGCGGCTGATCGCAAAAATGAAGCCCTTATGCGAGGGGGGACCGAAGCTGGGGGGGGGAAAATGGTCTTCGAGGGACACTCCGAGAAAAGCGAAACGGGAAAAAGAAGGGAAGGAAGTATCGGTAGATGGACCGCGAGAAGAGAACAACAAAAGACGGAAAAAGGTCTCAGGGAAAAAGACGAAGAACCTCTAGAACAGGAAAAGAGATCACAGTAAATCACCTAGGAGACTCGAGAAAGGCGCAAAAGCGAAGATTTTAGAGGCCGCGCTCAGAGATCGCAACACAACAGCGGCGAACGGAAGCTCAAAACATCCAAAGGGGGGGGAAACGTATCTAAGGAGTCGAGTAGGTAATAGAGCCGTTGTCGAGAGAGTCCAGCTACGTCTCAGTCGAGAAGGGGAAAGGGACCACTCGATCGATCATCTGCTTGCATTCCAATCCAACAACAGTAAAAATGTGGAGAGTTGAAAAGACCCACATAAAGACGGCATCGAAAGCCGAAACAAGGGGGGGAACCCGAAGGAAGATCTAAACTGGACCTGCGCAGAAAAAAAAAAAGGGGGGGTTAAGTTGTAACGACGAGGGAGGACTCGCCGGATTCTTCAGCACGACATGTCGGTGATTCCTGGGCAGGACGTACCAGGGAAGGGAACGGGTGGAAGACAAAACATCAAAAGAACGGAGAGCTGGAAAAATAAGTTATTCCCTGGCGTACCGAATTCCATCAAGGAAAAAAAGGGGAAATACGCGCCACCTTGGATCCTCAGGGCGCGCGCGTGTCGAAAATTCAAACCAGAGCAGCAGGAGCGAAACGCGGGACCACAGGTGCAACTTTGAAAAACCGGACTCAAGTGGGCCAGGACCTTTAAACGGAAAAACCCGCAGAGAGAGTGTGCAGCTCCAAAAAAACGCAGCGCATCGGAGTCAAGAGGGATCGAAAGACGTTCCTGAAACACGAGTTTAGAAATAAAAAAAAGGACAGGGAAAAGAGACTGAAATCCCAAAAGAAAAAAGGATCAAAGGGGGGGGGAGAACGGAATGAGGAGAGACGTGAAAAAAGCTTCTATCCAGGAGTCGAGAACCGAGCGGGCTAAAAGTCACCGAAAAACGCACAAGGGTAAGGATGACAATAATCTCATTACCGCCCCTGAGTCAACCAGAGACCTGTAGTATAATCGAGATAGCGGGAAAAATAGTCGCTCCCAAAAGATGTCCGAATGTTTTTACAAAAACTGAAAAAAGGAGGCTAAAAGCGAAGAGTTCCAACTGCAAAGCGAAAAGCATCTTCCTATCCTGGGCGGAAGCGCAGGCGTGGTCGAAGGAAAAAATGAGAAAAAGAAGCCTGAGCGCCGAAGGGGAAGGGAAAGGGGACCACGGAGCATAAGGAAGCGGGACAAAGACAAGGGAAAACGGGAAGCGGCACACGGAAATTGAAGCGGGCCGCGCCACTCAGGTGGTGGCGGGGCTGCCTGAAGGAGAGCGTCAACGGGCAAGGGGAAGAAAAACTAGTCATAAACAAAAGTACCGAGCAGGTCGTGGAATTGAAATCGGGTAGAATTAAAAGATGCTCATCAGAAGGCGCTAAAAATACGACCGCAAGGGGTGAAAAAAAGCAACAACCTAAGTGCCCAGAGATCTCTTAAAGTAGACAGCTGCACGGGAAAAAAGGACCGGCAATCATCCCCGGGCAAACTGTGCATTGGAAATTACAAGAAACGGTTATCAAATGTACTAAAAAAGAAAGCGATCTACTCGCGACGCGAGACACCCGGGGGGATTGACGCACTTTGGACAAACTGTCTCTCGCATCGGAGCCAGCCACACCCCGCACTCTGAAGAGGGGGGGCCACGGGTCACGTGGCACAAAATTTGATACAGTCTAAGGGGATAGAGAAAAAAATAGGGCCGCGCAAGGGGAGGTTTGGAAAGCGTTTGGAATGGAGGCCTCATTCAGGGGCAAAGAACTAACCACCCCTCACAGAACCGGAAAGACAAAAAACGCGCTGGTGCAAACTCAGGACTTGGTCTTGGGGTGGGGGGAAGCCTGAAAAAAAACGATAAGTGAAACCAGTTCGACTTCTCGTACAGCTGACGAACAAAGGGGAAGCCACCTGCTGGGCTGAACGAAACCTCCGGACAACATACACAAAAAGAGAGACTGAAATGCAGGCCCTAAGGACCAGACGGGAAGCTGCAAGTCCGGAATACTGGGAAAGAGGGTTCCCGCAAATCAACGGCAGGGAAAGTGCCCGTTTTGGCGGGGGGAGCAGAAAAAAGCTGGGAATAAAAGGGAGAAAGGAGGGTGAACTTACACGCATCGGGGAGTTAGGGGTCATTGTGTCCTCAACACGTCCGGGGGCAGAAATGGGGAAGGGCTAAAGGGCCGCAGGAGAAGGAAACGCGCCTTGTGTTTGCGCTCACTCTTAGTGCCAAGGCTTGAAAACAAAACGCTGATCAGCTCCCGATCAGGACTTTGGGGGAAGAGGAGAAATATTAAGAAAAGGAGTTTGACTTCGGGCACTGGGGGACCCGGGGGGAAAAAACCGCCGGAGAAGGGGGACCGGAAGGACTTGCCTAAAAAACCCAAATAAGACAACATTACCGGAAGTCTATAGAGGTTGTCTATCAAAAAAAGCTACCAAGGAAAGATGGCGAAAACGAAAAGCTCTCAGGAAATAGGGGGTGTCACATCATCTCACAAAAACGGGATTAAAATATTAGGGGGACAACAGGTGGCAAGCGACTCGGGGGGAGGTTAGGAAAAAGAAAGAAAATTGAAAGGCGAACGAAGAAAGGTAACACGCATCGGATAAAAAGAGGCTTGTAATTGTGAAGCGCGGGTAAAAGCGCGCCAGTCGCTCCCGTAATTCAAAGGGGAAAAAGACCAACGCAGGGATCAAAACTTGAAAAAAAGAAACCTACAGAAATCGATGACAGTAGGAGAGCCGAAAATACATGAGAAGGAAAGGGGGCATTCCTCATTGGGTGGGAGCGAAAAGAATGGCCCGTCGAGGAGCCCATAAGGAAACCGTCGGAGAAAAAAGCCAGAAAATCCATAAAACTTAACCGGGCCGTGGCTAGCCCGCTGGAACGCAAGGCTAAGAAAAGTCCGAGACCCCTCAGGAGGGACACGGAAGACAGCGGAGAGAGGAGGGCGGAAAAAAAAAAAGGGCAAGGAACCGTTTTGGAGCCATTTATACATCAGGGACAAGACAGGCCAAGAGGTGGTTAAGACGTTGGAACTGCTTCAAAACAAGCGCTGCCAGGAAGAGGGGGGCCGAAGGGGATGGCTTTTCGAAAAAGCCAGGTAAGAAGAGATTCACATTGCAAGGTATATATACTTCGCTGGGTCACGGAATCGTGATGTGGGGTTAAAGGGGAAAGGGCACCAAGGAAAATCTCAAAAAGCGAGGCGGGGCAAAACAAGCGATGATTTGAGATCGGAAGAATGACAAAAAAAGACAAAAACACTTGGGGACGAGGAACACAAAAAAGCGGTGAGCAAGTACACGACGCCCAGAAAGTAGATCGTAACGTGCAAAACAGCTTTCCCGCATCACGTGCAATCGGAGTCGGGACATCAATGGAAAAGCGCCTAAAAAGAAAAAAGGGGTCAAGCCACAAACTTTGGGAAAAAAGCGATGAAAAGAAACTCTCAAGAGGGGGAAGTCCCGGTGTAATGTTCCCAAAAATTCCTAGCCATAAGGCGAAAGGAGGCCTGGAAGGGACATAGAACTAGGATGGGCAAATTTGACTAGTGGGGGGGGAAACGGAGCTTGCAAAAAAACCAGTCGCGTAGGTGAAAGCAGGGATGAGAGGAAAACATAAAAAAAAGCATCAGGCGAAAAAAAAAAGTTTTAGGGTCGGGGGTGACGCCTGGGGAACAGAGGACGAAGGGGAACGAGAGAGAGCCCAACATGAAAAGGTCGACCCAAATAAGTTCGTGGCGAATAAAAGAAGAGGGCTCGAGTTGACGAGCCTCCGATGCCAGCACCAAGAAAAAACAGAATAGGGAAAAATGGAGTCTTCTGAACGGCAAAAAGCGGACGCCGAACGCCGGATGCACTTTTCGAAAAGCGGTCATGTGGAAAAGAAGCGCTAGAAAAAGGGGCGAAAAGGAAAGAAAGGGGATGCGGGGTAAATCTCGAAAAAATAGAACAGGGGGCCCGATGGTTGTGGAAAGGGGCGGACGATCAACGAAGAGAGCGATAAATGGTAACCGAGCGACTATAACTCTTCCGACGCTACGTGAGGAGCGGATCAAAAAAAAAGATAAATCGGCACCGAAAGATCCAGCGCCAGGGAAAAACGCGAGAACAGGGGATTATAAAGAAGAAAGTCGTTAGAAAAGGGGAACGAGTCGGAAAAAAAAGCTAAACGGAAATCGCTATGGGGAAGCGCTCTATCATATGACAATGGCGCAATACGCTCGCATCAGGAGGGCAACAGAAAAGGGGCAGAGCAGCCGGGAAAAAACACGAGAAGCGGAAAACAAAGGCGAACCGAAACTCCCAAAGGGCTCCACCCGACCGAGATCTGAAGACAGACGCGTGTGCAAAATTGACGACGGAGAAGCACAACCGGATTTCTCAGGGGGGACAGAAGGGAGTTGGCAATTGATGGAAAATGGAAAGGGAACGAATTGCAACGGAACAAAAACAGAGAAACAGAACAAAGAGAGGGAAAAAAGAGACTGAGGGGAAAAACAAAGAAGATACCGGCTGATCCGCCATCACGGACTACACTGAAACGCACAACGGAAGGAATACGATGAGTCGAAGAGGCCACTTCCGAAGGAACATGTAGAGAGCCAAGGGCGGGGGGAAAGGAGGCGACGCCGAAGCACAGGTATCGAGAGGGTGGCCAAAAAGTGCCGTCCAAAAAAGGCTCGAGTGTTGAGGAGCAAGGGATGTCGCGCAAAAAAGGACGGCTTTGAGGTCATACTCGAAATCGGGCGTTAAAGGACTCTAAAGGAGATTATGAAGAGGAAGACCTCTCAAGAAATAAGTCACGTCCTGAGGTGAAGAGGAGGTACTCAAACAACGCTGGTGATACTAGAAAAAACTAGACCTGACGAGAAAAGGAAACAAACTGTCGCATGGGCGCCGTTGTAGCGCTCATCGGGATAGAGAAGAATGATGTCCAAAAAAAATTGCGGGAGATCAAAAAGAGAACTTAAACCATAAAAAGATCGGGAGCTTTGTTGACTCAAAAAAAGATCTGCGATTACGTAGTAAAATGAAAACCCGACTCCCGGAGCAAGCTGCCTGCAAGAGAAAAGCGTTAAGGCGGGACGAGTCTGGCAGGAAGAACCTGACGGAAAGGGAAGAAAAAATAAAGAAGGGCAGAGATAGCAAAACTCGAAATGCCGATCGCCACGAAAAGTACAGGGGAAAAAGACCGAAACAGGGGTCGCACTGGAGGCGATCGGGGGAAAAATCGGATTGGAAAAAAAAAAAAGGAGAAGTCAAAAAAGTACCAGTGTAAGGGAGAAGAGTGCTTTTTCAAAAAAAAAAAGACCGTACGTGCAAGGTTCGATCAAAGCTCTTCAAAAAGAAAACGCAACCTAAAAGGGGGGACGACTGCAAAAGCACCTATTACGAAGGGCAAAACTCGCGCGGAGGACCCATAGACAACCAAAAGGAGTAATGGTTGCGAGAAGGAGGGGAAAACAGACCACGGAAACGGGTTCAGGGATTCCTCAAACAAGCGAGATAAAGGCAAGAAGAGGGCGATCACAAATGTTGGAGGGAAAAGGTTGACCCCTGGGGTCTCAAAGCCAACCTAAGAAGGGGAGCAAAGCGCCTCTTCCCGAATGTGTCTGGACTGTACGCTGAGACGGGTGGTCGACCTAATGACCAGCAAGGAGCATGTTGTGTGATAACAAGCGTGCTTTCGCGTGGGAATGAAGGACGGAGCATACTAATCAAAAAAAAAAATGGGACAGCCAAGCTGCATGGGGAAGATTCTCAGAAGGGGGGGTATTGGGTTTCTGAGGAAAAAAAACCGATGCCGTGAAACAGGCGCATAAAGGAGAGAGACAAGTCCCTGTTATGCTCATAATCAAACTACTCGCCGCATACTCAGCAAAAGCGAAAATCTCCGGCGGTCATAAAAAGGAACTAAAAAAAAAAAAAAGCGGAACATGAAAAAGGGACTTCTGTAAGAGTATCCCGCCGGTTCTGAGAGAAAAAAGGGGTTAATCAGGGGGGAAGGGCGCAAAGGGTGTCGGCGACCACGGTGTGCCTCTGCTCAGGGGGGGGCAGAAAAAAAAAAAGGTGAGTGATTGAAAGAGAGCAACGTAAGGGTTCCGCCGTGGGGGAAGGATTGATCCATGTGAGGGGACTAAGGAAGAAGGGTAAAAAAAAAAAGTGAGAGACGCTTGGGGATGCAAACGGCAGTTCAAAAACCAACGACCGGCCCGATATCCTCCATATCAAAAATTTCTCGAAGGCGGACGAGAGGGATCTGCATAAATTCGGTAAAGAGGCACTAAGCCCGGTTGTTTTAGGACCGGGAAGGGAACGGAAAGGGGTCCTTCTCCAAAACCAAGCCAAAAGAAAATGAAACAAGAAGATAGACTGGGGAGAGGGGGAAGTGGGACTGGGAAAAGGCTTTCTTAAGAATGGGTTGAGGAACAGCCACAACGGATCGCCGGCCGCAAGGGGGGGGTTGTTCAAAAACTCTCAAAACCGGAGAGGGCCCAGCGCGAGTCAGGAAAAAGTCTTAAAAAAAAAGTGGTGGGAGAGGGAAGAAAGACAGTCGTGAAGAAAAAAGATAACCAGGTCAACAGTAAATTATAGAGCGGGGACGTGTTTTTAAAGAGTCTGGAGCAAAAAAAAGAATAAGAAAGGGCTCGGGGCTTCAAAGGCCTACCAGGGACCAAGGAAAAAGAAAAGCAAAAAGGAGGGGAACATCCCCTGGCACATTACAATCCTGGAATAGAAAAGTCTTAGGGCGCAGGAAGACAAAAAAGGCCATGAAAAATTGAGGTAATCCGGGGGGGGCCAATATCGTAATCAAAAACAATAGGAAGCAACTTGTAAAATTCTTCAGACAGTAATCTGCAAACGAAGAACCCTCTCAGTCAAACGAACTCACTAGTCGTCAAAAGGTATGGTCAAGAGAAGAAAAAGTGAGCAGACAAAAATCGCTCTCTCGGAAAAGCCAATAAGTTGGGGGACACAAAGAAGATCTCTACAAAAAAGTTTCCATAAAGGGGAGACTCATTACAGGGTCGGCGCGGGAAGAATTAGAGAGTGCGCTAGTGAATGTCTTTTCTATACTAGCATTTGTAGAATATGGAAAAAGGGGGAGAGAAATAAGATTGCAAGAAGAGGGGGGGAGTGACGCGAACCCAGACCAGACGATCTAATACACCCAAAAAATGTCTCTGACACGAGCTGTCAAGGGCTTTTCACAAAGAAAGAACGAAGTAGCAACAAGGTGCGCACAAAAAAGAAAGGGCGAGGTAAGCAATACCTCCACTTCGCAAAGCGTAGGAAAAGTCCCCAGAATGGGGAATGCGAAGGGCTCGGGACGCGAAAAAGACTTAACCACTAAAGGAAACCATAAAAGGATTCGCCAGGAGCTTAGCTCGTATGCCAATTAAAATGAATGGTACGGGGTCAAAAATGATCCATCAAAAGAAAGTAGGGAAACTGGACCCTGCGGTTCAGAAATGTCCACGAGAGCTGGGCCTGAGTGTAGTTTCCAAGCGTAACCGTCAACAGTGACAGAAGGATCAAGTGCCAAATAGTCCGGGGGGAAGAACGCTTCCGCGCACCGGCAGCGGGTAAGGGGGGTGGGGAAAGGAAGAGGGGGGCCAGGACGATCGACCTCTAAGGGCAGCCCAGCCCAAAGGGGGAGGCGAAACATAAAGGTTGGAAGAAAATCAGATAGATGGGGGCGCGGCTTAAGCGTCAAGAGGTCAACAGCAAGTAGTGTTTAAGACTAAGGCTTGGGTAAAAAAGGAAGAGTTAAACCCGAAAAAACTGCCGCAAGAAAACGATAGGCAGCGTGCTCCGGGCTCTATTGTAGAAAGAAGAGCAGAGATCAAGAAAAATGGAAGAAGAGGGGTTCTCAACTATCGCAAAACCCCGCGAAAAAATGGGCCCAGAGGGAGGGGGAAAAGGGCTGGTCGAAAACCGATGAGCTAGCAAAAGCGCCGATGCTCAGAGGGGGTAGAACGAGAACGGATGTTATGAAATCACAAATCTGAATCTTCGACCGGAGGGAAACCAACCTTGAACAGGAGAAAAAAAGCGAGAAACTTTATCTGGGAGAAAGCATGGAGAACGCTAAGGCTCTATATGGGGAAAAACGTCTAACGTCGCTAAGAAATGTGGACCGAAAAAGCAAGGAGAAGAAAAGCCAAGGAGACTAAAAAAACGCAACAACAAAAAAGGTGGTCTCGGTCGGGTAGTACAGAATCTAGGACGGAGCGAACGGAGAAAAAGAACGCAAAAGGGCTCCAACAGGGGATCTCACGGGGACGCTCGATATCACAGTGAAAGGGGGTGAAAGAAAAAGAAAACCACCCGTTGGAACCAAAAGCAGTTAATTGATGGAATTACGGAAAAAACGTATGCCCGCACAAGCAGACTAGAAAAAAAAAAAAGAGGAGGAAGAAAGATCACTGCCAGAGAAAAGACTTCCCTGACGTGAAAAATCCATGCCCGAAGTACTACACCGACATGTCCGCGCAAACTGGAAATCCGGAGGGAGCGGAGACATTAGAAAGGGGGAGCAGCGAGCAGGTTTGAGAAAAACTTTGTCTACCATTTGGTTCAAGGGAAAAAATGGGGCCCAGAAGGTCAAGAAAATTGGAAACAAAAAAAAACCGAAAAACACGGCTCTGGGGGTTGGCCAGACTGAACAACTAAGACTCGAAAAGAAAGCTTGACAGTGAAGGACAGGATGCGACGGGAAATGCGGACAAACAGATAACTACGGACCGGAAAAAAGACCTGAAAGCTCTTTGGTGGGGAACACTAAGAGGGGAATAGACAGGTGTCTAGCCCCTTCGATCACTGGGCGAGAAGAAAGAGATAGTAACCTAACTTAAAGAGCGGCCAGTGAAGAATTCATCGGTGTCGAGTAAAACATCCCTGGTAGGAAAAACCGCGAAGAAAAGAAAGGGGGACGACGGGGCATCGGGGAGCTCTGTTGACGCCAGAAAAACTAAAGAGTCTAGGGGTGGTCGAGCAAGCTGAGAAGAGGAGGCGGCATACGTGCAAGCTCCGGAAATCAAAAAAGAGATAACCAGAGGTGAGTAAAAGCGTCTTGGCACGTCGAAGAATCCATTCGAGGAGGTAAACAAAAAAGGCGGCTATTTGAAAAAGGAGTTCCTCAAGAAAAAGGGAGGAAAAGGGAAAAAAAAAACGAGCCTGCATAGGGAGCACGGGAAAGGGACGCTGGTTACAAAAAAGCAACAATGGTTGGGGCAGGGGCTCATGGAGAATGCAAAAGAGTCACGAAAAAAAAACCTTCGTCATGGACACCGCCCGGAAGATTGAAGGTTTAGCTATGGGGAAAAAAAGGGTGGAGGCCACGAAAATTATCTTTCGGATTCTCATCTGCCTCAACGGCGGGAAAAGGTCGGTGAAAACAAAAAAAACCTAGTACGAGGGGAAAACGCGGCTTAAGTAGAACTCAACAACTGAATTAAGAAGAGCCAATGGAGGCGATAATCGTGAGAAAAATTCCAACGTATTAGGTACCAGAAGAAAAAAAAACGTGGCGGAAGAAAAAGGGGTGAACGTTGTGAAGACGGGCGAAAGGAAAGGCATTCTCTACCAGCTGCAAAAGGTGAATGCTGGCAACCCTGGGGTAAACGAAAAACAAAAACTACGGGGGGGAGGGGGGCTAGGAAGCAAACCATCGAAGTGGGGGAGAGGTTGTGGAAAAAAGCGGTTACGAACGTGTACTGCATTCGCTCGAAAAACGGGACAAAAAAAAAAAGAGGAGCACAAAAAAAAAATGTGAAAAAAGAAGAGATGTTATGTGGTGCACTCTGACACAAAAATACCGGGGAAAAGGACGGCTGAGCAAGCTGGGAAGACGCCAACTGGTGAAGTCTGAAAAGCAACAAAGTTCCTTCAGGCGAAAAATAGAGCACCCGATCTCCATTAAGGGAAGATAGAAAAGGGGGGGAAGACCGCGCGTAACACGGCTTCAACCCGGGAAAAGGGGCCGGGCAAACACTGCAGTTGGAAGAGGGTATCAAAAAGAAATTGGCAAACGCGCGTCAACCAATCAAGGGGAAAACGTCCTACAAGAGGGAGGGGGGGGGAAACGGCTCACCTAAACTATAGTCTGACCGGCGGACGCAGCAGGGATGCAGAATGACAAAAAAAAAATGGACAACAGTCATGGGCTCATGGAAGAATTCGCCCGGTCGGAAACGGACGGCAAAAGACGGCCACATAACGTAAGGGGGGGTCGATCAAAAAAACCACTCGCCTTTCAAAAAAAAGATCAAAAGGACGAAACTGGAAAACAAAATCCTTCTTGAAGGGAGAAGAAAGGGCTCAGAAACTCCGGGAGAAGTGTTTCTTAAGCGAAGGTGCGTACTGGGTGGAGGAAAATGGACGAAGGCTGGAACTAGAACGTCCATTCCCAAGAAACGTAATACCGATCGCGTTAATCGGACAGCGCAAAGTCTTCACTCATGTTCGCGAGGGGAGTCGGAAAAAAGAAAAACGAGGCAGATAAAGGTTGA
>Ga0179591_1228662_pt1 | contig 13722 bp, 19 predicted proteins | sample CZOMad2_1_08_16f_FD_182891 | JGI IMG/M metagenome (GOLD analysis project Ga0179591, IMG submission 182891) | Vadose zone soil fungal communities from Angelo Coast Range Reserve, California, USA - CZOMad2_1_08_16fungal (PacBio error correction) | ecosystem: Environmental > Terrestrial > Soil >...
TAAGTGACAAAGAAAACGGGCAAACAAGGAAGCAAACGTAAGTGATTACTAAAAAACAATTCCACCAAAATTTTCTTTGTGGACAAAGGGCAAAGAAAACGTAAAAAAGTTCCCAAAAGGGGAGTGGGACGGTCGGTAAGGGTTAATCCTATAGGGGACAAGTTTTAAGTGGGGGAATAGAAGGGGGTGGGGGACCCAGACCACCAAGTGGTGTTTTAACCAAATGCGCATCCGGATCATTTGCATTTGAACTTTCCTGGTGTGAGGAAGACACTTAAGCTGGATTGTTGAAAAACCCGTGTAGTGGGAAGTGTCAAAAGAAAAGGATAGGGGAAGGAATATTCGGGGTGAGTGGCCAGAGGTAAATGTTTACAAGCATCTGGTGTGTTTATTGTAGGGGGGGGGTAAGGGGGGGGGGCGGAGTTGTGGGGTCTGGAAAAGGGTGTTCGACTATGTGGCAAAAGGAAAGGTACTTGGGGGGGGGGGGGAATAAGGGTGGGGTGGATGAACACCAACAGGGGACAAGATCAAAAAGGTGGGAATAATCAAGAGAGGGGAACCGTTTGGGGGAAGAAGGGGGGAAGGTAGACGTCAATGGTGTAGTTGGGATGTCTGGGTAGTAAATCTGGTTCGTGCGGCGGGGGGGACATGTTGAAAAATTATGTTGTATTGTCTTTCTTGCATGATGCTTACTGGAAGCAGCAAAGCTCGGGGGTGGCCAACAAAGTTATGTAAGGCGCCGGAGGCGCAAAAGGGGACAGGGGATCTTCCCGCTGGCAGCAGAGGGGTGCGGTAGAAGAAGGACACGGGTCGTTCTGATTCAGATAGCCGGCCGCAAGAGAAAAGCTGTAGGGGGCGAACATGGGTCGAAATAGTGCTGAGGGTGGGGTTGTTTGTTGTTTGAGTGGCAGAGAGGTCGTTTTGAGGACGTTGGGAAAGGTTTAATGGGTGTCAGAAGAAAGTGGGTGGGAAGCGGAGGGGAGGTGAAGAGGTGTCCGAGGGGGGAGCCGGTAAATGGGAGGGGGTAAGTGAAAAGTGCGCAAACGTCTGAGGAACTAAAAGACGGGGGGTTCAATTGCAGATTCAACACCGAACGACTTAAAAAAACCACGATAATCGCATAGACGGAAAAAGGCATGGATGGTGAGCCGTGAGAAAAATCTTGGAGAAGGAGGGAAGACCAAAAAATGAATCCATTTGTGAAAAGGCCCCCGAGGGGAGAGCCGGGGATTGGGGGGTTTTTGGAGGGACTCGAAAGCCGAATAGTTGCAACCGACCAGAAAGCCGGACCACGGGTCCGGGGGCTGGAGCGGGGGTAGGATTTAGTCGGGATTTGGGTCAGGGGCCGCCGTCGAGGAACAAATACTGGCATGTCAGATGGGGTGCGGCGTTTAGTGAAGAAAAGAACCATGCAAAGTTAAAAGCAAAAAAGGGAAAAAGTTTACCCACCGCGGGTAAATAAAACCGCACCACACGTCAAAATGGAACTGTCGGACGCCAGCCCAAACCTTCACCCACGACCCGCCCGTGGGAGGACGGCCATAGCTTTCGAATGCAAAAAGCTGGTCATTTTGGTAACCGGAAGGCAATAAAAAAGAGCAAAACCGGGCACGAGAAAGACAGAAGTTCACGACGATACTTCTGAAGAAAAAGTGTTACGCTATAAGTACACTTTACGAAAACTAACGATACAAAAAAGGGGAACACCAGTTGATCCGACCTGGAAAGGGGGGCAAGTTTAAATGATTATTGCCCGTCATCTGGAAAACCATAGCTTGTGGAAACACCTGTACGTAGAGAGAAATTGGGCAACCGAGGGTAAAAAACAACCACCTACCAGTGGGAATAAGAAAAGAGCGGTTAACTGGGGGTCTTCGCATATAAAAAAACCTAGTTTTGAAAAAAGAGTGAATGGGTGGGTCGGAAAGGATTTTTTGGAAAAAAGAATGCAGGGGCCGTGGACGTCCTTCAATTGCGAGGAAAAGCACAGCAGGGGAACCTGTCTTTGGGGGGGGAGGTCACTTTTTGGCGGCGCAAATGAACGAGAACAAACTACGAGTCTAAACAAAGAAAATAAACGTAAGGGCACGAAATGGTGGCAAAGAATGTGAGAAAAAAGCCCACGGGGGAGTGGGAAACCTGTACGTGGGGGAGAAAGCGCCTTGAATCAACGGGGGAATTGTCCAAGGGATTGACTCGATGGAAACTGAAATGGTCTAGAGTAAAGTGCTTCGAATGGCAGGGGAAAGTCGAGGGGCACCAGACTTAACGACAAATCTGCCAAACGGAAATCAAAAGGCCAAGGGGGGCATGTGAAATCAGCGGAGAAAACGGAGATAGACACCGTTGTTCCAAAAAAGGAAAGGGTTCTTTTGCTGACTACCGTTGAAACGACATGTGAACTAAGGTGACAACAGCATCAAGAAGAGAGAAACCACAAAATCATGGAAAACAGGAAAAAAAGGGGGGGGACAGCAAAAGAATGCAGTGGTCCCGTATGGAAAGGCGGCAAAGAATATGGCTGCGCCCTTGGTACTTAAAACAATCCCCAAAAAGTGAAGACACTTTCAACGCCCCCCACAACCAACGCCCCAACGCCCGGACAAAACACCCCACCAAAAGCCCGAGGGGTTTACACGGTATAACAAAAAACCCGTGGCGGTTAGGCGAAAGGGATCGACCACGGGGACCTTCCAACAAAAAGCCAGGACTCGAAAACGTACAGAAAAATAAAAAAAGGAATAAAGATGAAGTAGGACCAACGACGGCGGCCGCTTTTCACACCAAAAACCCGTCGACAACGATGGCAAAAATAGCAGGAACGGGCAAAGCATGAACCAAAAAAGGGAAAAGAAGGAACTAACTATTTTTTCCATGAAAACTAAGATTTGATGTATAACAGCTGGCACCCAAAGGCCATATACCAGGAGACAAGGGACGGGGATAGACTCGCTGCTGGAAAGTGAGAAGAATAGTCAAGGGGGGATCGGCTAGTTTCGAGGGCAAGAAGACTTCTTCCCATAAGAGGAAAATCGAATGAGAAGAGGACAATCTTTGTGGCAAAATGATGGAATCAAATCAAAATGGACGGGCCGACCGAGCAGGAAAGGACTCGGAACAAACGGGGAGGCCACCCCAGCGGTCCACGGAGAAACAAGAAATATCGAAAATGGAGAATACACTGAATGTCAACTCTGTGAAAAAGGTCGCTTAAGAGCCACAATGGTGGGCAGGGGGAGCGATTAAAGTTGACCTGCAAGAGAAGTGAGACTCGGAGAAAGAATCTATGTCACACTAGGTGGCCAGATGGGGTTGGTTTCAAGGGACTCTTCACAACCACACAAAAGAAAGAAACAAAGTAAAATCTCAAAAGGTGATTCCCGTTGACTGGGGAAGCGCCCGAAAAAAAAAAAACAAATTTAACAAAAGAAAGTTGTAGGAAGACGTGAAAAGAGCGACAGGCAGATCCCGGCCCAGCGGCGCGCCTCCCTCGCGGTAACTTTGACTTCTTGATACGCCTGAAGAGGGATCAATGCCGGGGGCGACAAGAATTAGTACTGGGTTGAGAAAACAAAAAAGAAAACGGTTCATGTAACCCTGTAAGGGAACAACGGGCTACACTTGAATTGGGTGTCCTGCCAACTGCCAGACCTAGCCAGGTAAAAAGGGAAACTCTGAAGTTTCGGGCCTTTGATCCAAACGACGGGGAGAAATAAAAAAATGGCGAGGCACTGAAGTCTGAACAGACGAGACCAAATGAGAAGTTGTCGATTAACGTGAGCGACGTGAAGGGCATGACAGGGGCCAATAGAGAACAAGATAAGGAGCCGTAACGGTGGGGACCAAAGGGGGGGGGACCGGGGATCTCAGTTGGACAGGGGAAGTTCTACTGTGAGTCCGCGTCTGGGGAGGAACTAAGCATGCATCAACAAAGCCCAAAGGTGAAGTCTCGTAACTTGTGCGTTTGGGAAAGAAAACGGGGAAGAATTCTTATCCGCGCAAAACGGGGTCGAGGGCGTGGGGGGGGGGGAACGTAAGGGACTAAATAGGGGGAATAGTAAGTCGTTGACTTTCTGGAGTGGGGGCTCTAGAAAAAAACGTGCCGGGGTGTTTCAAGCAACGCGCTTTTTGTAGTAACAAGAAGAAAGAGGTCGGTCGGGAGATCAGTTCAGAAAGAGCGCACGTCACAGCTAGGCCGGGGAACGACCACTCAATCACTACGGGTCGTGGACGCGGGCGATGGAAGACCAGGAAAGAAAGTTGTTAGCTTGGAGAGCGCTCGAAAAAGACACCTCTCCCCAATAGCCAGCCACTGGGGTCCAAGTAAAAAAGAAACATTCCTGGAGGAATCTGTGAAAACGTGTTCGCTGCTGGCAGAAAGGGAATTCGAACAACAACGCAGGAAGTGATGAGATGGAAAATTGGAATGGGGGGGGGAAATGAGCCACAAGCCATAAAAGGGGGGATCCTCCGTATATCAACATACACCGCATGGGTGGGAAACGGATATGCTCCACGCGGGGGCTGGGAAAAGAGTGAAAGGAGATAAAGCGGAAACAACCCCGTCAGGAAATCGTAAAAGACGAATACAGGGTCGGGAGGTGTGCCACACGGCCCTTTTGGGGGCTGTGCAAGCAAGTACGTTCCGTGCACTTGGATCCGACCAGATCAAAATTGGACCTACAAGAACGGTCCCCGAAACTGAGGTCCGTTGAGGGCGATAATTAAACGACGAAATGGAAAAAGATGTGGGGGTATTGTACACACAAGTCGGAACCAGAAGGGAAACGAATCGAGTTCAGTCGCGAAAAAAAGGGCGGGAACGAGCGGCAAAAAAAAATTCGAAAAGTCAGTCATCGTGGAAAAAGGATGTTCGCCAAAGATCAGGGTGAACAAAAAGAAAGAGACGGCAGAAACCGAATAAAACCCCCCCAAAGTAGTACACTGAGCTCAGTGACTGGGTGGAGGGTGGAAGGGAACAAAAAGGAGGATCATTACGACCCATGCAGAAGCTTAATAGGAAAATCGATTGGAGTCAGCGGGGGTAAGAGAATCGAATGACGCCTATTGGTGCCTGTGAAACCACCCAAATCAAAAGTGGAAAATGTATAAAGCCGAAACTACCCGCGTATGGAAGGCTGCGCATGCCGGCACAGACACAAAAGGAAAAGGGGAACAGAGGGGCCAACACAACCTGACAGGGGTACAAGAGAGGAGTGGTTGAAAGAGGAAATGCGTACCCCCAATGAAAAAAAATCTGAAGCCGCTGGGGCTGACCGTCGAAGATTTAACTAGATACCTTTAGACTGTGTGCGGGCTCTAACACTTTGTGGGGGGTTGGTTGAACGGGAGGGAGAGCGAATCCAATCGGCTCCCGGGGAAAACCCAAAACTAGCCACTCCTGAAACGTATATCGCTTGGTGGGTTGTGGGAAACGCGAGGGGAGGGCAATAAATAGAACCGGCTCAACTCATGGAAAATGTTGGCAGCAAACAAGGGGGGTACGCGGGGCGCGCCGCTCGAAAATGGTGAGGGGCGAGGAGAAGACTGGGAGTAAAATGCAGTGGCGCAGGTGGGGAAGGCAAGGAGGGGGGGGGACGCAGGTGCCGGGATTGAGGGTCTCGAAAAGGGGAAGGGCCTCACATTCCAAATGGAGATGGGGGGAAAAAGTGATGACGGCGGAAAAAAGGCGGAGACAGTCACGGGGGAAAGGGGGGAAAGGGATGCCGTTTGGCTTTAAGCACGGCGTGGAACGACGGTATTTTCAAACTGCTACTTGAGGGGGAATAGGGGTGACACGTGGTAGTGAAATCAAGGAGAAAGGTTGGTTTGAAGGAAAAAAAATAAGGTTAGGGGAGCTCGCTTTGCTTTGGAAAAGGGGAAGTGGCGTAGTTGAGGGGGGCAACAGAGTAAGGTCGGTGAGTGGAGGAGAAAGGGGCCGTGGATTACTAAGCGGACTGGGATAAGAGGGAAAAGGGGGACGTTTCCCATAAGCAGAACTGCCGGGGGGGGAGAAATGGGGGGTAAGGGGGGGCAATGGTGGGGGGTTTCTGCGTGAGAAAGCGTTTTTAAAGAGGAAAAGGAAGTTTTGATGGAAAAAGGGCGTGATGCGGGATTCTCTCTGACATCGAAGCGGCACAAATGTCAATTGAAGGAAATACTATTTTGGGCGGAAAAACGGGTTGTGGGGGTTGCTGTGCATGAGTTGCTTTGTCCACCTCGAAGAGTCAGTAAAAGACAACTTTCCAGGGGGCACAGGGGCGAAAGGCTCGGCTCACGCAGGGAAAACACAGGTAGTGGAATTATTCCGGGCCTTAGGGAAAGGAAGGGGGAATTGACGCTTGGCGCAAGACGAAGCAGGACGAGTCATGAAACACCAATGACAAGAAATCAAACCGGGTCAAGCAGAAGGAAAAGGGTTTACCAAACAGCCAAGACTTTGGCCGCCGCTGCTTGGGGGGGAAAAAAGACTCCAAAGCCCTTTTATCGTTATACAGGGTAGATCGACGTGTTTCTTGGTGGAGGCGAAAATAGCAAAAGCTAGCACCTGGCGCAGGCCCACCTCAAGAATCTTGGGGGGAGAGCACGACCAAACGTGCCAAATGGAAGAAGGTCCAAAAAAGACATGCAGATTCAAAAATAGGTTTTGGGGGGGAAGGGGAACAAAGAATTACCAAAAGTGCCAAAGGGGCGGGTTGGCAAAAGGGACAAAAGGGGAAGGGATATCGCCAGGAAGATGGGAAAAACAGGATGGGCCCGCCAACCTATGCGGGACATAAGGGTACACGCCTCTATGCAGTCAAAGTGGACGGTGGGTGTATTGGGCGACGTAGACAGACGGGAAATCAACAAAAAAACGATCGGGGACAAAGAGAGGGGTTTGCGAGGTGGAACTTATTCACCGGAGGAACCGCGGTAGGATCGATGTGCAAAACCCGGCCACCCCGGGGATGGTACATCTGTTGTACACACGTTGGCTGCCTGGTGATGGGTCACAAAAACTGGCACGGTGGGAGGCTGGGTCTACGTGTGTCCACTTCACGCAGATCTCCCGACTCCGGAAATAGATGCCCGTATGGGGCGCGACCAGGCGGCAAGAAAAAAAAACGCCTAAGATGCAGAAGCGGATTGCTGCGCTCCAGTCACAGCCAAAGCTGATGGGCAGGGCCAGGGTGGTGGGGAAGCAAAGAGGAGAGCCGGGGCAGGGGAAGACAAACCACAAGGCAAAAGGGAACGCTCTCGAAACAAAAATGGTATGGGGAAGGGGTGTGAATCCCCAAAGTTTCCAAAGGGAGAGCGAAAACTGGCGTTCAAGAAACTATGGAAATCAAAAAGGGGTGGCGAATTAACCAGCGGTTGGGTACTGCGGTATGGGAAGCCTAAACAACAATAGGGGCAAAAGCGCGGGGGAGAAGCAAGGTCGGGGGTTCACTCACCTCATTAAAACAATGAAACCAAATCGACCTAACGAAACATGCACGGCGCTCCCACTTGTGCATTGAAAAATTAGGAAAAACAACAAGGTAAGCTCAAACGTGGAAATGGGGGGGGAAAAAAAACAAGTCCAGCAACGATGGTGCCCACGTTTTTTCCCATAATATAGTGTGCTCGGGCGTGGGGTTAAAAAATCACCGGCAAAACACATCACGCAAATTAAGAACGGGAAAGCTGCGAGAAAAGGCGGACCACCGAACCGAGCTCCCACGAAACAGGGCAAGGTTGGCCAAACTTGAAAATAACGAGAGCAAAAAGGAAGCAATCCGCCAACAAGATTTATCAAACATACGTAGAAACTTCGAACTGTCAAAAGTGACCCATTAAAGAAAGGCGCGAGCGGCAGCTAAAGTAAAACTTTGTTCGATGATCTCAAAGGTCCCACAAACCCACGTGGGAATGGAAAGGAAAAAAAAGGAGACATTGAAAACAGAAACACAAAAGTCAACACTAACAGCACCTGTACACCAAAAAAGAAAGGGAATTAGAAAGGGATCAGCAAGCTAAAAAAAAAGTCCAAAGGATAAAAACCTTTGCTATTGGCAAGTATTAAGCCGAGGTCAAGAGAAAACACAAGAATCGATACGGATGGGGAAAAAAGAACCAACTGAACACCGACGTAAAAAGCTGACAAGAGGGAGGTTTAAAAGAATGCACCCAACAAAGAATGTTGGGCCATATCGAAAGAGAGGGGGGGTGGGTCGAATTAAAAAACTGTGGGGTCTTCATCCCAGAAGTGTTGGGGTAAGGGTAAACTTGGGGCAGATAAGGGGGGCAGTTTGTGAATAACGAGGTAAGGGTGGGAGTTGCAGGAAGTGGAGAACGGGATCAACAAGGGATTATGAGACGCGGGGGAGCAAAATTTGGGGGGAAGGGAAAGGGGGACGCGCCGACACAGGTTTTACAGGCCCAAGTGTGGCTGATAAGGGGGGGGGGATAGAATTGGCGGGGGGCCGAAAACAGGGTGCAAACATTGGAGGTGACAACCTTCCAAAGAGGAAAAAGTAAAGATAGGAAGGCTGTTATTCAGTGAAAAAATGAATCCCGATGCTCCCAAAAAAAAGGATGTGATCTTACAGGGAGCGTCGTCTCAACCCATCAGCTTCCCAAGCCGCATCGCATCGTGGTTTGTTTTTCATCAAAATCCTGCTTGGCCAGTCTCGAAGGTAGTGGTTGCTTCAGCAAGGAATAGGCGTCGGCGAAGATAACCCATTGCAACACGACATACAGAAAACACCCATCCAGCCAAAAAAGTAATTGTTTTATCAGTTCGAGAAGGAACAGGTCCGGGACATCATCCTCACAAAAAGCTACAATCGCGATAAGAAAAGGAAATAACAGGTTGCACGACGATCCGGAACTTGCCTGCTAAAACACTGGAATACGCACTAATTCAATGAAGAGCGACTGACCAAGGGGGCGCCCCCAAGTAAGGAGAAGACAACAAGGGAATGACCTCTCACCCAAACCTTCTTTCAGAAGGGAAAAGTCGAAAAAGTCTTTGTAGGTGAGGTGTGTTAAAAGGGGATCTATCCGTGGTCACGGTCGGTGACGTCAGGGCCTGGGAGTCGAATATGGGCGGGGGGGTGTGGGGACCAATGAGAATCATGGGGGTGCATGGATTCTTGGGTAGGCGGATTCGAAATTATATGCCAAAGAAATGTTTCTCGGGAATTGAAAAAAGAGGAGGTTGGGAGCAGAACTTTGGAAAGGAAAAGTGTTTTGGGGGTGGTGGGTAGTATGCGGATACTGTCGGCGTAAGGGTTGGCCAAGTGACTTGGGTGGAAAAGAAAAAAGTATTTGTGGCGAAAACATAAGGAAAGGGGGGGTGCATCGCAAAAACTTGTTATGGGGAGATGTGGGGGAGGAAGAAGTTGGAGGTTTTAAAGTAAAAGGTTGTTGCGTGGCAGGCTTGACAATTATCATCGGGGTGGGAACTACAAATTCAAGGGGGGGCGAAGATCAGGAAGTCCGGCCCCGAGAACCAATCGGCCAACGAGGAACTGGGGGAAAACAATGTTCCAAGTATACCAAAGAGACTACGGTTAGGAACGTGGGTTCCCATAGGGGGTCTTGGGTTCTGGTGTAGGGTTTTGGTTGAGACATATCCAAAGACAGTTGGGTGGAACTTACCATGGGGGGGGGTAACAAATGGGGGGAAAGAAAAATGTGGAGGAGAAGCAGCCAGTTTTTGAGGTGAGCATGGGGAAAATGGAGAGGAAGAAGATGGCAAGGAGACAGAAAGGAAAGGGTTAATAGGGAAAAGAAAATAAACATCAGCCAAAACGCTGGGGGTGTACAAAAAATGCATATGAACAAAAAATGAAGGATTAGGTTGAAATCAAAAAAGAAATTGATATCTTGAGAAGGGGGGAAGAGCGATAAAACAGGCATGTGGGTTCAGGTAATTCTCAGGGCAACTCAAGATGGGTTGGGGAAGGGAATGGCCTTGGAAAAAAACTAATTTGAGAAAAGACCACAAACCAACTAATGGGAATAGCGTGTTGCAACGGTGGTTGGGTACAGAATGTAGAAGTCATAGCAAGTAGTGGGTGACAGTCCCGGGCCGGAGGGAGGGGAAGAAAGAATACACGGGGGAATAAACAAAAAAGCGGGCAATGAGGGTTGTGAAGGATGAATAAACGACCACAACACCTGTACCCAACAGAGAAAGGGTTGGAAAAAAACCAAAACGAGCACAAAGAAGGAAAAAATCTGTGGGGGGGTGGGTTAACAACAAAGTCAACCCCTCTGAACGTTCTCTAAGACTAATAATAAGTGAGGGGAACAGAGGGTGGATGACAGAAAAAAACGCAAACATAGGAGATCGATATAACTATTCACTATTGGCGGTGTCGGTCTCAGGCTTCGTCTATCCGGGCAACAGTAAGAAATAAAAAAAGACGCGCGCAAAAAGGTCATAACGCAGAGCCCCTAATGACTACAGAAGCCACACGTAAAAGGGTGCGAAATAGTAACGTGGAAATGGGCCAAGCTCAAGAGGGAACACCCATGTCCATAAGGGGGTTGAAGAGCGGCAGAGAAAGGCAATGAAATGAAGGAGATGGAAACGGATTGGCATAAGCGCTGTTCCGGTAACGGAGCACCAAAAGGAAAACTATTGGGTGGGTTAAAAGAAAATGGGTGATTGGGGGGAAGACGGTCACGGAGGGGGAGATGAGTGCGATGACAAGACTGTGAAACCGGAGGACAGGCTCTCAAAGAGCAGGGGACAACTGGGGTTGGTTTGCAGGGACTTAAGGTATCAACGAGTATAACGAACGGGCACTATCCAAAGGAAAAAAAAAGAAAACAAAGAAAAAAAAAACAATTAATAAAAGTAACCGAAAAAAAAGCCAGGGGGGGCAAAGTTAGACATGTTGGGAAAAAACATGTGGGGCAAAGTACACTTGGATCCCTCTGGAGAGTGATAACATGGTGGCATAATGACAAATCAGACGGCAGTATTCCGCCTGCGCAAAAGCTAAAAAAAAGAGTCAACCAATTAAATATCGACTAGTAAAGTCCATCAGGAAAATAGACTCAAAAAATGGGTAAACAAGGAATTATTGACAGTTTTGCACTGTGAAGTGTGCAGGGGGAAAGTAAGGAAGGGGGGAAAACCAGCAATAGAAAGCACACGGCTCAAAACGTGAAGTGGGGGGGGGGGGGACAGAACAAAATTCAGGAAGAAGAAGAAGGAGTCGCAAAAAGCTGCAAACCGGAACCGTCAAATAGTCACAATCCAAAAAAAAAGCCGCGGGCGTGAAAGAAACAAAAAAAAAGCACAATATTGGACTCAACAAAACACTAACAAGGGGGGAGAAGAAAAAAACCCAACAGTCATGAAAAATGAGGAGAAGGGAGAAGACGCAAAACACACAGGAAAAACCATCCAACTCGCTCAAAGTACCAGAGGTTAGGAATTCACACGGAAGGGAAACAAACTTGGCCCCAAACGCCCCTCAAAAGACGATCAGAGGGGGGGCAAACTACGCCAAAAAAGCAACTCACAACGGGGGGAAGACTGAAAACAGGAAGGTGGTTTACATGAACTAACAATATAAACGGGGGGGGGGTAACAAGAAGTGCACTCAAAAAGAATATCCCAAATTGAAAAGGGAAAAAAATAAAAACGGAGACAAGAATGAGCCCTGACTAAGGCAGACACTAGGTCTACACAGGAGGTTTGACCCAGCCGGAGAATTGCTAGAAGGGGAGGGGGGATGAAGAAGTCATCAGTATCCATATAAGAAGGCAAATCAGGATTGGGCGGATCCCGGAAAAGCGAAAGGGTGGTAGAAAGACAACCCATTGCAGAAAAACTCATCACATGTACATGATGGAATAATGGATGGAAAAAAAAGAAAGAAGAGGGACAATCTCACGGTCCATGTTGGTGAAAGAGGTATCGACAAGTGCAGATGGAGTACTGAGAGTTGAAAAGAACCGGCTCTAAAGCTATGAAATTGTTTTATACGTCACTTGGCGCGGATGGGGGGGGGTGGGGTTAACTTACAAAAAAAGAAACAAAAATAGCAGCGAAAAAAACCATAACGCTAGAAGAGACCTAAAATTAGGTACGCCACGTTAAGATCAGAACCTTCCATGGATTATAAGCATAACGAAGGCAAATCGCAGTGGGAAAAGGACTGGGACTGGGTCAACAGGGGGGATCTGGGAAACAAATTTAACATTTTCAAAAACAGACTTTATCATTTGGGGGGCTTGTAACAAAAACTAAGGAAGGCATGGACAAAATCTCCCCTTGAGACCCCAGAAGGTGTTCGCCTTTCAAAGGGTACAAGAAAACGACTGTGGCACAGGACAGGGAAGGGGGCATCAACGGATAACTGAATGAAACCGAAGGCAAAAATTTTCCGATTAAAGGGGGGGGAGGGGGGGGCCGTTCCGCCTGAAAGGCGAAAAGGAACAAAGAAGCACTGAATACAGGGTAAGGACGGGGTTGGCACCGTGTATAGTGGGGGGGGTGGAAATCGGAGGGGGGAAGTCCACCAATAGTGCGAACTAAAGAAGAATGAACAAGAACGAGGGGTGGAGAAAAGATCGAAGGAGACCACTGGGAGGAGGGACAAAAGATGGCACTTCAGGACAAATAACGGAAAAAGGGTGACTAGGGGGGTGTCAAAGGACAAGAAAGAGAAAGTACGTTGAATATCGGGGAACGGGTTTTGGAGTGACCTGATGAAATCAAAACCGGAAAGAGGAGGGACGGACCCGCAAGGTTGGTGGGGTAACAACAGGGCGCGAAAAAATTATTAGGAGATCAGGTGCAGAAAGGAAAAGGCCGTCGGCGTTAAAATTACAAGACAGACGTAAAAAGAAAAACAGGCAGGGAGGGCATTAGCTGAAAAAAGGGTGGTTCGGAACTTTGATCGGAGAGAAGAACAATCAGCCTGGGACCAAAGGTAAACGAACGACAAAAGGGGAAGGGAGGGAGCCGATACACTTTCGAGGAAAAAAAAAAAAGGGGCTATCACGGTCGAACAAATAGAGAGAAAAAAGGAAGGAAAAAAAGAAATAGGCCAACAAAAAACGGGGTGAACAGAGGGGAAAAAAGGACCAACCAGGTTAGAAAGTGGAATCTGGACGATGGGAAGTGACTCGCATAGAGTCAGTGAAAACTGGCAGAAAATAGGAAAGAAAAGCAATCGGGGCAGAGGTAGGTTTTCAGAGCAGTTGACCGGTGGCCAACGTCGGCGGGAACCTTTGTAAACGGGATAATACGCGGGGAAATAAAACAAAGGACCCAAAGAAAAGGGTGGAGGGTTGGTGAATAAGCGCAGAAGACAAGAAAGGAAAATGGTCTAATGATGTGTGTAGGGGGGGCACAGAGACAAAAAAGTGTTGTCCGCTGAAAATGCAGGCGCGCAGGGTCGGAAAAAGGAAAAATAAGGTGAGGATGAAAATAGTTGAAAACAGGAATGCGAAGACAGGGACAAGAAAACGGCCCCAGGCACCTATACTCAGTGATTGGTAGATACTTGCGTGAGTTAAGACAGGGAAAAGCCAAACGTATACATTCGAAAATCGGAGGGGGCGCGGCGGGTCACGAAAGATCTAAAACGGGCTAAGACGCCATGGTACCGTGATACAACACCGAACAATGGAAAAAGGAAAGAAGAAAATAAGAAAAGCGTCAGGGGGAAAGGGGAAAGGATCCTGAAGGTAAAAATTGTAAAGGAAGACCGTTGCCACGTGAAACAG
>Ga0179591_1156400_pt1 | contig 13720 bp, 6 predicted proteins | sample CZOMad2_1_08_16f_FD_182891 | JGI IMG/M metagenome (GOLD analysis project Ga0179591, IMG submission 182891) | Vadose zone soil fungal communities from Angelo Coast Range Reserve, California, USA - CZOMad2_1_08_16fungal (PacBio error correction) | ecosystem: Environmental > Terrestrial > Soil >...
GATGACTCATGAAAAAGGAATCACCGACGCAGCAGCGGAAAAAGGGGAAGAAATTAAATACGGGACGGACTTGCAAAGTAGACCTGTCGAACAGAAGAACGGCACGATAACAGAATGAAGGCAAAGGACCGTGGTGAGCCCCGATCTCATTGAAGCTTCGTTAGACTACGAAAAAGAGGTTTCAAAACGAGAAATCAACCAGAGTCGGAACCGGAAAGGAGAAGGAGCTTGAAATGGAAAAAAAGGGTTCTATTACATCCAACTCGAGAATGCAAGACCCCCCAAAAAAACAAGAACCAAAAAAAAAAAAGAAAAAAAGGTCCTCAGAGGCCTTCCTGGACGCATTTGTCACGAGACGGGCCATAATGCGGGGGAGTCATTCTAACAAGGACGCGAAAAGAACCTCTGGCTTGTGACACAGAGTACGCTTTGGACTGGGGAAGGCGCCAAACAAATCCAGCACTGGGTAAAAAAGTCTGAAACGGATGGTAGAACCCGTGGTCAGGTGAAACGAAAAAGATGAAGCAAAAAAACTGAGGAAGGAAAAAAGGAGAAAATGCTACGCCGGGACTCGGCAAGGGGGAAGGGAGGAGGGGCCTTAGAGATGGTACTGAATGAGCAGGATGGGATAAAAAGGTTAAAAAAGCATGAAAGCCCCTGAATAGGGAAGGGGAAGGAAAAAAAGGGATCTTTGGATGATGTCAAGAGGGAGCTTCGCTCGCGGCACACGATTCTCTTTGGAGACAAATGCAGGGGATCAAGGGAATTCCACGACAGAGCGGAATCTGAGGCGAGGGGACGGGGGATCCGAAGTCATGTGATAGAAAACCGGGTATCTCTTTATGCAAAAAAGGGAAGTGAACCGGCGCCTGCTGAGCCACTGAAGCCGGGAAGAAAGACTCAACTCCCGCGCAATGAAAAAGGGAATCCTAGTTCTCTGGGGAAGGAAGGGCGGAAACCTCCGCCTCTCAAGCCGGAAAGGGAGCAGCTTCGTCGACTCAGACGAAAATCCATCCTTGAAAGACAGCACCAAAACGAAGGAAGAAAGAAGTAAGCCGGGTCAGGAAAAATCTAGGAGGCAAAGGAGCAGTATTCAAGACCATCTCCAGAAGAACTGTGGGAGAAAGGGAGAGGATCACCTCACGCCTTAGAGGCAAGGTACAAGTAGGAAAACGGGAAAGACGAAGAACGGCGTCGGGGATCTTAAGGCAAGGAAACGGCGTACTCTTCGTCCATAACCCAAGAAGACACTCAAGCGTTTAGTGAGATGGGGAGCAAACAGGGGGGAGGGACTGGGAGCGCGAGGGAATCGAAAGATACAAAGAAAAAAAAGCTATTTGAAACGCTTTCTCTGCTATTAGAAGGGGAAAAAAAAGTGTCCACCCCGCTGCGCAAAGAGGGAAGAGCGAACGACAACGGGATAGTCAGGAAATAAATTCGATACGATCGAGGAATCCTGGGGAGGCGGTACTCAAACCCGGGAGGAGCACCGTGGTCTCTTCTTGAAAACAATAAGAGGCAAAAAATCTTCCCTACCAGGACATCCACGAAAAGGGAGGAGACCTATGATAGAATGCAAAGAGAAGAAAGGACTAATGTAAACCTACTAGGCACGGGAATAAACAGCTTCGAGAACATCTACTGCGGGGCCCTCAAACCGGAGAAGCGGCCCGAATGGAACGAAGTTCAGAGGGAGTGCCAGGAGAAGGGGGGGACACTGAATAACGGCTCTAAGGAAGGAAGAAAGCTACGCCGATGAATGCCGCTAATGCCACCCGGCGATCGCCCGGCGGGAGCATGGACAGACGAGAAGGCAGTGATCAAGGAAAAGCCGGCGGCGAAAAAGCATAAAGGAGGGGAAATATGGAAACGAAAAGATGGAAGAGGGGGGGAAAAACTGCATCGAAGTGAAGTCCTACATAAGTTGTTAACGCTGGGGATATCCGACCTCCAGTCTGAGCTGGAACTGCCAGCTAGTGACGGCTGGGCGCGAACGAGGAGGGCGATATGAGGGCCTCGCGTACCTGAAAGGGGAACGCCGCCAAAAGAAGAGGGGGTGAGAAGAAAGTACTCCTCACCTAAGTAAATTCATTCAAGGGGGAAGTCACGTCAAAAGGTCTAAAACACAACAACTTAGGAGGGGAAAGGTGGGTCCAGGACTAAAACCAACAAGACTGTGAGGCGGACGAGGCGACATCACGCTTGACGATCAATAGGGAGATAGTAAATGAAGGGGGCTGCTCAGCCCGCCTCTATCCCTCCCGACGGACCAGCCCGCTCTCGAAAGCTTCCGTCGATTCAAAACTGGCGGTCGAGTCTCACCCCGCGGAAAACCGTCAAAGGCGAGGAGTGCTGCAGCGCCGGCAAACAGAAAACAGCAAAGAAATAGCGGAGGAAGATTGTTAGGGGCTTGTCGCCAGGCGAAGCCTCCGACCCTGCCTTCTCCGATGGGACCAGCAAAAAACAGGCGAATGCGTCGGGGGCAGTCGGCACTGAGGACTTCGTAGAGGAGTCCCGGCCGTCTATCAGGAGGGGAAAGGATAAATGAACAACAGTCGAGGAAAGGGGGATCGAACCATTTCGCAAAAGCTTGAAGGGGGTGAAAGGTTCCCCACCGCAGGAGGGAAGGTGGCGCGAAGCGAACGTGACGGCCCTGGACCAGGGGGGAAAAGTAGGGACCCTTCGAGAGATCAAAGGTGCATGCCTTCGAGACGTACAGAAAATGAAAGCTACAATGGTGAGCCGAAACTCTGGTAGGGGCATCGTTTAGAACAAAAAGGAAATTTTCGGGACTCATCAAAAAAACGTGCTCACAGCTGGGCTGCTGTACCAAAGCCACAAACGTTAAAATTCGAGATTGTGGTCGTCAGCGTTACGGAGAGTGGAGAGGCCTACATCGTCTTCGCAGAGAAGTGGAACCACGTGGGCGACCAAGTACTTCTCCTTAAGGGGTGGCCCAGCACTGCATTGGAGGGAAGTAGGGAAAAAAAGACGACGGTCTCAGCTCGAGTCCATCAATCTAGCCAGCGCACTACAAGAGGACGGCTCGCTGCAGGCGGGCGACGGACGCGGACAACTTTGTCCAGAATTGCCTTGCAAACAAGAACGCATGCAGGGGGGGGACGCACCCGAAAGAAGGGTTCGTAGAAAAGGAAGGATAAAATTCATGCCGATGTGGATCCTCGAAAGCCCAATCAGTTTCGGGAGATGGCGGACTTCCTCCGGGAACGAAAAAGGGAGGCCAGCGTAAAGCAATATCTAATTCGAGGAGGGAAACGCGGAAAGTGGCTAAGCCCGTATGAGCTGACTAAGCCCGGACGAAAGACCCAGGCAGGGGGGGCAGGCTGAGGTTTAAAAGCAAAAAAGTGAAAAAAAATAACCGGCACGGCTGAAGCAAACGGGCGAACAGGCGCGTGAGAGCGGTTTTGCGGGAAGCGAGAAGGGCGAAAGAGGGATCAGATGAAAAGTGATCAGGAAAAGGGAAGCATTTGCCAAAACAAAAGGGGTCGCGAGAAAAAATGCATCCGGAAAAAGCGAAGGTAGACGAACAGAACCATCGCCTCCGTCCGAGAGGGCGTGCCGGCCCTAGACGTCGAGGGGAATAAAAGTTGGGGAAAGTCGAAAACGGCCGCGACGAAAGGGGGCGAAGCAGACCAAAAAAGGTGCACCACATACGAAAGCCTGTGAAGCGAATGAGAGGTCCCGATTAACAGGGGCGACAATGGACAGGTCGAGGGCCCAATCTCGACGGAGGAGGCGGATAAATCAGTGGGACATCGCTTAGAAAAAAACGAGCCCATAAGAATCAAACGTGAAGACTGGCAAAGAGAGGAAAATTAAGACTCAGGGGGACTTCCGAGAAAAAGAAAAAAAAAAAAAAACAGTGGTCGAGGAGGAGAGGCGTCCAAAGGAACCAGGGTCAGCGGGTAAAGGAGAACGCAGATCGGAGGGGGGTGGTCAAGTGCGGAGTGGGGGGGGGGAGTTCGAAAGGGAGGAACCCAATCTTTCAAAAAAAGGAGGGCGCGCCAAGCCCCTAGTCGTTGAGAGGGGGGGGATTCGACGGTCAATGTAAGTATTCCATGGGAAAAAAAAGCCCTTATGCGGTAATGCGCAAATTGGCAATGGCCAAAGCACGAAAGGCAGCAGAGGCTCTAGATAGGGAGGAGGGCTAAGTCACACGGATGTGCGAATATAGGGGGGGAAGGGGGGGTGGGCCAGCCCGAAAAACCGACGTGATCCGGTTCCAGGGGAGCAGGGGGATGAGTCGTTGAACAATAAACAAGCCGAGATCGTACAGGGGAACGCCCGAGAAGGGGCGACACCAAGGTCGGAGGGGGAAGCCCGAAGTGAAGGAAAAGGGAAAGGATGAATCATGCCGAAAGGGACAAAATCGCCACTCCAGGAAGCTGTTTTGAAAAAGGGAAAGGCTAGAGGGCGCAGTACTTAGGCAAAAGATGAAGGAGTCGAAAGGAGAGGGTCAGTAAAAGGAAAGAAAGTGAGACAGAAACTACGGCAACACCAGGGAGCCACTCGTATCAGCTTAAAAAACTGAGCAAGAATCTGGGAACTTGGAGCCTGGGAAAAAAAAAGCAAAAAAAGTCTGAAAAAAAGAAGGAAAGGCGAGAGAGGATGAAGAAAAAAACAGAAAAATCGGGAACGACCAGACGACAAAAACACCAGGAGGGAGGGGGATTTAGAAATTTGGCTTAACGTCAGTGTGGACATAGGCCCACAGAAATTACGACGGTTTGGTCTTTGTCCCGTGAACAGGCGTCTCTACATAGGGACGGTGTATTCCCGCAAGCTGAAAGGTAAATGAAAAGGTCACATCGCCGTCTACTGGATCCCGACAGTTCCGATCGGGGCTACAAAGCTAATGTTCCGCACCATTTCTTGGGAGAAAAATAAAAAACGGGTAATTCAAACACTCTCTTGGTGGTGTTTAATTACTATCAGTTGGTTTAAAGGTATATATCCAATAGGGCGGAAGGACGAAGTGTGACGACGCTGGCCGAAACTCGAAAGAAACGTGTTAAGGGAGCGAGCCCTCAGGCCTATGGTAACCGGAAAGAGTCGAATCAAGACAAACGAAGCTAAATAACTCGTGGGTAATCGTAAGGAGAAAACACTTCTTAATTAATTGATTAATAAAGAAATGCATCTATATCAAACTCCATGAAGAAGCTGGCGGGTCATCTTTCGATATACGTTCTTCCTTCCAGTAGTCGGTCATCAAGGGATCCGCGTGCAGCAATGGACGGGTCCAGAGTCTTCCTCGAAGACTTATCTAGGCAGATCTAGACCGTGGATAACAGAACAAAAAATTCTCCTCGCGTAAATTCGGGGGAAGGGAGAGAAAGGAAAGAGCGTCCGGGAGATCATGATAATGGAAAGGGAAAAGAGACATTCCGAGACCGGGACTAAAAAAGAAAAAAGAAGGGGGCCTTCAACGCGCGGGAAATAAAGGGTCCGAAACCGCGGTTGGGAGGGGAAAACGGGAGAGCCGTATACCCCCAAGGGGAGGGCCGCTACTCTCCAGAACTATGAAAGCAACCAGAAAAACAGTCCCTTTTACAACTCCTTCAAGGTCCGGTTGTAAAAAAAGGGAAGCCGACCGGGAGAATCTCTAGAGGCAGAGGATCAAAAATGCGGGGAAATTCCTCGTCCGACGGGAAGTCGGGAAAAATTTAAAGATCTTGGCCTTGAAAAAAGGATCGTGTCAGAGGTCAAGGAAACTCGAATACATTCGGCGATTCAAGTTGGGGGAGGGGAGTATGATTCAAAAGATCCCCGATTTCAAAGGGAGGATTGTTTAACAGCGCCAAGGAGCGATGACGGAATCAAGTCAGAAGTCTCATCGGGATAAGACGTCTAAAAGACACTGAGGAGAAAAGGGGACACCTCATCGATTCGGTCCCTGCTGGATTCCACAATGCTCTAAAAAGCTGCTCGCTCTCGCCGGAGAGCGCATGACGGGAAGTGAAGCAGCCGAGGAGTAAGAACGCTTACAAAGTAAGGACCGTTGCCTGTCTAGGAACTGGAAGGATGTTGCGCAGGAAAAGAGCTACTGCGGAACAAGCCGGGCTGGGAAGTAGATGTGAGGGAGGAAGTGGAAAACGAAACGGTCTCTCGAAAACAAACAACAACGAGGAGGGGGGGGGAGAAGGCTGGCGAAACCAGGCCGCAGAAGAACTCTTGAAAAACAGAAACGGTTCGGCAGCCAGGGAAAGATCACATAAGGCGTCGAGACCGCCAACGGGGGGGCGGATTTCAGAGAGAAAAGGACTCTCTTCCTGGATAGGAATCGGGAAAGGAGGACCGAAATGTTCTCTAGGCTGCGGGGAAAGAAAAGTGGATCAGCACGTGAGAAGGACAGAAACGAGGACCGAGCTAAAGAGGTCTCTCGTCGTTAAGAGGAGAAACCAATCGCGGAGATACTGGGGATGCTAGAAGAAAATTGGGAAGAAAAATCCCATTACCCCAAGGGACTCGGTGGGTAAGCCTACGAAAGGTCCATTCACCAGCGGGACATCGGAGAGAGGGCCAGAGAACGACTCACCAAAACGAGCCGATCCATCTCGAAATGACTAAAAAAAGAACCACTTCTAGGACGCGAGCCTGTAGGCAGGGGGGGCCCGGTAGGGGTATCGACGAGGGGAAGGAGGAAGAGCCCCTTGGTTAAAAAAAACAAAAAAAGACGTGTGGTACAGCAGATTGTTGGGGAGCGCTCATCATAAAACGGGGAGAGTAGGCGCTCTCTCCTGACGAGGGGGTTAGACTGCCGAGGGGGTGAAAAAAAAAAAGAAAAGAGGGATTTCTAAGTATGGATGTGACTCAGTGACACCTTCAACTCAGCGTGGGGGAGGTCGTCTAAATTCAGGGGGAGAACCGCAGTACCCTATACTCGAATATCTGCGAGGGGGTAAGCGGAAGGACCGGGTGGGAGTACAGGTGTCAGGAATAGTGCGCGCAGAAGAGAAAAGACTAGATCGGAATCCAACTGGGGAGAGAGAAGGGACTATGACACCCGAGTCTGCCTGCCGAGAGTCCCCGCGTGACCTAGGAAAAAAGATCTGCGTGATCTGAAAATAACTACTCCCTGGAGTCCTAAAAAAGAACTAAGGCCTCTCGCAGGGAGTCTTTCGAAGAATGCTCTATTCGACGCGAGAGAGGACCCGGGCATCCCGCTGAGGGGGGAGTGAGGGGATTCTTACGGAGGAAACTTGCAGCCTCAAAACTGGGTGCGAACCGATTACTCCCCCAAAGTAAAGACACCAATCCAAGCTTGGAATAAAACGTGATAGGGGCCAAGGGGTAAGTGGGGGTCGCTGTCCCGCAGAGAGAAGGGGGAAACTGACGGAGAGTGCAAATGTAAATCAGGAAGGAGGGTTACAAGATGAGACCTACAGGGCAAAATGAAGGAAAACCGTCGTCACCATGGGGACTGAAAAAGCCGGAGGAGACAACTGGAAAGACCCCAACCGCGAGATAAGATAAAAGGCCGAGACTTCCGAAAAGGAATAAGATAGAGCTAATGTATTGGGGGGGTGAAGAACTTTTTTTGCTAAACGCGGATAACAATGGATTAAAAAACTTGGCAGCCGTCTACGAGTGGCAAGACGGGGTGTGAGACCGGGCACGACACTCAAACGGGGTAAGATCATGAAAAGAGGAGGAGCAACTACCTCCTGAATGAGACCTTTTCAGATAAAGCAGGGCGGACAGTGTCAGGGAGTGTCACAAGGCTTCGCTACAGATTTCACTAGTTTACATAAACGGTGGGGGCAACGGACGTTTTGCCAAAGAGAATTCCGTACCTTAGGACAGTCTTGGGTGATTTTCACGATAAGCAATCTAGGAAAAACACTGTATAACACGGCGGCTGAAGTGGGTGATTGACCCGAAGATGCAAGTACCTGACTCGGGAAAAAACCTCGACGACGAGCCGAGGAAGGGCCTTTACGGCGAAGGAAATGGGGGGGGGGGGTCGCTCCGAACCGACCATAAGGGATGTGGGCTGCATGGATACTGAGTAAAGACGGGAAAAAGAACTATGGTCGGAGGAAAAAGAGCCGTCAGTTGAAGCTTTGAAGTTTGCCCCGACAATGAACGTAACAAGAGAGGGAAAGGAGGATGGGGACTCTGACCAAGGGGGTCCTTCGCGATCTAAATGGGGATTAACGGGGGAGACATGACTTCATTCTCTCAGATGGACTGAGGGCACTATTGAAAAGAGGTCTGGGCCGAGAAGGGAGTAGCGAAACAGGGAGGGGGGAAGAGCTGTAAAGCGACGGAAAAAACGAAAAACTCAAAAATGGGCAGGACCAGGGCACTTAACAGAAAAGCCCAAGCCTTGATGAAAGGGGAAGACGACTGGTTCGGCTTAGAAAAAGGGAGCGCACATAGGCGCTTTGGGTTGAAGAAGTTTCACCAATGGAGAGCTAGTCTACGAGTCACGCCCGAAAGAAAGAGGCGAGGGGATGGAGGTCGCACGGGCAGGATTGGTTGCAGAGACTCTGAAACAAACGTGGGTCGAAAAAATGGAGGATCATGAAGAAAAAGTCCTATGTACGATGTAGCCCGGGGAAAAAAGGAAATTCCGAACACGCATCCTGCTCAACCGGCATAAAAGACTTACCAGCATGGGGAAAGGATTCAAAACTTTGGGTGTTGCTAACCTAAGAGTACTAAGGGCAGGCCCGGGTCTGCAGGCAGGAAAATACCATACGCGTCGCCTGAAAGCGCAAAAAGAAGAGAAGGCGATACCGCGGGTACGCCGGGGAAACTCTCCAGTCCCCGGATAAGGTTGAAAAACCTCTCCGAGAAATGTCGAAGACTCCCTTCTGCAGGAGGAACGGGCTGCCCTTCCTTACTAAGAGGACGGCGCCCTAGGCGGCTTCGGAAGGAGAATCGTCAAGGGGGAACGGCTGCCAACGTCTTACGCGTCTGGGAAAGAAGAAAAAATAAGGAGAGAGTAGTTGCGCTGCTCATCGAGGTGCTTGGAAGCGCGCAATCAAATCTTAGCGCGAATCACTTGACCGTCCGTCTAGGGACAAAAGGGTGAGCGGCGAGTCCGAACCGGGTTTTAAAAAGGTCTAGCAACGATCGTAGGAGGACGCAAAGCCTCGCCCCGTAGCAAGGGGGGGAGACGTTCGGGTACGAAACTCCTCTCCCCGGGAACGTTATTTATAGATCCAGGAGAAGGGATTGAGGAAAAACGGTGGGTGTACGCTGGATTGAGACCTACGTAAGAGGTGACCAATTCACGAAAAATTGACACCAGAGCAGGGAGGAAAATCCAGCCGGGGGAAGTACTTTAAGTTCTCGAAGTCTGCACCGCCTTACATCGCGACATGAAACTGTCCCAAAAGGAAGGAAACGTGGCGAACTCGCCTCTGCGAAAATCGCCTGGGGAAAATCAAACCCGTCAAACTACTTTGAAAAACTGGACGACGCAAGACCGCACAGGCATCCTGTGGATAAGGAACGAGCTCGAGCGGGACGTTGCACTCAAAGCTACTAGCTGACGCCGGAATGCCTACCTCGCGATCAAGGCGCGCGGGCAAAAGATAGGCCCTTCACAACAAGAGTGAGACAGCCCACAGCGTGACGGGGAAAGGTCGATCTGAGACAGGGACCGGCAGCGACTGGAAGAGAAGCGCGTCAGACTGTTTAAAATAGTTAGAAATCGACCAGAAGGAGGGGAGGAGAGAAAAGCTTCACGCGAGATGACTTGCTGGTCGCAAGAGGCTCTGTGGGCCGACGACCGATGAAATGTAGCACGAAAGCCAAGAGGCGAGTCACAGCTAGAATGGAAGAAGAAATCAGGCCAGGCAAACCTTCGTCAAAAACACGTCAATATGAAGGGTCGTCAAGTGAACCAGAGCTCTCAACACAAACGGGGAGGAAGAAAGATGGTAACAGCTACCGAAAACGACTGAAGGTGCAGTAGGGAGGGAGAACAGAGAGCGCTGACGACTGAAGCGCTCGGAGTACCAAAATGGAGATAAGGGATGAATTCCAATGCCGAAACGGAACCTACATAGGCGCAAGCCAGCTATCGCGCCGCTTCTGAGGGGAAACGAAAACGAACTGGCGTCAGAGGAAGACCACGGCACAACCAACCGTAGTCGGCCTTCACAAAAAGTAAGGGCAAGAGAAGAAGAAGGACTCTCGCGCAAGCTTGTTAGGAGGTAGCCGTCCGGCCGGAAAAGGAACCATGCCGACGAAAAGCGGTCCATAACGGCAGGGAAATCGAGAGTAGCTGAGGAGTCGGCCCAAAACCAAACACAAAAAAACAGGAAGGCCTGTTTGTCCTAGAGAACTACCATCTCCTGTAGTAGGCCTCGACCAGTTCTGGCGATTGGGTACTGTTTCCTCCTAACAAGGAGATGTCGAGGGAGAGATGCCACTTGCACATCGTAGTGTGGAAATCTTCCCTCACGGCAGGTCGGTTCATGCAAGGAAGTCATACGGATGAAAAAGAAAAAGCGTCCTTAGAGGAAAGCGCCGGCAGATTTCCAGGGATGAACATATGACTTGTCGACGCAAAAAAGGGTTTGCATCGAAGGACTTGGTCGCAACAATAAAGCACGTAGGCGAGTTTGTAGTCAATCATGGGAATTTACGGGTGAGGGTTGGAAAACATCTTAGGCAGCTCAGTTGTAAAACTTGGCTACCGGAGGTAAAAAAAAAAAGCGCCACGCCGCAAAACTGGATCTCCCCTAGGAAGGACGGAAGGAAAAGAGGGTCTTCCAGCCCCTCGAGCTAAAGCAAAAAAAAACGTCGGCCTTGGGAAAACGAAGAAAAAGAAGGGGTCCAAAGTGGCCCTTGAAATCCAGAAGCCGAGACAGGCAAGAAAAAAAACGTACGAAGTGACGCCGAAATGAAACGCTGCCGGAATTATCATTCTGGCAGGGAACAAGAAAAACGGAGAGGGCGGACGAAAAGAAACGGGACGTGAGGAGAGGTGAATCAGGGAAAAAAATCCGTCCATCAGTCCTTACGGAGGGAGGGCACGCAGGAAGGCGACTCGGAGATCGACTGAAGCCGGCCGACCGGGAAGGGAAGTGATGAACCATAAAACAGGTGCACTAACTCCCAGGCAAGGGAAAGGAAGTAACCGGTCGCAAGAGAACAAGTAGCGTGTTGGAAGAGACGTTCACCTCTGATGGCAGTCCGCCTTGCTGGAAGCAACCTGAGCAAAATGGGCTCCAGAGAGACACCGGGGGCGGCGAATATGCACCTGACGCGCCGGGCATATACAAATCCACCTCTCGCCGTACGAAAAAGGAGGGAATGAGTCGTAGACTTAGAGGAAAAAATTTCACGTGAAGAAAAAAGCAATCGTTTCAGCTAGAAAAGAAGACACCGAGCTGCATCTCCCACTCCGACAAAATGGGAAGGCATGCTCGAAAAAAGATTCAGTGCCATTGGAAGAAGTAAACGGAACGAAGGAATTCTGAGGCGATAGAGGCGGTGTCTCCGAACGTTCTCCATCTCTTAGAAAAATAGCAGGAAATGCAGAGTCCGCTAAAGGGAAACGGGCCAAGAAAGGTCTTAACGGCAGAAGCACTCGAGCCGAGTTCCACCTCAAGGCAGCGTCCCATCCTTCACTCGATTGCTGTGTACCATGGTGGGTGCACCGTAAGTAACCAAATCAAATCGGCGCATCGGACGAAAGGATTGAGCGGGATCGCGTCCTTTGGCATCCATGCAGTCCCCGAGCAAAGAAGTATTCGCCACGGTTACGCGCAGGAAAAGGAAAAGAAAAATTCCTCGCTCGTCGGAGGGTGCTCGAGACGCCCGAGAGGCAGCCCGGGGGAACAACACAAAAGAAGAAAGAAAGGGGGGAAGGAAGTGTTTCCTATCGGGGCTTCGGCTTAAACACCTCTCATACCGTCTTCGTGAGAGACGTTCAATTCCTCACTGTCAGCAGGGCGCACACCAAAACGGAGTCTTTGAACACCCTCCTGGGCTAAACTACTGACCGGGGGACTAGTCTCTTGGGGCAATACAGTTGTTTGACTCTTCGACGGGGAAACGCCGTCCTCGTGTGGAGGAAAAGTGCCTGAAAAGCGGTTAGGCGAAAGGGGAAATGCGTAAACGTAGCGTTTCAGAGACTTGTCGACGCACTGAATTCACCCCGGCTGGAAAAAGAACGGGAAAACGGCTACGATAAGAAGACCCTGGTAACGAGCAAAAAGAGTTGTGAAACCCCCCTGCGGAGGTAAGTCTGATGAAGGGAAAACGAGGCCGAGAAAGGAGACTCCACAAACGAGTTGGTGATTGGAAACTTTGTTCCTCTCGTGGGGGGGGGGCTCCTGCATTAGTGTCAATGCGACCCCAAGCATATGACGAAAGATTGGGATGGGGCGTTCCAAATAGAATTATCCGGCTAGGGGGCGAAGCCCTCGAGGAGGGAAGGACAGCTCGGAAAGATACAGCCAATTCGCGGCACGGAAAAGGGTGGAACACCTTACAAGCCTGGTCTTCCAAAGCAAGGGGGGGGGGGTGGGGCATTGAAACGACGGGGGGGAACGGTCTAGAGCCAAAGACAGGCGAAACTTTTAAGGGGACGCGAAACGAGCCAACATCAAGCGGGATAAGGGGAATAAACCAGGAAAAGGGAAAAATAGGAACTACCCCGATGAACATCGGAGCTAAATCCAGAGTGTTGAATCGGGATAGGAATCCCGATGAGACATGTAGAGACAAACTCCAGAGATCACGAAAGAGAAACACTTCTCTGACAGAAGGCGAGCTCTCTTACAGGCCAAAAAAGGTAATACAGTGCTAACAGAAGAGGACAAGTGAAGTTGACAGCTTCGGACCTCGGACTTATCTCGGGCGAATCCATATACCAGGCGAAAAAAAATGGTACATCGCGATGCGTGGGCTTGGAGACGACAACATCAATATCTCTTATATCTTAGGGCGAGGACTCGACCAAAGGAAAAAGCCGAAGCCTCAAAATGGGATTCAACGACAGAAACAGACATGAATCTGGGGTAGAGCGTGTGATCGGTGGGCACTTCTCTTCAGTCAAAATAAGACCCAAGTTTAGTATAAAGAAGCTACTCTCCCTGCCAATGGAGCAGATCGAAAAACAACAAGAATTCCCGAGATGCAACAGGGTACCACAAAGCTTGGCCGTGTGTGACAAAGGTTGATCTTAGGACCGGAGGAACTAAGTAAGAAAAGGCGGGCCTTCCTGAAACAGGAGGGGATGGCTCTCCCTAAAGGAAGGAGGGACAGTTTAATATGAGGGGGGAAGGCATTGGAGCTGAACCCCATGTTTGGAAAGGTTGTAGTTGATCTGGGGGGAAAACTCGATACGTGAAAACTGACGCTTGTACGGTTGTTCCGTGAGTATCCGTCCCACGCTTGTCCAACGAGTTCAAGGAGGGATTGGTGCTTTTGAGAAAAACTTCAGCTAAGACAAAGGGTAATCGAGGGTAAGCTATCGCTACGAAAATACAAGAAAACTCTGGAGTCGAAAACGATTCTTACTGCTAGACTGATCAACATGGGAAGACCCATCTTGAACTAGCGCTCGAGAAAATCTCGCGCTATGCACGTTGACGTTCACGGGAAAAGTATTACGAAAGCTTAACTTCCTTAAGGGGAAGGGCAGTCTGTAGACGTATGGTCGTCAGGGAGACGTCGTCCGAAGGCGAAAAAGTGCATGGAGCTGATCTGGGCGGCACGGGTTCGAAGG